>Ga0265297_10000605_pt1 | contig 102949 bp, 98 predicted proteins | sample Munlanlwell13791_FD_192502 | JGI IMG/M metagenome (GOLD analysis project Ga0265297, IMG submission 192502) | Leachate microbial communities from a municipal landfill in Southern Ontario, Canada - Leachate well 137-91 | ecosystem: Engineered > Solid waste > Landfill > Unclassified | place...
GCTTTCTTCGATCGGGCCGCAGGACGACGAATATCGCGCGCTGAAGCGCCTGCTCGCCGAGTACCGCGCCATTGCGGCGGCCGGCGGCTGGCCCATGGTCGAAGTCGGCGGTCCCAAGATCACCCCCGGTGCCGTGGATTCGCGGATCGTCGCCATTCGCGCCCGTCTTGCCGTGACCGACGGGGCCGCGGCCGAAGCCTCGCGCCCGACCCATTACGATCCCGCCCTGCTCGATGCGGTGAAGCACTTCCAGCTCCGTCATGGCCTGAAGCCGGACGGCGTCATCGGTAAGGAGACCCTGGCCGACATGGCGACCTCGGTGGAAACCCGGATCGGCCAGATCCTGGTCAACATGGAACGCCGGCGCCAGCAGCTCGACGACCTGGGCCCGACCCGGATCGTCGTCAACATCCCGGAATTCACGCTTCGCTATTTCGAGGACGGCACGCTCGCCTTCACGACGCCGGTGGTGATCGGCCGGCTCGAGCGCAAGACGCCCCTGCTGCAGAGCAGGGTCTCCAACGTCGTGCTCAATCCGCCCTGGTCGGTGCCTGCGCGGAATGCCGGCGAAGACATCGTGCGCAAGCAGATCAACGACCCGAATTACCTGACCGGGCACGGCTATACCGTCTATGCCAACGGCCAGCCGGTAGATCCCACGACCATCGACTGGTCGCAGATGCCGCGCAGCAGGGCCTTCCCCTACCGCCTGCGGCAGAGTCCGGGGGCCGGCAACTCGCTGGGCCGCCTGAAGATCAATTTCCAGAACGACTACGCCGTCTATATGCACGACACGCCGGAGAAGGAACTCTTCGCGCGCGACATCCGGGCCTATAGCTCGGGCTGCGTCCGCGTGAAGGATCCCTTCACCCTGGGCGCCCATCTGCTGCGCGACGTGCCAGGCTGGGACCGCACCCGGATGGACGCCACGGTGGCCAGCACGACTTCGACCATCTTCATCAACGTCGTGCATTCGATCGGGGTCCGCATCACCTATGTCACCGCCTGGGTCGACGCCGACGGCAATGCCCAGTTCCGCGACGACCTCTATGGCATCGACGCCCGCATCCAGAAGGGGCTGGGCCGCCCGGTGATGCTGGCCGACGGGATCTGATCCTTTCGCTGAAACAGGATTCGCCCGGCAGGTAGTCGCCTGCCGGGCGAATTCTTTTTCGCAATGCAGCGATGGGTGTGACAATTTAGTCCCAGTTGTGAAGGAAATAATCGGCCATTTCGACGCCATCTTGACCGTACCGGGGTTGCAACACCGTCAGCTCTGAGTAATCTCAACCCGTCGCCGGCCAAGCCGGTGATTCGACAGGAAAATCAGGGCATCGCGCGAGATGCCGCAGGGTTTCTGACTGACGCCGTGTTCGGGCAAGGGACACGGTAGGGGCAAGAGGGGTGCAGAGATGGCGTTCGAGCGTCTGTTCAGTCGCGTGAATTCGGTTGCCGTTTCGGATGGCGCCGACCCCCGGCCCTCCGCCGATACTCCCGCTCACAGCCGTCGCCAGCTGCTCGGTTTCGGCGCTGCAGCAGTCGCAGCGGTCGGTCTGGCCAAGCCGGGTTCGGCCCTGGCGGCCACCGGCGGCACCCGCCGCCTCCACCTCGTGAACATGAACACGCAGGAGAGCTTCGACACCGTCTACTGGCGGGACGGCTACTATGTGCCGGAAGCCCTGCAGAAGCTGAACATCGTGCTGCGCGACCACCGCGCCAACGAAGTCCACCGCATCGACCCGCAGCTCTTCGACCTGCTGGTGGCCATGGGCCAGCGCCTCGGCATCGGCGCCCAGGCGGTGCAGATCGTCTCGGCCTATCGCGCCCCCCGCACCAATGCGATCCGCGCCGCCGAAAGCCGGAGCGTGGCCCAGCACTCCTTCCACATCCAGGGCATGGCCCTCGACATCCGCCTGCCGGGCTACGACCTGCGCGGCATCTACAAGACCGCGCTCGACCTCGGTGAAGGCGGCGTCGGTTTCTACCGCCGTTCCGGCTTCGTCCATGTCGACACCGGCCCGGTCCGCACCTGGGGCTGAGGTCATGGGAGGCTGAACTCCCGAACGATCGGTGCTAGCGTGAAACGGGGCTTCGGCCCCGTTTTTCATGGCATCGGGGGATGCTGGGGGGGGCTCATGCGCGTCTTCGGAGGGGCGGCGGCGGTGTTGGCGGCCGTGCTGGCTTGCGGCCCGGCGCGGGCCAATGATTCCAGTGCCGCGATCGGGGCCGGCGGCCTCGAACTGGTCCAGGACCACGACATCACCATGGTCTCGGAGGATCTCCGCATCGCCGCCGACCGGATCGATGTGCATTATCGCTTCCTGAACCAGGGCATGGCCGACGCCGACCGCGTGGTCGCCTTTCCTTTGCCGCCGCTCGATTTCGCCGAACTGGAAAACACCGGCTGGGACATCCCGAACCGGCAGAGCACGAATTTCGTCGATTTCCAGGTCAGCGTCGACGGCAAGCCGGTGACGCCCTCGCTCGAAGCCCGGGCCTTCGTCGGCCAGCGGGACGTTTCCGACCTGCTGCGCCCCTTGGGCCTGCTCGAACCATCAAAGCTGCTGCTCTGGGCCGAGGATGATCCCTTCGCCAAGGCGACGCCCGCGGCGATGGACGAGCTGGAGAAACAGGGCCTGATCACCCGCGACCCGCCGGAGCCGGACGGCACCCGCTACACCCATCCGAAGTGGACGCTGAAGGTCAGCTACTACTGGCACCAGACTTTCCCGGCCGGCAAGCCGGTCGAGGTCGACCACCATTACCGCCCGGTCACCGGCTCCTTCATGCTCTATCCCGAAGTGATCCGCGAGGCGGCAATGGTGCAGCGCTTCTGCATCGACTCCGGCGTCCGAAAGGCGATCGCCCAGCGCTTTGACCTCGAGAACGAGGAGGCGGGCGTCTTCGTGGTCGACTATATCCTGACCACCGGGGCCAATTGGGCGGGGCCGATCGGCCGCTTTCACCTGACCGTGGACAAGGGCGCGCCGGACAATGTCGTCGCCTTCTGCGCCGACGGCGTGAAAAAGACGGGCCCGACCACCTTCGAGGTCGAGAAAAAGGATTTCGTCCCGACCCGCGACCTCTCGATCATGATCGTGCAGAAGGGCGACTGAGGGCGGCGACCGGCGTCTCGCCCAGCACGAAGTCGAGGGCGGTGGCGAAAGTGTCCGGCGGGGCGCGCACATGTTCGCCCGGCACTTCCCGGAACAGGGCCGGGATCCCGTTGGCGTCGAGCAGGCGGCGGGCGGCCGCCATGCCGTCGGCCCGGGCGGAGGCTTCGGAATCGCCCCGGAGCAGGGCGAAGCGATAGCCCCTGAAGGCCAGCACGCCGAGCCCGTCGTCGCTGCGCCAGCCGCAGCGGCTGCCCATCACCACGGCGCCGCAGAAGGCCTGGGGGCTGATCAGCGAAAGCGCCCAAGAGAGGTCGCCGCCCATCGAGAAGCCGGCCAGGGCGACTTGGCTCCTGTCGATCGCGAAACGCTCGCCATTGGCATCCAGGGTCGCCAGCACGCGCGCGTCCCAGGTCTCGACCAGGTCGGCGAAACGCTCGCCCGTGGCATAGTCCGAGGCGGAGTTGGAGCCCGGCGGCAGCACGGCGACATAGGTGCCGCGCCGTGCGTGTTCGGCGGCATAGGAACGGTAGAGATCGGCGGAGGTGCCGCCGGTCGCCGGCAGGAAGACCACGGCGGGCCAGCGCAGGCCGGTATCATGGCCGGGCGGCGGCACGATCCGCGTGCCGTCGGCCATCAGGATGCCGTAGTCCTGGCGCCGGCCGACCGGGCCTGGGGGTGGCTGTGTCCCGCTGCAGGCGGAAGCCAGCAGGGCGAGTGTGCCGGTGATCAGCAGGCGGCGGTCGACGGATGGCATTCTGTCCCCCCAATTCGCCTCCGATTCGCCCGCCGATTCTGCGCCTGTCCGGCGCAAATTTCATCAGCGGGCGGAAAGCACGGTGGTACAGGCGGCGGGCAGGGGTTTCGGCTTGGCCGGCGCCGGTTTCGGCGCGTTGGGATCGGGCGGCGGGGCGGGGCGGAACCAGGCGGCCAGCGTATCGTCGCAGCCGTCGCCGGTCGGCACCGGGTCCTGTTCCTCGCATTTCGGGCTGTCGGTCGGGCAGCGCAGGCGGACGTGGAAATGCTCGTCGTGGCCGAGCCAGGGGCGGAGCTTGCCGATCCAGGCGCGTTCGCCCGGGGCCAGCGTGCCGCAGAGATATTTCTTGATGTGGAAGTTGACGAAGATGCGCGCCACCTGCGGGTCGGCGGCGGCGAGCTTCAGCATGGCGAGCTGGGTCCGGCCGAAGCGCGCGGGATCGACCGCGCCGCCGTCCGCCGTCAGCATCGAGGGCGGATCCTCGAAGGTTTCGCGCGCCTGGGGCGAGAGCGGGCCCGGCGTGAACATGATGTCGGCGTCGATGCCGATCTGGTGGCTGCGGTGGCCGGTCGCCATCGGGCCACCGCGCGGCTGCGACATGTCGCCGATCAGCATGGGCTTCATGCCGGCGGCGATCAGCTTCTTGCCGAGCCGGGTCAGATAGTCGATCAGTTCGGTATGGCCCCAGAAGCGGTTCCGCCAGCGCCGCAGCACTTCGAAGCCGGTGCCGTCCGGTGCCAGCGAATGGGCGCCCAGGATGCAGCCTCGCGCCGGCCCGCCGATCGCCTGCACCGTGCCGGGCGCCGGGGCCGAAATCTTGGCCCAGGGCGTGTCGTAGCGCGTCTCGGCCGCGGCCGATCCGCCGGCCAGCAGCAGGGTGGCGAGCAGCAGGCCGCGCAGCATCAGCGCGCCTGGCGGCGCTGGTCGATGCGGCGCTGGAACGAGCGCAGCACGATCCGGTAGAGCTCGTCCTTCAAGACATTGTCCTCCACACCGAGGTCGATGTTGGGATTGTCGTTGATTTCGATGACGAAGACACCGTGTTCGTTCTGCTTGAGATCGACGCCGTAAAGCCCGTCGCCGATCAGATTGGCGGCCTTGAGCGCGGTCTCGACCACTTCGCGCGGCGCCTCGTCGACCGCCCAGGTACGCCCGGCGCCTTCGGTATAGGTGCCGCCCTGCTCGTGCTTCACGATCTGCCAATGGCCCTTGGACATGAAATATTGGCAGACGAAGAGAGGTTTCCTGTCCAGGATGCCGACCCGCCAGTCGAAATCGGTCGGCATATATTCCTGGGCCAGGACCATCTGGCTCTCCTTGAACATCTCCTTCAGGATCGCGTCCAACTCGTCCCGGTTGGCGGCCTTCTTCACGCCCCGGCTGAAGGAACCGTCGGGGATCTTGAGCACGACGGGCCAGCGGAATTCCTTCTCGATCTCGCCGATCCGGTTCTTGGCGAAGATCATGGTGCGCGGTGCCGGCACGCCGTTGCCGGCCAGCAATTCGGCCAGATAGACCTTGTTGCCGCAGCGAAGGATCGAGGCCGGATCGTCGATCACCGGCATGCCTTCCTCTTCCGCCCGCTTGGCGAAGCGGAAGGTGTAATGCGGCACCGAGGTGGTATCGCGGATGAACAGCGCGTCGAACTGCGGCAGTTTGGCGAAATCCTTCCGCGTGATCAGCTCGACGTCCATGCCGAGTTCGGAGCCGACGCGGACGAAGCGGTGCAGGGCGCGGGCGTCGCTCGGCGGCAGCTTGTCGTCGGGATCGTGCAGGATGGCGATGTCGTAGCGCGGCACCGATTTCATGCGCGGCTTCACCCAGCGCTTCTGGGTGTAGGACTCGAGCGCCGAGAGGAAGAGCGCGTCCAGCTCGGCCGGCACTTCCTTGGGGGCGAGGGCATGCAGCGCGGCGATGTGCCAGGTGCCGTCCTCGCACTCGATGTCGAGTTTCAGGAGGGGGGTGCGGAAGCGGTCGAACACCGCCTCCGCCAAGTTCTCGAAATCGGCATCGTCGGTCTTGCCGAAGAAGACGAAGAGCTCGGCCGGCGCCTTGCCGGCGGCGCAGGATTTGAGGCAGCGCTTCAATTCGCCGTCGAGGTCGGGTAGGGCGCCCTTGTAGAGCGCGCGCTGGTCGAGTTCCAGGATGGTCGAGACCGAGGGGATCACGCGGTCACGCCGGGCTTCCGCCAGCAGCGAGCAATAATAACCGACCGAGAGATAGGCGAAGTCGCGGCAGAGATTCACGACCTTGACGTTGCGCAGCTTCAGCTCTTCGGCATGGTCGAGATAGTCGAGGACGGTGATCACCCGTTGACCCGGGTCGTCCCAGCGGAAGTCGTGGCGTTTCTCGACGACGATGGCATGGGCGGGCATCTGATCTCCAATCAGGACTGGTGACGGCGGCCCTTGATCACCACCGCCGCTTTCTGCTGGCCGCGGCCGAAGCGGGCCATGCGTTCGAATTCGGGGCGCGCGATCGGCATGCGGATCGAATCGCCCTCTGTCCGGTCGTCGTAAACGGTCGGATCATTGACGTAGACGAAGTGCTCGTCCACGTCGGAAACGGCAATCCAATGGGGCTGTTTCTCGCCCGCCATGCGCCAGGTCGAGACGAGAACGAGGGGCACTTCGCCCGCCGTCACCCGCTCGACCAGGGCGGAGAGGCCGAGCACGCCGCGGGTCACCGGAATGCCTGCCGCCTCGACCTGTTCCACCATGTCCTCGTGGACCAGTTGCACGACTTCCTTCTTCTCGGTGCCGCGCACGCTGTTGAGGAGAAGGGCGTTGTCGTCGTTGACGAAGATCTCGACCTCGAAGCCGCGGCGCCAGGCGGCCAGTGCCAGGCCGTGGGCGGAACAGCCACCGTGGCCGGCGGTCATGAAGATCGTGGTCGCCTCGCGCCACAGCCGCAGTTCCTCGCGCCGGTCCAGCGGCGAGGCGGGGTCGAGGGCGCGCATTGCCATCATCAGGGCCGAGGGGCCGCAGGTGAAATCCAGCGTCTGGGCGTAATAGGGCAGGGTGCGGACGGTCGGCCGCGGTGCCTCGGCCAGGGATTTCTCCAGGCGGAGCGCCCGCTCGCCGTCCTCGTAATAGCTCTCGTGCACGCCGAAGCGGCGGAACCCGGCCTTTTCGTAGAGGTGCCGGGCGGCGAGATTGTCTTCCCGGACCTCGAGGCGGAGCACGGCGCAGTCTTCCCCGCGTGCGGCCTCGATCGCGGCGTCGAGCAGGGGGCGGGACAGGCCCTTGCCCCGTGCCTCCGGCGCCACCGCCAGGGAATAGAGCCGGGCGATCCAGGTGCCCTGGTGGAACAGCAGGCTGGTGTAGCCGAGGATCGTCCCCGCGTCGTCTTCGGCGATCAGGGTGCGGGCGTGGGCCTTGGTGAGCAGGTGGCGGAAACTGCGCGAGGACAGGCGGTCGCCGGAAAAGGCGCGCGCCTCGATGTCGAGCAGGGCCGGCAGGTCGGCCTTGGTTGCCGGGCGGATCATCACCTTGTTGGAGCACGGAACCGGGGCCGGCTTCAAGGGTTCGCATGGGATGGCTTGCATGCCGGAAGCGGTGGACGGGGCGGCTTGATGCACGGCCGGCATCGACCCATTATCTCCACCCCGGGGAGGTGGAAATGGTCCGAACGCTGTTGACGGTCGCCGCCGTATTGGTCGGCATCGCCTTTGTTTCGAGCGGTACGGGCCTGCTGGCCACCACCGTCGGCATCCGCCTGGCGCAGCACGACACGGCTTCGGTCATCGTTTCGCTGGTGCTGACCGGCTACCCGCTGGGCTTCCTGCTCGGCTGCCTGCTGGGGCGCCAGGCGATCGCCGCCGTCGGCCCGGTGCGGGCCTTCGCCGCCTTCGGCGGGCTCGCCACCGCTTCGGCCCTGGGGCTCGGCCTGACCGACGATCCTTACGTCTGGACCGCACTGCGCGCCGGCGCCGGCTTCTGCTCCGCCGGGCTCTACATGGTGACGGAGAGCTGGCTCAACGCCCGCGCTACCGCAGGCACGCGGGGCGCCGTGCTCGCCACCTATATGATCTCCGACAAGCTCTCCTATGCCGGCGGCCAGGCCCTGGTCGCGGTGGCCGATCCGGGCGGGGTGGTGCAATTCATGGTCGCCGCCATGCTGTTCGGCCTCTGCCTGGTGCCGGTCTCGCTCTCCCGGGCCGAGGCGCCCTTCGTCGGCGGCGCCAAGAGCTATGGCCTGCTCCGCCTGTTCCGGGTCTCGCCGGTCGCGGTCGCCGCCACGCTCGGCTGCGGGGCGGCCAATAGCGCGGTTTCCATGGCGGGGCCGACCTATGCCTCGGCGATCGGGCTCGACACCGGGCAGATCGCCCTGTTCATGTCGCTGATCTTCATGGGCGGCCTCACCCTGCAATGGCCGATCGGCTGGCTCTCCGACCGTTTCGACCGGCGCAGCGTGCTGTTCGGCGCCTTGTTGGCGACGGCGACCGTGGCTATCGTCACCGCCCTCATGGGCAAGTCGGCGGAAGCGCTCTATGTCGTCGGCTTCCTGTTCGGCGGTGTCGCCTTCGTGATCTATCCGCTCGCGGTCGGCCACGCCAACGACTTCATCGCGCCGGGCGAAGTGGTCGGCGTCTCTGCCGGCCTGCTCATGTCCTGGGCGATCGGCTCGGTCGCCGGGCCGCCGGTGGCCGGCCTCATGATGGGCTGGATCGGGCCTGCCGGCCTGTTCGCCTTCGTTGCCGGGATCTATGTCGTGATCGCCGGCTTCACGCTCTACCGGATGCGCGTGCGTCAGGCCACGCCGACGGCGCAGCAGGGCCGCTTCGTCGCCATGCCGACGGCGCCCGTGGTCTCCTCCCTCAACCCGCGTTCCGACCAGGACGGGGCGCGGCGATTCGGCGATTGAACGAAGGGCCGAAGCCCGCTACCACCATGGGCAGTCAAGCGCCGGCAAGGCGTGAGGGGAGACCATGGAACGATTGAGCGGCCTCGACGCCTCCTTCCTCTATCTGGAGACGTCGACCAACCACATGCATGTGGGCGGGCTTCTGATCCTCGAATTGCCCGAGATGCTGCGCGCCGGCTTCTTCGACCGGGTGAAGGCCCTGGTCGCCAGCCGCCTGCATCTCGCCCGCGCCTATCGCCGCCGGCTCCAGATGGTGCCGCTCGACATCGATCATCCGCTCTGGGTCGAGGACAAGGATTTCGACCTCGACTTCCACATGCGCCATATCGCCGTGCCGCCGCCCGGCACCATGGCGGACCTGATGGAACTGGTCGCCCGCCTGCATTCCCGCCCGCTCGACCGTTCCCGCCCGCTGTGGGAATTCTATGTGATCGAAGGCCTCTCCGAAGGGCGGGCGGCGGTCTATACCAAGATCCACCATTGCTGCATCGACGGGGTGGCGGGTACCGAGCTCATGGTCTCGCTGCTCGATTTCGACGTCGTGCCACGGGAGGTGCCGCCGCCCGAGACGCCCTGGGTGCCGGACCGCGCGCCGAACGAGATCGAGGTCCTGGCCCGCGCCGCCGTGCATGGCGTCGTTCAGCCGCTCTCCATGTTGCGCCGGGTGCCCAAGCTGCTCGGCACTGCGTTCAATGTCGGCCGGCGCGCGCTGGAGCCGGGCGCCCATCTGCCGCCGGCCCCCTTCCAGGCGCCGCGCACCCTGTTCAACCGGGCGCTCACGCCGCACCGGCGCTTCGCCGTGAAGACGATCTCGCTGGCCGAGGTCAAGGCGGCGAAGAACCTGCTCGGCTGCACTGTGAACGACATCGTGTTGGCGATCTGTTCTGGTGCGCTGCGTGCCTATCTCGCCGAAAAGAACGACCTGCCGGACAAGCCGCTGATCGCCATGTGCCCGATCTCGGTGCGCAGCGAGGCGCAGAAGGGCGAGCTGAACAACCGCGTCTCGGCCATGCTGGTCTCGCTCGCGACCGAGGTCGAGGATGTGATCGCGCGCGTGGCGGCGATCAAGGAATCGACCCGCGAAGCCAAGGATTCCTACAAGGCCCTGCCGGCCGACATGCTGCGCGACTGGTCGCTCTTCGCTGCCCCGGCGGTCGCGGCGCGGGCGGCCCGGCTCTATTCCCGCTACAAGATCGCGGATTATCACCGCCCGCCCTTCAACGTGGTGATCTCCAACGTGCCGGGGCCGGGCTTCCCGCTCTATCTCGCCGGCGCCAAGGTGCAGCACATCTTCCCGGTCTCGATCCCGGCCGATACGATCGGCATCAACATCACCGTGCAGTCCTACATGGACCACGTCGAATTCGGCGTCATCGTCGACCGCGAGACGGTGCCCGACGTCGACCATTTCGTCGACCTGCTGCAACCCGCGCTGGACGAACTCCGCCAGGCGGCGGAAGGCCGGGTGGCGGCGGCCGAAGAGGTCGCGGCCAAGGTCGCCGAACGGGCGAGGCCCACCCTGGGTGCGGGCCGGATCAAGGGCACGGTCGAGGAAATCGCGGGGAAGCGGCGCGGCCCCGCGGCCTGAAGCCCAGGCGGCCGCGACGTCTTCCGCGCGGGGCTTGAGTGCAGCCCGGCGGAACAGGCAGACTGGCGTCGAAGACCGCGGCAAGCGCGGCGAGGGGAGGACGGTATGGAGCTTCGCTTCAGCGATGCGGACGAGAAATTCCGCGCCGAAGTGCGTGACTTTCTGACCAAGGATCTGACCGAGGAACTGCGCCAGGCCGGCAAGGCCTCGACCAGCGCCTTTTCCGAGCGGGAATGGAACCTGGGCTGGCTGAAGATCCTGAACGCCCGCGGCTGGGCGGCGCCGGACTGGCCGGTCGAATATGGCGGCACCGGCTGGACGGTGAGCCAGAAATATATCTTCGACACCGAATGTGCCCTGGCCGAGACGCCGCCCCTGAGCCCCATGGGGCTCCGTATGGTGGCGCCCGTGATCATGGCCTTCGGCCGGCCCGACCAGAAGGAATTCTACCTGCCGCGCATCCTGGCCGGCGAGGATTACTGGTGCCAGGGCTATTCCGAGCCGGGCTCGGGCTCCGACCTCGCCTCGCTCAAATGCAGGGCGACCAGCGACGGCGACGATTACATCATCGACGGCACCAAGATCTGGACCACCCAGGCTCATTACGCCAACCGCATGTTCGCCCTGGTGCGCACCGATTTCACCGTGAAGGCGCAGGAGGGCATCACCTTTCTGTTGCTGGACATGAATACGCCCGGCATCACCATCCAGCCGATCATCACGCTGGCCGGCGACCACGAGGTGAATCAGGTCTTCTTCGACGGCGTCCGCGTGCCCAAGGCGAACCGGATCGGGGCGGAGGGCCAGGGTTGGACCATCGCCAAATATCTCCTGGTGCACGAACGCGGCAATTCCTTCGCCGCGCGGATCCGCGTCGGCCTCGAGAAGGTGAAGGCGATCGCGCAGGAGACCGGGGCGGCCGAGGACGGCGATTTCACCCGCCGCCTGGCCGAGGCGGGCGTCGCCCTCGAAGCGCTCACCATGACCGAGCACCGGGTGATGGCGGCGATCAGCCAGGGCGCCATGATGGCGGCCGAATCCTCCATGCTGAAGACGCTCGGCACCGAACTCCTGCAGCGGGTGAACGAACTCGGCATCGAGGCGCTGGGCAATGCCGCGATCCCCTATGCCCACGACTGGACCAGGCCGGGTGCCAACGCAACACCCCTCGGCCCCGCGGCGGCGCCCGTCTTGATGGCGCAATATCTGAACAACCGGGCCGCCTCGATCTATGCCGGCGCCAACGAGATCCAGCGCAACATCATGTCGAAACTCGTGCTCGGACTCTGACGCCATGACCGAAGCCCCGGATCCTCTGCCCCGCGCCTATACGCCCACCAAGGCGACCGAGCTCGGCGTCGCGGCACGCCTGGGGTTTCGAAACCTGCGCCGTCGCCTTACCGGCGGGGCGGCGCCGGCGCCCGATCTCGCCGGCTTCCGGCGCCATTTCCAGACGGTCCTGAAGCGACTGCCGGCCGGCACATTGGTCGACGCCCGGCTGGTGGAACTGCCCTCGACCCAGAAGCCCTGGACCGGCAGCGGCATCAGGCTCGATCCCGGCGACAAGGTCACGGTCTTCTCGATCGGGCGGACCGACCTCGCCAAGCCGCTCGACATCTGGGTGGCGCCGCCCTTCCAGCTCTGGTTCAAGCTCGGTGCCGGGCCGGTCTTCCGGGGCACGAGGGCGAGCCATTCCTTCGTCGCCGACAAGTCGGGCGATTTCTCCCTCGCGTCCTATTTCCCGGGCGAATGGGCGACGCCGGACGGCCGCCTGGGTACCGATCCGGCCGATTACGAGAAGGTTTCCGGCACCATGCTGGCGGCCGTGCTGGTCTGGGCCGTGCCGATCGAGGACGGGCTTCGCGCGCTCGCCGCCCTCGGTGATTTCGAGGGGCTGGTGGCGGGCGAGCTGGATCGCCTGTTCGCCGGGCGGGAGCCGCCGGACGGCTGGAAACACCTGTGGCTCCTGGGCAATTCCGAGACTTTCTTCCGCTGCGAGGTCCCGGGGCACGAACGGGCGATCGGCTGCGATACCAAGCGCGACGTGGCGATCCTGCAATATGACGCCGATATGCCGCTGGAGCCCGGGCTGCGCCTGGAATGGCAATGGCGGGTCGACCGCCTACCGGGCGACCTGCGGGAGGATTCGCTGCCTTCCCACGACTATCTGTCGATCGCGGTCGAATATGACAACGGCCAGGACCTGACCTATTACTGGAGTGCGGCACTGCCGATCGGCACCGTCTACCGCTGCCCCCTGCCGACCTGGAAGACGCGCGAGACCCATGTGGTGCTGCGCAGCGGCACGGCCGAACTCGGCCATTGGCTGGGCGAGACGCGCGACATCCATGCCGATTATGGGGCCGCGATCGGCGGTGCCATCCCTGCGCGCGTGAAACGGGTCTGGCTGATCGCCAACAGCCTGTTCGGCCGCGGCCGGGGCGAAGCCACTTTCGCCGATATCGCCCTGGTCAAGGGCGAGCAGCGCATCCCGGTCGGCTGAAACGAAATGGGGCGGCCGAAGCCGCCCCCGAAACGTCACGACGACTGACGATCAGCCGGTATAGGGGCGGATCAGGATTTCGACGCGGCGGTTCTGCTGGCGGCCGAAATCGGTCGAATTGTCGGCCACCGGCTGGTTCTCGCCCATGCCATAGGCGTTGATGCGCTGGGCGACCACGCCGCGCGACAGCATGTAGGACGCGACCGAGGACGCCCGGCGTTCCGAGAGCTGCTGGTTCATCTGCTGCGAGCCGACATTGTCGGTATGGCCGACGACATCGACCAGCGACTGCGGATATTGCTGCAGCACGCCGGCGATCTGGTCCAGCGGCTGATAGAACTGCGGCTGGATCTCGGACGAGCCGGTGCGGAAGGTGATGCCGCCGGGCAGGATCAACTTGATGTTGTCGCCGACGCGCTGCACCTCGACGCCGGTGCCGGCCATCTTCTGGCGCAGCTGGCGTTCCTGTTCGTCCATGTAATAGCCGACGGCACCGCCCGCCAGCGCACCGATGCCGGCGCCGATCAGGGCGCCCTGGCCGCGGTTGCCGGCCACCGCGGCGCCGACCCCGGCGCCGAGCAGCGCACCGATGCCGGCACCGGCTCCGGTGTTGGAGATGCGGCCGTCCTGGGTGCAGGCGCCCGCGAGGCCGCCGACCAGGGCGAATACCACCACCTTCTTGAACATCGTTGCTTCCTCTTGCTTCCGTTCCGCCCAGCGCCCCGTGAACGCCGCATATTATGCGCGCGGCGGCCATGGTGCCAGCCCGCACCTGTGATCCGGATCACAGACCCCCGCCTTTGATTGCTGAACCCCGCCGCATGGCCTGCGGTTCCGCGCTTCCCGGCGGCTATTTCCGCCCGAGAATGGGGCCGAGCTTCATCGCGACGGCCATGTTGCCCTCGACCTTCAGCTTGCCCATCATGAAGGCGGTGGTGCCGTCCAGCTTGCCGTCCGCCATGGCTTTGAAGTCGGCCAGGCTCACCTTGATGGTGCAATCGGCCGGCAGGTCGTCGTTGGTGACCGTGTTGGGTGTCGCCTTGCCGTCGACCAGCACCACGCCCCGGTCGCCGAAGACGAATTTGAGGCTGGCACCCAGCCCGCAGTTCTCGCCGACCCGAGTTCTGATGTCCTCGGTGATCTGGTGAATCGCTTCCCCGTCCATGCCGCATTCCCCCCGTCTTGCTGCCGCCCCAGGATAGGGAATCGGGCGGCGCCGGCCAATCCTCCATTGCTTGCGGCGCTCCGTCGCCCCCGATAGGGTGCCAAAAAAACATGTGAGGAGAGCCGAGCGTGACGATCGAATTGACCGCCGAAGGGCCGGGGCCGGAACGGCTGTGGCGTGATGCCCTGGCGGCGGGGCGTTTCACCCTGCCCCATTGCGCCGCCTGCGGGCGCCATCACTTCTTCCCCCGCGTGCTGTGCCCGCATTGCGGCGCGCGGACCACGTCGCTCCGCCCCGCCAGCGGCCGCGGCACCGTGCATTCGACCACCGTGCTGCGCCGCCGGCCGGAAGAGGGGGGCGATCTCAACATCGCCCTGATCGATCTCGCCGAAGGGGCGCGCATGATGTCCCGGGTCGACGGCATGGCGCCCACGGCCGTGACTATCGGCCTCGCGGTCGAAGCCCGCATCGTGACCGAGGACGGTGCCCCCGTGGTGGTCTTCGTGGCCGGGGAGGGGGCGTGATGGCACATACCCTTCGCGGTTCCGCCGCCATCGTGGGCGCAGGCCAAGCCGGCATCGGCGAGGCGCCGGGCCGCAGCCATTTCGACCTGATCGCCGACGCGACCCATGCCGCCCTGGCCGAGGCCGGGTTGAAACTCTCCGACGTCGACGGCGTCTTTTCCGCGACCATGGTGAATTCCATGCCGGCGGTCTCGGTCGCCGAATATCTGGGCCTCCGCCCCAAGGTGACCGAGGGCACCAATACCGGCGGCTCGTCCTTCCTCGCCCATATGCAATGGGCGGCGCTGGCGCTCCAGGCCGGGCTCTGCGAGGTCGCCCTGATCACCTATGGCTCCAACCAGAAGACCGGCGCCGGCAAATTCGTCACGACCAGCGAGGTGGTTCCCTTCGAGGCGCCTTACAAGCCGCGCTATCCCGTTTCCGCCTATGCCCTGGCGGCGGCCCGCCACATGCACGAATTCGGCACCACGCGGGAACAGCTCGCCGAAGTCGCGGTCGCGGCCCGGACCTGGGCCAATCTCAACCCCGAAGCCTATGCCCGGGGGCCGCTCACCATCGAGGACGTGCTGAAGTCACGCATGCTGTCCGACCCGCTCACGGTGCGCGACTGCTGCCTGGTGACCGACGGCGCCGGTGCCATCGTCATGGTGCGGGCCGAACGGGCCAAGGATTTCCCCAAGGCGCCGGTCTATCTGCTCGGGGTCGCGGCGGAGAATTGGCACCGCTGGGTTTCCTCCATGCCGGACCTGACCACCTCCTCGGCCAGCCGATCCGGCCCGCGGGCGATGGAAATGGCCGGCGTCGGCCACGCCGACCTCGACCTCGTCATGCTCTATGACGCCTTCACCATCACGCCGATCATGTTCCTCGAAGACCTGGGCTTCTGTCCCAAGGGCGAGGGCGGGCGTTTCGTCGGCGACGGCAAGCTCCGCCACGGCGGCGGTTTCCCGCTCAACACCAATGGCGGCGGGCTCTCCTGCGTGCATCCCGGAATGTACGGGCTGTTCCTGCTGATCGAGGCGGTGCGCCAGCTCCGCGGCGAATGCGGGGCGCGCCAGCTGGATGCGCCGAAACTCGCCCTCTGTCACGGCAACGGCGGCCACTGGTCGTCCCAGGTGACCGCGGTTCTCGGCCTCGAAGAGACGCTCTGACGAAGCCGTCCAGCCTTGGCCGTCATCGCCGGGCTCGACCCGGCGATCGACGTCTCTCGGTCCGGCGCGCTGTTCTCGTGGATGCCCGGGACGAGCCCGGGCATGACGATTGGAGGGATTTGACCGATTACAGCCCGTCGAACAGCGCGGTCGAGAGATAGCGTTCGGCGAAGCTCGGGATGATGGCGACGACCGTCTTGCCTTCCATCCCGGGCCGGGCCGCCACTTCGAGGGCGGCGGAAATCGCCGCACCCGAAGAGATGCCGCAGGCGATGCCCTCGAGGCGGGCCGCCTTGCGGGCGGTTTCGAAGGCGGTCTCGTTGCCGATCGTGATGATTTCGTCGATCAGGCTGCGGTCGAGCACGGGGGGCACGAAGCCGGCGCCGATGCCCTGGATCTTGTGCGGGCCGGGCTGGCCGCCGGAGAGCACCGGGCTGTCCTCGGGCTCGACCGCGACCATCCTGACACTCGGCTTCAGCGACTTCAGGACCGAGCCGATGCCGGTGATGGTGCCGCCGGTGCCGACGCCGGAAATCACCACGTCGACCGCACCCGCGGTGTCGTTCCAGATCTCCAGCGCGGTGGTGGCGCGGTGGATCGCCGGATTGGCCGGATTGGCGAATTGCTGCGGGATGACCGCGCCGGGGATGTCCTTCACCAGTTCCTCGGCCCGGTTGATCGCGCCGCGCATGCCCTTTTCGGGCGGCGTCAGTTCGAGCTGGGCGCCCAGGATCAGCAGCATCTTGCGCCGTTCCATCGACATCGATTCCGGCATGCACAGGATCAGCTTGTAACCCTTGGCGGCCGCGACGAAGGCGAGCGCGATACCGGTGTTGCCCGAGGTCGGCTCGACCAGGGTGGCGCCCGGCTTGATCTTGCCCTCGGCTTCGAGGGCTTCGATCATGGCGACGCCGATGCGGTCCTTGACGCTGGAGAGCGGGTTGAAGAATTCGAGCTTGGCGAGCACGTCGGCCTTGGCGCCCGCCTGTTCGGCCAGGCGGTGCAGGCGGACGAGGGGGGTGTCGCCGATCGTCTCGGTGATGCTGTCGTAGACGCGGCCGCGACCCGGCTTCTTGTCCGTGGTGGTCATCTTGGTCTCCCTGGGAATGCCGTCAGATCGAGAAATCCATGCGTTCGCGGCCCTCGGAATGGACACCGGCCGTTTCCGCCCGGCGGCACAGGTCCTCGACCGTGATCGAGTCGAGCTTGGCCATGATCGTCTCGTGCAGCTCGTTCCAGAGCGGCTGGACGACCTTGCGGCCGAGGTCTGAAGTCATCACGCCGCCCTCGCCGTCTTCCTCCTCCTCGCCGGCCTCGACCGCGCCGACCACGCGGATGATCTCGCCGACCGTGATGCGGCGCCTCTCCCGGGCCAGGCGGTAGCCGCCCTTGGGGCCGCGCACGCCCTTCAGCACGCCGGCATGGACGAGCTGCTGCATCACCTGCTCGAGGTAACGCTGGGGGATCCCCTGGCGCCGGGTGATCTCCTTCGACTGTACCGGTTCGGGCCGGGCGTTATAGGCGATGTCGACCACGGCCTCGAGGGCGAAGAGCATCTTGCGCGATAGGCGTAGCATCAGATGTTCCGTTCCTTCACGGTCTCGGCGATCCGCGCGGCGAGGCGCGCGGCCACTTCTGTCTTGGGCAGGCGGGGCCAGCTCTCGACCCCGTCCGCCGTCACGATGTGCACGGCATTGTCCCGTGCCCCCATCACGCCACCCTCGGGACCGCTGCCGACATCGTTGGCGACGATCCAGTCACAGCCCTTGCGGGCGAGCTTGGCCTTGGCGTGATCGATTACATGCTCGGTCTCGGCGGCGAAGCCGACGACCAGCGGCGGACGCTTCTCGCCCGCCTTGGAAAGGCTGGCGAGAATGTCCGGGTTCTCGACGAAGGAGAGCGCCGGCACCTGGCCCGAGCCGTCCTTCTTGATCTTCTGATCGGCTTCGCCGGCGACCCGCCAGTCGGCCACTGCGGCCGCGCAGACTGCGACATCGGCGGGCAGTGCCGCCTCGACCGCCGCCGCCATCTGGCGCGCGGTCTCGACATGGAGGGTCTCGACGCCGGCAGGATCAGGCAGGGTGACCGGGCCGGAGACCAGGGTGACCTTGGCGCCGAGCGCCGCCAGGGCGCCCGCGATGGCATGGCCCTGCTGGCCGGAGGAGCGGTTGGCGATGTAACGGACCGGATCGATCGGCTCGTGGGTCGGGCCAGAGGTGACCACGATCCGCTTGCCGGCGAGGGGCTTCGGCGCCGCCTGTTCGGCATAGAATGCCTCGATCCGGGCCAGGATCTCGTGGGGTTCCGCCAGGCGGCCGGGGCCATATTCGCCGCAGGCCATGTCGCCGTCGTTCGGCCCGACCACCAGGACGCCGTCGGCCCGGAGACGGGCCAGGTTCCGCCGCGTCGCCGGATGGTTCCACATGCGGACATTCATGGCAGGCGCGATCAGCACCGGCTTGTCGGTGGCGAGCAGGGCGGTCGAGGCGAGATCGTCGGCATGGCCGTTGGCCATCTTGGCCATCAGATCGGCGGTGGCCGGACAGACCACGAGAAGATCGGCCGCGCGGCTGAGCTGGATATGCCCCATTTCCGCTTCGTCCGTGAGCGAGAACAGCTCGCCGTAGACCTTGTCGCCAGTCAGCGCCGAGACGGACAGGGGGGTGACGAATTCGCGCGCCGCCGCGGTCATGATGGCGCGCACAGCGATGCCGCGTTCACGCAGGCGGCGAATCAGCTCCAGCGCCTTATAGGCGGCGATGCCGCCGCCGATGACCAGAAGAACACGCTTTTCGGCCATTCCGCTTGCCCCGCGCAATGGAGGTGAGGAATCAAGTTTTATACGTAATGTTGGTGGAATTCAATGGAAATGCCGTTTCACGTTCGGGATAGGGGCCGTTGACGGCGCCGTGCCGCCGTGACCTTCTCTCCGCTGGAGAATTCGGGGGACTATATGCGTGCCGCCATGATCGTTGCCGCCCTGGGCGCGGCGGGGCTTCTTCTCGCCGGCTGCGAGACCGCGCCGCCGACCTCGGCCTCGGCCGAGCAGCCGGGGGCGGTGGCCGTGCTGGCCGGCGGCTGGCAGGTCGGTGCCGGCAAGCTGCATGATTCGAGCGGGCGGGATTATGCCGTCTGTACCCTGCAACAGACCGGCGAGGGGACGCGGCGCTTCTGGCTGGCGGCGACACCGCCCGCGGTCTCGAAGGATGTTTTCATCGGGCTCCGCTCACCCGACCTGCCCGCGGTCGAGGGCAAGGTCGAACGCAAGGCGGCGCTCAGCATCGACGGCAAGGATTTCGCACCGGCGCGGGTCCAGCAGGCGGGGGACGCGCTGTCGATGGCGATCCCGGGTGACGCCGCGGCCGCCTTCCTGGATGCCTTCGCCAAGGGCGCCGATCTTCGTGTGAGCGCGGTCGACCTGCCGGGCTTCGCCTATCCGGTCTCGCTCAAGGGCAGTGCCGCCGGCCGCAAGGCCTGGGCCGAGTGTATCGCGACCAGGCTCAGCGAGTGAGGGCGAGGACGACCACGGCGGCGGCCAGCGCGATCACTGCCCACCACAGCCGGCGCTGCGTCTTGGCCTGACCTTCTGCGATGGCGCGTGCCGTCTCCGGATGGAGGCGGAGGCCGCTCTCGGTCACCTGGGAGCCGAAGCGTTCCAGCTTGTCGAGCAGGGAGGGCAGGCGCCGCGCCAGGCCGGCCGCCCCTTCGGCCGCGTCGAGCAGGCGATGCTCGGGCGAGAAGGTCGAGACCAGCCATTTCTCCACGACGGGACGCGATACTTCCCAGATGTTCATGTCGGGATCGAGGCTGCCGCACACGCCCTCGACCACCACCATGGTCTTCTGCAGCATGAGCAGATTGGGCTGGGTCTCCATGGCGAAAGTCTCGGTCACCATGAAGAGCTGCTGCAGCAGGCGGGCGATCGAAATCTCCCGCGTCGGCCGGCCCAGGATCGGCTCGCCGATCGAGCGGAGCGCCTGGGCGAAGAGTTCGACCGATTTCGAAGCGGGCAGGATCCCCGCCTCGGCGTGGACGCGGGCGACCCGCTTGTAATCCGCCGTGATGAAGCCGATCAGGGTCTCCGCCATGAAGCGGCGCATCGCCCGGTCGAGCCGGCCCATGATGCCGAAATCGATCACCACGATGGTGCCGTCGTCGGCGACGAAGAGATTGCCCTGGTGCAGGTCGGCATGGAAGAAGCCGTGGCCGAGCGCCTGGTCCAGGAAACTCTGCATCAGCCGCTTGGCGAGGTCGCGCGGGTCGTGGCCGGCGGCGACCAGGCGGTTCCGGTCGCCGATCGGGATGCCGCGCACCCGGTCGACGGTCAGCACGCGCCGCGCCGTCCGGCTCCAGTCGACAGCAGGCGCCTTCACCCGCCCGTCGGGGCTGAGCGAGAGCGCCAGTTCCGAGGCGGCGGCGGCTTCGAGGCGGAGGTCCATCTCGAGGAAAGAGACTTCGGCCAGCGTCCGCACCACTTCGCGCGGGCGGAGCCGTTTCAGGGGCAGCATCCAGCGTTCGGCGATTTCCGCCGCCCAGGCGAGCGCTTCGAGGTCGAGGCGGAAGGCGGCCTCAATGCCGGGACGCAGGACCTTGACCGCGACCTCGCGCCCTTCGCGCGTCGTCGCGAAATGGACCTGGGCGATCGAGGCGGCGGCCACCGGCTGCTCGTCGAGCGCGCTGAAGATCTGGTCGAGCGGATGCATCAGCTCGTGCTCGATGATCCGCTTCGCCTCCGCCGTCGGGAAGGGCGGCACCCGGTCCTGGAGCTGCGAGAGCGCGCGGGCGACCTGCTCGCCGACGAGGTCCGGGCGGGCCGCCAGGCTCTGCCCCAGCTTGATATAGGTGGGGCCCAGGCTGCCCAGGGCGACGGCCAGGCGCTCGCCCGCCGACTTGCCTTCGAGGTGCAGCCGCCGCGGCATGAGCTGGATCGACAGCAGGCGCCGGGCCAGCCGCGCCGAGAGCGGCAATTCCTCGACCAGTTCGGCCGGGAACAGGGCGTCGTGCACGGCGAGCCGCCGGGCCACCCGGAACAGCCGCCAGGAATGGCGCAGGGCCGCCAGCACCGGCCGCGTCCTAGAGGCGCCAGCCGCTGTGCAGGGCCGCGACGCCGCCGGTCAGATTGCGCACCTGGACCTGCTCGAAGCCGGCGTCGCGCAGCATGCCGGCGAAAGTCTCCTGGTCCGGGAAACGGCGGATGCTCTCGACCAGGTAACGGTAGGCATCGGCATTGCCGGCCACCATGCGGCCGATCTGCGGGATCAGGCGGAAGGAATATTCCTCGTAGATCTTGTCGAGCCCGGGCACCACGACCTTGGAGAATTCGAGGCACAGGAAGCGCCCGCCGGGTTTCAGCACGCGGCGCATGTCCTTCAGCGCCTCGGCGATATGGGTGACGTTGCGGATGCCGAAGGCGATCGTCACATAGTCGACCGAACGGTCGCGCAGCGGCAGTTTCTCGGCGTCGCCCACCACCCAGTCGAGGCCGAAACGGCCCTGGTCCAGCGCGCGGTCGCGCCCGACCAGGATCATCTCGGCATTGATGTCGAGCACGGTGACGCGCGACTTCGGCCCGGCCCGGTCCTGGAAGCGGAAGGCGATGTCGCCGGTGCCGCCCGCGACGTCGAGCAGATGGCTGCCCGGGGCGGGGTTCAGCCAATCGATCATCGCCGTCTTCCACAGGCGGTGCACCCCGCCCGACATCAAGTCGTTCATGATGTCGTAGCGCTTGGCGACCGCATCGAAGACGCTGCGCACGCGGCGGGCCTTGTCGGCCTCGGGGACGGTCTCGAAACCGAAGTGGGTGACCTTGTCGGTCGCGTTTGGTTCGGTCGCGTTCGGCGCTTGGGCGTGATCGGTCATGGCGCGACACCATAGCGCCCCGGCGCATCTGCCGCTAGGCTCCGCGCATGCCTGAACTGCCCGAAGTCGAAACCGTCCGCCGTGGCCTGGCGATCGCCCTGGAAGGCCGGAAACTGGCCCGTGTCCAGGTGCGGCGGCCCGATCTGCGCGTACCGTTCCCGCCCCGATTCGCGGAAGTCCTGACGGGGCGGCGGATCGTCGCAATCCGGCGCCGGGCCAAATATCTGCTGATCGAACTCGACGACGGCGCCGTGGTGATCGCCCATCTTGGCATGTCCGGGCGGATGACCGTCGGCGACGGCCCGATGCCCGACGAGAAGCCGCACGACCATGTGGTGTTCGAGACGGAAGAGGGGCCCTGGGCGATCTTCAACGACCATCGCCGCTTCGGCCTCATGGTCCTCGGCCATGTCGATACGCTGGAAGCCCATCCCCTGCTGGCGGGGATCGGGCCGGAACCGCTCGGCAATTCCTTCGATGCGGAGACCCTGTCGGCCGCCCTCGCGGGCAAAAGATCGCCGATCAAGGCGGCGCTGCTCGACCAGACCGTGGTCGCCGGCCTTGGCAATATCTATGTTTCGGAAGCCCTGTTCCGCGCCCGCATTGCACCGACGCGGGAGGCCGCCAGCGTCGCCGGCAAGCGGGCGGAGCGCCTGGTGCCGGCGATCCGCGACGTGCTGACCGAAGCGATCGCGGCCGGCGGCTCGACGCTGCGCGACTATGTGCAGGCGGACGGCGAACTCGGCTATTTCCAGCACGCCTTCAAGGTCTACGACCGCGAGGGCGAGGTCTGCCCGGCTTGCGGTGCCGTCGCCATCCGGCGCATCGTGCAGAGCAACCGATCGACCTATTTCTGCCCGCGTTGCCAGAGGTGAGGGGGGAATGCGACCTGCTCACCTCGGTCCGCTGTCGCGGGGCAGTGCGGAACTCGCCTATCGTCGGGCTTCGGCGATGCCGGCGATCGTTATATTGCCGCAGGCGGCGGGGCTGCTCGCCGTCCGCCTCGAGCTGCGGCCCCATTCCCTCTGACTGAAAGGTAGCGGAGCGCGTCATGGCCTATGAGACCATCCTGACTGAAACCCGCGGGGCGGTGGCCCTGATCACCCTGAACCGGCCGCAGGCGCTGAACGCGCTGAACGCCCAGCTCCTGGGCGAGCTCTGCACCGCGCTCGAAGCCTTCGACGCGGACGAGGGCGTCGGCTGCATCGTGCTGACCGGCAGCGCCAAGGCTTTCGCGGCCGGCGCCGACATCAAGGAAATGGCGCCCCAGTCCTATATGGACATGTTCAAGAGCGACTTCTTCGCCAAGGAACACGACCGCATCTGCGCGATCAAGAAGCCGATCATCGCCGCGGTCGCCGGCTACGCGCTGGGCGGCGGCTGCGAGTTGTCCATGCTGTGCGACTTCATCCTGGCGGGCGACAACGCCAAATTCGGCCAGCCTGAAATCAACCTGGGCACGATTCCCGGCATCGGCGGTTCGCAGCGCCTGACCCGCTTCGTCGGCAAGTCCAAGGCGATGGAAATGTGCCTGACCGGTCGCATGATGGATGCTGCGGAAGCCGAGCGCGCCGGTCTCGTCTCGCGCGTCGTGCCGGCCGCCGATCTGGTCGACGAAGCGGTGAAGGTTGCGACCGTGATCGCCGAAAAATCCCAGCCGATCGTGCGCATGGCCAAGCAGGCGGTGAATCGCGCCTACGAGACCACGTTGCTGGAAGGCGTGCTGTTCGAACGCCGCCTGTTCCACTCCACCTTCGCGACCGAAGACCAGAAGGAAGGCATGTCCGCCTTCGTCGAGAAGCGCAAGCCGGTCTTCAAGCAGCGCTGATCGGCCGGCAAAGAAAAACCCTCTCCCCGGGCGGGGAGAGGGTTTCCACTGCGGGGCCGCCCGATCAGAAGTCGAGGGCCTGGGCCTGTTTCACCTGCGGGATGGCGCGCACCTTGGCGACCACTTCGGCGGGGATCGCCTCGTCGACGGCAACGAGGCAGATCGCTTCGTCGCCCTGGGTGCGGCGGCCCAGGTTGAAGGTCGCGATGTTGAGGCCCGCTTCGCCCAGGATGGTGCCGAGGGCGCCGATGAAGCCCGGCTTGTCCTCGTTCGTCACATAGAGCATGTGCGGGGTCAGTTCGGCCTCGACCGTGATGCCCTTGATCGAGACGATGCGGGGCTGGCTGTCGGCAAACAGCGTGCCGGCGACCGAGCGGGTCTTGCCGTCCATCTCGACCGTGACGCGCATCAGGGTCGGATAGTCCGAAGCCGCCTCGATCTTGGTGTCGGCCACGGAGATGTTGCGCTCCTTGGCCACCACGGGCGCGTTCACCATGTTGACCGACGGCATCAGGGGCCCGAGCAGGCCCTGGAGCGCGATCGCGGTGAGCGGGCGGGTGTTCAGCTTGGCGGCGGCGCCCTCGTATTCGATCGTCACCTTGCGGATGCCCACTTCGGCCGAGAGCTTGCCGGCGAAGCCGCCGAGCTGGGCCGCCAGCTTCATGTAGGGACGCAGCCGCGGCGCTTCCTCGGCCGTGACGGACGGCATGTTCAGCGCGTTGGAAACCGCACCGTCGACCAGATAGGCCGACATCTGCTCGGCCACCTGCAGCGCCACATTCTCCTGCGCTTCGGTCGTCGAGGCGCCGAGGTGCGGGGTGCAGACCACATGGGGATGGCCGAACAGGATGTTCTCCTTGGCCGGCTCGACCGCGAAGACGTCCAGCGCCGCACGGGCGACCTTGCCCGAGTTGAGCGCGGCGAGCAGGTCTTCCTCGACGATCAGGCCGCCGCGGGCGCAGTTGATGATGCGCACCCCGTCCTTCATCTTGGCGATCGTCTCGGCCCGGATGATGTTGCGGGTGCTGTCGGTCAGCGGCGTGTGCAGGGTGATGAAGTCGGCGCGGGCGAAGAGCTCGTCCAGCTCGACCTTGGTGACGCCGATCTCGAGCGCGCGTTCCGGGGTCAGGAACGGGTCATAGGCGATGACCTGCATCTTCAGGCCCTGGGCGCGGTCGGCGACGATCGAGCCGATGTTGCCGGCGCCGATCAGGCCGAGGGTCTTGGCGTAGAGCTCGACACCCATGAAGCGGTTCTTCTCCCACTTGCCGGCGTGGGTCGAGGCGCTGGCGGCGGGGATGTCGCGGGCGATCGAGAACATCATGGCGATCGCATGTTCGGCCGTGGTGATCGAATTGCCGAAGGGCGTGTTCATCACCACGATGCCGCGGGCGGTGGCGGCCGGAATGTCGACATTGTCGACGCCGATGCCGGCACGGCCGACGACCTTCAGGTTGGTCGCGGCGGCGATGACATCCGCCGTCACCTTGGTGGCGGAGCGGATGGCGAGGCCGTCGTACTGGCCGATGATGGCGATCAGCTCGTCCTTCTTGAGGCCGGTCTTGATGTCGACCTCGACACCGCGGTCACGGAAGATCTGGGCGGCGGCGGGGCTCAGTTCGTCGGAAATCAGAACCTTGGGCATGGGGGCACCTTAAGGTTGGAAGGGGGCGGTTTCGAACCGGGAATAGCGCGTAAGGCGTGGCGCGGCCCCCGCTCTCGCGGGGGCGACGCATCAGGCGATCAGGCAGCAGTGGCGAGCTGGGCCTTCACTTCGGCATAGGCCCAGTCGAGCCAGGGCAGCAGGGCTTCGAGGTCGGCCGCTTCGACGGTCGCCCCGGCCCAGATGCGCAGGCCCGGAGGGGCGTCGCGATAGGCGCCGATGTCATAGGCGACGCCTTCCTTGTCCAGCATGTCGGCCAGTTTCTTGGCGACCGCCGCCTTGCCCTCGTCGTTCAGGGTATCGACCCAGGGGTCGGTGACCTTGAGGCAGACCGAGGTGCAGGAACGGATCGCCTTGTCCTCGGCCAGGAAGCCGGCCCAGGCGGATTTGGCGACCCAGGCTTCGAGCACGGCCAGATTGGCTTCGGAGCGGGCGATCAGCCCGTCGAGCCCGCCGACCGTTTCGGCCCAGGCGAGGGCATCGAGATAGTCTTCGACGCAGATCATCGAAGGCGTGTTGATCGTCTCGCCCTTGAAGATGCCTTCCGAGAGCTTGCCGCCGGAGGTCATGCGGAAAATCTTCGGCATCGGCCAGGGCGGGGAATAGGTGGTCAGCCGCTCGACCGCGCGGGGCGACAGGATGATCATGCCGTGGGCCGCTTCGCCGCCCAGGACCTTCTGCCAGGAGAAAGTGGTGCCGTCGAGCTTGGACCAGGGCAGGTCCATCGCAAAGGCGGCCGAAGTCGCGTCGCAGATGGTCAGGCCTTCGCGGTCGTCGGCGATCCAGTCGCCGTTCGGCACGCGGACACCCGAAGTGGTGCCGTTCCAGGTGAAGACCACGTCATGGGTCTTGTCGACGGCGGCGAGGTCGGAGATCGCGCCATAGCCGGCTTCGAGCTTGCGCACGTCCTTCAGCTTGAGCTGCTTGACGACGTCGGCGACCCAGCCCGAACCGAAGCTCTCCCAGGCCAGCATGTCGATCGGGCGGGGCCCAAGCAGCGACCACAGCGCCATCTCGACCGCGCCGGTATCGGACGCGGGCACGATGCCGATCTTGTAGTCGGCAGGAACCTTCAGGATCTTGCGGGTGTCCTCGATCGCCTTGAGGAGCTTGGCCTTGCCGGGTTTCGAGCGGTGCGAGCGGCCGACCAGCGCGTCGTCGAGGGCTGCCGTGGTCCAGCCGGGGCGCTTGGCGCAGGGGCCGGACGAAAACATCGGGGTGACAGGGCGAACAACAGGCTTCGTCATATTGACTTATCCTTCCAGATAAGCTGCGTCCCGGTGGGGGGACGTGACCCGCCGGCGAACATACTCATGGCGCTTGCCAAGTCAACGCGGCTTTCGTCGCGTCCGGCAATTTCGCTTGTTCACCCTGTTTTGCCGGATCAAGATTGCCGAAATAAGACGAACGAGGACGAGGCGGCATGGAGCAGGGCGTAATCGCGTGGTTGCCGGGCAAGACTGCCAGTGATTCCCCGGCCGCGAGTGCCGCCGCTCCCCGCAGGGTCTTCTTCACCCGTCGCGAACTCGATCTGATTCTGGGCCTCTATGGCCGCATGGTGGCGGCCGGCGAATGGCGCGACTACGCCATGGCCGACGGTGCGGAAGTGGCGGTCTTCGCCGTCCACCGGCGGAGCTCGGAACAGCCGCTCTACCGGATCGAGAAGCGGCCGGCGCTGGCCCGGAAACAGGGCGCCTTCGCCGTGATCGCGGCGGGCGGACGGATTCTCAAGCGGGGCGCAGACCTCGCCAATGTGCTGGCGGTGCTGGAGCGCAAGCTCCTGAAGATCGTCGAAGGGGAGTGAGACGGATGGGCCTCTACGAGCGGCACGTGGTGCCGCGCCTGATCAATTTCGCCTGCGGTACCAAGCCGATCCGCTACCAGCGGAAGAAGGTGGTGCCCCAGGCCTCGGGCGTCGTGCTGGAAATCGGCATTGGCACCGGGCTCAACCTGCCGTTCTACGATCCCGCCAAGGTGACCCGGGTGATCGGCCTCGATCCTTCGGAAGAGTCTTGGAAGATCGCCGGGCGGCGAGCCAAGTCGGTGTCTTTTCCGGTCGACTTCATCGGCCTGCCGGGCGAGCGCATCCCGCTCGACGACGCCTCGGTCGATACCGTGGTGATGACCTACAGCCTGTGCACGATTCCCGATCCGGTGGCCGCCCTCGACGGCATACGCCGCGTGCTGAAGCCCGGCGGCCAGTTGCTGTTCTGCGAGCACGGCGAGGCGCCGGACCATGGCGTGCGGCGCTGGCAGGGCCGGGTCAACCCGGTCTGGAAGCGCTGCTTCGGCGGCTGCAACCTGCACCGCCCGATCCCGGATCTTTTGCGGGCCGCGGGCTTCCGGCTGGACAAGCTGGAGAGCATGTATCTGCCCGGCACGCCCAAGATCGCCGGCTTCAACTATTGGGGCAGCGCCACCGCGGCGTGAGCGGCCCGCCGGTTCAGGTCCATACGCCCGTCATGGCCGGGGGCGTCCCACGGGCGTCCGGTCGAGCTGAAAATCACCGGGTCAGGCCAGGAAGCGGGCGTGATCTGTATCAGCGCATCGAGGGGTGAACATTCATCTGTCGTCATCGCCGGGCTTGACCCGGCGATGACGATCAGAGGCTGCCGTTCCCGACGACGCCACGACGATGGGGGAGGGGTTACCCCTCCGCCCGGCGCAGCAGCCGTTCGGGCGCTTCGCCTTCGCCGAATTGGAGCGAGGCGAGGCGGGCGTAGAGGCCGCCCTTGGCGACCAGCTCCGCATGGGTGCCGGTCTCGACGATGCGGCCTTCGTCCATCACCAGGATGCGGTCGGCATTGACCACGGTGGCGAGCCGGTGGGCGATCACCAGGGTGGTGCGGTCCTTCATCAGGCGGTCGAGCGCCGCCTGGACCTGAACCTCCGATTCGGCGTCGAGCGCGCTGGTCGCCTCGTCGAGGAGCAGGATCTTGGGATCGCGCAGCACGGCGCGGGCGATCGCGATGCGCTGCTTCTGCCCGCCCGAGAGGCGGACGCCCCGTTCGCCGAGCTGGGCCGCGAAGCCTCCCGGCAGTTGCTCGACGAAGCCCCGGGCCGAGGCCGCCTCGGCCGCAGCCAGCACCTCGGCGTCGCTCGCCTCGGGCCGGCCGTAGCGAATATTGGCGGCGGCATCGGTCGCGAAGATCGTGGTCTCTTGCGGGACCAGGGCGAAGAGGCTGCGCAGCGCCACCGGATCGACCGTCTTCACGTCGATGCCGTCGACCGTGACGACGCCCGAGTCGGGGTCGTGGAAGCGGAGCAGGAGCTGGAACACGGTCGACTTGCCGGCGCCCGAAGGTCCGACCAGGGCGACCGTCTCGCCCGGCGCCACGCTGAAGGACAGGTGCTCGATCGCAGGGAGGTCCGGCCGCGACTGATAGTGGAAGGTGACGTCGTCGAAGCGGATAGCACCTTCTGCCGGGCTCGGCAGCGCCACGGGCCGTTCCGGCGCCTTGATCTTGGGTACCACGGCGAGGAGTTCGAGCAGGCGCTCGGCCGCACCGGCGGCGCGCTGCAGGTCGCCCCAGACTTCCGAGAGAGCGCCGAGGGCGCCGGCGGCGACGATCGCATAGAAGACGAAGGCCGCCAGTTCGCCGCCCGTCATGTCGCCATGGTGCACGTCCTTGGCGCCGATCCACAGGATCAGGTCGATCGCGCCGAAAACCAGGGTGATCACCAGGGCGGTGAGCCAGGCGCGGGTGCGGATCCGCTGCCGTGCCGTCGCGAAGGAGGATTCGATGGTGGCGCCATAGCGCCGGGCCTCGCCCGCTTCCTGGGCGAAGGCCTGGACCGTGTGCACGGCATTCAAGGTCTCGTTGGCGACGGCCGCCGAATCGGCCAGCTTGTCCTGGCTGGCGCGCGACAAGCGCCGTACCCGCCGCCCGAAGATCAGGATCGGCAGCAGCACCAGCGGAACGACCAGCAGCAGCATGGCCGACAGCTTGGCCGAGGTGATGACCAGCAGCGCCGTGCCGCCGATGAACATGAGCAGATTGCGCAGCGCGACCGAGGCGGAGGAACCGACCACGGCCTCGATCACCATGGTGTCGGAATTCAGCCGCGACAGGATTTCACCTGTCTTGGTCGTCTCGAAGAAGGTGGCGTCGAGCGAGATGACATGGCCGTAGATGGTGCGCCGAAGGTCGGCGATCACCCGCTCGCCCAGCCAGGAGACCAGGTAGAAGCGCCCGAAGGTGGCCAGCGCCAGCACCAGCACGACACCGAGCAGGGCGACGAAATAGATGTCGATATAGTCGGCGCTGCCGGTGGCGAAGCCCTTGTCGATCAGCCGGCGCAGCGCCTGGCCGATGGTCAGCGTGGCCCCCGCCGCGACGGTCAGGGCGACCAGGGCGAGGGCGACACGGCGGCGGTAGGGGCGGATGAAGGGCCAGAGCTGGCGCAGCTTGCCGAAGGGATTGCCGCGCCGCTTGCCGTCGGCGGCGACGGCGTCAGACATGCGTGTCGACCTCGATGCCGAGGGACTTCAGGTCGGCCACCAGGCGGTCGTCCAGCTTTTCGCCGCCGCGGGTCGAGCGCCATTCGGCCGAACCCTCGTCCCAGGCGTAGTGATGGGCGCCCGACACGGGCGAGGACAGCCAGATCTGCTTCAGAGGCACGTGACGGTTCAGGATGAAGGTCTTGCCGTCGGCCGTGACAGCCTGCAGGACGCCGTCGGCCAAGCCCACTTCGTCGAGCCCCTCGGCGTCCTCGAGCCGGTCGAGCCAGCGCCCCAGGGTCTGTTCGACCATCGCGTGAAACAGATTCTCGTCCATTGCCATCGAGCTTCTCCCGCTACTAGCAAAACGGCCGGGTCGACCGGGATGGGTATTCGCGCCGTCAGGCGCGACTGACTGTTACGACGATTGGGATGGAGAGGGAAGGGGCCGCGGCATCCGACTTTGGGTATTGGCGCGGATCAGGGCGACCAGGGCCCGCAGGCCGGCCGGCGCATGGCGGTGGCCGGGGTAATAGAGGCGGTTGCCGGGAAAGGCGGGAGTCCAGTCGTCGAGCACGGCGACCAGGCGGCCGTCGGCCAGGACATCTTCGACCGCCGATTGATTCACCATGGCGAAACCGACCCCGGCCAGGGCGGCGTCGACCATCAGGCGACCCTCGTCGAGCGTCAGGTTGCCGCGCACGTCGAGCGCCAACTGGAGGCCCCGCTTCTCGAATTCCCAGCGGTAGAGCGAGCCCGACGGCATGCGTCGGCGGATGCAATTGTGCCGCAGCAGGTCTTCCGGCGCCTCGGGCGGGCGGACCGTGGCGAGGAAGTCGGGCGAGCAGACCACCACCAGGCGCTGGTCGCCGCTCAGCGGCACGGCGATCATGTCCTGCGGCACCGCTTCGGCCAGGCGCACGCCGGCGTCGAACCCCTGGGCCACGATGTCGACGAAGCGCCCCTCGGTCACCACGTCGACCTGCATCTCGGGATAGAGGCGCAGGAAATCCAGGATATGGGGCATCAGGTGGTACTGGGCGGCCATGGACGAGGCGTTGATGCGCAGCGTGCCCCTGGGCCGGTCGCGGAATTCGTTCACCGCCTCCATCGCCGCCGCGATCTCGCCCAGCGCCGGGCGCAGCCGGGCCAGGAAACCCTCTCCTGCCTCGGAGAGGGCGACGCTGCGGGTGGTCCGGTTGAACAGGCGAACCCCCATCCGCTGCTCGAGCGCCGCGATGGCATGGCTGACCGCCGAGGGCGACAGGCCGAGTTCGAGGGCGGCGGCCCGGAAGCTGCGCCGATTGGCGACGGCCACCACGGCATTCAATTCGAGAAGCCCGGTCCGGTCCATTGTGCAAAATCCTGCATCAAGTCATGTCAGAATAGTCGGATTGTTTCAGCAATGTCACGGCTCTACCTATCGACCGTCCCCATCGGCAAGGCAAGGAACGCGACCATGAAGACCATTCTCGTCACCGGGGTCAGCACGGGGCTCGGCCGTGCCCTGGCGGTGGCCGCCCTGGCCGCCGGCCACCGCGTCGTCGGCACCCTGCGCCGGGCGGAAGACCTGGCGGCCTTCGAGGCGCTGGCTCCCGGGCGGGCGATCGGCCGCCTGCTCGACGTCACCGATTTCGCCGCCGTCCGGCCCCTGGTCGATGCCGTCGAGGCCGAGGCCGGCCCGATCGACGCCCTGGTCAACAATGCGGGCTTCGGCCTCGAAGGCACGATCGAGGAGACCGCCCTCGAAGACGTCCGCCGCCAGTTCGACGTCAACGTGTTCGGCGCGATCGCCGTGATCCAAGCCGTGCTGCCTCATATGCGGGCGCGCCGTGCCGGGCATATCCTCAATGTGACGTCGATGGGCGGCTTCATCACCATGCCCGGGATCGGCTTCTACCACGGCACCAAATTCGCCCTCGAAGCGATCTCCGAAACCCTGGGCAAGGAAGTGAAGCACCTCGGCATCAAGGTGACGGCGATCGAGCCGGGCAGTTTCCGCACCGACTGGGCGGGCCGTTCCATGGTGCGGGCGGAAGCGAGGATCGCCGATTACGACGAAGTCTTCGCCCCGCGCCGTCAGACCCGGCTCGAGATGAGCGGGCACCAGCCCGGCGACCCGGCCAAGGCGGCCGCCGCCATGCTGGCGGTGATCGCCATGGACGAGCCGCCGGCCCATCTTCTGCTGGGGCGCGACGCGACCCGCCTGGTGGGCGAGAAACTCGCCGCCCTGGGGCAGGAATTCGCGGCCTATCGCGATCTTTCCCATTCGACCGATTTCGCCGCCTGAACCGAAAGGACGCGATCATGAGCACGATTTCCGCCAGTGCCGCCGGGACGTTTCGCATCGGCGGCACCACGCCCGTCACCCGCCTCGGCTTCGGGGCGATGCGCATCGTCGGTCCCGGCATCTGGGGGCCGCCGGCCGACAAGGCGGCCGTCCTCGCTGTCTTGAAGCGTCTGCCCGAACTGGGGGTCGATTTCATCGATACCGCGGATTCCTATGGCCCCGATTTCTCGGAAGCGCTGATCCGCGAGGCCCTGCATCCCTATGGCCGGACCCTGGTCGCCACCAAGGGCGGCTTGACTCGCCCGGGGCCGGGCGTCTGGGTCCCGCTCGGCCGGCCCGACTATCTGATCCAGCAGGCGAAGAAAAGCGCCTGGCGCCTGGGCGTCGAACGGATCGGCCTGTGGCAGCTCCACCGGATCGACCCGACCGTACCGCGCGACGAACAATTCGGCGCCATCCGCCAGCTCCTGGACGAAGGCGTGATCGCCCATGCCGGCCTCTCCGAGGTGACGATCGCCGAAATCGAGGCGGCGTCGAAAATCTTCCCCGTGGCGACGGTGCAGAACCGCTACAACCTGGTCGACCGCGGTTCGGAAGCGGTGCTGGACTATTGTACCGGGAAGGGCATCGGCTTCATTCCGTGGTTCCCGCTGGCGGCCGGCGACCTGGCCAAGCCGGGCGGCAAGCTCGATGCGATCGCCAAGAAGCTCGGCGCCACGCCCGGCCAGGTGGCGCTCGCCTGGGTCCTGAAGCGGAGCCCGGTCACGCTGCCGATTCCGGGCACCGGGCGTGTCGCCCATCTCGAAGAGAATGTCGCGGCCGCTTCGATCCGCCTGAGCGACGAGGATTTCGCCGCCCTCGACGCCGCGGGGCGGGGCGCATGAGTGCCACCGTCCTGATCACCGGCTGTTCGTCCGGCATCGGCCGGGCGGCGGCCCGGCTCTTCGCCGAGCGGGGCTGGAACGTGGTCGCCACCATGCGCCGGCCGGTCGGGGAGGGCGATGCGCGAACCCTGATCACCCATCTCGACGTCACCGATCCGGCCTCGGTCACCACGGCGGTGGAAGCCGGGATCGCGCGCTTCGGGGCGATCGACCTCCTGGTCAACAACGCGGGCCGCGGCCATTTCGGCCTGTTCGAGGCGACGGCCGAGGAAGAGGTCAAAGCCCTCTTCGATGTCGACCTGTTCGGCGTGATGGCGGTGACGCGCGCCCTGCTGCCCCATTTCCGGGCGCGCAGGGCGGGCATGGTGGTCAATGTCTCGTCCGGCGCCGGGCTCTTCACCCTGCCGATGTCGTCGCTCTATTGCGCGGCGAAATTCGCCCTCGAGGGCTTTTCCGAGGCGCTGTCCTATGAGCTCGCGGCGGTCGGTGTCGGGGTCAAGCTGGTGATTCCCCACGGCGGCGTCACGGGGACCGACTTCGGCCGCAACCAGGCCCTCGCGGTCGAAGGAGCGCCGCCCGACTATGCGGATTTCGTCGCCGGGACCGCGGCCGCCTTCGGGCGCATGGTGGCGGCGCGCAGCCTTTCGGCGGAAGAGGTGGCTTCAGCGATCTTCGAGGCCGCGACCGACGGCACCACGCGGCTCCGCTATCTGGTCGGCGACGATGCGCGGGGCTTCGTGAAGGCCCGGCAGACCCTGGCCGACCAGGATTACGTCGACTTCATGCGGGCGAAATTCCGCCCGTGAGATCAGCCTTCGGCGGAGTCCTTCAGATAGGGCTCCACCGGGCCTTTCAGCAGGATGGTGAGGGGATTGCCGTGGCGGTCGCGGGCAGTGCCGGCGGCGACACGGATCCAGCCTTCCGAGACGCAATATTCGTCGACATTGGTTTTTTCCTGGCCCTTGAAGCGGATGCCGACGCCGCGCTTCAGCAGTTCTTCGTCGTAATAGGGGCTGTTCGGGTTGGAGGACAGCCGGTCGGGCAGAGGAGTGCTCATCACAGGGACCATTCGGAAATCGGGCCGCCAGTAATAGCGGGCCGGGCGGCTCTTGCCAACCGGCGGACCCGATCCCGGGTGACAGCGGAGTCAGGCGACCTCGTCGATCAGCTTGCCGACGCCGGGCGCGAGGTTGCCGCGGGACGGTGCCGCGGCGGCGATCTTGGCACGGTCGTCGCTGTCGCCGTCGTTCTCGATCTCGCCCGGGCGTTCGGTGCTCACCCGGGTGACGGGGGCGGTGCTGGGTGGGAGGGCGCCGGTGCCGATGCTGCCGATGTTCACGATGGAGGGGCCTCCAGAAGGGATGTCTCCATCTCGGCGACAATCCCTTACTGTGTCCTGACAGCGGCAAAAAATGACTTCGGCGGCCTGTTCGCTCGCGTTTCGCGCTGAAATCGGGCAGGGTGGCGGCAATTCCTCCCCCCCAAGGACATCCCATGCGACAGCTATCCCCCGCCGGCCAGCAGGCGGTCAACGATATAGCGGCGCGCCACGGCTTCAGCCCGGATGCGGTCGCCTCGATGCTGGAGGCCGTGATCGCCGGCAACGGTACAATGGCCCAGTTCAATCATCCGGAATTCGCCGGTTCGGGCCAATGGATGCGCGGTGGCATGACCATGGTCTCGGACATGTTCAACAATTACCTGAAGGGCCGGGTCGACGGCCTGTGCAGCGAATTGTCCAACCTGGTGGCGAACCAGCCCGGCCTGCTCCAGACCGGCAGCTTCCAGTCGCAGTCGCAGAGCGGCGGCGGCCAGAACGTGCAGAACCAGTCCGGCTTCGGCGGCGGGATGCAGCAGCAGGACAGCGGCGGCACTTTTTCGGGTGTCAGCTTGTTCGTGCCGCCGGCCCCGGGCCAGGGCACCCACTGGTGGCCCGCGGACCTGGGGATGCCCAACAGCACTGGCGCCCAGAACAACGTCCGCTATGCTTATTTCGCCCAGGCCCGGCGCCTGGCGATCGACGTCGGTGGCCGTGTCACGGTCTATGACACGCTCGACCATCAGATCGGCGGCTTCTCGCAGCAGCAGTCCTTCGGCGGCAGTCTCGGCTTCTCCAGCCAATACGGCCTGATCGACGTCGCCAGCCTGCCGGTCGTCTCGATCGACGGCCAGGCGCCCCAGCCGGTGTTTCAACCGGCGCCGCAGCCGGTACCGCCGCCCGAACCGGTGTTCCAGGCGCCGTCCCCGGCCCAGGTGCCGCCCCAGGCTGCGCCGCCGGCGAGCGAGGGCGACATCTTCGCCACCATCGAGAAATTGGCGGGGCTTCGCGCCAAGGGCATCCTGAGCGACGAGGAATTCGCGGCGAAGAAGGCGGAATTGCTGGCCCGGCTCTGAGCGGGCCTGCAATTCCCGTTGCCTTCGCCGGCCATTTCCGTTACCAACGCGGCTTCCCGACGCGAAGTCGAACATATTTCACCCATGGCCGGCGGCTGGCGCCGTGGTCAAGGAGCAGAGCGATGAAGGACGGTATCCACCCCAACTACCATGTCATCACGGTCGAAATGACCGATGGCACGGTGTTCAAGACCCGCTCCACCTGGGGCAAGGAAGGCGATGTCCTGAAGCTCGACATCGACAAGAGCTCGCATCCCGCCTGGACCGGCGGCAGCCAGCGCATTGTCGATACCGGCGGCATGGTCGCCCGCTTCAACAAGCGCTTCGCCAAGTTCGGCATCAAGTGATCCGCGCGCCTCAGGCGCTGCGATCGAGAAGGCGGCCTCCGGGCCGCCTTTTTCGTTTTGGCGCCGGGGGCAGGCCCCTTGCAGGGCGCGCCGTCGCTTCCTACCTGAAGTCATGCCGGATGCCCGAACGGGGTCCGGCCGCCGGGCCCGGCCGATGACGGGGGGCCCGCCGCACGATGATCATTCGCCATTGCTCGACGGAGAATTGCGATGCGCACTGCTTTCGATTTCTCGCCCCTCATGCGTTCCACCATCGGCTTCGACCGGGTTTCGCGCCTGCTCGACGCGGCCGCCCGCACCGATGAAGCCACCGGCGGCTATCCGCCCTACAACATCGAAAAATCCGGCAACGACCGTTACCGCATCACCATGGCGGTGGCCGGCTTCGCCCCTGAACAGCTCGACGTCACCGTGAAGGAGAATGTCCTGGTGATCGCCGGCAAGGCGCGCGAAGAGAAGGAAGGTGTGGAATATCTGCACCGCGGCATCGCCGCCCGTGCCTTCGAGCGCCGCTTCGAACTCGCCGATACCATCAAGGTGGTGAATGCCGCCTTCGAGAACGGCTTGCTGCACGTCGAACTCGTGCGCGAGGTGCCGGAAGCCAAGAAGCCGCGCCAGATTTCGATCGAGACCCGCGCCCAGGCCCAGGCCCCGCAGATCGAACACGCCGCCTGAGCGATGAGCGCCCCGGAAATCTGAGCGGTTCGCTACCCCAGAAATGGCGACGGGCTGCCCAGTGGGCAGCCCGTTCTTTTGTGAAGTCCGTCCCTGCAAGACTTGCGGGAGGGATCTTGCAAGCGTGGCGCGCCTGCGTCAACCCGCCACAGGGTCGGGCGCCTAATTTTCTTATCGCTCGGGGCGCCTCATCGCTTGAAGAATGCGTCCGCGGCGTTGCGATGCGCATGTTTCTTCGCGATCTCCGCCTCGCAGCGGGCGATCTCCTCCCGGCAGGAAGCGATGCGCGCCTCCAGGTCTTCGACCGAGAGGGGATCGAGCGGGACCGCCTCGACCGTCAGGGCGGTCTTGGGCCGCGGCCTGTCTTCGGTGTCGAACATCGTCTTGCCTCTGGCTCCATCCTCGCCTAACCAACGGGAATATATCATGGAGCACGCGATGGGCCCGCTTCCCGAAACGATGACCGCGATCGCCGTCACCACCCCCGGTGGTCCGGAGGTCTTGCAGCCGGTGAGCCTGCCGGTGCCGAAGCCCGGCCCCGGCGAGGTGCTGATCCGGCTGGAGGCGGCGGGCGTCAACCGGCCGGACGTGCTACAGCGCCAGGGCCTCTATCCGCCGCCGCCGGGGGCACCCGAGACCCCGGGCCTCGAAGGCGCGGGCACGATCGTGGCGCTGGGGGGCGGGGTCGACCGTTGGCAGTTGGGCGACCGGGTCTGCGCCCTGCTCGCGGGCCGCGGCTATGCCCAATATGCGGTGGCGCCCGGGGCGCAATGCCTGCCGGTGCCGGACGGCGTCTCCATGGTCGAGGCGGCGGCGATCCCGGAGACTTTCTTCACCGTCTGGACCAATGTCTTCGACCGCGGCGCCCTCAAGCCGGGCGAGAGTTTCCTGGTCCATGGCGGCGCCAGCGGCATCGGCACGACGGCGATCCAGATGGCGGCGGCGCTGGGTGCCAAGGTCTTCGCCACCGTCGGCGGCTCGGCCAAGGTGGAGCCTCTGAAGGCCCTCGGCGCCACCCGCGTGATCGACTACAACGCGGAAGATTTCGTCGAGGTGATCCGGGCCGGGACGGGGAAGAAGGGCGTCGACGTGATCCTGGACATGGTCGGCGGCGACTATGTCCAGCGCAACCTGTCCTGCATGGCGACGGGCGGAAGGCTCGTCTACATCGCCTTCCTGAAAGGCCCGCAGGTCGAACTGAACCTCCTGCCGCTCATGTTGAAGCGCCTGACCATCACCGGCTCCACCCTTCGCATCCGCGCGCTCGAGGACAAGGCGGCGATCGCCGCGGCGCTGGAGCAGAAGGTCTGGCCCCTGCTGGCCGCCGGCAAGATCCGCCCGGTGATCGACCGGACCTTCCCCCTGGAAGACGCCGCGGGGGCGCACATCCGGATGGACGAACGCGATCATCTCGGCAAGATCGTGCTGATCATCCGGTGAGTACGGCAATGCTACGGGCTGATCCAGACCTCGAGGGTTCCAGTGGAGATCGATTTTGTGGCGGCGATACTGACGACCTCCTTGACCCGGCCGTCGTCATTCAGGATGCGGGCGAGTTCACGCGCCGCCGCGCGATCCTGCGGCGCGCCGTAGCGGACCTCGTGCGTGCCGACGGCGGCCGACGTCCGCTCGCCGCCGAGGTCCGGCCGCTCGACCTTCCAGCCAAGAGCCAGAAGCTTGAATGCCAAGACAGTGACATCGGCGCGAGGGAAACCGGCGAACTGAATGAAGACGGTATAGTTGGCTGGGGCGACCGGCTTCAGATCGATCAGCTGGCCGTATATATTTTTGAAAACCTCGGGATCTACCTGTAGCCGGAGCAGCTTCAAGACGGCGGAATAGTCGTCCTTGCCGATCAGATTCCGGATATCGGATAGATGGTCCGTGGTGTAGGTGAGGACCCAGCTGATCCCGCGGGTGAAGGCAGCGTCGTCGAGCTTGGTGAACCAATCGGTTGCCGCAAGTTCCGCGGCTAGGACGAGCGCCCAAGTATCGAAATCACTGACGTGAGCGCCATCGAGTGCTGCCGCGACAGGGATGAAGCGTTCGGCGACGGCCGGCTTGGCGGCCTCGGGAGCGAGCCGCATCAGCATGAACGAAGTGATCGGCTGAGCGGCGCCTTGGCCGTTGGAGGGCGGCACGGAGGCAGCCGGCGGCTGGGCTGAGGGACGATCGGGTTCCTGGGTTACTTCGGCAGCGAGGGCGAGGACCGCTGATCCCCGCTCTTTGATCTCACGCAGGCTGCGGGTGGCATCTTCGAGCTGGCTTTTGAGGGGGCCGATCTTCTCAGGGTCACTTGTCGAATGAAGTTGAATGTTGATTCGATCGATCTCACCTTCGAGGCGTGTCTCTTCACGTTTCTGGGTGTCGACGATCAGTGCGGCCTGCGCCGAGCGGATAGTGGCGTCCAGAAGCTGGCGCCGTTCCGTGTCGCGGCGCTCGTATTCCTTGGCTGCCCAAGCGCGTAGGGGGTGGTCATCGAGTTCCGCGATGGCATTGAGCAAGGTGAGTTGACTGTCGGGGCTGATGTCGTGGCCAGTCAGCATGCCGAGTATGTCCTTGGCCATGTTGCTGTTGGCCTGGATCCTCGAAAGCTGCTCTTCGCTCACCGCCTTGTAGTGTCCGTCGATCAGGGCGACCAGGGCCTGCCCGGCCGATATGATGGCTGCGATGCCGGCGGTCCATTTCGTGATCTGTACAACGAGGTCGGCCGTCTGGCGTTGCCTGGGCACGCCGACAGCAGCGTATTCATCTTGTAATGGCTCCATGACGAAGCATCTCGTGTTAGGGATGAGCTTCGCATGATTTTTGCACCTTAAATTATTTTTTGATAGAAGGTTTCTCCTGAAGGATGTGGGGAAGGGGCGCGGCAGGGGGCCTTCGGCCGTCGCATTCTGAGTTGCCCAAGACTTGAGCAAAGTTTGACGGCATCATTGCGCACGTCTATATAGCCCTTATCTCTCAATGCCATGAACATGGCGGCGGCAGGCCGGAAGGCCGGTCGCAACGGTGGAGGATTGACATGTCCCTTCCCTTGATGCCCAAGGCGACGGCCGTCTGGCTGGTCGAAAACACGGCGCTGAGCTTCGATCAGATCGCCAAATTCTGCGGTCTGCACCCGCTCGAGGTGAAGGGGATCGCCGACGGCGAAGTGTTCCAGGGCATCGTCGGCCTCGACCCCGTGGCCCACGGCCAGCTCGCCCAGATCGAGATCGACCGCGCCCAGGCCGATCCGCGCTACGAGATGAAGCTCAGCGCCTCGACCAACCCGCCGCCGCGCGTGCGCTCCAAGGGCCCGCGCTACACCCCGGTGTCGCGCCGTCAGGACCGGCCGGACGCCATCGCCTGGCTGCTGCGCCATCATCCGGAACTGTCGGATGCTCAGATCTGCCGCCTGATCGGCACCACCAAGCCGACCATCAAGGCGGTGCGCGACCGCAGCCACTGGAACAGCCAGAACATCAAGCCGGTCGATCCCGTGACGCTCGGCCTGTGCACCCAGATCGAGCTCGATATGGCGGTCCAGAAGGCGGCCGATCGCACCAAGTCGGGCGAGGGCGAAGAGGACGAGGATTACGACGAGGCCAGCGCCCCCGAGACCCTGGAGGCCCTGGCCGAAGTCGAGGTCGAGGAGGAAGAGCCGGCCGAAGACTGGCCGCGCTGATCCCCGACTGACGGGCGCCGGCCGGTCCCGCCCGGACCGGCGCACCGAACAACAATAAGAAGGCGGGGACAAGAAGGCGGGAATCGCGGGGGAGAGTGATGAACAAATGGGGCCGGCGCCTGGTGATTTCGGGCGCGATCTTCTTTGCCGTCTGCGCGGGCGCCGTCGCCTATGTCTACGTCAAGGCGGGGCAGTTCCGCGGCATCGAGAATGCCGGTCAGGTCACCTGCCGTGCCATCGGCGGCGTGGTCGGGGCCGAGGACATCGCGATCGATCCCGCCCATAAGCGCGCCTTCGTCTCGGTCGACGACCGGCGGGCGACCATGGCCGGCCGGGCCGTGCGCGGCCGGATCGCCCTGCTCGACCTGACGGCCGAACCGCCGGTCGCGGTCGAGGTGAGCCCGGCCCAGCCGGAAACTCTGCATCCCCATGGCATCAGCCTGTGGACCGATCCGGCGAGCGGCGAGCAGACCCTCTTCGTCGTCAACCATCTCGATTCAGGGATCAGCCGGGTCGAGCTGTTCACTGTCGGCGCCGACGGCAAGCTCGCCCACAAGGGCGGCATCATCGGGGCCGAGCTGCTCTCGCCCAACGACATCGTCGGCGTCGGTCCGAACCGCTTTTATGCGACCAACGACCACGGCTCGACCACCGGCCTCGGCCGCCTGGCCGAGGACTATCTCCAGCTGCCCCGGGCCGATATCGTCTATTTCGACGGCACCCGCTTCCGCCGCGTCGCCGAGGGCCTGCAATATGCCAACGGCATCAATGTCTCGGCGGACGGCAAGCGCCTCTACGCGACCGAGACGACGGGCTTCGACGTGGTCGCCTATGCCCGTGATCCCGACAGTGGCGGGCTCTCCCTGCTGGGCCGCACCAGCCTGCCGAACGGGCCGGACAATATCGACATGGGGGCGGACGGCAGCCTTTGGATCGCCGGTCATCCCCATCTGCTCGATTTCGTCGAACACGCGGGCGATCCGGCCAAGCCTTCGCCCTCCGAAGTGCTGCGCCTGATCCCGGCCGCCGACGGCACCCTGGCGATCGAGACCGTGCTGACCGACAAGGGCGAGATGCTGTCCGGCAGTTCGGTCGCGGCCGATGCCGGCGGCGGGCGCTTCCTGGTCGGCTCGGTCTTCGAGGAAAAGATCCTGGACTGCCGGCGTCGCTGAGACAGCAGAGAAGTGGGCGGCGCAAATGCCTTGGTTTCGCCTGAATTCGGCCCTTCGTCGGCCCCATTGGGCGGCGATCTTCCAATCGTTGGTCCTCAACAATGGCCCGACCGGATGTCAGGAAGACCCCCTAGCCCCCAGCCCCCTTCCTGATGTTCGGTCGGGCCAGCCTCTCCCCGAGGCGGCCCACCTCCCCGATACACCCCGCACCGCCCGGCACCGCGTTCAGCCTTCGCGCTTGATCCGTCGGGGCGCGCCTCTTAGCGTGGCGCACCCAGGGCGCCGGTCGGCCCCCAGAACGACAGGGATTAGGCGACGCCCATGATCGAAATCGTGGATCTGGTGAAACGTTTCGGCCCCTTCACGGCGGTCGACGGCGTCGGCTTCAAGGTGGCGAGGGGCGAGGTTCTGGGCTTCCTCGGCCCGAACGGCGCCGGCAAGTCGACCACGATGAAGATGGCGGCCGGCTTCCTCACGCCGACCCGGGGACATGTCTCGATCTGCGGCCATGATGTCGAGAGCGACGCGATCGCCGCCCGCAAGGCGCTCGGCTATCTGCCCGAAGGCGCGCCCGCTTACGGCGACATGACACCGCGCACATTCCTCGACTTCCTGGGCCGGATCCGGCGTATGGATTCGGCGCGCCTGCACAAGCGCCTGGTCCAGGTGGTCGAGGAGATCCAGCTCGAAGGCGTGCTGGATCAGCCGATCGAGACCCTGTCCAAGGGCTTCAAGCGCCGCGTCGGCCTGGCCGGTGCCATCCTGCACGATCCGCCCTGCCTGATCCTGGACGAGCCGACCGACGGCCTCGACCCCAACCAGAAGCACGAAGTGCGCAACCTGATCCGTCGCATGGCGCCGGACAAGGCGATCGTCGTCTCGACCCATATCCTGGAAGAGGTCGAGGCGGTATGCAGCCGCGCCGTGATCATCGATCGCGGCCGCGTGGTGGCCGACGGCACGCCGGCCGACCTCGTCTCGCGCTCGCCCCTCCACAACGCGATCCGCCTCGCGCTCGGCGCCGTGGTGCCCGATTTCGCGGCCCGCCTGGCCGACGTCCCCGGTGTTACCCGCGTGATCACGCCCGAAGGCGGCCGGCCCGGACGCGACTTCCTGGTCGTGCCGCGCGACGGTTCCGCGATCATCGAGGGCGTCGCCGCCCGGCTGCGCCAGCTCGGCCTCGCGGTCGAGACCCTGACGGTCGAGACCGGCAAGCTCGACGACGTGTTCCGCACGCTCACCACCAGCGACGCTTCGAGGATCAAGGCATGAGCAGTGCCCTCACCATCGCCCGGCGCGAACTGGCGGGTTACTTCGCCACGCCGCTCGCCTATGTCTTCATCATCGTCTACCTGTTCCTGACCGGCATCTTCACCTTCTATGTCGGCAATTTCTTCGAGCGGGGCGAAGCGGACCTGGTGCCCTTCTTCGACTTCCTGCCCTGGCTCTATCTGTTCCTGATCCCGGCCATCGCCATGCGGCTCTGGGCCGAGGAACGCAAGGCCGGCACGATCGAGCTGCTGCTCACCCTGCCGGTGCCGCTGTGGGCGGCGATCGTCGGCAAGTTCATGGCCGCCTGGGCCTTCACCGCGATCGCGCTGGCGCTGACCTTCCCCTTGTGGATCACGGTCAACTACCTGGGCGAGCCGGACAACGGCGTGATCCTGGCCGGTTACATCGGCGCCCTGCTGATGGCCGGCGCCTATCTCGCCATCGGCTCCTGCCTCTCGGCGGCGACGCGAAACCAGGTGGTCGCCTTCGTGCTGACCGTGGTGGTCTGCTTCCTGTTCACGGCGTCCGGCGCGCCCATGGTGCTCGACGCCGTCGCCTGGGCGCCGCAGGCGGTGGTCGACACCGTCGCCTCCTTCAGCTTTCTCACCCATTTCAACGGCATCGTCGCCGGCGTGATCGAGATGAAGGACATCGTCTTCTTCGCCACCTTGATCGTCGCGGCGCTGGCGGCCAATGCGATCGTCATCGACATGAAGAAGGCGAGCTGACATGGCGCCCGCACGCACTCGCATCGCCGGCGGCCTCGCCCTCGCGCTGATCGCCGCCCTCTTCCTGGTGGTCAACCTGATCGCCCAGGTGGGCACCGGAGGCTGGCGCCTGGACCTGACCGAGAACCGGCTCTATACGCTCTCCGACGGCACCCAGGCGGTGCTGGCCAAGCTGGACGAGCCGGTCACCCTGCGCCTCTATTATTCGGTCTCGCTGTCGAACCAGTTCCCCGCGATCAAGACTTTCGCGACCCGGGTGACCGAACTCCTCGACGCCTTCAAGCGCGCCGGCCACGGCAATGTCCGGGTCGAGATCATCGATCCCATTTCCTATACCCAGGCCGAGGACGAGGCGAGCGCCGCCGGCATCCAGGGCAACGACACGCCGTCGGGCGAAGCCTTCTATTTCGGCCTGGTCGGCACCGGGCCGATCGGCGGGCGCGAAGTGATCCCGGTGATCACGCCCGACCGCGAGAGCTTCCTCGAATACGACCTCACCCGTCTCATCGTCTCGCTGACGGCGGAACACAAGCCGGTGCTGGGCGTCATCTCGGCCCTGCCGCTCGACGTCGGCTTCGGCGGCGCGATGGCGGCGCTGCGCGGCCAGTCCCATCCCTTCACCGTCTATTCCGAACTCTCGGAACTCTACGACGTGCGCATGTTCGCGCCCGATTTCGTCGAGATCGGCAGCCATATCGACGCCCTGCTGATCGCCCATCCGCCCAAGCTCAACGACCAGCAGCTCTATGCGATCGACCAGTTCGTCCTGTCGGGCGGCCGGGCCGTGGTGCTGGTCGATCCCAATGCCGAAGTGGCGAGCCAGGGGGCAGGCCAGGGCGCGCCGCCGCCCCAGATGGCCTCCAACCTCGATCCCCTGTTCGCCAAATGGGGCGTCAAGGTCGCCGACGACGCGGTGATCGGCGATGCCGACCTCGCCACCAAGGTGACCGTGCCGGGCAGCCGGCGGCCGATGGATTACCTCGTCTGGCTGCGCGTGCCGCATGCCCAGATGAACCCGAAGGATGTCGTCACGGCCGACCTGAACCAGGTCCTCTTCGCGACGACCGGCGCCATCCAGACGCTGGACGGGGCGACCACAAAGGTCGAGCCGCTGATCACCACGACGGCGGATTCAGGGCCGCTCAATCCGCTCGCCGTGCGCATGACCGGCAATCCGGACGACCTCCGCCAGATGTTCAAGCCGGGCGGCAAGCCCTTCACGCTCGCCGCCCGCATCACCGGCACGGTTTCGAGCGCCTTCCCCGACGGTCCGCCCAAGGTGGCCGACGCGCAGGCGCCGAACCCGACCAAGCCGGGCGACACCCCGGCTTACGGCGCCAAGGAACGGGCGCCGCTGAAACAGTCGGAAAAGCCGGTCAACCTGATCGTGATCGCCGATGCCGACGTGCTGGACGACCGCCTCTGGGTCCAGGACACGGGGCAGGGCGGGCAGCGCAGCGCGGTCCCCGTGGCCGACAACGGCAATCTGATCCTGAACGCGGTCGAGAACCTGGCCGGTTCCAGCGACCTGATCGCGGTGCGCGGGCGCGGTCCGGCCAGCCGGCCCTTCACCGTGATCGCCGACATGAAGCGCGCCGCCGAACAGAAGTTCCAGGCCCGCGCCCAGGAACTCCAGGCCAAGCTGCAGGCGACCGAGGCCAAGATCCAGGAACTGCGCAGTCAGCGCGGCGGCGCCAATGGCGCCATCGTCTCGGCCGAGACGGAAAAGGCGATCGCCGACGCCCGGGCCGAGGTGGGCGCCACGCGGCGCGAGCTGCGCGACGTCCAGCGCAACCTCGACGTCGACATCGACCGGCTGGAGAGCCGGCTCCGCTTCGTCAATATCGGGCTGGTGCCGATCATCGTCGCCCTCGTCGCCCTCGTGCTGTCCATGGTGCGGATGCGCGCCCGCCGCGCCCGCCGCGGCATCAACTAGGACCCGCCGCCATGCGCCGTTCGACCCTCGCCATCCTCCTCGGCCTCACCGTCGTGCTCGCCCTGCTCGGCGCCTATCTGGTGCTGGACCGGGTGCGCGAGACCAGTGCGGATCTCTCGGGCCGCCCCATGCTGCCCAGCCTGAAGACGGTGCTGAACGACGTCAGCGAAATCGACGTCGGCGGGGCCGAGGGCGGCTTCACCCTGAAGCGCCAGGCGGGCGACCATTGGGTGATGCCGGAGCGCAGCCTCTATCCGGTCGATTTCGGCAAGGTCCAGCGCCTGTTGATCGCGCTCGCCGAACTGAAGGCGATCGAGCCCAAGACCAAGCATCCCGAACGCCACCATTTCCTCGAGGTCGAGGACATCGCTGCCGGCGCCAAGGGCCTCCGCCTCACCGTGAAGACCGGCGACACCGTGGTCGCCGACCTGATCGTGGGCAAGCCGGTCGACGTCATGGGGGCGGACCGGGTGCCGCGCTTCTATGTCCGCATGGCGGGCGACCCCCAGGCCTGGGAAGGCGAAGCCGACCTGAAGCTGGAACGCGATCCCGCCTCCTGGCTGAACCAGGACCTGCTGGTGATCTCGCCCGAGCGCTTCCGCGCCGCCGCGGTGACGATCGGCGAGCAGAATGCGCGCATTTCCCGCGACAAGCCGGAAGCAAGTTTCGCCCTCGACGGCATGACCGACAAGGAAACGCTGAAGTCCGCCCGGGCGGGGGCGCTCGCCGTCGCGGCGACCTATCTCACCCTGCAGGACGTCCGCCCGGCGGCCGATGCCGCCAAGGGCAAGCCCATGGCCAAGGTCGTGTTCGAAACCTTCGACGGCATCGTCATCACCCTCGACATGGTGACCATCGACGGCCAGGGCTGGACCACGATCGGCGCCGCCTTCGATCCCGCCATCGCCGAGGCCGGCAAGGCGGTGCAGGGGCCGCCGGGACCGGACGGCGCCTCCCAGTTCAAGGATGCCGAAGCGGCCAAGGCCGAAGCCGGCGCCATCGCCGCCCGCACCAAGGGCTGGCTCTACCGCCTGGACGGCACCCGTGTGATCGATCTGACGCCGACCCGCGCCGATCTGGTCGACGCCAAGCCGGATGGGGCGGCACCGGCCCCCGCGATGCCGCCCGGCATGCCGGCCATGCCCGGGATGCCCGGCATGCCGATGCCCGATATTCCGCCCGCCCCGTCAGGGAATCCTTGAAGCCCCGGGGTCCGATCCTATATCGACGGCGCGAACGACATTTCGTCGAGGCATTGAGAGATGACGGAAGCAATCGAGACCCGCGGCTTCGAGGCGGAGGTGGCCCGCCTCCTGCACCTGATGGTGCATTCGGTCTATTCGGAGAAGGAGATCTTCCTCCGCGAGCTGATCTCCAATGCGTCCGACGCCTGCGACAAGCTCCGCTACGAAGCCCTGACCGAGCCGTCGCTGACCGCTGACGACCCGGGCTTCCGGGTCGAAATCGCGATCGACCCCGAGGCGCGCACGCTCACCATCGCCGACAACGGCATCGGCATGAGCCATGACGATCTGGTCGAGAACCTCGGTACCATCGCCCGTTCCGGCACTTCCGCCTTCGTCGAGCAGCTCTCGGGCGATGCCGCCTCTGACATGAGCCTGATCGGCCGTTTCGGCGTCGGCTTCTATTCGGTCTTCATGGTCGCGGAATCGGTCGAAGTCGTCTCGCGCCGGGCCGGAGTCACGGAAGCCTGGGCCTGGGAATCGGACGGCGCCGGGACCTATCGCCTGCGCCCCGCGACACGCGCCGGCCGCGGCACCACGATCACCCTGAAGCTCCGCGAGGGCGAGGATGAATTCCTCGATCCCTGGCGCCTGAAGCGGATCGTGAAGACTTATTCCGACCATATCGCCCTGCCCGTGATCCTGAAGGCGGGCAAGGAAGAGGGCGCCGAGGACGAGACGCTGAATGCCGCCTCCGCGCTCTGGACCCGGCCCAAGGCGGAGATCACGGCGGAGCAATACGCCGAATTCTACCGCCACGTCGGCCATGCCGCCGACGAGCCCTGGGCCACCCTGCATTGGAAGGCGGAAGGCACGATCGAATATACCGGCCTTCTCTTCGTGCCCACGCAGCGCCCCTTCGACCTGTTCGATCCGAAGCGCGAGAGTCGCCTGAAGCTCTATGTCCGCCGGGTCTTCATCACCGATGCCTGCGAGGCGCTGCTGCCCGGCTATCTGCGCTTCGTGCGCGGCATCGTCGATTCGGCCGACCTGCCGCTCAACATCTCGCGCGAGATGCTGCAGGAGAGCGCGCTGACCGCCAAGATCCGCGCCGGTCTCGTGAAGAAGATCCTGGCCGAGCTGGAAAAGCGCGCGGCCGACGCGGCCGATTACGCCAAATTCTGGGACGCCTTCGGCCCCGTGCTGAAGGAAGGTCTCTACGAGGATTTCGAGCGGCGCGACCAGCTCCTGAAGCTCGCCCGCTTCAAGACCACCAAATCGGGCGACGAACTGGTCTCCCTGGCCGATTACGTCGCCCGTATGCGGCCCAACCAGACGGCGATCCATTTCATCACCGGCGATGCCGCGACCGTGGCCCGCTCGCCCCAGCTCGAAGCCTTCAAGGCGCGCGACGTCGAAGTCCTGCTGCTGTCCGATCCGATCGACGATTTCTGGACCGGCGCCGGCAGCGATTTCGAGGGCAAGCCCTTCCAGTCGGCCACCCGGGGTGACGTCGACCTCTCCCTGATTCCCGAAGCCGAAGGCGCCGAGAAATCCGAGGAAGCGCCGGAAGCCGCCATCGCCACCCTGATCGCGGCGACCAAGCAGGCGCTCGGCGACGCCGTGAAGGACGTTCGCGTCTCCAAGCGGCTGACCGACAGTGCGGTCTGCCTGGTCGCCGACGCGGGTGACATGGACATGCACCTGGCCCGCCTGCTGCGCGCCCACAAGGGCTCGGAAGCGGCCGGCGCCCATGCCACGCGCATCCTGGAGATCAACCCGCGCCACCCGCTGGTGAAGGCACTGGCCGCCCGCGCCACCGCCGCCGGGGCGATGGAGGCACTCGAAGACGCCGCCCATCTGCTGCTCGACCAGGCGCGCATCGTCGAAGGCGAAAGTCCGGCCGATCCCGCCGCCTTCGCCCGCCGCCTGTCCGATGTCATGGTGCGCGCCGTCGCCTGACGGCGCGCCCTTATTATTATCAGATTTCCGCGTATTATTTGGTGCCGGGGCTGCCGCGACTGAAAGGGTTCGGCAGCCCCGCGTCCTTTACGACTTCTTTGCTGTTTTCCCCTTTATCTGGAAAGGGGCGGCCGGGAGGAAGACGGACGAGGACATGCAACACGTGGAACAAACCACGGTGGGACGCACCTTTGGGGAGGGCGAGATCGTCGCCCGCATCGCCTCCGAGGTCGGACGCCTCAGCGTCGACATCGCCGATGTGACCGGCGGCATCGAAGCCCTGAGCGGGCTCGCCGGCGATCAGGCCCGCCGTTTCGACGATATCGCCGCCGGCACCCGGGAAACCGCCGCCAGCAACCGCCATATCGCCGATGTGGCGGTCGAGACCCAGGCCGTGGTGGGCCGCGCCCAGGACAGCGTGGCGGCGGCCAGCGCCGAGATCGGCGCCTCGCTCGAGGCCGTGCAGTCGCTGGTCGGGGCGGTCGACAGTATCGGTGGCCGGCTGGCCGGCGTGAACGAGACGATGCAGCAGGTCGCCGCCATCACCGGCACGATCGAGCGGATCGCCAAGCAAACCAATCTCCTCGCCCTGAACGCCAGCATCGAGGCGGCGCGCAGCGGCGAGGCCGGCCGCGGCTTCGCGGTCGTCGCCGGCGAGGTGAAGGGGCTGGCGCGCGAGACGTCGCAGGCGACCGCCCGCATCGCCGCCGTGATCGGCGACCTGGCCGAGCGCATCCGGGAACTGGTCGCGGTCAGTGCCGACGGTTCGCGCCAGGCCGAACAGGTCGGCAAGCGGACGCAGACCATCGGCACCGTCATGTCCGGCGTCGGCGATGCCGTCGCCAAGGTCGACCGGAACGCCCGGCAGATCGCTGCCGAGACCGAGGAGATCGCGCGCCGTTGCGGCGATCTCGAAGGGGCGGTGGGCGCCATGACTGAGACGGTGACGAAATCGACCACCGCCCTCGTCGCGGCGGCGGAGCGGAGCCAGCGCGTGCTCGGCAGCAGCGAGGCGATCCTGCAGATGACGGCGGATTCGGGCTTCCGCACGGAGGACAGCAGATTCATCGATGCCGTGGTCGAAGCCGCGCGTGCGGTCGAAGCCCGGATCGAAACCGCTGTGGCCGCGGGCGAGATCGCCTTGGCCGACCTTTTCGACAAGCAATTGACGCCGATCCAGGGCACCGATCCCGTGCAATATATGACGCGCTACATCCCCTTCCTCGACCGTGCGGTCCAACCCTTGCTCGACCGCCTGCTCCAATTCGATGGGCGGGTGGTGTTCTGCGCGCCGACCGATCACAACAGGCTGATCCCCAGCCATAATCCGCAGTTCAGCAAGCCCCAGGGCCGCGATCCGGTCTGGAACGCCGCGAACAGCCGGAACCGGCGGCAGTACCGCGACAAGACGGCGGCGGCCATCGCCGCCAGCACCAAGCCCTTCCTGTTGCAGACCTATCGCCGCGACATGGGCGGCGGCGTCTTCGTCCTGATGAAGGATGTCTCGGCGCCCATCACCGTGCGCGGCCAGCATTGGGGCGGCGTCCGCCTCTGCTACCGGGCCTGAGACGACTGGCGTAACTCAGAGCGGTCGCCCGGCGAACCTCTCCACGTGCAGTGTTCGCGGAGGACGGGATGGCGGGGAATGGAATGGCCGGCGCTGGCGGTATCGATCGGCGCAAGGTCTTGGCGGGGGCCGCCGGTGTCCTCGCGGCAGCGGCTTCAGCCGGTCCGGCCCGAGCCGCCACGGGCCTGAAGGCGCTCGCCTTCGATGGTTTCGCCCTGTTCGACCTCCGTCCCGTCTTCGCCCGGGCGGAACGGGTCTTCCCCGGCCATGGCGAAGCCCTCGCCGTCGCCTGGCGCACGCGCATCTTCGACTATACTTGGCTGCGCACGGCGGCCGGGCGCTATGCCGAATTTCCCGCCTGCATCGACGGCGCGCTCCGCTTCGCCGCCGCCTCGTTGGGGCTCGTCCTCGACGAGCAATCGCGCCTCGACCTGCTCGCGGGCTTTGCCGAGGTCAAGGCCTTTGCCGATGTGGCGCCGGCCCTGACGGCCTTGAAGGCGGCGGGCCTCCGCCTCGTCGTCCTGGCCAATCCGACCGAGGCGATGCTGGCCCGTGCGGTCGCCAATTCGGGGCTGGACGGCGTCTTCGAGGCCCTGCTCTCGACCGATAAGGCCAAGACCTACAAGCCCGATCCCCGCGCCTATGCCCTGGGCACGGCGGCACTCGATCTAGCTCCCGCCCAGATCGGCTTCGTCGCCTCCGCCGGCTGGGATGCCACCGGCGCCGCCTGGTACGGCTACCGCAGCTTCTGGGTCAACCGCGGCAATGCCCCGGCGGAAGGATTGGACGCGGGGGCCGAAACCGTGGTGGCCGACCTGGTGGCGCTGGCCGGCCGGCTCACGGCCTGAACGGAACCCGGCGCAGAAGACCGGGTTGATCCCGCGGGCACGCCAGGGGGGCGAGGCTCGAGGGGGATCCGCACCATGTTCCGGCGTCTGTTGCCGTTCGTTCTGCTTTGCCTGCCGCTCGGCGGCTGCGTCACCTGGGAAAAACCGGGGGCGACCGATCTCGACCGTCAGGTCGACACCAGCGCCTGCAATGTCGAGGGTTACAACCGCTATCCGCCCTTCCTGCAGGACTATCTGGCCGAACCCGCCCATTGGGAACCGACGGTCGAGACCTGCTCAGAGGACAAGAAGCACAAGACCCGCACCTGCACGACCAGTGGCGGCTATTGGGTGCCCGACCGCTACGAGACCCGCGACCTGAACGACGGCCCGCGCGAAGCGATCTTCAACGCCTGCATGTTCCGCAAGGGCTGGCACCAGGAACAGCACTGACGGCCATGGCCTGCCTGGGCCCACGGCGCCGGCGGCTCGCGGCCCGGATGCCGCTCACTTGCTCGGCGGGGTGATCTTCAGGCCGTCGGGGCCGACATCGATCTGCAGCGTCTCCCGGTCCTTCTCATAGGCCCGATAGGCGATGGCGCCGCCGCCGACCAGCAGGACGACGATGACGGCGACGAGAAACTGGCGTGAAAACATGATGGGCTTTCCTTCGGCTGGCTGGGGCTCGTCTCACCGCCTTCGGCCTATCCGCAGGAAGCCGGGTCGACATCGCCCGAATATCGAAGTCGGGCCTGTCTGAGCATTTGTCACCCTACAGGAAATGGATGCCCACGGCCCCTTTAATCGCCTGTCGAACCGACAATAAAATGGCCGGACCTTTCAGTCCGGCCATTTCCTGTTTCACGCCTGAATTCGGCGTTACTTCATGGTCGGGATGGCGAATTCGGCGCCCGAGCGGATGCCGGTCGGCCAGCGGCTCGTGACCGTCTTGATCTTGGTATAGAACTTCACGCCCTCGGTGCCGTGCTGGTTGGTGTCGCCGAAGGCCGAGCGCTTCCAGCCGCCGAAGGAGTGATAGGCCAGCGGCACCGGGATCGGCACGTTGATGCCGACCATGCCGACCTGGACCCGGCTGGCGAATTCGCGCGCCGAGTCGCCGTCGCGGGTATAGATCGCGACGCCGTTGCCATAGGTGTGCTTCGACGGCAGGTCGATCGCCTCGTCGAAGGAATTGGCGCGGCAGATCTGCAGCACGGGGCCGAAGATCTCGTCCTTGTAGGTGCGCATGTCCGGCGTCACATGGTCGAACAGGCTGCCGCCCAGGAAATAGCCCTTCTCATAGCCCTGGAGCTTGAAGTTGCGGCCGTCGACCAGCAGCTTGGCGCCTTCCTGGACGCCCAGGTCGATATAGCCCTTCACCTTGGCCATGTGCTCGGCGGAAACCACCGGGCCGTAGTCCGAGGTCGGGTCGAAGCTGGGGCCGACCTTCAGCGCCTCGACGCGCGGCACCAGCTTCTCGACCAGGGCGTCGGCGGTCTTCTGGCCCACCGGCACGGCGACCGAGATCGCCATGCAGCGCTCGCCCGCCGAACCATAGCCGGCACCGATCAGGGCGTCCGCCACCTGGTCCAGGTCGGCGTCGGGCATGATGATCATGTGGTTCTTGGCGCCGCCCATGGCCTGCACGCGCTTGCCGTTGGCGGTGCCGGTGGCATAGACGTAAGAGGCGATATTGGTCGAGCCGACGAAGGACACGGCCTGGATGCGCGGGTCGGTCAGGATGGTGTCGACCGCGACCTTGTCGCCGATCACGACGTTCAGCACGCCCGGAGGCCCGCCCGCCTCGAGGAACAGCTCGGCGAGGCGCAGGGGCACCGACGGGTCCTTCTCGGAGGGCTTGCAGACGAAGGTGTTGCCGCAGGCGATGGCCACGCCGAACATCCACATCGGGATCATGGCGGGGAAGTTGAACGGCGTGATGCCGGCCACGACGCCGAGCGGCTGGCGCATCGAATACATGTCGATGCCGGGGCCGGCGCCTTCGGTGAACTCGCCCTTCATCAGGTGCGGGATGCCGCAGGCGAATTCGATCACTTCGAGGCCGCGCTGGATGTCGCCCTTGGCGTCGGAGATGACCTTGCCGTGCTCTTCCGAGAGCAGGCGGGCCAGGTTCTCCATCTCGCGTTCGACCAGTTCCTTGAACTTGAACATCACGCGGGCGCGCTTCTGCGGGTTCTGCGACGACCAGGCGGGGAAGGCGGCCTGGGCGGAGGCGATCGCGCTCTCGACTTCTTCCTTGGTCGCCAGCGGGGCCTTGCGGATGGCCTCGCCCAGCGTCGGGTTGTAGACGTCGAGGAAACGGCCGCTCTGTCCTTCGACATGCTGGCCGTTGATGAAATGGGTGAGATGGGTCATGGCGTTCCCCGCTGATTTTCCGGCCCTATGCTCGTCGCACGCGCCTGGTGGCAGGGAAACTGGCACAGGCCGCTTTGATCTTCCACAGGCGATGACGCAGGATCGTTGTGCGGAAACGCAGAGGGGGCACCACCACATCATGCAGCATTGCCCATGACCGGCCGGTTGGACTGGGACGACCTCCGCTTCCTTCTCGCCGTGGCGCGAGCGGGCCGGGTCTCGCTGGCGGCGAAACGGCTCGGCGTCGATCATTCGACCGTGATCCGGCGCATCGGCGTGCTGGAGGAGGCGCTGGGCGCCCGCCTGGTCGATCGCGGGCCGACCGGCTACGAGCTGACCGACCGCGGCGTCACCCTGGTTGCCGCGGCGGAACAGATGGAAAGCTTGGCGCTGACGGCCCTCGACGAGATCGAGGGGGTGGACACGCGGATTTCCGGCGCGGTCCGCATCGGCGCGCCGGACGGTTTCGGCACGCTCTTCCTGGCCCCCCGTGTCGGCCAGCTCGCCATGCAGCACCCGGGGCTCGAAATCCAGCTCGTCGCCATGCCGCGGGTGTTCAGCCTGTCGCGGCGCGAGGCGGACATGGCGATCAGCCTGTCGCCGCCACGCTCCGGCCGGTTGGTCACGGCCAAGCTGACCGACTATCGCCTGGGCCTCTATGGTGCCGCGTCCTATCTGGACCGCATGGGCAGTCCGGCGCGGGTCGACGACCTGCCGGGTCACCGCTTCATCGGCTATATCGACGATCTTCTCTATACGCCCGAACTCGACTATCTGGCCGAGATCCATCCAGGTATCCGCGCGGGCCTCCGTAGTGCCGGCCTGGTCGCCCAATTGCAGGTGGTGAAGGCGGGCTACGGGCTCTGCGTGCTGCCCCATTTCGTCGCCGCGGGGGAGGTCGGCCTCGTGCCGGTACTGCCGGCCGAAGTCTCGCTCACCCGCTCCTTCTATCTGCTGACCCACGGGGATCTCAAAGACTTGCCGCGGATCCGCGCCGTCGGCCGTTTCGTGACAGAGGAGACCCGGGCGGCGCGGGACCTGTTCCTGCCCTGAGGCGGCGGCGAAATTTCCGGCTCGACGGTATCTATGCCCCGGGGCGAGCCGCTACACTGAGGCTCGCGCAGTGGAACGGACATGAGTCTCACCTATCAGATCATCCTCATCGGGGCCCTGCTGGGCGTTTTCGCGATCGTCGCCGGGCGGGTTTCCTCACGCCTCGGGGCGCCTGTCCTGCTGGTCTTCCTGGGCCTCGGCATGGTGGCGGGGGAAGATGGCCTGGGCATTCACTACGACGATGTCTTCGGGGCCTATTTCGTCTGCTCGGTGGCGCTCGCCGTGATCCTGTTCGACGGTGGCTTGCGCACCCAGCGGAGCACGATCGCGCTGGCTGGCCGACCGGCCCTGGTGCTGGCCACTGTGGGCGTCGCGATCACCGCCGGCATCGTCGCGGTCGCCGCCTGGGCGGTGTTCGGTACGCCGCCTGCGGGTGCCCTGCTGATCGGCGCCACAGTGGCATCGACCGACGCGGCCGCGGTGTTCTTCCTGCTCCGCCTGCAACGTCTCGACATCGCGCGGCGCGTCGCCTCCACCCTCGAAGTCGAATCGGGGCTGAACGACCCGATGGCGATTTTCCTCACCCTGCTCGCGATCGAGATGGTGCAGGCCGGGCAATTCTCCATCGGCCACGGCATCGCCGTCTTCGCGCTGCAGATCGGCGGGGGCCTGTTGTTCGGCCTCGCCGGGGGCAGGGCCCTGGTCGCCCTGGTGAACCGGCTGGAGATCGCGGCCGGCCTCTATCCGATCCTGGTGGTGATGTCGGTGCTCACCCTCTTCGCCGGGGCGCAGTTGGTCGGCGCTTCGGGTTTCCTCGCCGTCTATGTCGCCGGCTTCGTGCTGGGCAACGAGCGGCACCGGGCGAGCCAACTCATCCTGCGTTTCCACGACGGTATCGCCTGGCTCGCCCAGATCGCCATGCTGCTCACCCTGGGCCTCCTGGTGACGCCGACCAAGCTGCTGCCCGTGCTGCTGCCGGCGCTCGGCGTCGCTGCCGTGCTCATGCTGGTGGCGCGGCCGCTCGCCGTCTTCCTGTGTCTCTGGCCCTTTCGCTTCACCATGCGCGAGAGGGCCTTCGCCGCCTGGGTGGGACTGCGCGGGGCGGTACCGATCTACCTCGCCCTGCCGCCGATCATCGAGCATATGCCGGGGAGCGAGGCTTTGTTCGGCGTGGCCTTCGTCGTCGTGCTGACCTCGCTCATGCTCCAAGGCTGGACCGTGGCGCCCTCCGCCCGTTTCCTGGCCCTGGCCCTGCCGCCCAGCGAAACCCGGGCGGAGCGGCGCGACGTCGACGTGCCGCTGGGGGCCGACCGGGACATCGTCGGCTATACCGTGCTGCCCGGCTCGGTGGTGGCGGCCGAGGCCTTCGCCGAAATCCGCTTCCCCGAGGGGGTGCATGTCCTTTCCGTACTGCGCGCCGGTGCGGTGGTGCGGCCGGGCGATCTCGACCACCTTTCGCCGCGCGACTATGTCCTGCTGGTCGCCGATCCCGAGCGTGTCCACGCCCTCGACCGGCTGTTCGCCTCGCGCCGGACCGACCGGGGACAGGCGCTCGCCACGATCGGCGAATTCCTGGTCGACGGCCAGCAGGCGATGGACGACCTGTGCCGTGCCTATGGCCTCGCGTTGCGGGCGCAGGACCAGGGGCGCACCATCGCCGCCGTGGTTACCGCCGCTTTCGCCGGCAAGCCGGTGGAGGGCGACCGGATGCCCTATGGGCCGGTCGAACTGGTGGTTCGCGCGCTCGACGAGAGGGGTGCTGTCACCGCCGTTGGCCTCGCCCTGGAGCCCGAGGCGGAACGGCCGTCGCTGGCCCGGGCGGCGCGGGCGTTGCGGCGGCTCCGCGGCCGCCTGGGGCGGCTTGCAGCGCGGGGCCGGCGCGCCTAAAAGGGTCCGCCACGGTCGGAGCGGGAGGAGAGCGGCGGCATGGTGACGCTTTACCACATCGCCGACGGCCGGCTGATCCGCACGCCCTGGACGCTGGGCGCGCCCCTGCCCGAACGCCTGGTCTGGGCCGACATCCTGGAGCCGACGCGGGACGAAGAGCATTCCCTCGAGGCCCTGCTCGGGCTCGATCTGCCGACAAGGGCGGAGATGCGCGAGATCGAAGTGTCGTCCCGCCTCTACGAGGTCGACGGGGCGCGCTTCATGACTGCAACCGTGGTCTCCAAGGCCGATACGCCGACCGCGGAGGCGAGCGCCATCACCTTCGTCATGGCGAACCACGTCCTCGTCTCGCTGCGCTATTCCGATCCGCTCGCCTTTACCATTTTCTCGGCGCGGGCGCTCAAGCTGCCGGGCCTCTGCGACAATGGCGAGGGCGCGCTGGCCGGCCTGATCGAGGCGATCATCGATCGCGCCGCCGACGTGCTCGAAAATGTCGCGACCGAGATGGACACCTTGTCCCGCCAGGTGTTCCGCGCCCGGACAGGGGGCAATGTCGAATCCGCCGATCTCGAGGAGGCGCTGCTCTCCCTCGGCCGCTTCGACGACCTGACCGGCAAGGTGCGCGAGAGTCTGGCCTCGATCGAGCGGGTGGTGACCTTCCTGTCGCAGGCCTTGGCGAGTGAGGTGAAGAAGGATTACCGCGCCCGCCTGAAGACCATGGCGCGCGACGTGCGCTCGATCACGGAACATGCAGCGGCTCTGGCCCAGAAGGTGAATTTCCTGCTCGACGCCACCCTGGGCTTGATCAACATCGAGCAGACACGGGTGATCAAGATCCTTTCGGTCGCGGCGACCGTGTTCCTGCCGCCCACGCTGATCGCCTCGATCTACGGCATGAATTTCGACGTCATTCCCGAACTGCATTGGGAATTCGGCTATCCCCTGGCCGTTGCGATGATGGTCGTCTCGGCCGTGCTGCCCTACCTCTATTTCAAACGCAAAGGCTGGTTGTGACGCGATGGATCTCTTCCTGCTGCTGTCCGTGATCGCCATCGGTACCCTCGAGGGGTTGACCGAATTCCTGCCCGTGTCTTCGACCGGCCATCTGATCGTGTTGAAGGAGGCCTTGGGCGTGGAACTGCCTGCCGCCTTCCTGATCGCGATCCAGCTCGGTGCCATCCTGGCGGTCTGCTTCGTCTATCTGCGCCGGTTGACCGATACGGCGATCGGCCTCGTCCGGCGTGATCCGCAGGCCTGGCATTTCACCATCAACATCCTGCTGGGTTTCCTGCCGGCGGCGGTGGTCGGCATCTTCGCCTATGGCTTCATCAAGTCGGTGTTGCTGGAGAGTCCGGCGACGGTCGGCGTCGCGCTGATCGTCGGCGGTATCGCCATCATCGTGATCGAGCGTCTGCTGGAGCGGACGACGGTCGCCACCGTCGACGCCATGACGCCACTGCTCGCCTTCAAGATCGGCTGCGCGCAGTGTCTCGCCATGATCCCCGGCGTGTCGCGGTCCGGCGCCACCATCATGGGCGGTCTCACCTTCGGCCTGGGCCGCAAGGCGGCGACGGAATTCTCTTTCTTCCTGGCGATTCCCACGATGGTCGCGGCGACCGGCTATGACATCTACAAGACGGCCCATACGCTGACCAATACCGGGGCGGCGGCCATCGCCATCGGCTTTGCCGTGGCCTTCGTGGTCGCGGCCCTTGTCGTCAGGGGCGTGGTCGGCTTCATCGAGCGCCACGGCTTCTACCCCTTCGCCTGGTATCGCATCGCTGCCGGCAGCCTGATCCTGGTCTGGCTGGCGCTCCGCTGAAAGCGACGCGGCCGCCCCGGGGGGAGGGCGGCCGCACTCTGGTCGGGCTCCGAGAGGGGGTCAGAGCTTTTTTACTTCGACCAGGAATTTCTCGACTTCTTCCCGCATCAAGGCGGCCTGATCGGCGAGCGACGAGGCGCCCATGGCGACCTTGGCCACGGCGGCACCGGATTCGCTGGTCGCCTGGCTCATGGCGCCGACGTTGTGGGTCACTTCGCGCGTGCCGTCGGCGGCTTGCTGGACGTTGCGGCTGATCTCCTGCACGGCGCTGCCTTGCTGCTCGACCGAGGCGGCGATGGCCCCGGCAATCTCGTTGATCTGGCCGATGGTCTGGGTGATCGCCGTGATGGCACCGACAGCGTCGTGGGTGGCGGTCTGGATCGAGGTGATCTGACCCGAGATGTCCTCTGTCGCCTTGGCGGTCTGGGTCGCCAGGTTCTTCACTTCCGAGGCGACCACGGCGAAACCCTTGCCCGCCTCGCCGGCCCGCGCCGCTTCGATCGTGGCGTTGAGGGCGAGAAGATTGGTCTGGCCCGCGATGTCGTTGATCAGCTTGACCACGGCGCCGATCTTCTCGGAAGCCTCGGCGAGGCCCTTCACGGTCTGATTGGTCTTCTCGGCCTGGGCCACGGCGGCCTGGGCGACGGTCGAGGACTGCGACGCCTGGCGCCCGATCTCGGCGACGGAGGCGGCCAATTCTTCGGTCGCGGCGGCCACGGTCTGGACATTGCCCGAGGCTTCGTCGGCGTTGGTGGCGATGGTTTCGGCCTGGGCCACGGTTTCCTGCACGACCGAGGACATCACTTCGGCGGCGGCGCGCATCTCGTTGGCCGAGCCGGCGACCGATTCGACGGCGGTCTTCACGTTGCGCTCGAAGGTGTCGATGACATGCACGGTCTTGGTCGCCAGCGACCAGGTCACCATCGGGCCGATATAGGAGCCGTCGTCGTCCAGGATGGCGGAAACGCGGAGGTCCAGGGTCTCGGGGCCCAGCTTGATCTTGGCGCTGTGGGGCAGGTGGCTCGGGTCGGCCAGCATGCGGCGCTGGTGCGCCGGGTTCTTGTGGAAGATGTCGATGCAGGTGCCGAGTGCCTTCTCCGCCTTGATCGGCAGCAGGTGCTCGACCGCCTTCAGGGTGTTGATCGACGTCCGGTTGATATAGTTGATTTCCAGCGTGTCCTTGTCGGCGGTCATGACGTTGATCGGCATGTCGTCGAGCATGCGCATCAGGCGCTTGGTCTCTTTTTCCTGGCGCACGAAATCGGTGATGATCGACCAGGTGAGCATCGGGCCGATATATTCGTTCCGCTCGTTGTAAATGGGCGAGACCTGGAGGTCGAGGATTTCGGGGCCGAGCTGGATGCGCGCACGGTGCGGCAGGTTGCGCGGATCGGCCAGCAGGCGGCGCTGATGCGCCGGATTCTTGTGGAAGATGTCGATCGAACGGCCGAGCAACTGGTCGGCCTTCACCGGCAGCAGGTGCTCGAGCTTGCGCAGCGTGTCGATCGACGTCTTGTTGAGATAGGTGATGGCGAACTCCTTCGGCTCGCACATCATGACGTTGACCGGCATGGCGTCGAGCATCTGCTTCAGGGCCAGGAGTTCGCCCTTCACGCCGTTCAGTTCGGAGGTGGCTGCCGCCTCGGCCTCCCGCTTGCGCATCGCGAACATCATTTGCCCTTCGATTAAGTTGCCTGCCGTTGTGGGACTATCTCTCGCCAATCCTAACGAAATGTAACTGACCGCCGAATGCCGATCGATTGTGCCGAAACCGCCGGGGGCTGCGTTGCGCGAACTCAAGACCGTCATCGATGAAATAGCCGCGGAATACAGGGCTTGCGAAGAACGCGGCCAGGTGGCGACCTATATTCCGGAACTCGCCAAGGTCGACATCGGATCTTTCGGCATTTGCGCCGTGACTGCCGACGGTGCCGTGGCAAGCGCCGGCGACGCCGAAATTCCTTTTTCGATTCAAAGCGTTTCCAAGGTCTTCACGCTCACCCTGGCGCTCGGCAAGATCGGCGATGCCCTGTGGCGCCGGGTCGGGCGGGAACCCTCGGGCAACAGCTTCAACTCGATCGTCCAGCTCGAATACGAGAAGGGGATACCGCGCAATCCCTTCATCAATGCCGGGGCGTTGGCCGTCGCCGACGTCGTCCTGGCCGGCCATGCGCCGAAGGTAGCGCTGGGCGAAATCCTGCGTTTCCTGCATTTCGTGGCCGACGACGACTCGATCCAGATCGACGAGGCGGTGGCGCGCTCGGAACAGGCGACCGGCTATCGCAATGTGGCGCTGGCCAACTACATGCGCGCCTTCGGCAATCTGAGCAACCCGGTCGAAATGGTGCTGGGCGTCTATTTCCACCATTGCGCCATCGCCATGAACTGCGTCCAGCTCGCCATGGCGGGGCGCTACCTGGCCTTCTCCGGCCGCCATCCGACTACGGGCGCCCGCGTCGTCTCGCCCGAACGGGCACGTCGCATCAATGCGCTCATGCTGACCTGCGGCCATTACGACGGCTCGGGCGACTTCGCCTATCGGGTCGGCCTGCCGAGCAAGAGCGGGGTCGGCGGCGGCATCCTGGCGATCGTGCCCGGCAAGGCCTCGATCGCCGTCTGGTCGCCGGGGCTCGACGGCCAGGGCAATTCGGTGCTGGGCTCCCTGGCCCTCGAAATGCTCGCCAAGCGCATGGGCTGGTCGATCTTCGGGGCGTGACGTCCGACCGTCATGCCCGGGCTCGTCTCACGGCTGTCCGGTTGAGGAAATCGGATAGCAACAACGCTGATAGAGACAGCCTTTGGTCGTCATGGCCGGGCTCGACCCGGCGATCCACGCCTCTCCGCCCGGCTCGGTGTTCTCGTGGATGGCCGTGTCAAGCACGGCCATGACGATAGAGGGGTGTATTCCGGTCGATGCGCGGGGACAAATCCCGCCCGCTTCCTGGCCTGCCACAGTGATTTTCAGCTCAACCGGACAGCCGTGGGCTCGTCCCGGGCATCAGCGCGAACGCCGTCGCCGACGAGAGATCGTAGATGGCCGGGTCAAGCCCGGCCATGACGAGTTGTATGGAAAACGAAAACGGCCGGGACTGGCCCGGCCGTTCGAGAGTGCTTGTGCTGCGCCGGTCAGCCGCGGCGTTCGACCATCATCTGCTTGATGCCGGCGATCGCCTTGGCGGGGTTCAGGCCCTTGGGGCAGGTGTTGGCGCAGTTCATGATGGTGTGGCAGCGATAGAGGCGGAACGGGTCCTCGAGATCGTCGAGGCGCTCGCCCGTGCCTTCGTCGCGGCTGTCGACCAGCCAGCGATAGGCCTGGAGCAGGATCGCCGGGCCGAGGTAGCGGTCGCCGTTCCACCAGTAGCTGGGGCAGGAGGTGGAGCAGCAGGCGCACAGGATGCATTCGTAGAGACCGTCGAGCTTCTCGCGCTCTTCCATCGACTGCAGGCGCTCGCGCGTCGGCGCCGGGGTCTGCGTCTGCATCCACGGCTTGATCGAGGCATATTGCGCGTAGAAGTGGGTGAGGTCGGGCACCAGATCCTTCACCACCGGCATATGCGGCAGCGGATAGATCTTCACATCGCCCTTCACGTCTTCGATCGCCTTGGTGCAGGCGAGCGTGTTGCCCCCGTCGATATTCATCGCGCAGGAGCCGCACACGCCTTCGCGGCAGGAGCGCCGGAAGGTGAGGGACGGATCGACCTCGTTCTTGATCTTGATCAGCGCGTCGAGAACCATCGGCCCGCACTGGTCCAGATCCACCTCGAAGGTATCGAGGCTGGGGTTCTGGCCCTTGTCCGGGTCGTAGCGATAGACCTTGAACGCCTTCACGCGCTTGGCGCCCGTCTTGGCCTTCACCGTCTTGCCGGTGCCGACCTTCGAATTCTTGGGCAGTGCAAATTCGACCATTGGCCTTGCCTTTCTATCCCGCCGCGTCAGTACACGCGCGGACGCGGCGTGATGTATTCGATCTCGTCGGTGAGCGTATAGGTGTGCACCGGACGGTAATCGAGCGTAACCTGACCCTTCTCGTCGGCCCAGGCGAGCGTGTGCTTCATCCAGGTCTCGTCGTCGCGGTTCGGGAAGTCCTCGCGGGCGTGGGCGCCGCGGCTCTCCTGGCGATTGGCAGCACCGTGCATGGTGACCATGGCCTGGCGCAGCAGGTTGTCCAGCTCCAGCGTCTCCTGCAGGTCGGTGTTGTAGATCATGGAGCGGTCGGTCACGCCGACGTCATGCCACAGGTTCCAAACTTCGCCGATCAGGGCCTTGCCTTCTTCCAGCACCTCGCCGGTGCGGAAGACGGCGCAGTTGTTCTGCATCACGCGCTGCATCTTGGCGCGTACCGCCGCGGTCGGCGCGGAACCCTTGGCATTGCGCAAACCGTCGAAGCGGTTGAGCGCGAAGTCGGCCGAATCCTTGGCCAGGTCCTTCTGCGCTTCGCCGGGCTTCACGATCTCGGCGGCGCGGATGGCGGCCGCGCGGCCGAACACCACGAGGTCGATCAGCGAGTTGGAGCCGAGGCGGTTGGCGCCGTGGACCGAGACGCAGGCCGCCTCGCCGATTGCCATCAGGCCCGGGATCACCGCATCCGGATTGCCGTCCTTCAGGGTCACCACTTCGCCGAAGTGGTTGGTCGGGATGCCGCCCATGTTGTAGTGCACGGTCGGGATCACGGGGATCGGCTGCTTGGTCACGTCGACGCCGGCGAAGATCTTGGCGCTTTCCGAGATGCCGGGCAGGCGCTCGTGCAGGATCTTCGGGTCGAGATGTTCGAGGTGCAGGTAGATGTGGTCCTTGTTCGGACCGACGCCGCGGCCTTCGCGGATCTCGATCGTCATGGCGCGCGAGACGACGTCACGCGACGCGAGGTCCTTGGCCGAGGGCGCATAGCGCTCCATGAAGCGCTCGCCCTCGGAATTGCGGAGGATGCCGCCTTCGCCGCGCGAACCTTCGGTGATCAGGCAGCCCGAGCCATAGATGCCGGTCGGGTGGAACTGCACGAATTCCATGTCCTGCAGGGCATGGCCAGCGCGCAGCACCATGCCGCCGCCGTCGCCGGTGCAGGTATGGGCCGAGGTCGCAGAGAAGAAGGCGCGGCCATAGCCGCCGGTCGCCAGCACCACGATCTTCGCCCGGAAGCGATGGATCGAGCCGTCTTCCAGGCACCAGGCGATCACGCCCCGGCACTCACCGTTCTCCATGATCAGGTCGAGCACGAAATACTCGATGAAGAACTGGGCGTCGAAGCGCAGCGACTGCTGGTAGAGCGTGTGCAGGATGGCGTGGCCGGTGCGGTCGGCCGCGGCGCAGGTGCGCTGGGCCTGGCCCTTGCCGTAATGGGTGGTCATACCGCCGAAGGCGCGCTGGTAGATCTTGCCCTCGGGCGTGCGCGAGAAGGGCACGCCGTAGTGTTCGAGCTCGATCACCGCGGCCGGCGCGTTGCGGCACATGTATTCGATGGCGTCCTGGTCGCCCAGCCAGTCCGACCCCTTGACGGTGTCGTACATGTGGAAGCGCCAATCGTCCTCGCCCATGTTGCCGAGGGCGGCGGAGATGCCGCCCTGGGCCGCGACGGTATGGGAGCGGGTCGGGAAGACCTTGGTGATGCAGGCGGTCTTCAGGCCGCGCTCGGCCATGCCGAAGGTGGCGCGCAGGCCGGCGCCGCCGGCACCCACGACCACGACGTCGTAGGTATGGTCTGTGATGGGATAAGCCTGGGGCATGGGAATACTCAGATCGCGATTTTGAGGATCGAGAAGATGGCCGCAGCGCCAAGCACGACGGTCGCGAAATTGACCAGCATCTGAACCAGGATCTTGGTCGACTCGGTGTGGACGTAGTCTTCGACCACGACCTGCACACCGAGCTTCAGATGCCAGAAGCCGACGGCGACGAAGAGGCCGAGCAGCACCGCCACCAGCGGCTGTCCGACCCAGGCCGCGAAGGCTTCGAGCGGCGCGCCGGCGAGCACCACGAGGCTGGCCACGAACCAGATGGTGAGGGGCACCAGGGCGATCGCGGTGACGCGCTGCAGCCACCAATGGTGGGTGCCGTCCTTGGCCGAGCCGAGGCCGCGAACGGCGCCCAGCGGCGAACGAAGGGAAGAACGGGGGGAAGCCATGTCTTGGTCCTCAGATCAGCGCCGCGATCCAGATGATCACGGTCAAGCCCACCGCACCGGCGGCGACGGCGAGCGACGCCTTGTGCGCCAGGACCTTGTCGAAGCCCCAGCCGGCGTCCCAGAACAGGTGGCGGATGCCGTTCAGCAGGTGAAGCGACAAAGCCAGGGTGAAGCCGAACAGGATCAGCAGGCCCAGGATCGAGCCGGCGAACCACTGGAAGTGGCCATAGGCTTCGGGGCCGCTGGCGGCGGCGACCAGCCACCACGTCAGCATCAGGGTGCCGAGGCCGAGGCCGACACCGGTGATGCGGTGCAGGATCGACAGGACGGCGGTCAACGGCAGGCGGTAGACCTGGAGGTGTGGCGAAAGCGGACGCTCGACTTGAGCCATCGCTGGTCCTCATTCTCTTGAAGGTCGAACCCCCGCCCGACCTCGAACGCCCGTGAGCCGGGCAGATGCGTTCGGGACATTGCGTCCCGCGCGCGGCCGATACTAAAGGCGGATCACCGCCAGTCAACGAAACCTAAGTCAAATCCAGACCCCGGCCCGCGCTTCGTCCCGCGGGATGAGAGCCTTCAGCAGGCACTAGCGCCGTGGGATGAGCGCCCAGTAGTCGAAGTCCAGCACGACGTTCTCGCCCGACTCGGGGAATTCGGCGGCCGGCAGGTTCTTGGTGGCGACCAGGCGGATGCGCAGCGCGCCGACGTCACGGTGCCCCGGGATTTCCGCCTTGTCCTTGATCTCGGACCAGGCGAACAGCGTGTCACCGGCGAAAGTGGGGGCGGCATGGCGCCCGCCGTTGATCGCCGAGACGAAGACCGCATTGCCGAGCCCGTTGAACGAAAGGGCGCGGGCGAGCGAGATGACATGGCCGCCATACATCAGGCGCCGGCCGAAGCGGCCGTCCTTCTCGGTCCACTGGTTGAAGTGGACCCGGGCGGTGTTCTGGTAGAGGCGGGTCGCCATCATATGCTCGGCTTCCTCGATCGTCATGCCATCGACATGATCGATCTTCTCGCCCACCGCGTAATCGTCCCAGAGATGAGCCGAGCCGGAGAGGGCGGTCGAGAAATGCGCGAAATTCAGGCCTTTGGGCACCACCAGGCTGGACGGTTCGACCACCGGCGGCAGGTCGGGCACCACCGCGGCCGGCGCGGGCGAGGCCTTGTCGCGCTTCCGCACCATGACCCAGCGGCAATAGTCCAGCACCAGGTCGCCTTCGTCGTCGCGGCCGACCGAGCGGACGTAGACCGTGCCCGTCTCCTTGTTGGAATTCTCCTTGAGGCCGATCACGGTCGAGACGGTGGAGAGCGTGGCGCCCGGCGCGACCAGCTTGTGGAAGCGGCCCTGGGCATAGCCGAGATTGGCCACGGCATTGAGCGAGACGTCCGGCACCGTCTTGCCGAAGACGACGTGGAAGGTCAGCAGGTCGTCAACCGGGGCGCCCGAAAGCCCGATTGAACGCGCGAAGGCGGCCGAGGACTGGGGCACGAAGCGGCTGCCGGTCAGCGCGCAGTAAAGCGCGACATCGCCTTCGGTCACGGTGCGCGGCGTGGCGTGCACCAATTCCTGCCCGACGGTGAAATCCTCGAAGAAATTGCCCTTGGCCGTCTTGCTGCTCATCGCCTCACCCCCGGGCCGCGATGGCGTCGGCCATGCCCACGATCCGCTTGGCGTTCTCGACATGCAGGTTCTCGATCAGCTTGCCGTCGACCAGCACTACACCCTTGCCCTCGGCCTCGGCCGCGGCGAAGGCCTCGATGATCTTGCGCGACCAGGCGATTTCGGCTTCCGACGGCGCGAAGACTTCGTTGGCGCCCTCGATCTGATTGGGGTGGATCAGGGTCTTGCCGTCGAAGCCGAGTTCGACGCCCTGCAGGCAGGAGGCGCGATAGCCTTCCTCGTCCTTGAGGTCGAGATAGACGCCGTCGAGGATGAACAGCCCGTAAGCCCGGGCCGCCAGCATGGTGATGCCGAGCGAGGTCAGCATGGGCAGGCGCATCGGCGTGTGGCGCGAATGCAGGTCCTTGGTCAGGTCGGAGGTGCCCATGACGAAGCAGGTCAGGCGCTTCGACGAAGCCGCGATCTCGGCCGCGCGGAGGATGCCGAGCGGCGTCTCCATCATCGCCCAGATGGTGGTCGACGCCGGCGCGCCGACCTCGTTCAGCAGGGCTTCGGCCTTCAGGATGGTCGCCGGATCCTCGACCTTGGGCAGCAGGATGGCGTCGGGGCCGAGCGGGGCCAGGGCCTTGATGTCGTCCACACCCCAGGGCGTCTCCAGCCCGTTGGTGCGCACGATCACCTCGCGGAAGCCATAGCCGCCGGTCTTCAGGGCATCGCCGATCTGGCCGCGGGCCAGTTCCTTGGCATCCGGGCTGACCGCGTCTTCGAGGTCCAGGATCAGGCCGTCGGCGGGCAGGCTGCGCGCCTTGTCCAGCGCCCGGGCGTTCGCCCCCGGCATGTAGAGGACGCTGCGACGTGGCCGAACGATGCTCATGTATTCCCGCCCGATCAGAAAATGATGCAATGACCGGGACTATAGCGGCGCGACGACGACAGGCAAGGTCGCAACGCAGCAAATTTGCGGCGATGCGTCGAGAGGTGCTCTTCAGGCGGCCGGCGGCTCCTCCGGCCAGAACGCCTCGTCCATCACCTGCTCGAAGCTCCAGGGGCAGGCGGCGGGGAAGTTGTGGCGCGGCAAGCCTGTTTCTCGTTCCGCTTCGATCAGGGCGAGCCGGTAGGCATCGGCCGTCGCGGGCGCGATCACGGATTTCAGGCTGGGATTGTCGGCGATATGGGCTTCGAGGCGGTAGCGCTGTTCCTCGACCGTCAGTCGCCAGCTCGTACCCCGGAAACCCGGCTGGTACTGCCATTTCAGGAGATGGAGCAGGAGGACGGCCAAGCGATTGATCAACTCGCGCTTCTCGCTCCGCCCCATGCTCTCGATCTCCTCGGCGATATGCTCGATATCGGCGGCGGCGAGTTTGCCCTCGCGCAGCAGGCGCGCCTGTTCGTTCGCCCAGGCGTAGAAATCGCGCTCGTAGAGGCCGGACTTCGTCATAAGGTCACGCTACCACAATTGCTCTTCCGGTTGGACTCATGCCCGCCCCTCTCGTGCTCTCGATCCAGTCGCGCGTCGCCTTCGGCCATGTCGGCAATTCGGCGGCGGCCTTCCTGCTGCAGCGGCAGGGTTTCGAGGTCGTCGAACTGCCGACCGTGCTGCTCTCGGCGCACCCCGGGCACGGGCGGCCGGGGGGCGGGGCGATCTCGGCAGATATGCTGGCCTCGATGCTGGACGGGCTCGACCGCATCGGCGTTTTGGAGCGGGTCGCCGGGGTGATCGTCGGCTATCTGGGCACGCCGGCCAATGGTGTGGTGGCGGCGGAGGCGGTCCGGCGGGTGAAGGCGGTCCATCCGGCGGCGCCGGTGCTGGTCGATCCGGTGATCGGCGACCGCGACGGCGGGGCCTATGTCGCCGACGGCATTCTGGAGTGCTTCCGTGATCGCCTGATCCCGCTCGCCGACATCGTGAAGCCCAATCATTTCGAGCTGGAAGCCCTGGCCGGCCGGCCGCTGGCCACGCCGGCGGAGGCCCTGGCGGCGCTGGACGCCCTCGGCCCCGGGCTTTCCGTCGTGACCTCCTTCGAGGCGGGCGACGGGCTGCTCACCACCCTGCTCCGGATGGGCGGCAGGGCGCATGTCGCCCGCACCTGGCCGGTGGCGGAGCCGCCCCATGGCCTGGGCGATTCGCTCGGCGCCCTGCTGCTGGCCGGGCTGCTCTCCGGTCTGGCGCCCGCGGCTGCATTGGGTAAGGCGCTCGGCGTCGTCGAAGCGCTGATCGCCGAGGCGGCGCGCCTCGGCCTCGACGAATTGCCCCTGATCGAGGCGCAGCATCTGATCGACAGCGCGCCGCCGGTGGTCCTGGAACCGCTCAGTTCTTCTTGATCTGGCCGCCCAGGAAGCCGCTGGACGGCGGCGCGGCCGCGGGCGGTTCGGGCGCGGGCGGGGCGGCCGGTGCTGGTGCTGCGGGCGTAGCGGAGGCGGGGGCTGCGGGCACCGGCGCCGTGGGCGTCGGCCCGCCACCGGCGAAGAGCCCGGCGATCTCGTGTCGATAGACCAGGCCGGCGAAGGTGAGGCCACCGGCCAAGGCAGCGACCGCGGCCCAGAGGGCGAGGGCCTTGGCCAGGTTGTGCCGGCGCGGTGACGCGGGCTTAGGGGCCGGCGTCACCGGGATCGCGGTCTCGGGCGGCGGCGGGGGCAGGCTGGTGCGGAGCGAGCCCGGGGTATAGAGGCGCAGGATCACTTCCGACATCGACTGCGGCCGCCGCTCCGGATCGGGCTCCAGCATGGTGGCGATCAGGGGGTGCATCGCCTCCGGGATGGCGGAAAGGTCGGGCACCGCCTGGCGTGCCGCCAGTGCCGTCTCGACCGTGCGGCCCATGTCGAGCTTGCGGCCGAGCAGGGCGGCGGCCATCACCAGACCCAGGCTGTAGACATCGGTCCTGGCGTCCACCTGGCCGTCGAATCGGCCGAGCTGTTCGGGGGCGACATAGGAGAGCTTGCCAGCGATCTGGCCGCCCAGCACGGTGCTCTCCCCCGCACTCTCGACCCGGGCGATGCCGAAATCGATGATCTTGGGGCGCATCAGGTCGCCCCCTTCGAAGATGATGTTGTCGGGCGACAGGTCGCGGTGCAGCACGCCCTTCTCATGGGCGCTCTCGAGGCCGGCGGCGACATTGATCGCCATGCGCCGGACCTCCTCGACGCCAAGCGGCTTGACCGAGATCAGGCGGGCGAGCGACGGCCCGTCGACATATTCCATCACCAGATAGGTGCGGCCCCGCTCGTCCCTGAACAGCCCGTCATAGGCGACGATCGCATCGGACCTGAGCTGGCGCAGCGCCATCGCCTCGCGCCGAAACAGCTCCACCATGGTGGAGGAACCGGCGAGGTCCGAACGGATGATCTTCAGGGCGTGCAGCGTGCCCAGCGTCTCGTTCCGGACCCGATAGACTTCGCCCATGCCGCCGCGGGCGATCAGCGCCTCGATTCGATAGGTATTGCCGAGAAGTGTCTCGGGCGGCAGCGTCGTTTCTTCGTCCATCGCCATCATCGCGGGTCCTGCATCGGGGGCGAGCATGGCCGCCCCCGATGGCGGGCGCAATGAATTCGGCCACAGGCGGGCTCAGGCCTCGCCAGGCAGCAGGATGGTGCGCGCGCGGCCCTTGCCGTAGCCGAGCGCCTGCCCGGCCCAGAGCGCGCGGCGGAGCGCGTGGATGCCCTCATCCAGCGCCGCCCTGGTGCGCGGAATGGCGCCGGTGAAGGTCAGGAAGCCGTGCAGCATGTCCGGATGGTCCTGCACCTCGACCGGAACGCCGGCATCGCGCAGCTTCTCGACATAGCCGACGCCCTCGTCATAGAGCGGGTCGAAGCCGGCGACCACCACCGTGGCGGGGGCGAGGCCGTCGAAGCGCTCGGCATTGATCGGGGTCAGGCGGGCCATGTCCTGGTCCGACATTTCGCCGGCACAGAGCTTGCGGAACCAGTCGGTCAGCTTCTTTTCCAGGATGAAGCCCTTGGCATAGAGCTGGGCCGAGCGGGTGTTCATGCGCCCGTCGGTCGCCGGATAGATCAGCAACTGGTGGCAGGGCGGCTGGATATCGGCGTCGCGCGCCATATGGGTGACCATGGCGGAAAGCAGGCCGCCCGCGGAATCGCCGGCAACGGCCATGCGCCTGGGATCGATGCCCATCGCGGCGGCATGGGCGACCAGGAAGCGCCACACCGCCCCGGCATCGATCACGGCGGCCGGCATCGGCGCCTCGGGCGCCAGGCGGTAGTCGATCGAGAGGACGGCGCAACGCGCCTTGTCGGCGATGTAGCGGCAGGTCGAATCGTAACCGTCCAGGTCACCCAGGACGAAGCCGCCGCCATGGAAATAAACGGTCAGCGGCAAGGGTGTGGAGAGCCCGCGCGGGACATAGAGGCGGGCGCGAATGGCGCCCAACTCGCCCGGGATGACCAGTTCTTCGATCAGCGCCATCGGCCGCGGCGCCAGCGCGAAGGCGGCCATGCCCATGCGATAGGCGCCGCGCGCCTGCTCGACCGTCATGCGGTGGATCGGGAACAGCTTGCGCTGGAGGGCGGCGAAGGCCTGGAGCTGCGGGTTCAACCGCTTGCCCTCGATCACCGCGGGCGCGATCGCCGCGGCCCCTGCCAGCAGCGGCCCGGTGATGCTCGAAAGGCCGGTCTTGGCCAAATGCTGAAGGGTCATCGCGAGAGGCATGAAGCACCGCTTTCCCGTAACCGGCCCCTGCAACGGCAGGGTTCCTGGACGCCGACACCGGCAACCGCGCCGATGACGCCAGCGTCACCTTGTCACACCTTCAAAAGGATTAATGGGGGTCGTCAAGCAGTGTTTCAATCGACCAAGAAGAATTTTCCGCCGGTGCGTGTGGAATGCACGATGACGCTACGTCATGCTGCAAAAGCGAAACGGCCCGCCACCAGGGCGGGCCGTTCCTGTTCTTGTCCGAGTCTGTCGCTCAGGCGGCCTGCTTCAGGTGCCGGGCGATCAGGATTTCCGCGATCTGGACGGCGTTGAGCGCCGCACCCTTGCGCAGGTTGTCGGAGACGCACCAGAGGGCGAGGCCCTTGCCGTCCGGCACCGTCGGGTCGCGGCGGATGCGGGAGACGAAGGTGGCGTAGTCGCCCACGCATTCGAGCGGGGTGATGTAGCCGCCGTCTTCGCGCTTGTCGACGACCATGAGGCCGGGCCCCTGGCGCAGGATTTCGCGGGCCTGGTCGACGGTGATCGGGTTGTCGAACTCGATGTTCACCGATTCAGAATGGCCGACGAAGACCGGCACGCGGACACAGGTGGCGGTCAGGGCGATGTCCGGGTCCAGGATCTTCCTGGTCTCCGCGGTCATCTTCCATTCTTCCTTGGTGTAGCCGTCGTCCATGAAGACGTCGATATGCGGGATCACGTTGAAGGCGATCTGCTTCGGGAACTTCTTCGGCTCGACCGCGTCGTTCACGAAGAGCGCGCGGGTCTGGTTGAAGAGCTCGTCCATGCCCTTGTTGCCCGCGCCCGAGACCGACTGATAGGTCGAGACGACGACGCGCTTGATCTTGGCGAAGTCGTGCAGCGGCTTCAGGGCGACGACGAGCTGGGCGGTCGAACAGTTGGGATTGGCGATGATGCCCCGCTTGGTATAGCCCGCGACGGCCTGCGCGTTCACTTCGGGAACGATCAGGGGGACGTCCGGCTCCATCCGGAAATGCGAGGAATTGTCGACCACCACGGCGCCCGCGGCCGCCACCTTGGGCGCCCACTTGGCCGAGACCGAACCGCCGGCCGAGAACAGCGCGATGTCGGTGCCGCGGAAATCGTAATCCTCGAGCGCTTTGACCTTCAGGGTAGTCTCGCCGAAAGTGACCTCGGTGCCGATCGATTTGGGTGACGCCAGCGCCACCACTTCGTCAGCGGGAAACTGACGTTCGGCAAGGATGTTCAACATTTCGCGGCCGACCTGCCCGGTCGCCCCGACAACGGCGACTTTCCAACCCATCGCTCTAGGATCCTCAAAAAGGGGTTCGCGCACGCAAGGACGACGGTCCTCGTGCGAAGGCGCACAATACGTGAATACGCGCCGCTCGCAAGCGGCGAAGACGCGGGGTGGTCATGACTTTGGGCGGACTCAGGCCGGCTTGGCGTCGATCCGCTTCAGGCCCCAGCGGAGCACGGTGCGGCCGGCGTCGAGCGAGCCGCTGACCACGATCTGTTCCGAGCGGCGCGGCGGGCCGTAGTCGGCGATCGAGACGGATTCTTCGAGGGCGACATGGCCGCCGAGCGCCCGGAACTGCCAGCCGTCGCCGCCGGGCGTGCGGAGCAACACGCCGGAGGAATCCGTGGTCAGGCTGGCGCGCACGCCGGGCGCCAGGTGGAAGCGCAGCGCGAAGGGCAGGCTCCGCCCCGGCACGCGGCCGCGCGGTTCGACCCGGTCCTCGCCGCGGAGGTCGCCGCCCTCGGCATCGAGCCAGAGCGAGCGGCGATGCACGAGGCCGAGCCGCGGGCCATAGCCCGAATGGCTCGCCTCGATCCAGACCTGGCCGTCGGCCTCGTTCCTCGTCGCCGTGGTGGCCATGGCGGGCAGGGCCGGGCGGAAGCCGAGTTCCGGATCCTCGACCGAGATCCAGGCGTTCTGGTCGTCCAGCGTCATCGTCGAATGGGCGGCGGTGGCGCGGCCGACGTGGCGCCATTCCGCGTCCAGCCCCGGGGCGGCGCCGCAGGAGACGATGAGCCGGTCGCGCCCCGAACTCATCTCGAAGGCGAGAGGGGCGATATGGCAGGCGTCGGAACAGCCGGGCGGCGGCGGCGCGCCGACATCGAACAGGAGGACGAGGCGGCGCGCCTCGATCCGCTCGAAGCCGATGTGGGGCAGGCGCGCGGGCGCCTTGCCCTTGGGCACGGCGAGGGCGAGGACCTGCTCGATATGGCCGGCCTCGCCCTGGCGGGCGCCGTGGAAGGTGGCGAGCCTGCCGTCGCCCAGCCGGAAGAAGCGGACGGCCGGGGCCAGGCGGTCGATCGCCCGGGTCAGCGGCACGCTCGGCACCTGGCCGGCCGAGACCAGGGCGGTGCGCAGCCGGGCCAGCGCTTCGAGGGCGGCCAGATGGTCGCCCGGATTGCGCGAGGGCAGGCCGCCGTCGGGCAGGATCTGTTGGCTCAGGGTCTCGTCCAGCCGGTGCAGGGCGCGGGCCAGCGGCCGGCCCCATTGGCCGAGCGCCAGATGGCCGAGGGCGAGGCCGCAATAGGCTTCGATCCGGCCCGAACCCGGCGGCAGCGAGCCGGTCGCCCGGGCGATGTAGCGGAGCTGCCGCATCAGGGCTTCGAGCAGGCCTTCGCGGAGGGGCAGATCCGCCCCGTCGAGCAGCAGGGGCAGGTGGCCGACCCAGGCGGTGATGCGCCGGCCGGCGAGATCCGGCCGCCACCAATGGGCGTCGAAACGGCCGTAGCGCTTCAGCCAGCCGTCCAGCAGGGCGCGGGCCTGGCGTTTGGCCGCTTCGCCCCCGGCGGCCGAGAAATGGCGCAGCCAATGGAAATCATGCAGCGCCTCGAACCAGGCGGGGCCGGCGCCGACCATGGTCCAGGGCGTCTGGTTGGGCGAGAGCAGGAGTTCGCCGGCGAAGCGGTAGCGGCCCTGGAACAGGGCATTGGCCTCGTCGACCGAGCCCGGGAACGGGTCGGTCTGGACATTGAGGGCGAAGACCGAGGGGGCGCGCCCCAGAGTGGCGATCGAGAGGCGCGAGGCCGCGAGCCCGGCGCGCAGGCGGCGGCCCAGGGCGGCAGCCTTGGCCTTGGCCAGGCTGCCCTTGGTCCAGGCCGGCGGCAGGCCGGGCAGGGTGGCGTGGGTGGTCGGGCCGACAACCTCGGTCCTGGGGTCCGGTGCCTGCATGCCCGTCGCCCCCATCACCGCCCCCTCAGGCGCCGCGGAGGCGTTCGATGTTGGCTGCATAGGCGGCAGGCCCGCCGGCGAAACTGGCGGTGCCGGCGACCAGCACGTCGGCCCCGGCCGCGATCGCCCGGGGCGCGGTCTCCAAATTGATGCCGCCGTCGACTTCGAGGTCGATCGCGCGGCCCGTCCCGTCGATCAGGCCGCGGAGCGCGGCGATCTTGGCGAGCTGGCTCTCGATGAAGCTCTGGCCGCCGAAGCCCGGGTTGACCGACATGACCAGGATCAGGTCGACCATGTCGATCACCGTCTCGACCGCCGAAATCGGCGTCGCCGGGTTCAGCACCACGCCCGCCTTGCAGCCGTGGACCTTGATCGTCTGCAGCGTGCGGTGCAGATGCGGCCCGGCTTCGGGATGGAGCGAGATGATGTCGGCGCCCGCCTTGGCGAAGCCCTCGATGAAGGGATCGACCGGCGCGATCATCAGGTGGACGTCGAAGACCTTGCGCGTATGGGGGCGCAGCGCCGCGACCACGGAAGGACCGATGGTGATGTTGGGCACGAAATGGCCGTCCATCACGTCGACATGGATGTAGTCCGCCCCGGCCGCGTCCATGGCGCGCACTTCCTCGCCGAGCTTGGCGAAGTCGGCCGAGAGAATCGACGGAGCGATGCGAATCGATTGCTGCATGAATTGCTCGTAACAGTTAGCGGCCCTGATGCCAACCGGTCAGATGCGGACGAGGCGGGCGGCGTAGAAACCATCGACGCCGCCGAGCGCTTCGAGATGACACGGTAGGGTGCGGAGATCGCCGGCCGCGGTCAGGGCGTCTTCGAGCCCCGGCACTTCGGCTGCTTCGACTGGGACCCGGCGCCAGTCCGGGCTGGCGGCCAGGAAGGCGTCCACCAGGTCCGGCCCCTCGCGCGGTTCGATCGAACAGGTGCAGAAGACCAACGTTCCGCCCGGCGCCACCAGGGCGGCGGCGGCCCCCAGCAGCTTGGCCTGGACCCGGCCCAGGCTGCGGATCTCGTCGGCCGTGCGGTGCAGGGCGATGTCGGGATTGCGGCGGAGCGTGCCGGTCGCCGAACAGGGGGCGTCGAGCAGCACGAAGGGGAAGGGCTCGGCCGGTCGGTAGGCGGCGACATCGGCCGTCACCGTCTCGGCTCGCAAGTGCAGGCGCTCCAGATTCTCGCGCAGGCGATCGAGCCGGCCGCGCGCCTGGTCGACCGCGGTGACCTCGGCCCCGGCGGCGGCGAGTTGGGCCGTCTTGCCGCCCGGGGCGGCGCAGAGGTCGAGCACGCGGGCACCCGCCACGGCACCCAGCAGGCGGGCGGGCAGGGCGGCGGCGGCGTCCTGCACCCACCAGTCGCCGGTGTCGTAACCCGGCAGTTCGGTCACCTTGCCCGGCCGGGCGAGGCGGAGGCTGCCGGTCGGCAGCAGGGTGGCGCCCAGCTTCCCGGCCCAGGCGGCGGCATCGAGGCCCGGCTTCAGGGTGAGGTCGAGGGGGGCTTCACGCTGGTTGGCGGCGGCGATCCTGGCCGCCGTCTCCGGCCCGTAAGCCTTGACCCAGCCGGTCCACAGGAAATCGGGGGTCGAGCTGCGGGCGCGGTCGATCGATGCGTCGATCGCCTTCCGCTCGCGGTCGATCCGGCGCAGCACGGCATTGGCGAGGCCTTTCAGTCGGGCCAGCTTGCCGTCCACCAGTTCGACCGTGGCGCCGACCGCGGCATGGGGCGGCACCTCGAGGATCAGGAGCTGGGCGGCGCCGAGCGCCAGCACGGCGCGCAGCCGGTCCGGCAGATGGCCGTCCGGCCGGTCCAGGCAGCGCCCGACGACGGCCAGGAGATAACCCCAGGAGCGCACGCAGGCGGCGGCCAGGGCATGGGCGAAGGCGCGATCACGCGGCTCCAGCTTGGCCAGCGCCCCGGCATGGTCCAGTGCCTCGTCGAGCGGCACACCCCGCGCCACCACCGCTTCCACGAGGCCGAGGGCGGCGAAACGCGCGGCGACGCCGGCATGACCGGCATCGGCCGGCGTATCGGTCAAACTCAATTCCAGGGTCCTGCCTGACCCATCTCGACCGCCATGCGACGCAGGCGCTCGATCCGGTTTTCCATCCGCGGATGGGTGGTGAACAACCCATCCATAGCACGTCCGTGCAGCGGATTGACGATGAAGAGATGGGCCGTGGCCGGATTGGCTTCGGCGCCGCGGTTCTCGATCGCCTCGGCGCCCTGGGAGAGTTTGTTCAGGGCGGAGGCGAGCCAGAGCGGGCGGCCGCAGATCTCGGCGCCCATCCGGTCCGCCTCGTATTCGCGGCTGCGCGAGATGGCGAATTGCACCAGGGCGGCGGCGACCGGCGCCAGCAGGGCGACCAATATGCCAGCGATCGGTCCCAGCGGGTTGTTTCGCTCGTCGTTCGAGGAGCCGCCGAAGAAGAAGGCGAAATTGGCCAACATGCCGATGGCGCCGGCGATGGTCGCGGTCACCGTCATGGTCAGGGTGTCGCGGTTCCGCACATGGGCGAGCTCATGCGCCATCACGCCCGCGATCTCCTCTTCCGAGAGGAGGCGGAGCAGGCCGGTGGTCGCCGCGACCGCGGCATGGTCCGGATTGCGGCCGGTGGCGAAGGCATTGGGCTGTGCGCTGTCGACGATATAGACGCGCGGCATGGGCAGACCGGCGTTGTCGGCCAGGCGGGCGACGATGCCATGAAGGCGCGGTGCCTCGTTCGGGCCCACTTCCCGCGCGCCATACATGGAAAGCACCATGCGGTCGGCGTTCCAATAGGTGAAGGCATTCATCGCCGCAGCCACCACGAAGGCGATGACCAAGCCCTGCTGGCCGGCGATCAGCCAGCCGACAGCGAGAAACAGGCCGGTCATGGCGGCGAGAAGCAGGGCGGTACGGGCGTAACCCACGGGTGTCTCCCACAGTGGACTGGAACCGCCGGGACAGCCCGGCACGCAACAGATGTGGGATCTCCCCGCGCCGGGTCAAGCCGCGCATACGTTCGATGAAATCGAACGATTCGACAAATACAATGAGTTTTTGTGAATAGTCGGCGACTGCCAGGATCGTCCCGCAAGCAAGGAGACGATCGTGACCGTCGCAGCCGCAACGCCCGTGGGGCGCTTTTCCCTTCCCGCCCTGGTGCCGGGCCTGCTGCTGACCGGGGGGATCGCCGGGGGGGCCTTCGCCCTCCGCCAGTTGCCCGGGCTCGGCATCTTCAGCCCGATGATCCTGGCGATCGTGATCGGCATCGGCTTCCACAACCTGCTGGGCACGCCGCGCGCGGCCAAGGCCGGCATCAGTTTCGCCCTGAAGCGGGTGCTGCGCTTCGCCATCATCCTGCTCGGCCTGCAACTGACCGCGGCCCAGGTGGCGGAGGTCGGCATCGGCGGCATCGCGGTGATCGCGGCCACCCTGGCCGCCACCTTCGGCTTCACCCTCTGGCTCGGCAAAGAGCTGGGGGTCGAGCGCAAGCTGGCGGAACTGATCGCCGCCGGCACCTCGATCTGTGGCGCTTCCGCCGTCTTCGCTGCCAATACGGTGACCGAGGCGAGCGACGAGGATGCCGCCTATGCCGTCGCCTGCGTCACCATTTTCGGCACTCTCGCCATGTTCCTCTATCCGCTGGTGCCGGGCCTCCTGCACCTCTCGCCCCATGCTTACGGCCTGTGGAGCGGCGCCTCGATCCACGAGATCGCCCAGGTGGTCGCCGCCGCCTATCAGGACGGGCAGGAAGCGGGCGAATTCGGCACCATCGCCAAGCTCTCCCGCGTCGCCATGCTGGCCCCGGTCGTCCTGCTGCTCGGCCTCGCCGCGCGGCGCGGGCGGCCCGGCCATGTCAGCCGGAAGAAGGCGCCCATGCCGTGGTTCGTGCTCGGCTTCATCGCCATGGTCGGGCTGAACAGCGTCGTCACCGTGCCGGCCGAGGCCAAGTCCTGGATCGTCTCGGCGACCGCCTTCCTGCTCTCGATGGCGCTCGCCGCCATGGGGCTGGAGACCAGCGTCGCCAAGCTGCGCGCCAAGGGACCGCGGCCCCTGCTGCTCGGCTTCCTGGCCTTTCTCTTCATCGCGGGTTTCGCGCTGACGGCGGTCGAACTGACCGCCTGACCGCGCCCGGGCTCAGGCGGCGCCGGATCGGACGGCCCGCGCCGCGGTGGCGATTTCCTCCACCCGGTGCCAGTCGATGCCCTGGTGCTGTTCGAGCGCGAGCGGATAATCCCCCGGTGCCAGCAGGATCAGCGGGCGCAGGTTGCCGTCGCGGAGCACGAGTTGGCATGCGACATGCTCGGGCTTCGGATAGCCGTCGAGCCAGGAGGCCAGTTCGCCGTCGAGCGGGGGATCGCCCGCCGGGATCGGATCGTTCCAATGGTCGAGGACATGGCCGAAGTCCGCCGCGCCGACGGCGACCCAGATGCCCCAGGTCAGGCATGCGCCGCTGCCGGCGATCGGGATTTCGAGGCAGCCCCGGACATAGAAGGATTTGCGGTCGATCATGCAGAGGTCTTCGGAGAGCCTCGCCCGCGCTTCCCGCACAGCCTCAGGCAGGGCGAACCAGTCACTCGGCGCCGAGGTGCCGTAATCCAGGGGCAGGCCTTCGAAACTCCGACCGCAGCAGGCACAGGTCCAGGCCATGGCGGCCCTCCCTTCGTCTCTTTGCCGGCGAGGGTAGTGCCGAAGAAATCGGTTTTCAGCCGGCAAGTGTGTCGCAGTCCGGTATCCGGGCCTATGCTTTCGTCGAAGCTTCCGCTCTGATGGCGGCCGGAATCAGCGCCCGGCCGACATGACCCTCGAACAATTGCGCATCTTCGTCGCAGTCGCCGCCCGGGAGCATCTGACCCGGGCCGCGGCCGAACTCAACCTGACCCAGTCGGCGGTCAGTGCCGCCGTCGCGGCGCTGGAGGCGCGCCATGCCACGCGGCTGTTCAACCGGGTCGGCCGGCGCATCGAGCTGACCGCGGCCGGCCGCCTGTTCCTGGCCGAAGCGCGCGCGGTGCTGGCGCGCGCCGCCCAGGCCGAGGCGGTGCTGAACGACCTGGCCGGGCTGCAACGCGGCAGCCTCGCCGTCGCGGCCAGCCAGACGGTGGGCAATTACTGGCTGCCGGCGCTGCTGCATCGGTTTCGCCGCGCCCATCCGGCGGTCACCGTCGGCCTCTCGATCGGCAATACCGAACAGGTCGCCCGCCTGGTGCTGGAAGGGGCGGCGGAACTCGGCGTGGTCGAAGGGGCGGTCGACGAGCCGGCCCTGCTCGCCCTGCCGGTCGCGGAGGACGAATTGGTCCTGGTGGCGAGCCCGGGTCTGGCGCCGGCTGGGCCGCCGACGGCGGCGGTCTTGAAGACATTGCCCTTCGTCCTGCGCGAAGCAGGTTCGGCGACCCGCACGCTGGGCCTCGAAGCCCTGGGCCTCGCGATCGAAGACTTGCAGGTGATCCTGGAACTGCCGTCGAACGAGGCGGTCCGGGCCGCGGTCGAGGATGGCGCCGGTCTCGCCGTGCTGTCGCGCCAGGTGGTGGCCGGGGCGCTGGAGGCCGGCACTCTGGTCCGCCTCGACCGCGAGGTCGGCCGGCGGCGCTTCTATGCCCTGCATCACAAGGAACGCCGGCCCGAAGCGGCTGCCGCGGCCCTGCTCGAGCTGATGCAGGGGGCCTAGGCGCCCTTGGCCAGCGCCAGCCAGGCCCGAGCGGCGTGGGAGAGATAGCCGCCGCGCCGCCAAGCCAGGGCCATGTCCCAATCGGTATCCGGCTCGTCCAGGGCGGCCAGGTGGATGCCCGGGCGCTTTTGTTGCTCGGCGATCATGCGGGGCAGGAAGGCGACGCCGAGGCCGGCGGCGACCAGGGCGGCGATGAAATCGATCTGGCCGCTGCGCGCCGCCTCGACCGGCGTGAAGCCGCTGCGCTGGCAGGCGCCGATGATCACCGCGTTCAGGGCGAAGCCGCCCTCGAACAGGATGAAGGGCGTCTCGCGGAGCTGGGCCAGCGTCACCCTCGCGGCGCCGTTCAGGGCGTGGCCCGGCGGGATCAGGGCATAGAGCGGTTCGCGCCGCGCCGGCTGCCAGTCGAAATCGGGGCGGAGGGGCAGGAGGGTGGCGATCAGCTCGACCTCGCCCGCCATCAGCAATTCTTCGAGCCGCTTGGAGCCGTGTTCGACCAGGCGGATGGCGACGCCCGGATAGCGCTGGCGGAAACTCGCGAAGAGCGGCGCGAAGAGCACGCTGGAGCCGAGCGGCGGCAGGCCCAGGCGGAGTTCGCCGCGCCTGAGCCCGCGCAGGTCGTCGATCTCGCGCAGCATGTCGTCCCGCTCCGTCAGCAGGGTGAGGGCGCGGCGATAGACGATCTCACCCGCCGCGGTCAGCACCGGGCGGTGGCCGGCGCGGTCCAGCAGCACGACGCCCAGCTCGTCCTCGAGCTGCTTCACTGCCTTGGAGACGGTCGGCTGGGTGGCGAAGACGATCTTGGCGGCCTGGGAGAAGCCGCCCTGGCGGACCACTTCGACGAAGGCGCGGAGCGTGCGGAGTTGCATGGCTGAATTCCAGAACGGAATGAAAATCATTCCAACAATTCATTTTATCTATAGCGTTCGACGCCCAAAATGAAGGGGATCCGAAGGAACCCCGTCATGACCGCCCATCGCCTGCCTCTCCGCCTCCGTGCCCTGCTGCGGCAAAGCCGCCTGGTGCAGCTCGCCTTGATCGGCGGCTTCTGGTGGCTCGGCACGCTGGTGGCGGGTTGGTCCGGCCTGCCGGTGCCGGGCGGGGTGATCGGCATGATCGCCGTGCTCGTCCTGCTGCTGGCCAAGGGGATCCGCCCGGGTACGATCCGGCGCGGCGCCGATCTGCTGCTCGCCGACATGCTGCTGTTCTTCGTCCCCGCCGTGATGGGGCTGCTGGACCACCGCGAATTCCTCGGCCCCCTCGGCCTCGAACTGCTGGGCGCCATCTTGCTCGGCACCCTGCTGGTCATGGCCGGCACGGCCTTGGCGGTCGAGGCGGTCCAGCGTCTGCAGGTGCGCCATGAGCGCTGAATTCGCCCTGTTCTTCTGGCCGGCGGCAACCATTGCCGCCTATCTCGCCTGCCGGGCCGCCTATCGGCGCCGGGCGGCCTGGTATCTCTCGCCGCTGTTGACCGCGCCGGTGCTGCTGATCGCCCTCGCGGTCGGGCTCCATGCTTCCTACGGCGATTATCTGGCCGGCAGCCATGTCCTGATGGCCATGGTCGGGCCGCTCACCGTCGCCTTCGCCCTGCCGATCTACGACCAGCGGGCGGTGATCCGGCGGAACTGGCTGGCGCTTTCGGTCGGCGTCGGGGTCGGCAGCCTGATCGCCATCGGCTCGGGCTACGGCCTCGCCCGGCTGCTCGATTTCGCACCGGAGCTGCGCCAGAGCCTGCTGCCCCGTTCCGTCACCATGCCCTTTGCCATGAATGTTTCCGGCCATGTCGGCGGCATTCCGGAACTGACCGCGGTCTTCGTCATGATCACCGGGATCGCCGGGGCGGCGATGGGCGATGTTCTGCTGAAGCTGCTGCCGCTCCGTTCCGCCATGGCGCGGGGCGCGCTGTTCGGCATGGGCGCGCATGGCGCCGGCGTCGCCAAGGCGCGCGAGGTCGGCGCCGAGGAAGGCTCGGTCGCCGGTCTGGTCATGATCATGGCGGGCCTCGCCAATGTGGCGCTCGGCCCGCTGATCATCCACCTGTTCGCTTGAATTGGGCGGCATCGATTCAGGCTTTCGCCTGCATCGGTGCCTCCTTCAAGCCCGTTCCACCGCTTGTGCCGCGGCGTCGATCGCTTCGGCCATGGTGCGGATCGCCGCCTCGTCCGGCCGGCCGCGGCCGAGCTTCAGGCGGAGCGCCAGCTTCAGGTTCTCCATGGCGCGCAGGATCGGGGCGGGCGGGCCGTCGCCGTGGATCGCCCGGACCTCGCCCATGCGGGCGAAGAGGGCATCGACCATGCCCTTGTTGGCGGCCAGGAACGCCTGCCCGGCCGGGGTGATGGCATAGAGCTTCTTGCCCTCGGCACTTTCGGCGACCGTGGCATGGCCCAGTTCCTCGAGCAGCGTCAGGGTCGGATAGACCACGCCCGGGCTCGGGCTGTATTGGCCGCCCAGGGCTTCCTCGATCGCCTTGATCAATTCGTAGCCGTGGCGCGGCTTTTCCGCGATCAGGCCGAGCACGACGAGGCGCAGGTCGCCGTGGCCGAAGAAGCGCCGGCCGCCCCGGCCGCCACCCCCGAAGCCGCCGCCGTGGCGCCCCTCGAAATCGCCCCGGCCGAAGCCGCCGCGGGCGAAGCGCCGGCCTTCGTGCCGGCATTCCTTCATCTTGTGAAACATCATTCCTCTTTCCGACATGATTTCGTTATGTCGAAAATTAGATATATCTAAATGCAGTCGATTGCAAGGGGTCAATCGAGCACGGGCTTGCCCCGCGCCTTCTTGACCGCCGAGCGGCCGGACTTGGCTTCCAGCCGGCGCTGCTTGCTGCCCAGGGTGGGCTTGGTCGGCCGCCGCGGCTTGGGCGCCACGGTGGCGGCACGGATCAGCTCGACCAGGCGGGCGCGGGCATCGGCGCGGTTGCGTTCCTGGGTCCGGTGCTGGCGCGCGAAGAGGACGAGGACGCCGTCCTGCGTCAGGCGCCGCCCGGCGAGCTGGACCAGCCGGTGCCGCACCGGATCCGGCAGGGAGGGGGAGTTGGCGACGTCGAAGCGGAGTTCGACTGCGGTCGCCACCTTGTTCACATTCTGCCCGCCGGGGCCGGAAGCCTGGATGAAACTCTCGACGATCTCGCTCTCGTCGATCGAGAGGCGGGGGGTGACGCGGATCCGGGGCATGTCAGCGGCGCCCGACGGCCATCGGGGCCGGCTGCCACATTGTTGCCGCGCCGTCCGGGCAGCGTCCCGCACCTCGGGAGGCGGAGTCGCCGCACAAGGCTTTGCCGCCGCGGCATCGGACCTGGCCGGACGGCATTCGTCGTTCCTTCATCATTCTCTTCTCCGCCCGTGCCGGACCGGCGCGCACCGGCCGATTTCACCATTCCGGCCCCCCTTGCGGCGAGCCCGAAATCAGGACCGTCGGACAGGCGCCGGCCCATGTCCGACCCACGTATTTACCCTGTCCGCCCATTGACCGCCCATCTCTGCCCATGGTATCCCAAGAAATCCCATCCCGTGGGCGCGCCGAGCCCCCATTTGCCGCGCGGTGCGGGGTGGTGCGGGGGCGTTCGATGCTGGCGTTGTTCACGTCGACATACACCAACAAGGTGGACAAGAAGGGCCGGGTCTCCGTGCCCGCCCCCTTCCGCACGCTCGCCGCCAGCCAGGGCTTCAGCGGGATTTTCGTCTATCCGTCGCTGGACTATCCGGCGATCGACGGCTGCGGCGCCCAGTATTTCGACCGCTTGGCCGCCGCGGTGGACGAGCTGCCGCCCTTCTCGGAAGAGCGGGAAGCCTTCTCGACCGCCATTTTCGGCGCCTCGCACCAGCTCGCCTTCGACCCCGAGGGCCGCATCAGCCTGCCCGAGCCGCTGCTCAGCCACGCCGGGATTTCCGAGGCGGTGGTCTTCGTCGGCCTGGGCCAGCAGTTCCGCATCTGGGAACCCGCCGCCTTCGCCGCCATGAACGCCAAGGCGGCCGAGATCACCCGTGCCAACCGCGCCCGCCTGAACTGGCCGGGCCGCCCCACCAGCGGGGGTGCGGCATGACGGCGATGATCAATACCGAAGGCCCCCACGTCTCGGTGCTCGGCCGCGAAGTGGTCGCGGTGCTGGCGCCCCAGGCGGGCGAGCTGATCGTCGACGGCACCTTCGGCGCCGGCGGCTATTGCCGGGCCTTCCTGGAAACCCCGGCGGGTCATGTCTACGGCATAGACCGCGATCCTTCCGCGGTCGAGACCGGCCGCGCCCTCGAGGCCGAGGCGGCCGGGCGCTTCACCATGCTGGCCGGGCGTTTCGGCGACATGGAAGCCCTGCTCGCCGCCAGCGGCATCACGGCGGTCGACGGCATCGCCCTCGACCTCGGCATTTCCTCGATGCAGGTCGACCAGGCGGAGCGCGGCTTCTCCTTCCGCGAGGACGGCCCGCTCGACATGCGCATGGGCGGCGAGGGGCCGACCGCGGCCGACATCGTGAACGGCACGGCCGAGGCCGAACTGGCCGATCTCATCTATGCCTACGGCGAGGAACATGCCTCGCGCCGGATCGCGCGCGCCATCGTCGCCGCGCGGACGGACGCCCCGATCACCCGGACCAAGGCGCTGGCCGACCTGGTCGCCCGCACCATCGGCCGCGGCCAGGCCGACCGCATCCATCCCGCGACCCGCACCTTCCAGGCGCTGCGTATCGCGGTGAACGACGAATTGGGCGAACTCGACCGCGGGCTCCATGCCGCCGAACGGCTGCTGCGCCCCGGCGGGCGGCTCGCCGTCGTCTCGTTCCACAGCCTCGAGGATCGCGCCGTGAAGCGCTTCCTGACCCGACGCGCGGGGGCAGAGGGTGGCCCCTCGCGTCACGCGCCCGTCCGTGCCGGCGGACGGGCGCCCAGTTTCGAACTCCTGTTCCGCGGCACCGAAAAGCCGACGGAAGAGGAGATCCGTGTCAATCCCAGGGCCCGGTCGGCCAGGCTGCGCGCGGCCAGGCGCACAGCGGCCCCGGCCTGGGGACGAGCCGAGGAGGGGCGTCAATGAGCCGGATCCTGACAGTGGCCGCGATCGGCCTTGCGATCGGTACCGCCGCGACACTCTACCAGGTGAAGTTCCAGGTCCGCCTGCTGGAGCGCCAGGCCCGCGAGCTGCACCAGAACGTCACCCGCGAGCGCGAGGCGATCCAGGTGCTGGACGCCGAATGGGCCTATCTGAACCAGCCCGCCCGCATCCAGGACCTGGCCGAGCGCTATCTCGATCTGAAGCCGATGAAGCCGAGCCAGATCACCACGGTCGACCGCCTGCCGATGCGCCCGGTCGCCCCGGTGCCGGAAGGCGAGACGCCCGGTGCCCAGGCCCCGGCGCCCCTGCTGTCGAGTGCGACGCCGGCACCGGCGACACGGCCCGCGGCCGCCGCTTCGAAGCCCGCCACGGCCAAGCCGGCCACGGTGCCGGCGGCAGCACCCGCCCGCCGCGATCCGGCGCCGGTCGCGGCCCAGCCCGTGCGCGCCCCGGCGCCCGCGCCGGCCCGGCCGACCGCGCCCCAGCCGGTCGCCGCTCCCGCTGCCCGCCCGGCGGCGCCCGCCCCGGCGCGTGCCGTTCCCGTGGCGCCGTCGGCGCCGACCCGGAGCGCTTCGGCCCCCGCCCCGCATCGAGCCACGCCGGCACCCGAAGTGGCTTCCAGCGACGACTTGCTCGACGGCGTCGCCCGTATCTTCGCCAGCGGCGAGGCCGTCTATCCGACGGGGCGGCAATGACGGGCTACGACGATCCCCGCGACTACGGCACGCCGCCCCGGCTGCCGCCGGTCCATATCCCGGAGGGGGCGCCGGTTTTCGTCGGCCGCCGGCCGCGCGAGACCGTGCTGCTGGACGGCCAGACCAAGCAGGCGATCGAGACCGGCCGCAGCCGGCTGACCATGCTCGGCATTTTCTTCGCCGGCTGCTTCACCCTGTTGGCCGGCCGCCTGGTCGATATTTCCGTGCTGCGCCAGCCCGACGACGCCCGCGGCACCGGCACGACCGAGGCGGTCGCCGAACGGGCGGCGATCACCGACCGCAACGGCGTCGTGCTGGCGACCAACCTGACCACCGCCTCGCTCTATGCCGACACGACGAAGCTGATCGACATCGACGAGGCGGTCTCCAAGCTGATCCGCGTGCTGCCCGACCTTTCGCGCGTCGAACTCGACGCCAAGCTCCGTTCGGGCAAGAGCTTCGTCTGGCTGAAGCGCAACCTGACGCCGCGCCAGGAATACGAGGTGAACAGCCTCGGCCTGCCCGGCCTCGCCTTCCAGCGCGAGGAGCGCCGGGTCTATCCCTTCGGCCGCCTGGCCGCCCATGTGCTCGGCTTCGTCGACATCGACAGCAAGGGCATCTCCGGGGTCGAGGCCCGTTTCGACGAGGAATTGCGCGATCCCGCCCGCGCCGCCCAGCCCCTGAAGCTGACCCTCGACATCCGGGTGCAGCACGCCGTGACCGACGAGCTGTCGCGCGCGATCGAGACTTTCCACGCCATCGGCGGTGCCGCCATCGTGCAGGACGTGCGCACGGGCGAAGTGATCGCCATGGTCTCGATGCCCGATTTCGACCCCAACAACCCGCGCGAGGCGACGCCCGAGAACCGCTTCAACCGGGCGACGCTGGGCACCTACGAAATGGGCTCGACCTTCAAGACCTTCAACACGGCGATGGCGCTGGACAGCGGCGTCGCCAAGCTGGGGTCGAGCTATGACGCCACCCACCCGATCAAGATCGCCCGCTTCACAATCAAGGACGACCATCCCCAGGCCCGCTGGCTCTCGGTGCCGGAGATCCTGATCTATTCCTCGAATATCGGCTCGGCCAAGATGGCGCTCGACTGCGGCGTCGACCGCCAGCGCGAATTCATGACCCGCATGGGCATGACCCGCCGAGTCTCGATCGAGCTGCCCGAGGCGGGCACGCCCCAGGTGCCCAATCCCTGGCGCGAAATCAATACGATGACCATCGCCTTCGGCCACGGCATGGCGGTGACGCCGCTGCATCTCGCGACCGGCGTCGCGGCTCTGGTCAACGGCGGCATCTATTTCCAGCCCACCCTGCTGCTGCCCGACCCGGCCCATCCGCCGGCCGGCGAGCGGGTGGTCTCGTCCCAGACCTCGGCCTCGATGCGCAAGCTGATGCGCCTCGTCGTCACCATAGGCACGGGCAAGAAGGCCGATGTGCCCGGCTATTGGATCGGCGGCAAGACCGGCACCGCCGAAAAGGCGGAAGGCGGCGGCTATGCCCGCAAGGCCCTGCTGTCCTCCTTCGTCTCGGCCTTCCCGATGACCGAGCCGCGCTATGCCGTGCTGGTCATGATCGACGAACCCAAGGGCACCAAGGAGACCTACGGCTTTGCCACCGGCGGCTGGACGGCGGCGCCCACCGTCGGCCGCATCGTCGAGCGGATCGCCCCTCTGCTGGGTGTCATGCCGACCGAAGGCCCGGACCCGGCGACCGCCGGTGGCGTGCTGATCGCCAAGGCGAGCGGCGAGGATTGAGGCCGGAGCCATGGCAGCGCACGAACTGGCCGACCTGATCCCCGAAGACGGCGTCGCCGCGCCGCTGGCCGCTACGGTGATCACCGCCGTGACCGCGGACAGCCGCAAGGTGGTGCCCGGGGCCCTGTTCTTCGCCCTCTCGGGCAGCCGGGACGACGGCCGGCGCTATATCGCCGATGCCGTGGCCAAGGGAGCGGCTGCCGTCGTCGTCCAGGCGGGCGAGACGGTGGAGGAGGCGCCGGTGCCGGTGATCGCGGTCCGCGACGCCCGCCGGGCGCTCGCGCTCGCCGCGGCGCGCTTCCATGCCGGTCAGCCGGCCACCGTCGTCGCAGTGACCGGGACCAACGGCAAGACCTCGATCGCCAGTTTCACCCGCCAGATCTGGGCCGGTCTCGGCCTGTCCGCCGCCGCCATCGGTACCCTCGGCGTCACCACTGATGAAGGCGATACGCCGCTCGGCGCCACCACGCCCGATCCCGTGGTGCTGCATCAGGTGCTGAGCGGGCTCGCCGCCCGCGGCATCGATCATGCCGCGATGGAAGCCTCCAGCCATGGCCTCGACCAGCGCCGGCTGGACGGTGTCCGCCTGACCGCCGGTGCCTTCACCAATCTGACCCGCGACCATCTCGACTATCACCCGGATTTCGCCGCTTATCTCGCGGCCAAGCGGCGCCTGTTCGACACTTTGCTGCCCAAGGGCGCGCCCGCCGTCGTGGTGCGCGGCGGCGAGCCGGCCGAGGCGATCCTGAAGGCGGCGCGAGAGGCCGGCCTGAAGCCCGTCACCGTGGGCGGCGAGGGGGCGGACATCGCCCTGCTGCGCCGCCGACCGACCGCTGCGGGCCAGGCCCTGACGCTCTCCCTCTTCGGCGCGGCGCATCAGGTCGAACTGCCGCTGGCGGGTGATTTCCAGGCATCCAACGCCCTGGTGGCGCTCGGCCTGGCGGTCGCCACGGGAACCGCGGCGGGCGCCGCCGTCGCCCAGCTCGGCCAGCTCCGGGGTGTGCCGGGGCGGCTCGAACTCGCCGGGATCCATCCGTCCGGCGCGCCGGTCTTCGTCGACTATGCCCATACGCCGGATGCGCTGGCCCGCGTGCTGGCGGCGCTGCGCCCCCATGTCGAGCGGCGCCTGGTGGTGGTCTTCGGCTGCGGCGGCGACCGTGATCCCGGCAAGCGGCCCGAGATGGGGCGCATCGCGACCGAGACGGCCGACCGGGTGATCGTCACCGACGACAATCCGCGCAGCGAGGAACCCAAGGCGATCCGTGCCCAGATCCTGGCGGCGGCCCCCCGGGCGATCGAGATCGGCGACCGTGCAGCGGCGATCGCCGCCGCCCTGTCCGATCTTGCAGCGGGCGACGTCGTCGTGGTGGCCGGCAAGGGCCACGAACAGGGCCAGATCGTGAAGGGCGAAACCCGTCCCTTCGACGATCGCGCCATGGTGCGCAGCGTGCTCCGCGTCATCAAGGGAGGCGCCGCATGACCGCGCTCTGGACGGCCGCCGAAATCGCCGCCGCGACCGGCGGCAGTGCCACCCGCGACTTCGCCGTGACCGGCGTCGTCTTCGATTCCCGCAAGGTCGAGCCGGGCGATCTCTTCGTCGCCCTGCCCGGCAGCCAGGTGGACGGCCACGCCTTCGTTGCCAAGGCGCTGGCGGCAGGGGCTGCCGGCGCCCTGGTCGCCCAGGTGCCGGAAGGCGTCAGCGAAGCCGACCCGCTGGTCATCGTGCCGGAGACCATGGCCGGGCTAGAGGATCTGGCGCGGGCGGCGCGCGGCCGGGTCGACGCCGCGGTGATCGGCGTCACCGGCTCGGTCGGCAAGACCGGCACCAAGGAGGCGCTCAAGGTGGCGCTGGGCGCCAGCGGGCCGACCCATGCCTCGGTCGGCAGCTTCAACAACCATGTCGGCGTGCCGCTGAGCCTGGCGCGGATGCCGGCCGACACGCGCTACGGCGTGTTCGAGATGGGCATGAACCATCCGGGCGAGCTGACGCCGTTGTCGCGCCTGGTACGGCCTCATATCGCGGTGATCACCACGGTCGAGCCGGCCCATATGGAATTCTTCCCCTCGATCGAGGCGATCGCCGACGCCAAGGCGGAGATTTTCGCCGGCGTGCCGGCGGGCGGCGCCGCCATCCTGAACCGCGACAACGGCCAGTTCGAGCGGCTGGCGGCGGCGGCCAAGGCGCGCGGCATCCATGTCGCCAGCTTCGGCACCGCGGAGGGCTGCCACGTCCGCCTGCTCGACGTCGCCCTGAAGCCCGATATGACGCTGGTCGACGCCATGATCGGCAGCCGCCACATGACCTATAAGATCGGCGCCCCGGGCCGGCACTGGGCGATGAATTCGCTCGCCGTCATGGCCGCGGTCGAGCTGGCGGGTGCCGACATCAGCCTGGGCGCCCTGGCGCTGGCCGAACTCTCGGCCCCGGCGGGACGCGGCCTGCGCCACGAAATCCCGCTCGAAGGCGGCTCCTTCACCCTGGTCGACGAGAGCTACAACGCCAGCCCCGCCTCGATGCGGGCGGCCTTCGCCAATCTGGCGGTGGCCCAGCCGGGCCCCCGCGGCCGGCGCATCGCCGTCCTCGGCGACATGCGCGAACTGGGGACGGAGGCCGATGCCCTGCACGCAGGGCTCGCCGGTCCCCTGGTCGCCTCCGGCGTCGACCTGGTCTTTACCTGCGGCCGCCATATGCAGGCGCTCCACGACGCCCTGCCGGCCCGGATCCAAGGCTGTCACAAATCCGACTCGAAGGCTTTGGCGCCGATCGTGCGCGATGCCGTTCGTCAAGGAGATGTTGTGGTGGTGAAGGGATCTTTGGGCAGTTATATGGCCGTGATCATCGATACACTACTACTGCTTGATTCGGCTGATTCGTCCCGCTGAGGGGCGAACGGCATTCAGGAAGCGTCATGCTCTTCAATCTCTTGGCCCCGCTGGCCGACGAGTTCGGCTTTTTCAATCTGTTCCGGTACCTGACCTTCAGGACCGGCGGGGCGCTGCTGACTGCGCTTCTGGTCGCCTTCGTGCTGGGCCCGCGCCTGATCGACTGGCTGAAGCTCAAACAGAAGAAGGGCCAGCCGATCCGCAGCGACGGACCGAAGACCCATCTCTCCAAGGCCGGCACGCCGACCATGGGCGGCTTCCTCATTCTGGCCGGCCTCCTGGTCTCGGTCCTGCTCTGGGCCGATCTCACCTCGGGCTATGTCTGGGCGGTCACCGTGGTCACGCTGGGCTTCGGCCTGATCGGCTTCGCCGACGACTATCTCAAGGTCACCAAGGTCAATCCCAAGGGCGTGCCGGGCAAGCTGAAGCTCCTGCTCGAAGTCGTGGTCGGCACCGGGGCGGTGATCTGGATCGTGGCGATCACGACGCCCGAACATTCGACGGCGCTGGCCATTCCCTTCTTCAAGAACCTCCTGGTCCAACTCGGCTGGTTCTTCGTGCCGGTCGCAGTCTTCGTCATCGTCGGCGCCGGCAATGCGGTCAACCTGACCGACGGGCTCGACGGCCTCGCCATCGTGCCGGTGATGATCGCGGCGGGCGCCTTCGCCATCATCGCCTATCTGGTCGGCAACTTCCGCTTCGCCGACTATCTGCAGATCCACCATGTGGCCGGGGCTGGCGAACTGGCGGTGTTCTGCGGTGCCCTGGTCGGCGCCGGGCTCGGCTTCCTCTGGTACAACGCGCCGCCGGCCATGGTGTTCATGGGCGACACCGGCTCCTTGGCGCTGGGAGGAGCCCTCGGTGCCATCGCCGTCGCGGTCAAGCACGAGCTGGTGCTGGCCATCATCGGCGGCCTCTTCGTGCTCGAAACCGTGTCTGTCGTGGTCCAGGTGATCTCCTTCAAGACGACGGGCAAGCGGGTCTTCCGCATGGCGCCGCTGCACCATCACTTCGAACAGAAGGGCTGGTCGGAGCCGACGGTAGTGATCCGCTTCTGGATCATCGCCGTGGTGCTGGCGCTGGTCGGCCTTTCCACCCTGAAGCTGAGGTGAGGCCATGATCGTCGCCGACAGCTTCAAGAGCCGCCGCGTCGCCGTCTTCGGACTGGCGCGCACCGGCGTTTCCGCGGCCAAGTCCCTGCTCGCCGGGGGCGCCGAAGTGGCCGCCTGGGACGACAAGCCGGCCGCCCGCGACAAGGCGGCTGCGGAAGGCGTGCCCCTGGTCGACCTCCGCGCCGCCGACTGGACCACGTTCGCCGCCCTGGTGCTGGCGCCCGGCGTGCCGCTGACCCATCCGGTGCCGCACGACGTGGTCACGCTGGCCAAAGCCGCCGGTGTGCCCGTGATCGGCGACATGGAGTTGTTCGCCCGTTCGAGCCAGCGTCTGCCCGGCACCCGCGTCGTCATGATCACCGGGACCAACGGCAAGTCGACCACCACGGCCCTGATCGCCCATCTGCTGGAAGCGGCGGGTGTGCCGGTCGCGGTCGGCGGCAACCTGGGCACGGCGGTGCTCGACCTCGATCCGGTGCCGGCCGGCGGCGTTTACGTCTTCGAAGTCTCGTCCTATCAGATCGATCTTCTGGATAGGCTGACGCCGGATGTCGGCATCCTGTTGAACATCACGCCGGACCATCTCGACCGTCACGGCGGCATGGACGGCTATATCGCGGTCAAGGAACGGCTGTTCCGCGACCAGTCGGCGGCCCAGGTGGCGGTGGTCGGACTCGACGACGCGGCTTCGGCCGGCATCGCCGACCGGCTACGCGCCAAGGCACGAAGGGTCACCGGGCTCGCCGTCGGCCGTGTGCTGGGCCAGGGTGTCTCGGCCAAGGACGGCACGCTCTTTGAGAACGGCGAGGCGGTCTATGACCTGACGACGCTGGACCGGCTGCGCGGGGCGCATAATTGGCAGAATGCGGCGGCGGCTTTCGCGGCGCTGCGCGGCCTGGGCCTGCCGCGCGCCGCGGCCTTGGCCGGGCTCGCCAGCTTCCCGGGCCTCGCCCATCGCATGGAACTGGTCGCGGTCCGGGGCGGCATCCGCTTCGTCAACGACAGCAAGGCGACCAATGCCGATGCCGCGGCCAAGGCACTGGCGGCCTATGACCACATCTATTGGATCGCGGGCGGCAAGCCCAAGGCGGGCGGCATCACCAGCCTCGGCGAGTTCTGGCCGAAGATTTCCCGCGCCTATCTGATCGGCGAGGCAGCCCAGGATTTCGCCGCGACGCTGGACGGCCATGTGCGCCATGCGATCGTCGGCACGCTCGAGGCCGCGGTCGCGACCGCGGCGCGCGATGCCGCGGCCGACGGGGCGGCGGCACCGGTCGTGCTGCTCTCGCCCGCCTGCGCCTCCTTCGACCAGTTCAGCGATTTCGAAGCGCGGGGCGAGCGCTTCCGCAGCCTGGTGCAGGCCCTCGGGGAGGCGGCGGCATGACCACCTTCACCTTCGCCCGCACGGACAATTCGGTCGTCGGCCGCTGGTGGTGGACCGTCGACCGCTGGGCCATCCTGGCGCTCACCGTGCTCATCGTCATGGGCATGGTGCTGACGCTGGCGGCGAGCCCGGCGGTGGCCGAGCGGATCCACGTCGATCCGTTCCATTTCGTGCGCCGGCAGGTGATCTTCCTGGTGCCTTCCGTCATCGTCATGTTCGGCATTTCCCTGATGAGCCCGGAGCAGGTCCGGCGCTTCGCCGCGCTGGCCTTCCTGGGGGCCTTGGCGGCGCTGGCGGCGACCCTGGTGATCGGGGCCGAGATCAAGGGCTCGCGCCGCTGGATCGGCGTCGGCGCGCTCTCGGTGCAGCCGTCCGAATTCGTCAAGCCCACCTTCGTCGTCGTCTCCGGCTGGCTGCTGGCCGAACGCCAGCGCCATCCGGGCTTTCCTGGTGGCATCCTGTCGGCCGGGGCTTATCTCGTCGTGGTCGCGATCCTGTTGATGCAGCCCGATTTCGGCCAGACCATGCTGCTCTCCATGATGTGGGGCGTGCAGCTTTTCGTCGCCGGGCTGCCCATCGTGATCGTGCTGGCGCTCGCCGCCGCGGGCACCGTCGGCGCCGTGGGTGCCTATTTCCTGCTGCCTCACGTGGCCTCGCGCATCGACCGCTTCCTCAACCCCGAAGCGGGCGACAACTACCAGACCGAACGCGCCTTCGACGCCTTCGTCTCGGGCGGGGTCTGGGGCCGGGGCCCGGGCGAGGGGACGGTGAAGCGCATCCTGCCCGACGCCCATACCGACTTCATCTTCGCCGTCGCGGGCGAGGAATTCGGCATGGTCGCCTGCCTCGTGTTGGTCGGCATCTTCGCCTTCATCGTGCTGCGCCTGCTGTCCCGCCTGTTCAAGGAGAACGATCCCTTCGTGCTCTATGCCGGCGTCGGCCTGGTCGCCCAGTTCGGCCTGCAGGCCTTCATCAACATCGGCGTCAACCTGAACCTGCTGCCGGCCAAGGGCATGACGCTCCCCTTCATCTCCTACGGCGGCTCGTCCATGGTGGCGCTCGCCTTCGGCATGGGCATGCTGCTCGCCCTGACCCGCAGCCGGCCCGGCGTCGGCGGCTTCGGAGGCTACCGATGAGCCGGGCGGGGACCTTCGTGCTCGCCGCCGGCGGTACCGGTGGCCATGTCATGCCGGCCCAGGCGCTGGCGGCCGAGCTGCGCCGCCGCGGCCATGCCGTCGCGGTGATGACCGACGTGCGCGGTGCCAAGTTCCGCGCCGGCTTCGGCGATGCGCCCTTCGCCGTGCTGCCGGCCGGCGCTTTCGCCGGGCGGAGCCCGATGGCGCGCCTCCGGGCCGTGGCCGACATCCTGCGCGGCGTGCTCCAGGCCCGGCGCCTGTTGAAGCAGTGGAACGCCGCGGTGGTGGTCGGCTTCGGCGGCTATCCTTCGCTGCCGCCCATGCTGGCGGCACTGAGCCGGCGCGTGCCGACCTGCCTCCATGAACAGAATGCAGTGCTCGGCCGGGTCAACCGGCTGATCGCGCCGCGGCTGTCGGCCCTCGCCATCTCCTTCTCGGCGACCCGGGGGCTCGGTGCCGGCGACAAGGCCCGCGCGGTCGTGACCGGCAACCCGGTCCGGCCGGAGATCCTGGGCATCGCGCCTTACGCCGCACCGTCCGAGGACGGGCCGTTCCGCCTCCTGGTGCTGGGCGGCAGCCTGGGCGCCCGGATCATGAGCGAGGTGGTGCCGGCGGCGCTCGCCCTGTTGCCGCCCGCGCTGAAGTCGCGCCTTCAGGTGACCCAGCAGGCGCGCGCGGAAGAGGCGGGGCCGGTCGCCGCCGCCTATGAGGCCGAAGGCATCGCCGCCGAACTGGCCCCCTTCTTCGCCGACGTGCCGGCCAGGCTCGACCGCGCGCATCTGGTGATCGCCCGCGCCGGCGCCTCGACCGTGGCCGAACTGGCGGCGGCGGGGCGGCCCTCGATCCTGGTGCCGCTGCCCAGTGCCGCCGACGACCACCAGACGGTGAACGCCGCAGCCCTGGCCGATGCCGGCGCCGCCTTCAGCGTGCCCCAGAGCGACTTCACCCCGGCGGAACTGGCCAAGCGCCTGCAAAGGCTGGCACTGGCCCCCGCCCGCCTGGCCGAAGCGGCGGTCGCCGCCCGCGGTCAGGCCCGCGTCGACGCGGCCTCGCGCCTCGCCGATCTCGTCGAAGCCCTGGCCGCGGCACCGCGGCGCGGGCGTATTGCAGAAAGGGTTGCCGCATGAGGGCGCTCCCGCTCGACATCGGGCCCATCCATTTCGTCGGCATCGGCGGCATCGGCATGTCCGGCATCGCCGAGGTCATGTACAACCTCGGCTACCGCGTGCAGGGCTCGGACCAGGCCGACAACGCCAATGTGAAGCGGCTGCGCGAGGCGGGCATTCCCGTCGCCGTCGGCCATGCCCCGGAAAACCTGGGCGAGGCGCAGATCGTCGTCATTTCCTCCGCCGTGAAGCCCGGCAATCCGGAGCTGGACGCGGCGCGCGAGCGCTTCATCCCGGTCGTGCGCCGGGCCGAGATGCTGGCCGAGCTGATGCGCCTTCGCTGGTGCGTCGCGGTCGCCGGCACCCACGGGAAGACCACGACGACCTCCATGGTCGCCGCCATGTTCGATGCCGCCGGCCTCGATCCGACCGTGATCAACGGCGGCATCATCAACGCCTATGGCACCAACGCCCGGCTCGGCGCCGGCGACTGGATGGTGGTCGAGGCGGACGAGAGCGACGGTACCTTCACCAGGCTGCCGGCCACGATCGCGGTCGTGACCAACATCGACCCCGAACATCTCGACTTCTACGGCACTTTCGACAAGGTGCGCGAGGCGTTCCACCAGTTCGTCGACAATGTGCCCTTCTACGGCTGCGCGGTGCTCTGCGTCGACCATCCCGATGTGCAGGCCCTGATCTCGGCCGTGCCGGACCGCCGCATCATCACCTATGGGCTGAGCCCGCAGGCCGACATCCGGGCGATCAACGTTCGCTTCGCCGCCGGTGGTGCGACCTATGACGTCCAGATCACCGAACGGGCGACGGGCGCGAAGCGGATCATCCGCGAGCTGCGCCTGCCCATGCCGGGCCAGCACAATGTGCTGAACAGCCTGACCACCATCGCGATCGCCCGCGAAATGGGCTTCGACGACGACGTGGTGCGCAAGGCACTGGCCACCTTCGCGGGCGTGAAGCGGCGCTTCACCAAGACCGGCGAAGCCTATGGCATCACCGTGATCGACGATTACGGCCACCACCCGGTCGAAATCGCCGCCGTGCTGCGCGCCGCCCGTACCGCCTATGCGGGCCGGGTGATCGCGGTCGTGCAGCCGCATCGCTACAGCCGGCTGCAGAGCCTGTTCAACGACTTCTGCACCTGTTTCAACGATTCCGACACGGTGATCGTGGCCGACGTCTATGCCGCCGGCGAACAGCCGATCGAGGGGGTCGACCGCGACCATCTGGTGGCCGGCCTGCGCGACCATGGGCATCGCCATGTCATCCCACTCTCCGGCCCCGACAAGCTCGCCGAAGTGGTGGCGGGTGTGGCGCGGCCGGGCGACCTCGTGGTCTGCCTCGGTGCCGGCAACATCACCCAATGGGCGGCGGCCCTGCCGGGCCAGCTCGAAGCCCTGATCGCGGCCAAGCCGCGGGCGGCGGAGCGGGGATGATGATGACCGAGACCCGCCCCCTCGACCTCGCCGAACGCCTGCCGCCCCTGCGCGGCCGGGTCAGCCCCGGCGCGTCGCTGGCGGGCGTCACCTGGTTCCAGGTCGGCGGCCCGGCCGAGGTCATGGTGCGGCCGAAGGACCTCGACGATCTGGTCGCCCTGCTGAAGGGGCGGCCGGCCGGCGTGCCGCTTCTGGTGATCGGCGTCGGTTCCAACCTCCTGGTCCGCGACGGCGGGCTCGACGGCATCGTGGTGCGCCTCGGCCGGGGCTTCGCCGGCATCGCCGCCGAACCGGGCGAGCGGCTCCGCGTCGGCGCTGCGGCGCTCGACCTCAACGTCTCGCTCGCCGCCCGCGATGCCGGCATCGCCGGGCTCGAATTCCTGCGCGGCATCCCGGGCACCGTCGGCGGCGCCTTCAGGACCAATGCCGGCGCCTATCAGGGCGAACTGGCGCAGGTCCTGGTCGAAGCCACGGTGGTCGACGGGCAGGGCCAAGTCCGCGTCGTGAAACCCGAGGAATTCCGTTTCTCCTATCGCCATTCCGATTTCCCCGCAGACTGGATCGTGGTCGAGGCCGTGCTCCAGGGCCGCAAGGGCGATCCCGCGGCGATCGGCGCCCGCATGGACGAAATCGCCGCGGCGCGCGAGGAATCGCAGCCGGTGCGCAGCCGCACGGGCGGCTCGACCTTCAAGAATCCGCCCGGCGCCCGGGCCTGGGAACTGATCGATGCCGCCGGCTGCCGGGGCCTTTCGCGCGGCCCCGCCGTGGTCTCGGCCCGGCACTGCAACTTCCTGATCAACGAGGGCGGCGCTTCCGCCGCCGACATCGAAGGCCTGGGCGAGGAAGTGCGCCGCCGGGTGTTCGAGAAGTCGGGTGTTACTTTGGAGTGGGAAATCATGCGTATCGGGCGCTTCGCGGCCCCCGCGCGGGAGGTGACGCCATGAGCGGCAAGCCTCATGTCGCGGTGCTGATGGGCGGGCTCTCGACCGAGCGCGAGGTCAGCCTGAATTCGGGGGCGGCCTGCGCCAAGGCGCTGCGCAACGCCGGTTACACGGTGACCGAGGTCGACGTCGGCCGCGACGTGGCGCTCCGCCTCGCGGAAGTGAAGCCCGACGTCGCCTTCAACGCGCTGCATGGCCGCTTCGGCGAGGATGGCTGCGTTCAGGGCGTGCTCGAACTGATGCAGATCCCCTATACCCATTCGGGCGTGCGCGCCTCCGCCGTGGCGATGGACAAGCCGGCGGCCAAGGTGGTTTTCGCCGCGGCCGGCATCCCGGTGGTCGACGGCGTCGTCTCGACCGCGGGCGAGGCGGCGGAACGCCACCTGATGAAGCCGCCCTATGTCGTGAAGCCGACCAACGAGGGCTCCTCGGTCGGCGTTCATATCGTGCGCCCGGGCGACAATCACTATCCCCGGGGTCTCACCGAATATTGGGTGGCGACGAAGCCCGTGCTGCTCGAGCGTTTCGTGCCGGGTCGCGAGCTCACCGTCGCCGTGATGGGCGACCGGGCGCTGGCCGTGACCGAGATCCTGCCGAGCACGGAATTCTATGATTACGAGGCCAAATATGCCGCCGGTGGCTCGCGCCACGTGGTGCCGGCGCCCCTGCCCGAAGCGGTGACGGAGAAGGCCAAGGCACTCGCCGTCGCGACCCACAAGGCGCTCGGCTGCCGCGGCGTCAGCCGGACCGACTTCCGTTACGACGACACGGAAGGCAAGGGCGGTCTCTTCGTTCTCGAACTCAATTCCCAGCCGGGCATGACCGCGACCTCCCTGGTTCCGGAACAGGCGGCGCACCTGGGCATGAGCTTCGAGGAACTGGTCACCTGGATGGTGGAGGATGCGTCATGCGATCGCTGAGCGGCATCTTTGGCGGCCCCAAGGGCAAGCGGGCGCGCAAGCGCCGGGTGGTCGAACCGAAGCGCCGGCCGTTCGGCGAGGCGATGGCGCGCGGCCTGCCCGGCCTCGTCAACATGGGAACCAGGGGCAAGGTCCTGCTGGGCGGTGCCGGCGTCACTGTCGCGGTGGTCGCCCTGCTCGGCATCACCGGCAAGCTCGCCGATATTCGCGACAATGTGGCGATCGGTTTCGCCCGCCTCGCCCATGACGAGGGCTTCGTGGTGCAGAGCGTGACGGTCTCCGGCCGCAGCGTTGTCAAGGCATCGGACGTGCTCGCCGCCCTCGACATTTCGCGCGGCGACGACATTCTCTCGATCGACCTCGAAGCGGCGCGCGAGCGGCTCATGAGCCTCTCTTGGGTGCAGGCCGCCTCGGTCGAGCGGCGCCTGCCCGATGCGATCCATGTGACGCTGGTGGAACGCCGGCCGATGGCACTCTGGCAGATCGACGGCAAGATGCACCTGGTCGATCAGAACGGCATCGCCATCGAAGGCGAGGGGGCGCAGCTCGCCCTCTATTCCAAGCTGCCGCTGATCGTCGGCGACGATGCGCCGCGCTATGCCGCCGAACTGATCGACCTGATGGCGCGCGAGCCGGTGATCGGCTCCCACGTCCAGGCGGCGGTGCGCGTCTCCAAGCGGCGCTGGAACCTACAACTGGACAACGGGGTCGAGATCCGCTTGCCGGAGGACGGCATGGCCGTTGCCTTCGAGCGGCTCGCCTCGCTCGAGAAGACGGAACGCCTGCTGTCGCGCGACATCACCATGGTCGACCTGCGCCAGCCGGACCGCCTGGTCGTTCGCCTGTCGGACGGGGCCGTCCAGCAGCGCGCCGCGGCTCCGGCCAAGAACACCTGAGCCCGCGCAGAGGAGGGGATAACGCATGGCCGCCGCCCGAAACGCCCTGGTCGCCGCACTCGATGTCGGCTCGACCAAGGTCGCCTGCTTCATCGGCCGCATCGATGCGACCGGACAGGTGCGCGTGGTCGGCATCGGGCATCATGCGAGCCGCGGGATGCGCGCCGGCACCGTGACCGACATGGAGGCGACGGAACATGCGATCCGCGCCGCGGTCGAGACGGCGGAACGCATGGCGGGCGAGACCATCCGCGACGTCTTCGTCTCCTTCTCGGGCGGGCTGCCGCAGTCCCACACGATCGGGGTCGAGGTTTCGATCGCCGGCCACGAGGTGGGTGACGGCGACATCCGCCGAGTCCTCGAACAGGGCAACCGCGTGCGGGCCGAGGCGCCCGACCGCGAGCTGATCCACGCGATCCCGGTCGGTTACACGATCGACGGTTCGCGCGGGATCCGCGATCCGCGCGGCATGTTCGGCGAACGCCTCGGCGTCAACATCCACGTGGTCACGGCACAGTCCGGCCCGATCCGCAATCTCTCGGTCTGCATCAGCCGGGCCCATCTGGGCGTCTCCGGCATCGTGCTGGCGCCCTACGCCTCGGCGCTGGCCTGCCTGGTCGAAGACGAGATGGACCTCGGTATCACACTGATCGACATGGGCGGCGGCGCCACCTCGATCGCGGTCTTCTACGACGGCAGCCTGGTCCATACCGCGGTGCTGCCGGTCGGCGGCTCCCATGTGACGAACGACATCGCCCGCGGCCTGCTCACGCCGACCGCTCATGCGGAACGCATGAAGACCCTGTTCGGCAGCGCCGTTCCAGGTGCCAATGACGACCGCGAAGTGATCGACGTGCCGCAGATGGGCGAGAGCGACCACGGCGCCGCCAATCATGTGCCGCGTTCCGTGCTGAACGGCATCATCCGCCCGCGCATCGAGGAGACCTTCGAACTCGTGCGCAACCACCTGCGCGAGAGCGGCTTCGACAGGGTCGGTGGGCGCAAGGTGGTGCTGACCGGCGGCGCCTCGCAGCTCCAGGGGGTGCGCGAACTGGCCGCCTCGGTGCTCGACAAGCAGGTCCGCATGGGCCGGCCGATCCGCATCCAGGGCCTGGCGGAGGCGACCGGGGGGCCGTCCTTCTCGACCGCGGCCGGACTTCTTTCCTATGCCGCCAAGGCGCCGATCGAGGCCGTGCTCGGCGCCGGCGAAGACAGCGGCGCCAAGCGTATCAAGCGCATCGGCCGCTGGCTGAAACAGAACTTTTGAGTTTGTAACCATTCAAGGATCACCGGCCCGAGGGCCATTTGGTTAAGGAGAGCACCATGACGATCTCGCTGGGCGTGCCCGAGTCGACCGAGCTGAAGCCCCGCATCACCGTCTTCGGCGTTGGCGGGGCCGGTGGTAATGCGGTCAACAACATGATCGAGGCCCGGCTGGAGGGCGTCGAATTCGTGGTCGCCAATACCGATGCGCAGGCGCTGTCCAACAACAAGGCGCCGCGCAAGATCCAGCTCGGTGCGGCGGTGACGCGCGGCCTGGGCGCCGGCTCCAAGCCGGAAGTCGGCCGCATGGCGGCGGAAGAGACCATCGACCAGATCGTCGACGCGCTGGCTGGTTCGAACATGGTGTTCATCACCTGCGGCATGGGCGGCGGAACGGGCACGGGGGCAGCCCCGGTCGTGGCGCGGGCCGCGCGCGAGCAGGGCATGTTGACCGTCGGCGTGGTCACCAAGCCGTTCCAGTTCGAGGGCAGCCACCGGATGCGCACGGCGGAGACCGGCATCGAGGAACTGCATCAGTATGTCGACACGCTGATCATCATCCCGAACCAGAACCTGTTCCGTCTCGCCAACGAGAAGACCACTTTCGCCCAGGCCTTCGCCATGGCGGACAACGTGCTGCATTCGGGCGTGCGCGGCGTCACCGACCTGATGATCATGCCGGGCCTGATCAACCTCGACTTTGCCGACGTGCGCACGGTGATGAGCGAGATGGGCAAGGCCATGATGGGCACGGGCGAGGCTTCGGGCGACAAGCGAGCGATCGAGGCGGCCGAAGCGGCGATCTCCAACCCGCTGCTCGACGACGTCTCGATGAAGGGCGCGCGCGGCGTGCTGATCAACATCACCGGCGGCATGGACATGACCCTGTTCGAGGTCGACGAGGCGGCGAACCGGATCCGTTCCGAAGTCGATCCCGATGCCAACATCATCGTCGGCTCGACCTTCGACATGGAGATGGAAGGCCGCATGCGCGTCTCGGTCGTGGCGACCGGCATCGAGTCCGAATCGGCGATCCAGCGCCTGACCCAGCCGGCCATGACCAACATCAGCCGGCCGCAGCAGCCGGCGCAGGCGCCGTCGGCCGCGACTTCGCCCGTGCTCCGTCCCGCCGCGGTGGCGGCGGCGACGGCGGCGGCGACGGCCCCCGGCTTCACGCCGCAGCCGATGACGGCCCCGGCCGCCGCGGTGGCCCAGGCCCAGCCGATCGAGGTTCCCGTGCAGCAGCCGATGGCGGCGGTCGCGGAAGCGCCGATGCCGGCGGTCGCCCCGGCGCCGGCCCCGGCGCCCTATGGCCAGATGGACCAGCAGCGCGTTTCCCTCGGCGGCGCCCAGCCGATCCGCGAGACGATGGAACCGGCGCCGGCCCGGCGCAGCGGCTTCAAGTCGCTGATCGACCGGGTCACCGGCGCCCGCGCCTCCCATGCCCAGCCGGAACGCGTCGCGGCACCGACCCTGCAGTCGCCCCAGGCGGTCTATGGCCAGTATGGCCAGCGTCCGGCTTACGGCGTGGCCCCGCAGGGCCAGGCCGCGGCCGTCTCGGTCGGCCATGCTCAGGCCCCGATGGCGCCGGCACCGATGATGCAGGCGCCGGCACCCCAGGCGATGCAGGCTCAACCCATGCTGCAACAGGTGACCCAGCCCGCGCCGGCGCCTCAGCCGCCGCAGGCCCAGAACCCGAACCTGCTCGGCCGCATGGAAGGAACCGAGCGTGCGGCGCAGCAGCGCAACACCGACGATCAGCTCGAAATCCCCGCCTTCCTGCGTCGCCAGGCCAACTGAGGGATTGTCGCAAAGTTGCGGAAGGTTCTGAAAAATCCATTAAAATCAATGGGTTGGCCTTGTAACCTTCCGTAACAAAGAGTGATTTGAGAAGACCGGTGCCAGCCCTTAAATCTGGCACCGGATCTTTTTTGCGGATGCACAGAGTCCGTCCCGACTCGATGTTCCGTTGCTTGGGCGATGAGGTTTCCCGTGATCGTACTCGAGGCACAGAAAACGGTGGCCAGGCCGGTGTCGCTCGACGGTGTCGGGCTGCACTCGGGCCGCCCCGTCCGGGTCACGATCCTGCCGGCGCCGAGCGATCACGGCATCCTGTTCCGCCGCGTCGACGTCACCGACCGCGACAATGTGATCCCCGCTCGTTTCGAACAAGTCTGCGACACCATGCTGTGCACCGAGCTGGTGAACGGCGCGGGCGTCCATCTGCGTACGGTCGAACATCTGATGGCGGCTCTGGCCGGCCTGCACATCGACAATGCGGTGATCGAGGTCGACGGCCCCGAACTGCCTATCCTGGACGGTTCGGCCGCCCCCTTCGTCGCCATGATCGAGCGGGTCGGTACGGTCGACCAGCGGCCGCCGCGCCGCGCCATCAAGATCCTGAAGCGGGTCGAATACCGGGTCGACGGCAAGATGGCCGCGCTGGAGCCGGCCGACGGCTTCACCATCGATTTCGAGATCGAGTTCCCCTCGAAGGCGATCGCGCGGCGCAACGGCTCCTATTCGATCGATCCGGCCGATTTCGCCGGCCTGCTGTCGGGCGCGCGGACCTTCGGCTTCCTGCAGGAAGTCGAATATCTGCGCTCCAAGGGCTTGGCCCTGGGCGGTAGCCTGGACAATGCGGTGGTGGTCGACGGTGACGCCATCCTCAATCCCGAGGGCCTGCGCTTCGAGGACGAATTCGTCCGCCACAAGGCGCTGGACGCCCTGGGCGACCTCTATCTGGCGGGCGCGCCGATCATCGGCCGTTTCGTCGGCTACAAGTCGGGTCATGCGCTGAACAACAAGCTGCTGCATATGCTCTTCGCGGACCGTACCGCCTGGACCTATGTCGCGGCGGTCGAAGAGGTCGAGGGCCGGCTGGGTGCCGCCTGGACCGAGGCCAGCGTGGCCGCACCTCTCTGATCCTGGTCTGCTGATCTTCCGCGGCGGCCCTCCGGCCGCTGCACCCGGGATGGCGACAACGGCGGTTGCGGCAACGCGACCGCCGCTTGCATTCTGGCCCCGCGCGACCCCGAAAATGGGGCGGCCGGGGGGAAGCATGGACAGGGCGAAGGGGCGGGGCCGGCCGGGCCTCGCGGTGGCGGCCGGCATTGTCGGGGGCGGCGTGCTCGCGCTCTGCCTGGCGGTCGGCCAGGCGCAGCAATACAGCGGACAGCAGATCTTTTCGGCCTCGGACGCCGATATAGGCAAGACCCAGGGCGCGCTCGACCAGATGTTCCTGGGTCTCAACCGCGGCACCGGCCTCGAAGCCTTCGATTCCGCGAAATATTACGAAGGCCGCTTCTCGAACGGCATCACCTATGCCGAGATCCTGCCCGGCAAACTCGGCTATGCCTATGATCCGGCGACCAATTACGCCTGGGGCGGGGCAGCCACCGGGCCCTATGCGCTGGCCCTGCCGGTTGCCAACGACAATAATGTGGCGAGCCTCGAAGCCCTGCTGGCCAATCCGACGGTGGAGGGCCTGACCGCCCTGATCCAGACCATGGTGACCGAGGTGCCGGAACTGGGCGAGGATCCGACCACGGTGCCGGAAGCCGTCGTCTTCCAGCTCGTGCCCGGCCAGCATTCGATGACGACTCAGGTCGACGACTATCTGGC
>Ga0265297_10000606_pt1 | contig 102932 bp, 191 predicted proteins | sample Munlanlwell13791_FD_192502 | JGI IMG/M metagenome (GOLD analysis project Ga0265297, IMG submission 192502) | Leachate microbial communities from a municipal landfill in Southern Ontario, Canada - Leachate well 137-91 | ecosystem: Engineered > Solid waste > Landfill > Unclassified | place...
TGATGCGTATTGATGCTGTCTCAATTTATGACGCGCAAGCTAGACAGCAAGTACGAGAATCGATTCGGATATTATGTAAGTCATATAAAGACTTCGATGCTATTTTTGAAGCATTCGGAGATACTAGTGACGCTGGATTATCGAAGAAACTTGAACACATCGTTGCTGATGCATTAGCACTCAAAAAGGTTCCACTGACATTAATTAGTGCAGGACCGTCCAATCTTAAGCCTGATGATGAAATTATGCAGGCTCGTGCAGCAAAACAAGCAGCTCAGATTCGTAATGAAGCGATTGAAATCGTTACGAATTTCTTGGATCAAGATCGAACTGGCTCTCGTCGAATGGTTTATCAGATGCAGGTTTGGAAGGAAATTGTGTCTATTGGTAATGCAAATGGACATAACACTATTTTATTCCAGAATGGAGGAAATGGCTCTTCAAATTTGATTCCTATCGTCAATCCAGGTGGTAAACCGCCAGCACCTCCGCCAGTTGCAGCACCACCGCCAGCACCGTCAGCACCAGCTAAAGATAATAGCTAGTACGAATCGTAAATGACTTCCTGATTCAATTATCGGGAGTCGAGACTTCTAATGCACTCTCTTAATAAGGATCTTCCGGACCCAGTTGATTCGCTCCTCGAAGAAAGTCCCCCCTATTCTCCCGGTAGTGTCCTCTCCGGAAGATCCCCCTATTTAGAAAAGTGGTCTAAGTCTTGGGCGCCACTAAGTGAGATTTTATCAGCAGAACCTTTCTTACAGGCTCTTAGATCTCGCAATATATCGAGTGCGCGCGGTTATCTAGAAAAAGACCCGACACTTTTAACTCGTCTCGGTATCGACAAAAATATTTTCATTGCCTCATTTGATATAACCAATAGGACAGTAAGTGAACTTTTCGTACTTATTGACATTGGTGTTATTGATGCTATTGACATATATGAGTATGTTGTTAAATGTGGTAGTGAGAAAACAATCATTCGTTATTATCGTCGGTTTCCTGGGATTTTAACTGAAGATGACTTAGTTTCAACTCTTGGGAGAATTCCTGGTTTCATAAAAAGAGCGGCTTTTGATATTTCTTCTATGAATGAAAAACCCGCTCGAACTAGGAAGAGCCGGGTGAAAATTGAAACTGTAAAGAGGATTGTTGAATCTTCACCGCGCATGCAAGCCCTCATAGCACTTCATGAGGTGATGAATTCATGACTGGTGATACGCCGACTTGTGAAAATATTGTCTGTTTACGTGAAGATGGGAAAGAAACTCTTTGTGGTGAACCGGCAACGCATGCGGGTGTCAATATTAAAGATAATGTCATAGTTTATCATTGTGATCGTCATCGTCATTGCCATACAGATTCAATATTTGTTCCATATTTTACGGAAATGACTCTCGAAGAAGCGATTCTTATCGAGGTATTGAATGGGTAAACCTGTTGAAACCTATAGATGTGATAATTGTCACCAGGTTTCTTCTAGGAGTGGAATAAGTTTATTCAAAAATTGTGTCTTATGTGCAAGGTGTCATCTTAAGTGGAGAGGTAAGGGTAAACCTCGTTGTCCTGCATGTAAAATACCGATACTGGATCTAAAGAAGCATCTTCTCATGAATAAAGATGATCAGCATCTAGTCCTTGAAGTGATGGACTCGTGAGGGTCGGGGCTGGTGCATGTGAATTTTGCGGGAAAGCCGGCGATTTCCATGAACACGGTCCACGAATTTGTCGTGAATGTTATTTAGCATGGATACGTAACGGAAAACCTTATTGTTCAGTATGTGGAACGGAAGTCTTAGACCTAAAGAAGCATATTCAAGAAAATAAAGACGATCGACACCTTATTCTTGAAGTGATGGCTCTATGATCAAACGACTATTACCTGAAATTCTACTCGCCATTTCTTGTAATATTATATACTGGTTTATTCTTTTTTGTAAAAAGAAGTGGTGGCCTCACGTAATCATTCCTACGTCAGTATCTATCATATCAATTATCGGCATAATCTTATCTATCCGAAGCGATCTTTTGAAGAAGAAAGCTGAGAATCAAAGACTTGTACGTTTCATAATTGATTCATGAAGATTATGGCGTAACCCATGCTCATCTGGGTAAGGAACAGAGTCCCGTTCCTCGGTCTTGATGACTTTGTTGTTTTCTCACCAGGACCGTCGCCTAGGGCATTGTAAATTCGATATCATACTTCATATTCATTGATATGAACAGTGCACCCAGAGTTATTCTATTCCTTGACGACAATCCAGCTCGTCATGATCAAATGGATAGGGATTTCCCGGATGACACTATCATTCATATTTACAATATCCATGACTTCAGAACGGCTCTCGAGGAGCACGAGAAATTCGATATCGTTAGTCTTGATCATGATCTAAATGATTTCACCAAGCTCGGTAGCAAACATCAAAGTATCATGGCTTTTGGTGAGGCCACTGGACGAGATGCCTGTGGTTTCATGATGAAATTCCGACATAAACTTCCGTCGGAGATTATTATTCATTCATCGAATCAGGAGGGGGCCCGATCAATGATGGAGTTTCTCGATAGTCGTCAGATTAGTTATCGTTGGAAAATGTTCAACGACGGAAAGAAACTCGATAACGACGAGATTGATTGAACGTATGGACGTCATTTTATTGACCGGATTGCCGGGTTCTGGAAAAAGCACTTGGGCTGCGGCTTACCCATGTTCTGGCGCTAAGTTGATTTTGTGCCCTGATGATCATCTGATGGTAGATGGTGTCTATAAATGGAGTCCCGGGGCAGTTAGTGAATCTCATCGTAAATGCATGCGTCAATTTGTTGAACACGTGTGGCACGGAGATTTGGATCTTCTCATCTTAGACAGCACGAATACTCGAACTGAATTCTTGAGTCCTTACATTGGGGTTGCTCAGGCATTCAACCATAATGTTCGAGTTGTGCTCATCAAACACAATTCGATCGATTCATGGAAGAGAAACACTCATAACGTTCCTGAAGATAGGCATATCGGAATGGAGCAGAATCTTCACTATATGATGAAATACTGGAGTAGGAGATATCCAGAAATCGAGATAATTGAGGTGTAACTATGTCATTCGATAGATATAAAAATGATTCGTTTGGTAGGTCTCTTGGTGATAGGGAGCTTGACTTCGGACTTCTCGATAACAGGAAGCTTGATTTCGGATCTCTTACTGAAAAAGAGTGGTGTGTTTTAGAAACGACACCGGAACATCCTGAAAAATTCGATCGAAGTTTTCCTGCTGCTAACGGTGGGAGATGGTATCTTCGAACTTGCAATATTCAAGTCATGATCTGGACGGATCAGGATAAACAACCGGGATATGCGATCTCTCTTCCCGGAAGACATCCGAAGAAAGCTCCATACGAATTTACTGAATCTGAATTGATGAATCTTCGGTTCCATCTCATGGAATTGATGGAAAATCCGAATTATCTAATCAAAGATTTTTCTACGAAACCAGACTTTTCAAAGGTGGATCTTTCAGGAGTAGATTTCTCAAAGATCAGAGAAATCCTTTCTAGGAAACCTGATGGGGAAGATCCGAAGAAGTAACTGTAATATCAGTTAATGACTGAAAGAAAAAAGAATTGGCCTAAAGATAACTTCACGGATGAGGAGTTGATTGGATATTGTAGGATCCATTCTCAAACTCAACGAGCCCTCTTCCATGAAATGCATGTCGTTCGAATGCTTAGGATGGCCGGGAGAGAAGAAGAAGCTCGTTCCATAGAAGAAGATGGGATGGGTTTCTACTCTATTCATGAAGATGAAATGGAGCCAATAGCGGCAGCTGCTGATGAATATATAAAAAGAAAGAAAGCCATGGTTGAAGTCATGGAAAGTTAGATTATGAATTTGAATGACTATTCATCAGATTCAGGGATAAAATGTGGTTGCGGCAAGTCTGCCGTTTGTGCCCACATGAAACCTAATGGTGAAACAGTTTTATCCTGTGAAGAACATGAATACGATGGTGTGACGACACGTTTAACGGCATCTTGTGATGGATGGAGAAAAATCTCTATCGATGAGTTTACGATCCACATGGTCATGAATTCATGACAAAACCAGTTTGCGATTATCTTATCGAAGGGCATTATCTTCAAGAGAGAACATGCAACGAGCCAGCGATTTGTGCTTTTGTCACTCCTGCAATGGGCGGAGTTGTTCATTACGCTTGTTGCGATTTCCATAAACCGAAAAGTGCATTTATTTATAAGAAGTATTCTCTTGAAGAAATTGAAGTCATGGAAGTCATGAATTCATGACAGCTGATTCTGGTTTAACTTGTTCTACCTATTTATTAACGATTGGATCGAAATGCGGCGAGCCAGCAATTTACGCATATATGGATGTTTCGACAAGAATGATCATGTGTTATTGTAGAGAGCATAAACCGCTCGTTAGAGGTTTGAAGGCTATAACTATTGAAGAAGCGCTAGTGACCGAAGTGATGAACGAGTAAATCAAAAATTACGTTTTGTAATTTATGGTGGAGAACTAGATGCCCGAAGCATTCATAGATAAAGGTTATTATATCGAGGCTAGCTGGCTTGAGGCTAAGCCATTCGGAGCTGCTTCTTTGGCTGGGATGCAGTTAAAGACAACTGCTACCGCGAGAAGTGTTCGAGGGACTGTTCGTCATATTCGAAGTTCAGACCCGAATTTTCAAAAAGACATTATGCTCTTCATCCAACCAACTGATGGCGATGAAGGTACTCTCTGCAATAAATGTGGCGTGAAAGAGATCGAGGTCAAGCCTGAATGGATTACTCGAATCGTTCCGAAAGGAGAGGACCCATCAGCTCCATAAATTTATCGCCTATATGCGATCGATCTTTTCGCGAAGATGTGTGGCAAACTGGGCGTTCAATTCTTGTCACATGTACTAGACCAGCAACTCGTGCTGTTGCGGATTTTCACAACCATAAGCTGTTTTATCGTTGTGAAAAATGTCTAGTTAATTATCAAGGTCCATTTGATATAATCAGTCTTGAAGAAGCAGCAATTTTTGAGATCATGGAATCATGATTACTTGCGGATATAGAATTGGCGGGCGTGAAACTTCCGTAACTAAAACATGCTGCGGAGAACCGGCGACAAAGTTTTTTAGAGTAAAGATCATAAATAAAATCGGTTATCGTTTTCGGTGTGATCGTCATAAAAATATGGATCGTCTTCATCAATATGAAATAACAGAAATATCGGAAAATGAAGCAATCATTATCCAAGTGATGAACATGTAAATTTCATATTATGTGCTGTAGTTTTTAATATCGAGGGGAGATTAAATGGCACTTCAACGTCGAATCAGTCAATTTTTAACAGCCATCAGGCATGGATTGGTGGAAGACGTGCCGCCAGAATATCAAGCATGCGAATCTTGCCGAGAACCAACTTGTGATTCAGCTAAAGCAGAAAAGTGTGCAGATCGTCTTCGAGGGGAGAAGCAAGAGCGAAAACGTAGAGAATTAGATGACCACTGATCTAGTTCTTTGTCAAGTCCGATATGCTATTTCAGGGGAACTATGCGGAGAACCTGCAGTTCACGCATATGAAAATATGATCCATCAGAAGGGGAGTCGGCATCGATATTATTTTTGCTGTGAGATCCATCGAAAAGAGAAATGCTCTCAATTTGATTGGGAAGTTCCGTTGGCAGAAGCCATAGTTAAGCAAGTGATGGATGCATGATTCCTTGCAGGAACCCTAATTGTGATGGTACCTGGACAGTATGTGGGAAACCATCAACTCATGCTTATATTATAAATGGATCTATTCCGATGAATGGATCTATTCCAGTGACATTCATTAATCATGTCGAATGTCGCTGCGATGATCATATATTAACATCATTCGCGGGTCTTGAAATGGCTGAGATATCTATAGATGAAGCCATCATTCGACAGGTTCTCAACTCTTAGTTAATGTAAATTTCGGTTAGTGTGTTATACTGACCGTCATGGGGAGTGAACCAAATACTAAAGATCTCGTATTAGTCCCTGGTCGATTTTACGTATCGATCATCGGACAAATCTGGTGTTGTTACAACACAGATAAAGATGCTGCTTCTTGTGTTCGTGTTGACGATGATTATTCGTTAAAATTCTCTATCAACGGTAGAGATTTAAGAACTGGTGAGATAATTCTAACCGCAGCAATCGGTGAAGATCATCAGGCAACTATCGAGCAACTAAACAGACAGATAGTTAGTGACTCTATTCGAATAAAATACTTTCGTCAAACACTGGAAGCTATATCAAAAAGTTCAGACTCTAGTAAGATGGCTTTACTAGCTTTCGATACTCTTACGATGTTATCGGACGAAAAATCTTGAATATATGAGGGAATCTCTTTACGCACAGTTTAAGTGTAATGTGTTTGGAGATTGCCATCAGCCTGTAAGATATATTTTCTTCAATAAAGAGGATGGTATTCTTTACCGTTGCGGGGAACATATCAAAGGTATTGGACTCAGATATAGAGAAATAACTCCGAATGAAGCTATTATTCTTGAAATATTAGCATCATGATCCATCATCAATGATTGATGGGAAGAATCTTTTTTGCGGTTTCATCGATAATGAGTCAGGATATCAGTGTAACAAACCGGCAGTTTCTGCCGTTCTCTTAGTATTGCATGATAAATGTGGGTATGTCTGTGAAAAACACGCTAATCACATTCTTACTTCTAGCGCTATCGAAAGAGGAGACGCTAAATTGATTTCTTTGGAAGAAGCTATGGTTATTGAAGTGATGACTTCTTGATCGAAATTCGTAAATCTAATGTATGTGATCATATCGGTGATTGAAGGAGACGACGAAATATCATGGCAATGCTAACTGGTGTAACTGAAATTGGTCAAGATGGTCTAATTGAGATGATGGACCATGCGATCCTCCATGGGACAAATCTCATGACATTTGGCCCGGCTGGCATCGGTAAGACCGAAATCGCTATTCAGCGTGTTGCAAAGGCCGGGATGGGCCATATCTACTTGAATCTCTCAGTTCTCGAGGCTCCCGATTTGCTCGGATTGCCAAGGACAACAGAGAAGGGTAAGACCACATACGCTCTTCCTGAGAAGTTCCCGACCCTTCACGAAGGGGAACCGATGATTCTTATCGTGGATGAGCTTGATAAGGCTCGTCCTGAGCTCCAGAATCCGATGCTTGAGTTGTTTCAGTTCCGTTCCATCAATGGGATGAGGTTGAACATCAAGGGTGTTCTCGCGACAGGCAATCTTCCGGATGAGAACGCATTCTCTCAGCCAGTTTCCCACGCTTTGATGAATCGATGCTCGGTATTCAAGACTGTTTGTGCATTCGATCCATGGCGAGACTGGGCCGTTGAGAATAATGTGAATCCTCTTATCACCGCATTCCTTTCGCGCAATTCCGACCTACTTTTGCAGCCTCCGCCCGATGGCGATGATACGGCATACTGTCACGGCTCGCCTCGGTCGTGGACATTGGCTGCCAAGGATATCGATTTCGCTCCAAACAAGTCGGTTGATTTCCACACACTCCTTGTTGCGGGTCGTGTTGGTCAAGGCTCGGCAGCCAAATTCCGCGTCTGGTTGGATCACTATCGACACATTCAGCCGCATATTGACGCTCTTGCCAATAATGGGACCCATCCACCAAGTGACGTCCTATCTGACCTGGAACGAAAATTCGTTTTCGGCGTTTCTGGCGCCAACGAAATCGTCAGAGCTGCTCAGCGTGGCGATGCCGCTAAGGGTGACAAAGAGAAGGCGGAAGCCAAAGCTCGCGTCGAACGAGTCACCAACAACGTCATGGGTTGGATGGGAACTATCCCTTCGGAGTACACGATCGGTGCAATGAAATCGGTCCTCACCATGGAGATGATCACCAAATATCAGCTCGTGGACAACCCGAAGTTCATGATGGTCTTCACGAAAATTCGAAAGGCCTGGAACCGATAGGCCGGATAAAATTATCCCTAGTAATTAAATCCATTCAACTGTAAGATCGGTGGGTGAAACAAATCCCACCGATCTGGATATGTAAGAAATGTGGTCCTCTAACTTCTGAAAAATTTTTAGTTCAAAAAGCTAGTTGTGGGTCTAAAGATAACTTACGAATTAAATGTCGTGCTTGTCTGAAAGTTTATACGGAAGCTCGACTGAAAGCCAAAAGAGAAGAAGACCCGCATTATTCCGGTAAGTTATCTCGTAAATGGAGGGCGGATAATCCGGAGCGTTGGAAAGAACTACGGAAGGATTACTATGAACGTCATTCTAATGAAATCTCGGTTCATAGTAAAGAAGAACGTATTGAACGACGTTTAGTAGTTCTTCGATATTATTCCGGTTCCGATATTCCCGCATGTGCTTTATGTGGTGAAGATAATATTTCTCTCTTGGTTATTGATCATATAGATGGAGGAGGGAATAAGCATCGGAAAGAAATAAAACGAAAATCTGATAAATTTTATCAGTGGCTAGTCGTAAATAAATTTCCTGGCGGATTTAGAGTCTTATGTCATAACTGCAATCATTCATTATCCATTCGCGGTACGGCACCTGAAAAATCTTTTTCTGGTTTCATATGGCCTGATTTCAGCAATCTCCCAACTGAAGCAAGGTATAGACTAATTGAAAGACTCGTATGTCTTTTAAAATATGGGAATAATGATCCGCGTTGTGCTTGTTGCGGTTTATCTAATTACGAGTATCTAGTTATAGATCATATTGATGGTGGTGGATGTAAGCATCGTAAAGAGAATAAGCTGAATGGACGCTTGATTTATCATTGGCTTATTCAGAACAACTTTCCGCCCGGATTCCGTATTCTTTGTTTCAATTGTAATTTCTCATTCGGCGTACATAAAAATTGTGCGCATATGATTGAAAATCCAATACTCAACGATGTTGAAAAGAATTTTATATGAGTATAAGTATTGAGCGTCGAAAACTTTTAACAGCAAATGACTGCTATTCATGTCGGTATGGAAAACAAACAGGACCGCAGCACTATCAATGCTGGGGAAGTGGCGGGTCAGAGTGTGAATATCGCCCAAGACAAGAACTGCTAGACGAATTGGATAGAAGGGAGTTTGAAAAAACGTCCACATAATTATCATTCATATTATCGAAAGCCCAGAACGCCTTTCTATTAATTACTTCGAGTTGTATTCTTTTTCATGATTACTGATGACAATAAACTCGAGATATTCGAAAATTTTAGAACTGATCATAAACTACCGAAGTTTATGAAACCGAAATCAGTATACCGAATGTCCAAAAATGAGTCGGAAGATGAATCAATGGATGCTTCGAGTATGTCAGAGGATGATCTACCGACAACTTCTGATCAATTCGGGATATCATTTGAATCTTCTGATGAAAAGGCTGCATGGGTGGTCGGCAATTTTACGGTTCGAGGTCGAGGTCAAAACCAAAAACATGGTTTTTGGGCGCAGCTATGCCGTTTATTCACTCGACATAATGAACCACGTTCAAGAGGGACGATAATTTCTATTCCTGAATTTTTTGCTTCAGTGAAAAATTCGATCCAGGATCTTGAAGTTATCAATTCTCGAGCTTCTGGTTATAGCATTGCCATGGAACAAGCTGGGCAAGCTGGGCAAACTGCTTTGCTGGAGAAACTAAAGAAAGGTCTCATGACATATCGTAATGAGACTCAGCTCGTAGCTATTAACAGTCGGAAATATATTACAGAAGATGATTTAGTTCGATTTGTTAAGCAGGCGAAGAAGGGCCTTAGACTTGATTGGGTTGGTAATTTTATTCGAATGATTCCATCAGATATTCTTAACAGAAAAATTAAGATGGATGATCTCGGTATTTTCGATAATTATGTAGTTTTGCATTATGATCCAGACAAAAAATCATGGGCAGAAACGAAAGCAGAAATTGCAGCACGACGTGACCCGATTCTTTTTGGTTTAATGTCGGGCAGTCGTAATCTCTATTTTGTCGGTGATTGGATCGACGAAAAATGTGATTTAACTCTTGAACAAATTGTGGATCAACTTGGTTCGTCTATCATTCAAGAAATTAAATGATATGCGAATAGTTATTTCTGATTGGTCTAAAGGGTCCCTCCTTGAAAAACTGAAGTATACTCACGGGCAAAAAATTGAAGGAACTGAGGACGACGCCTTAGTTATTGTTTCTGAATTGTTTAAACTTGGCAAAAACGTCATGATACGTCATAGGAAAAAAGATATATTTATTTCTGTATATGATCGTAGTTTCCAGCAAAGATAACCAGTGTATGGTATCTCTTATGAAAAGAGTTATCATCCTGGACACTGAGACCACCGGAGTCACTGAAAATGACTGGATTGTTGAAATCGCAGTAATTCTCTATGATTTATTGGCGGCCACTCCGGTTATTACATATTCTACTCTAATCAAGTGTGAAACTAATGCAGCTGCACATGTCAACGGAATTTCTGATTCATTATTGCAATCAGTGCCGGATGATCAAAAAGCAACACTGAAGGCGATGCTCACATATCTCGTGCGTGAAGCTGACGCCATCATTGCACATCAAGCAGAATTCGATAAGGGCTTCGTACTCAGAAATCTTGATGGCCTCGGATTTGATGGATTACCATGGATTTGCTCCATGCGTCACATTAACTGGCCTAAGCATTCAAAAAGCAAGAGCCTTGTTAATATGGCATTGGCTCATGGGGTGCCAATCATTTCTGCTCATAGAGCCTTGACTGACTGCGATATCCTGGCTCGGATGCTCACTCGAACTCATGAACTCGGGTGTTCATTACCCGATTTAATGAAGACCGCGCTTGAACCAAGAATTTTGGTTCAAGCAATGGTTAGTTATAACAATCGTCAAATGGCAAAAGATGCTGATTTTGAATGGGATCATAATCCTAAGTTTCCAAAGAAATGGTTAAAGGAAGTACGAGAAGCTGAAATTCCTTCTATTCCATTCGCGGTGGCTAGGATGGATAATAATATCGTTTATAACGGGGAATTACTTAATAAATATAACTAATACGACTGAAATACCGTGAAGCCTGCTAATCTTGCACCAATTTATGTAGGTGTTTATCCGGGCCTTGCTGAGGTGTGTAGAGAAAAAGGATATGCCTTAGCAGTACATGGTTCGGTTGGGAAGGACTTTGATCTAATTGCTGTCCCATGGATAGCAGAGGCCGTAAGTCCGACGGAGTTAATTAACTCAATCACTACCAAGTTTGCATTTCAAGTTATCGGAGATGCGAACAAGCCAGTACTTCACGGCAGGCTCTGCACGACTCTCTCATTTTCATTCGGTGAGTGTTATTTAGATTTCTCTATCATCCCGCCGGCAAAAGGATAATTATGGGCCAACTAGGTATTGATTTTGGTGCTCGACCAATAACATCGAATGTTGAAGGTTCTCCATACCAACCAGGTCAAAATGTGATGGTAGTTGATTCAATTGAAGGGAACGACCCTCTTGTTGGTGTAACTGAGTTTATCGGAAAATCTGGAATAGTTACATACTTAGAATATTCATGTGGTTGCGGTCAAAAGTTTCCCGATGACCCGATGATTGGTGTTCGATTCCCTGATTCTACGATGCAAGAATTTTGGGCTGAAGAACTTCATCTCGAGCATTAACCTGATAGGAAAACATGAACGTTGTCATAATTCCGGCTTACCTTAGGGAAGAAAGAGACATCATTATGCTAAGAAAGCTTATTCTCTTAGCAGGAAATGACCTTGGGATTGATCATATAATTATTGTCGATGATTGTAGTCCGCTTGAATATGATTTATATCCATACTTGAAAATTAGAGGAGAGCGAATCAGACTACGTAATAATCGCGGACCTGCTCATGCTCGTAATGTCGGAATGGATCGAGCGTTGAGGCTTGGTGCAACAAATTTATTTTTTACGGATCATGACTGTGAATTAATGCCTGGCTGGGGAAAAGCGTTTGAGCATTTTCTGGAAAAAGAAAAACATCTGATAGCTGGCGGCATAACACGATCATCTGGAGATACATTATTAGATCTTTACCATGAAATAAATGGTACGTTAAACGGGCGCTTGCTACCGAATGGTGAACTTTTGTATACTCCATCGTGCAATCTTGCGATGCGAGCATGTGTAGCAATGGATTTTCAATTCGATGAGTCTTTCCCGAATGCGGCTGGGGAAGATGTCGATTTTTGTTTTAGAGCTCGGCGTAAATATCGAATAGGATTATGCAGAGATGCGATGGTTGATCATAACTGGGGATATAAATCAACTGTTGGTGGCATCCCGCAATTCATTCGTATGCTAAAGAAGTATAAAGCGGCACATTCATTATTACGAAGTAGACATGACTACGCAGATTGGCAGTCTGAACCAATTCCATCAAGGAAGTCATGACACTTCTCGATACATTACAACATCATCCATATATTGGTGGGTTGATAACTGACTACAAAAGAATAGTTATCCCATTCGCTTGGAAAGTCCATCCTTGGTATCTAATACCAGTAATGGTAACTTTGAAAACAATTGAGTTTTCAGTCTATCGATGGACTAAAGAATCGTAGACAAGACCCCGGACTTTATTGATTGTAATCTCCTGTCGTCTATTTAAGTGTGACAGGAGGATAATCATGCCGAATTGTATCTACTGTGGTGATACTGGGGTTATTGAAACTGGGAACAACGATTTACCGTGTAGCTGTATTGCCGGGGAAACTGCTAAATTCAATTTAGCAGGTGTCGTTGGTTCAGTTACTGGTGCTGAGATGAAAAGACATTTTTTCAATGACTCTCCTGATCCCATTAATACGGGCCCAGGATTTCGAGCTTCAGACATTCCTGGTCGAAGATAACGACGTAAATCACTAATTTATTAGCCTAGGTTAGTTTATGTCGATAGTAATTCAGTTAATACCAGATGAAGCTAACATAGCACCTGTTCAAGATTTGAAAGCACACACGGATAAAAAGATACAGGAGGCAATTGAAGCTGCTGCGATAGTATTACAAGTAGCACTGAAGGATATACCGGAAGTTCTTGAAAAACTCCGTAAACTAACTATTGTAAATGCGACAGCCTTTTTTGATTCTATGGTACTCGGAAAATCCGAGGCCGAAATTGAATGTCATGCTGGTGTATCTAGAGCCACGAATAGGATCTATGAAGAAGCACGGGTAATTGCTTATGAACGAGGATATAGAGAAGCTTAGGTGATGACTATTGCTTCAAAAATTTGAAGTTTATAACTTACCGACTCATCTGTTTCTATGGCTGCTTCAAATTGAACAGATGACTCCGGTTTATTTCGTTGGCTTATGTGGCGTAATTTCTTTCCGGAATGTGACGCCCACTTATCAGCTGCACAAGCAGCGGTCATAGCTTGAACAAGAATTTGTTCGATAATGATCGGGCCACTGATGGGAGACATGATAGTTGATGAATCTTCTACTAATATTTTGACTACCCAAAGATCATCCAGTCTCTCTATCTGTGACATGATTTGTACCTTCACATATGACTAAGTTCACTCGATGTATTCATTAAACTGTACAATCGTAAATTTAACTAGCCGATTGGTACGGAATCGTGGGGAGCACGATGCCGCCATTTGCTGAAATTCGTTCAGAAGTCTTAGAATCATTTTTGACTAAAAAACGATTTCGCCGAACAATTCAAGGAGCGGAAGTAGTCTACATACGGGATTCGTCTCGAAATCCTTGCGTTAAGATGAAAGTGTATACATCGATTACTAATGGTAATTCAAAAGCTCGTCGATGTGGAGATGACGCAATCCGTGTCTGTGTTATATATGACGATGGGAAGAAAAACGTCGGTATCGGTAAATTTACGCCAGTCCATAGAACTACCAGCGAAGAGTCAATTCTTCAACGGCTGTTAGAGCGAATGCTTGAAGCAGCTAAGTTTGCCGATAACTGGATTGATCATCATTTAACGGCTCCACCATCAGGTCTTCGAAATAATGACTTTGGTGATTTCAACCGTAAACTTAGGGAATGGAGAACTACTCGAGGAATTCAGGAAGAATTACCTTTTATGAAAAATCCTGATTATCGAGCTTTGCTTGATGATGAGTTAGAAATTGGAAGAAAATGACTAAAATCCTCATCCTCAGCGATCTTCATTTTGAATGTCATGCTGATCACGGGCTTTCATTTTGTCAGTCAATTAAAGCAGATTATGATGTCGTTGTCATTGCCGGTGATCTTTGCACTTATAGATCTCTAAGACGATCACTCACAATTGTCAGTAAGCACTTCAAAGAAGTTGTTTACGTAATGGGTAATCATGAAGCTTGGAAGTCATCTTTAACCCATGCTATTAAACGGATTGAGAAAATTTGCAAAGATTTTCCGAATATTCATTTTCTTAATAACTCAGTTTTTGAGTTTCAGGGGCGTCGGTTTATTGGATCGACTCTTTGGTTCAAATATCCGACGGCTGACGCGTGTCTGATTGCCCATTCATGGTCTGATTTCGAAGAGATTAAAAGACTTCACGTAGAAGTTGGGGATTATAATCGAAGTTCGGTTTATTTTCTTCAGGAAAATGTCCAACCTGGTGACATTGTAGTAACTCACCACCTACCGAGTCGAAAATCAATTGATCCAAGATATGCTAGAAGCAATACGAACGTTTTCTATATAACTGATATTGAACATGTAATTCATTTCCAGAAGCCGAAACTCTGGATTCATGGTCATACACACGCAAGTCTTGATTATAATATCGGAAGAACAAGTGTGATCTGCAATCCATTTGGTTATGTAACTTCTGAACTGAATCTTGATTTCAATGACTCTTTGGTGGTTGAAGTATGAAGGAATTAATAAAAGAGTTTCTTGTAACTGTTGCAATAACTATCGGGTTTACAATATCTGTTATTATTTCACTCCGTTTTAACTTCAGATTCATCTCTGGTTTCATTTGTTGTCCGACTCTTCTACTCTATTATGCTGTTTATATGATGGGTAATGATCTATATAAAACATATAAGGATGAGAGAGATAGAACTCGAAGAGATGAACAATGGCGTAAAGAGCAACTCATAAGAGAGGTTATAGAGTCGTGAATGAACGTAAATGGCGTGAGGTTCATTCTTGATAATTTTTGTTCAATATCCCCGTCCATCATTTCTGATTGTAAATACTTGATTCCTGTTTATTGGAAGGACTAATTCATGCGTAAAAATGTGATCATATCATTAATTTTAGTCAGCGTTGTTTTCCCTACTCAGATTTTTGCGCAAGATGCTCTGATCCCAAAACCTCCTGTTGAAGAAAAGAAACCGATTCAGAGTTATTTTCGAATCGATCAGGATTACATGTTTGGGCTCCAGTTATGGGCAGGAGCCGCTTATCCTATTTCTAATAAAATTAGCCTAGCTGCCGATATCTTCATGCCTGAAGTAGCTGGACCGACTACTAAAAGTGCACTTTATTCGTATTGGGGTGAATTTGATCTCGGGCCTGCATTTACATTAGGCCCGGTCACATTAACACCGATGGCTGGCATTGCATTTGATTGGGGTGCTAAACGAGCCATAGCACTTAACGCACCACAACTTTATACCATTATAAATATCGATAGATTCTACTTCGAATCTTGGGTGTGGACAGTACTTTATTCTCCATTTAAGGATAAGGTTTGGAATGATTATATTCACACCCGAAATTGGTTTCTATTTAAGATAAACGACATAATTGCAGTTGGTCCACAGTTTGAATATATGTATTATTTTAAAAATTATTCAACTCCAGATGATTCTGGGGTCATGACTTTACGTAATCCAAAAGGGACGGCTGCGATGCCACTCGGTGGTCATATCGAATTAGCATTTGGTACTGGAAATTCATTAGGTCTATTTCTTGGGTACGAACTTAATAAGGATGTTCGAACAAGAAATGACGGTAACGCCCTTAGTGGTCGTTTTAGTTTTGTACATAATTTTTGATACGACTAAACCCGCTAAACAGTGAAGTCGAGCGGGTTTAGTTAACTGATTTCAGTTAGATTATAGAGGCGAACTCTGAATCACCCAGAAATCATTTGCAAGTGACGTATTCTTGATATAGTCATAACTTACCCAGAAATAACCGGCAAGACCCCAGTCAGTTCCCCAGCTATTGCGAACGAGGAATGCGCCCTTGGAAGATGGATTGAAGGGATTTACTTTATTGTCATCATAGCCACATAAACAAACGGCGTGGCCACCTTCAATTTGTTCACCGGCTCCAGGTAGATTCAAGAAGGCATTCGTTGCCATGTCTTGAGTCATGAAGTATGTGTAAACAGTGAATCCGTAACCAACTAAGAAACCTGCGGCGATTGCAGCTTTCATCGTAGTCAAATCACCATTCGAAATTGAATGGTATGACGTGACTCTATGTGAAGCCATTGCAGCCCACACTGATGACGGTGGATTTACAGTAAACTTTGAAATATCATACGGCCATAGTGCCTCATCGCAGACTCCGTATGTATATGCAGCTTTGATCGTATTACGGATCGTAGCTCCCGAGTCACTACCCGTCGTTCCTTCAATTTTTCGGGTAGCATAATATTCAGCTAGACGAGAAACATGAATTAGTTTCTTAGATGGTGTTGGGGTGGGCGTGGGCGTGGGCGTAGGGGTGGGCGTGGCTATTGGTTTAACTGTTGTTGTATATGTAATCGTTCCATCACTCGCTTGGGCGGCTCCACTAATGACAACACTCGGAGCTGTTGCTAAAAGATTTTTTCCCTTAGCACCGCCTTTTACCTCATTTGATTCAACCATCCCAGATAGCATATTTGCAGTACATGAGCCTAAAGCTCCTTGATCTTCTACAGGACTGCAAATTGAACGAAGATCAACCGATGGAGCAGCCGCTCCGACACTAAAGAATGATGGGTGGAGCTTGAGTCGGAATTCTTCATCTCGAACGTCGGTTGATTGTCGTATCCAACCGTTTAGATGTACTTCTTTTTCTTTTCCAGTGTGCGTGTGAAATTTTTTCATCATATGAAAGTCCTCCTAGGATCAAACTCAGTTTTCATGAAAAACTGAGTCCTTAGATGAAAATTTATTCATCGATAAATTTATTGGAGCCCCCGATGACGGAAGATTCTTTAAATCAAAAACCTGAAACCGTATCTTCAGTCAAAGAGGTGCTTGATGCTATTCAGGATTGTTTAACAGTAACTGTATTCAGAAATGCCGGTCTTTCCGGGGATGATGCTATTACTGCTCAGACGGTAGCACGAGAGATCGTGGAAAGAGTCGAAGAACATTTTTCTAAGAAACTCAAAGTGTAAATTTAATTATTGATTTCATATTTACTGATATGAAGAAGTATCGAGTCACTTATAATGTATTTTATATGTCCGTCGCTGATAATCTCGATCTTCTCATTTGTAAACCTGAATCAAAAATAACTGTCACTTTCAATGTGATAGCACCCAACAAACTTGCAGCTCGACAAATTGCAAGTGATGAAGCCTCAACTTTTCTTAATTCCGATTTCGTTATTCGTGGGAAAACTATAAATTCTTTCAAACCACTTAGTATCGAAGAAATTAGATAAAATTCTTGGTTTCTTAATTGAATATCAATTAAGAAACCATGTCTGACGTACAGATTACAGTAATTGATATTCCCACTGGTTCTTGTCCGACAGGTCTTCAGGGCGTTATTTTCATTCCAGGAGCTACAGGTCCTATTGGTCCAACTGGAGCACAAGGAAATGATGGTTCAACCGGTCCGCAAGGAGATAGAGGAAAACAAGGTGAACCAGGTGTTACTGGCCCTCAGGGCATTCAAGGAAACGACGGTATTACAGGCGCAACAGGTCCCGGATATACTGGACCTATTGGACCTATCGGAGTTACAGGTCCGCAAGGACCACTAGGTGCAACAGGTTCGCAAGGCGTTACAGGTCCGCAGGGTGCAACGGGGTCTATCGGTATTCAAGGTTCAACAGGTTTAGCTCCGATAGCTTATATTGATGTTTCAACACCAGATAAAACAATAGGAACTAACTTCCCTTATCAACTTCATTACGAAGCAGTAAATTATTTAACTGCAAATCATAAATATTTAGTAACTCTCGGTATGCGTGGAATAATATATAAAAATTCCGATCATTCAAAATGTACTTCGATCGATGCAGTTAGTGATATCTATATTATAACTAATGCAGCTAACGTCGCTTCTTGCACATTTCAGCCAGGTGCACCGATCGTAAATGCATCAAGAATTCCAACCGGGATGATCGGCGTAAATATTTCAGCAACGGGTGCTTCAGGTGGGTTTGCAGTGTATATTACGCAACCTACCGGGATTACTTGTGCAGCTCGTGTCCGACTTTGGGCGTCAAATTTTGAGGATATAACTTAAGTGTCAACAGTTCCTAGTATTCTTTGGATGCCAACTGAAACAGTATTACCATGTTTCGCAGTAGTGAACTCTAGTGATAAAACTATTTCAGTTATTGATGCAGTTACTTTAACTACTAAGTCTCCAATTTCAGTTAATACCAATCTTAATAAAATTTGTTTCGGAAACAATTATTTTGCAATTACAAATTCTTTCGATGATTCAGTATTGATTATAAACGCAGCGACTTTAAATATTGTTAAGATAATTACAGTCGGTAACTCTCCTAGTGGAATTTGTTTTGGCAATAGATATTTTGCAGTAATAAATTCCGCTGACAGTAGTATTTCATTTATAGATGTAGTATCTTTGATTGTCATTAAAACAATCACTGGTATTCCAGTTAGTTCTACTGGGATTTGTTTTGGAAATGGTTTTTTTGCGGTAGCAGCAGGTAATGCAGCTATTGTTACATTCATAGACGCAAATACTTTAACTGTTGTAAAGACAGTAAATACTACAGCAGGAAACAATACTTTTAGTATCTGTTACGGGAATGGATACTTTGCAACAACTAATTCTGCTGGTACTATTTCATTCATAAACGCAAATACTTTAGTTTTCATTAAAACAATTACGACCGGAAATAGTACTGGAGGAATTTGTTATGGGAATAAATATTTTGCGACAATTAATTCTAGTAATGATATTGTCATATTAGTAAATGCAGAAACTTTATTATATTCTAAACAAATTATGGTCGGTACTTATCCCAATGATATTTGTTTTGGAGGCAGCTATTTTATGGTAACAAATACTTATGACAGTAGTATTTCAGTTATCGATATGATCACTTTGACAAATGTTGACGTAATTCTAGTTGGAAACAATCCTTCTGGAATTTGTTATTCACCTTTACTTTCATTATCTTGAATTTAGTATGGCAACACCACTTTTTTTCGTAGCAAATAAAGGTAGTAATGATGTTTCTGTTATCGATGCAGTTTCTTTAAATATAATTACTTCAGTAAATGTTGGACTTAAACCTACAGGCATTGCTTATGGGGATAATTCTGTTGTTGTAACCAGTGGAGTTTTAAATTCAACTAATCTAACTTATAATGACACAGGAGTTCAAGTTCCTTACGGAATAATTTATGGTTCTGCCGGTTTTGCGATAGTTAATAATACTAAAAATTTTATCATGGTAGGGGGAACGATAGTTCCGGTCGGGATAGATCCTAAATATGTAACATTTGGGAATGGGTACTACGCTGTAACAAATGGTAATGGAACTATTTCAATCATAAGCGCAACTTCCCTGACTGTCGTAACCGTATTAGAAAAAATAAATCACGTAGATACTATTACTGGGATCTGTTATGACGTTCTAAACAATCATTTTATTGTAGTTGGTTATCCTTCGAACTATCCTCTTTTTGTATATATTAATATTATTGATGCCGCAACCTTAAGTTATATTCATAGTATTAAAGTTAAAACTTATATTTACAATACAACAACGGGTATTGCTTGGGGAAACGGTCTTTTTGCCGTAGCACTTGATAACAAGATCATAATATATGATGCTTCAACGTATGCTCAAATTGGATCTAGTATTTATCGACCAGGAATTTTAAGTTTGGCTTATGTAAATGGGTATTTTGCAGTTGCTGATGCTGCTGCTACTGCTAATTGTATATACATAATTGATCCGAGTTCTCAGATGATCATAAAAACAATTTCTGTCGGTAAAACTCCATCCGGTGTTACTGCTTCGCCTTGAATTAATCTAGTATTTCAAGTTTTCTCGGTAGAGATCCCATTATTCGTGAGAAAATTGTAAATTCTCTTAAACCACTTGATATTGAAGGAATTAAATAGACTGCGGAAGTTTGATATTCTTATTTTCTAAAATATGAGGGCATTGATTGGAAGATCCTTTTCCGAAATTGCAATTTTGACATAATACTTGAAGTCCTGGTGGGAAATTCGCGTTCACCAACCAACTATAAAATGATGATCCCCGCCCAACTATTTGTTGGTGTTTCTTTCCACCACCTTCGATATGATCTAAACAAAGAAACTCGAAGTGACTTTCACCGCAACATTGACATTTAATTTCTCCATTTCCATAATGAAATATTGCTTTCATACGGATTTCTTTCCTAAGTTGCTTCATATATTCATAACGAGGCCCACCCGTTTTAGTTGCTGGTCCTTTGTGAATACATTGTCCATGTGCCCAAATACATTGATTACAATTATGACAAAGTGTTCGGAATCCTGATGGGAATTCATTCTTTACAAGCCACCATTGAAACTTAGTTCCTGATCCAATCTTTTTTCTATGGATTTCACCACCACCTTCAATATGATCAATGCAAAGAAATGCTTGTTCAGATTCACCGCAACAAGCACACTCTTCGCCATAATGACTAAGAAGTTTTTTCCGTAGTTCTTCTCGTCGGTTTTTTTCGTAAATTTGTCGTGATTTAGCGTTATCTGTTCGCCATTGTTTCTGTTGAGCTAAATAAACTTCTCGATTATCCTGTAACCATTTCTTAATGTACGCTTTTTTCTGTTCATTCGTTCGCATGTCTGGGTGTGTTATAAACAGCCTGGCGAAATCGGAGTTTAGTAAATCGAAATCTCGGCGTCATATCAACTCATGAAGGGGAAATGATCATGGATCAAGAAAATAACGCAACACCGAGAACACTAAGACCGGCATCGCCTGGAGTTGTCCGAGTTGGTAAACTTCACGAAATTCTCGGAGATTCTGATTCGAAGGTTCTTTGGATTCGACCGATTGCTTATCGTGGACTTGAAACTGCTTTCATTATTGGTGATGATGGTCTCATCGAATTTGCTTGGCCGAGGGAGATGATTCATATTAGTCCCCCACTTTCAGCAAAGCATGCTACTGAAGACTGGGAGATCGTTCAACCCGATGATGTAATGGCAGAGCGTAAACCTAGGTAAATCATGGATAACGTAGCTCTTCGAATCGCTTGTTGTATTGAGAGAGCTCGAATTGAATCAGGGCTTCCTACAGGGTGGCCTCCGTCAGACGCAGAGACTTATTGGTATACAAGAGAAGCTGCACCTAGTTTTAGTAGAAAACTCGGCATTCCTTATCCGAAAGTCGTCTCTGCTCTCAATGAAACCAACATGTTCGTGGAATCGAAAATACTTCGATTATCAGAGCCCTTCTGGCCTGATCTTGCTCACCCACTCTTAATACTGAAAGAGGTCATGGAATCATGAAGCTATGGTATGTAACATTTGGTGCCAAACATCCACTTCGTGATTATTACGTTATCGTTGCAGCAAGTTCTTACGAAAATGCAAGAGCTGCTGTTTTCGACGTACTCGGTGCTAAGTTCAGCCATGTCTATCCTGATCCACCAGAGGATAGGTATGTTCCGAAGGGTCCTGTCGGTGAAATGATCCTGGGAGAATAACATGGATATCGGAATAAAAACTCGGTGGCAAGCAAAAAATGGGACCGAGTATGTCGTAACCCATAAACTTGAATCTGATCAAATCGAACGATGGGAACTAGATCCGACCAAAGTTTGGTATTCAATAGAAAGTGATCTTCAGAGATCACGAAATGAAATACAACTAGTTCCGGAAGAATTCTTTTCAGAATTGACACAGATGGTAGCTGTGAAAATTTCTGCTATCTCAGAAGAGCAAGAAGGCGTAAAGGCCATTCAATTCCTTCAAAAGATGGTCGGCATAACGGAAACAGACGAGGACGCCATTAAAGGATGGCGTGGCATGGCTGAATGGGAAAAAGCATCAACCATGGCAGCTTATGGACAACTCAAACATTTGTCGGTAGCCAAATGAAAATCAGTCGACAAGGACACAGTGCTGTTATTGATCTTGGAGGTATTACTAGAACAGTGTTGATGCCTTCAGAATTGCGAGCTAAAGCACAAGAGATGCTTGATATGGCTGATGTTCTTGAGAACCTTCCCGTAATGGTTCCTCAATTTGACCAAACCGGTTGTTCACAATGCGGTAGAACCTTCGGTCCAGGAAATCATGGTTTTTCCCATTGTAAAGATCATGCTTATCTCACCAATCCCGTTGTTGTTGATGGTCATCGTCCAGGTTGGCGTTAATTATTGAAAGAATAATCAATGATCGACTCAAAAATATTCAAAATTGAGGAACTTCTTCAGTTACTATTGAGTGATCCAGCACGAAGCGGTTGGATAGAAACTGCTGAAATTCTTCCGGATTATCATTTTCCCTTTGCGTCTCCTGATGCTACAGCACTTTGTGCTGTTCGTTGTGGTGGGCAGTATCTTTGTTTCTCTAAAGGTCCTGAAAAGCATTATTATTGGAATGGGATCGGACACGATTTCAAAACACCGGAAATAGCTTTAATAGCCTTGCTTCAAGCACCAACACCACCACATTTTAAATTGGTAAAATCACCCGATATGGAACAGGCTCAGCTTTAGGCAAGTCTGAAAATCGACAATCGAAGAACGTACTAACTGACATGGCGAAGATAATCACTCCGTTCTCGATTGGACAGCGTTGGTACTGCGATCGGTCAAAGACCAAGCAGGGAAATAAGCATGGGTGGGGGAATTTCACCTTCGTAATCATCGGAATTTCAGGTAAAAGTGAGAAACGGTGTCGTCTTGAATATGATGACCCGAATGATCCACTTCACAATTCTGAAGACGTCTTCTCACACAAACATCTGAAAGAGCACGCCACTCTTGTGTCAGAAGTCTCACCGGAGAGTAAACTTTGGATTGGACAATCAAATGAGATTCTGTCCCTAGTTTATGTCGTTCGAGCACGAACACTCGAGGATGCCACAGAAATCCTCAAAAAGAAGCGTCCTCGTGTAGTTTCATGGTTTGTTTTCCCGGTAGAAGACGTGGAATGCGGCACTGCAAAGAAGCTTAGGTAATCAATATGACTGAAGATAATAAAGTACCCGACGAGGAGCATCCCGCATACGGGATGGTGGCGATTAATCGGATCACCCTCGGTGGTTACAAGTGCAAGCATCGTTTCTTCGGAAGTGATCTAGATGATCATTTTTCAGCAATTCGAATTCGCATCGGACATGGTGCTCGAGTTCGTGGGACTGGGCACGATTATTTTCGTGCAACTGATAGACTCATTGAAGTTGATCTGACGAGTTCTCAATTCGCTGATCTGCTTACCTGCATGAACGTTGGTGATGGAGTTCCTTGTACTATTCGTCACGTCAACGGAAAAGCAGCACCTGAGATTCCATTGACAGATACTTCTGCTGAAAGATCAAGAGCTGATCTTAAGCATACTGCGAAGCAAATTGCCGCTGATGCTAGAACCCTTCTTGGGAAGATGAGAACAGTTTTCGGTGAGAAAACTGTTAAGAAGGCAGATATGGCGAGTCTTCTCAAGGGTTTAGAGATGGTTGTTCAAGGAATCGAATCAAATATTCCTTTCGCCCTCACGACCTTTCAAGAAGCGGTTACCGCAACTGTCAGTCAAGCGAAAGCTGAAGTTTCTTCATTTGCAGCTATGACTGTGCAAAAGGCGGCTGCTTCTCTTCCTGCAGGAAATACTGATCTGGAAGTGATTGAGACTCGAGCTCTTCTTACTGACGGTAAAGCTGAAGATGATTAGCTACTCACCATCGGTTAAGGTACTTCTGCTTCATAGATTATCCACGGCGGATTATCGTATTCAAAGTGTTCTTTGTAAACCCAATAAGAGTTTTTCAGACCCAAAAGTTCTTCGTCGTCTTTTACGAGAGTTAGTTGATGACGGTCTTGTTCGTAAATGGTACGGTAAGCGTTTCCATCGCATGTGTTGGCATTATACGCTAACCGATTTCGGAAAAATTACTGCAAGACAGTGTAAAAATACGCTATTGGGTTGCGAACTCCCTAACGTCATAATTTATCGTCGTGATGAATAATCAAACTCTTTCCAAAGTCTATGTTCGATACCGTGGCGATATTCCGGATGGAGTAAACACGGCTGCAGCTCTCGAGGGTTTCCGTAATCGCGGTGTTGAAACTGTCCCGTTCAATGGATTCGGAGATATTGAAGCACTTGGAGATCTTGGACCAAGTGTCGGTCTAGTTGGCTTCATTGGCGACATTTATAGCGCACTCAGGCTTTTGAAGAAGCCGCTGCCTTTAGCACTCGATTATCCTGACTCTCTTACGGGGTATTTTCACCGTAAGATTTGGAGAGGGGTTCTCGATGAAGTTTATCGAAGTACTGAACGTGTATTTGTGAAGCCCATTCAACAGAAGCTATTTACAGGCTTCGTATGGGAAGGGTTTAGGAGTGCAGTAAGTCGTACCCCTGGTCTTCCAGGAAATACTGAAGTCTTGATTTCCGAATGCGTCGAATTTTTAAGTGAATACCGAACTTTTGTACTCGATGGACGAATTCTCGATTGTCGCCGATATAAAGGTGACTGGTCAAAAGCTCCGGATAGGAAATTACTTGAAAATGCGGTCGAAATCTATTGTGCCGATCCAAATTCTCCGAGAGCCTTTTGTCTAGATGTCGGTATCACGAATGATTCACCATGCTGTCTCGTGGAAGTAAATAATTCTTATTCTTTCGGGCATTACGGACTTCAAAGTGAATTATATGCTCAAATGCTTGAAGCTAACTGGATAGAAATGATTGGTTAGCTAGGTAGTGAACTAACGTCTCAGCATTTCTTTTCCGATATTGTGATTTTGACATAGTATCTGAAACCCTGATGGATAGTTATTCTTTTTAATCCATCTATATAAATTATTGATTTTGAATTTTCTCCTATGCTCAGCACCGTCGTCATTTATATGATCTATGGTCAGCAATTCAACATCGGAAATACCACATTCCACGCATTTTGGTGGATCTGAATAATGTCTGAGTACTTCATACCTCAGTTTTCGTAACCATTCCATACTTCTCGATTTTCCTCTGGGTCGTGAATTAAGAAATTTTAGATGGTTACAATTATGGCAAAGTACTTGAAAAATCGGCGGCCATTTATTTCTTTTAGCCCACATATGCATATCACTACCTATCAGTAGTCTGTGTTCTTTGCCATCGTCATTTATATGATCTAAAGCAAGAAGTCTTATTTCCGATTCTCCACAACGAACGCAGCATGAAGTTCCATGAGAATAATGATGGAGTGCTTCAAGTCTTATTTTTAAACGTTGATTTTTGACACGAAGTCTTATCATATCGCCTTTAGATTTACGTCTTTCTTTTTGAAAAGAAAGAGAGGGAATCGGATTAATTTTATATCGTTTATTTCTTGCTATATTTTGTTTTTGTCTATATCTAGGTGATTTCATCCTTTCTTTTACGCAAGAAGCACACTCATAACAAATTCTAGCTTTAACATTTTTCCTCGGACCATGTTTATGAATATAGCAATCAGATTCAGATAAAGGTCCATGAATTTTGCATATCTTAATAATCATCCCCGTCCATTCGATAGGTTATCATAAATCATCATTGCTATATTAGCAACATCAATTGATTCATCGATTGCGTTTGAAATGAGATCTTCCTCTTTCATCATGGAAAGTCGTTCATCAATAAATGCGGTAATACCGTGAGGATTGATACCGAGAGACATCATCAATTCAACTACTTCAAATATGAGGAGTTTGAACGATTCTACTCTACTTAGTCTTTCCCATCCGGTTTTTTCCGATGATTTTCCCTGGAGGACAACTTCCATAGTGCGCGCAAACTCAAGAACTTGCGGACTCAGATCATAAGCTTCATAACGTTGGATGATTAGCTGGATTTCTGAAATTTCACTAGCTCTACAACTGTAATACCATTCCCCTTCTTGTTTAGAAGCAACATTATATGTCTTGTTAAATGAATTCTTATCCCTCCTGTAGATTGAGGGAACACCATTAGAAATTCTTACTCTATAGTTTTCTTTCATATAATCATATTACATTTGTAGATTCGGCTTATTTGTTCATATTCGGATGCATGACGACGAAGATTAATCCGGGTGAGCAAGAAAATGGAACATGGATTGTTCCCTCCAATTCAATCGGAACTCTTCAACATCGAATTGGTGTTTTGAATCGTCGTGTTCAGAAAACCGGAAATGGTGGTCTATCTTTTACGATTCTTCAAGAAGTGCTCGAAGACGTAACGGAAGATGGCGTTTCTTTCGTTCGTCCTTGGACTGTTCTTCAGGTTTCTGGAGCAGTTCCTGTCATTAGCGGTTGGCAATTTGTAGCACGCGTCGAACACCATGGAGAGCTCGGGAATATCATATCGGTTGCACCCGATGCCCAAAGTGAGAACCTTCCGAGAGATCTGCGTACAGTGGATGCGACTTGTGATCATTGCAAGTCAGTTCGTAATCGCAAGGACACTTTCGTTCTTCGAAATACTGAGGACGGATCTTTTCGTCGTGTAGGCAGAAATTGTCTTGCCGATTTCTTGCGCAATACCGAAATCAAGAGTCTTCTCGGTATCTGGTCTTTAATTTCTTCTGTTCGAAGTCTTCTCATTGAAGCTTCTGAATCTTGCGGTTCAGGTCCTGAAGTTTTCAGCACCATCGGATTTCTTGCAGCAACTTCTTCAGCAATTCGTAAAGCTGGCTGGGTTAGTAAGCAGAAGTCGAGAGAAACTGGTGCTTCCCCAACTGCAAGTCTTGCGGCTTTCATCGCCGGACGTCCCCCTAAGAATGGAACTGCTCTTACTGAATGGAGGGCTCTTCGTCCAACTGAAGCAGACTTTGAAGAAGCCGGTGAAATCGTGTCATGGGTTGAGACGATTTCTTCAGAAGGTGAACTGAATGATTACCTTCTGAATTTGAAAACTGCTATTCTTCTCGGTTATGTTGGAGAACGCCATGAAGGAATCGTAGCCAGCGGCGTTGCCTCTTATCGACGACACCTTGAAGATTTGAGAAAAGCCGCGGAGATATCTGGGCGACCACCGAGTAAGCATCTCGGGACGAAAACTGAGCGTCTCATTTTCAAAGCTCTGAAGGTTCGTAAAACTCGTGAAATTAACGGTTCCTTCGGTCTTTCAACACTCGTTTTATTTGAAGATGCTGACGGGAATGATTTGAAAGCTTTCATCAAAGGGACAGTTCCCTTTGTGGCTGGTGACTTCGTAAAAGGTAAAGGCACAGTTAAAGAACATGAAGTCTATGAAGGTCGTGCTGTAACTGCGCTCATGCGTTGTAAATTCGAAAAGACAGACACCCCTGTCGAAGCTTTGTCAGCTATCGATAGTTGTTCCGAATTCTCGGAAGAGTGTCCTTTCTAAGATGGAATTTCAACTAAAAGAACCGCTCACAGTCAATGTTGGACTAGTATATTTACTATTTCAAATTTATAAGGTATCTGAAAACTACACTGAATTATTCATAAGTATAATGGATACTTCAACTAAAGAAATGCTTTTTAGTTTTGATTTACGGCCAACATCATTGATTCAAGAAACATTGGGTTTTACCGGTATACCAGTATTTCCTGGTAGAGAAAACGAAATTTTCGATAATTTTTCTAGGTTAGATGGTGTAGATAGACTTGATGCACGCATAACTGAACTTTTCAAGAGTGTGATAGATAATCCTGAATTTAGACTAAGAGCCACTCATTTCGTTAGGGATTGTATATATTTCGTAAAATGTTCCATATTGAAGGATGTCGTTACTTCATCTCTCCCATGGATTGATCCGATTCGTATACATTCATTGGTTGATGAGATGGTCGTAGAGCAGGTAATTGATGGGTAGTTATCCGCGATACACCTTAAATAGCTAATTCCGGCATGGACCTGAGAAGAATTGCTGCTCGTTTAGCTACGAATGTCCATAGACGAGTAGTATTTACCAAAAAACTGAAGATCGATTCAGAGTCACCAGGTACTTCTCGGATAAGATCTCAAGATGAAATGATTGAATATCTTGAGGCCGATAAAACAAATGCTATTTTAATTCAATCTGATAAAGATTGGGTTGCAATATATATTGATCCAAATACTCGTAAATTTGCAGTTTCGACTGTTCCGATTTCTAATCCTGCGAATCTCTTAAGTAATAAATTGACAGATGCGACATCAGCCATTTCTGCTGCTTTACAGATTTAACTGTAAATTCAGTCATTCCTGACGTAGGAGTGACCATGAGTAGAATCGGATTTTTCTTTTATCACATTTTCTTCACCATGCTACTCGGGATTTTCTATCCCCCTAACATGACTATTCCGATCAGTACGGAAATCATGTATATTAGTACTAGACGTGGTAGTGAAAGACGTCGGATCGTATTCCTATTTGGAATTCGTATCGCTTCTTTCACTTGTGTATCAGATTAATATTTAACACAAAATTCATCCATTCATCGCTACATTTTGTAGTCGGAAATCTGACTATTTAGATCGTATAAGTTGGTGAGGACATAATGACGGTTATTGGATTAAATCAACGACTAACGGACCCGTACGGCGTTATTCCGGGAAGCCAGCTAAGCACTCTAGATCAGAAATTGTCTGAGTGCATGACCTCCATGTATCGTCAGCCAAAGAATGGTGGGAATCCATTCTTATTCGCACTGGCGATCACTAAGATTCATCAGATTCGTGTAGATCCAGAGACGGCAAAGAAGATCCTTGAGGAAACTGGAAACGTCGTCCCTTCTATTCCGTGTAAGACTGCCGCAACTGACGGCAAGATGTTCTTTTGGCATCCTGAGTTTCTCGCGAAACTTGATAAGAACGAACTCACGACCGTCATGGAGCACGAATGCTTCCATGTCGTTTTCTTTCATTCTGTTCGCATGATAGCTGCAACAGCTCGAATTCGAAATTGGGCATTAGACTATGTTGTCAATGCTGTTATCGAGAAGAATCATAAGGAGACAGGGCGTCCAGGAACACTTTGGGGTGGAAATCTTGGAAAGCCTATCCTCTTCAAGGATTTGCTTGCTCACATTGATGGTAAGATTGAAGCCTTCAAAGAAGGTGAAGACGAAGCTCGCATATTTGCTGACATTTCTCTCTATGGTCGATCTCCTGAATCCATCTATGATGAGATCATGGAACACTGGGAGAAGAGCCCGCGCAAATGCAAGAAGTGTGGCGCGCTCTCTTTAGATCCAAAGACAGGGAAACCAAAGAAGAAGGGTAAGCCTCCTTTTGTTTCGAGTGATCCATCAAAGCATGTTTGCCCGGATTGTGGAACTGAACTCAATCCGAGTGAAGGCGAAGGCGATGGAATGCCGGGTAGCCTCGATGGTCACATTGATTCGAATGTGTCGAAGCAGGATGTGCAGAATGAAGTGATGCGCGCTGTTGAGACGACGAAATCAATGCGCGGGATGGTTCCCTCTGAAATCGAGGAATTTATCGGCGAATTGATGAAGCCATCTCTCAAATTCACTGATATCGTGCTATCGGATTGCATGCGCAAGAGTCAAGAAGCGGGGACTCGTAATGATTGGTTGCGCCCTCGTCGTCGATGGCTTGCCGCGGAGACTCCGCAGTATCTCCCGAAGCGTTTCACTCACAAATCCCGATGGTTGGCCATGTTGGATACATCTGGCTCGATGGGTCAAAAGGATTTGATTTTTGGCGTATCTCAGCTTCTGGTTCTCGCCAATCGTAACACTGATGGAATTGTTGTTCCCTGTGATGCCAAGGTCTATTGGGAGGATGCTGTTGAAGTGAAGAATTCCCAAGATCTGGCTAAGACGAAGACGACTGGTCGTGGTGGAACAGTTTTTGATGATTTCTTTGCTGAATTCCCCAACAAACTCGGTATTGATTTTGATGCAATCATCATTCTGACCGATGGCGACTGTGGCAATATTCCGATGAATCTGAAGCCTCGCGGAATACCAGTTACTTGGGTTCTAACTCGATATCATTCTAACTGGAAGCCATCGTTCGGACGAACTGCTCCTCTTCGAATAGAGAAGATGTAATCGGTCTTTTTGGTCGCTGTTGACCCCCTCATGTACGTCCAGTCAAAGAATGCTATGTCTTTCTGTTTCTGCTATAAGATCAATTGTTGCGGTTAGACGTACGATAGTGTTCGGTATTCTTTCGCTGAGGGACCGGAAAACCTACATGAGGGACGTATGTCGGATAGAACAGTTGCTTTCAGAACATGGGATGGATACGTTGGCTGTTCAAGCCGTGATAGACGAATTAAATACTCTCCCGAAGTTAAGAGTTGCCTCTTCTGACGTTCGAATTATAGATAACACTGCAGTAGCACTAGTAGTGCTAAGAGGTCGTTTGAACGGTAAGAAAGTTCAAAGGACAATATATAGTGGCATAAATATATTCATACAGCTCATGCAACGTTGGTCAGTACCGACTGATGTAATACCTGAAATACGTTCTCTAGTTCAAGAAGATGTAGATGAATTAGAGAAAAAAGTTCGTGAAGCTACGTCCCGTCTCACCTCAGATGAAAAAGTAGTTGAAGAAGTAAGAAGTAGATTCCGTGTTCTTTCTAGAAAAGCAAAACAGGTGAAAAGAACAAACCTGATAGCTACCATGACTGCTCTTCTTACTGTCGGCTGGACTCGAGAAGAAATAATAACTTGTCTCGATGAAGCTACATGTAAGAATGTTCTTGAAAGTTAATCATGAAAAATGCGGAAATTGCTGCTATACATGTAAGTGCGATTGAACTTGTTACGGTAGCATGTGATAATGAGCATGTTCATTCGGCTTTAAAAGGCTGTGTTGTTCCAAATACGAAAGCTGGCGGGACGGATAAAGACGTAATCATTTGCAAACTTTGTGAAGTTATCAAAATAAACCAAAGTCTTGCTGCAGAAGCACTCGCTAAGATTGCTGGTAAGTGATCAATGGGTCAAGAACAGTGTCCTCTTTGTAAGAGGCCGATCATTTATGGGAGTGATCACCATTTAGTACCAAAGTGTCGAGGCGGTAAAGAAAAACTCCCGATTTGTTCTGATTGTCATAGAACAATTCATTCACTATTCACCAACAAACAACTCGAGAAGGAGTTCAATACTATCGAAGCCTTGATGACTGATGAAAGAATGCGGAAAGCTGTTGCCTTTTTAGCAAAACAAGATCCGCATCGACGATATAGACCAGTTTTATCTAAAGAACGTCGTCGAAGTGGTAGAAATGGTTGAATTATGTGTCAGTATGTAGATCATCCAAATGTTGCACCAGGTTGGGGATGCTGTCATTGTGGTTTATATAATGGTGTGCAAAATATAACTTGTAGAATTTGTGGCGCTAAGCCTTGCAGTCCTTTAACTCCGGATAAAGAAACTGGGAAAGTTTTTGAAAATCGAAAAAATCATCTTTCTAGATTAAATATTCAAAGTAAATCATGTAATTAAATTGTCGTAAATCGAATGCATTGTTGCTTATCCATGATATGGCACGGAATAACGACAATACGAAGGTTCTGATAGTTGCAGAGGTCATGGAAGCTGGCGTAGATACACAGGTACTACGTGGAAAGAGCTTTTCTATTACGGGACATCTCGGTCTTCCAAGAGATAAAATTGTCGAGATGATCCAAGCTGCTGGCGGTCGTTATGATAAAACTCCAGCTTATGGAACCACCTATCTCATTACCAATCTTGATTGGTCTGGCGAAAGAACTTCAAGCAAAAAGCTAGTAGCTGCACATAGAAATGGTATCAAGATACTTAAGGAAGAAGACTTTCTTAAGATGCTTGCGGTTGATGGTGGTGCCTGAAGTTCATGCCGAAGAAACAAGCAACCTTTTACGTAGGGACGAGTTCTGATCCAACACTAGCAACCAAGGCAGTAGCTGGACTTCGAGCTATGGTTCGATTAGGTAGAGAAGCTGAAAAAACTCTTCAAGACCTAAAAGAACAAGGATACTCAGATAGACGAACTTATTGGTTGAAGATTTATTCGACTAATCATCGTGAGCTTGTTGATAGCACTTTCCCTAAAGCCGTAACTTTAACTCGTTCAGATATTCCTGATTATGGTCGTATTGAAGTTTGTTTAGTATTATCGGATGAGGGTGGGAAGAAAAATAATCATCCAAAATCAAATGAATTTCATGTGATGATTACAGCCCAAGTCTTCCATGAAAGAGTGTGGGAGAAAAGAACTTTCAGCATTGGAAGGTTCAGAGTTACTAAAAGAAGAGGCGTTTTTCGTCCAGTATTCCCCGATTTTCGTAGAGGTGATGCGTGGAAACCAAATAGTATTTCTCTTACTAAAGACAGCCACCCAAGATATAAGGATCGCATAGCTCATGCTTTATCAGAGCATATTGTCGGTGAAAAACTAATTGATGAACCCTATCCAGCTGAACTTGCAAGACAAATTCAAGTTTGGCTCGTTGAAGATGGGTTTATCGATAAATTAATACAGTATCTTTGGCAATTTTCCAAAGATCAAATCCTTGTAAAAAGAATAATGACGGAATGATTCATATATCGCAGGTTGTAGGTACAGTACTCCGTCGCTTATCAGTTAAAGCAAACGATGAGATTACCATGGACGTAAATAAAAATGCCTTTCGAGTCTGTAAACACTTGAATGACTCAGGCTATGAAGCTTGGTTAGTTGGTGGTGCTGTACGTGATTCAATCATGGGTAAGGAAGCTCATGACTGGGATATCGCCACTAATGCAAAACCCGAAGAAGTTGCCCGGCTTTTTCCGAGAGTTATTGAGACTGGGGTTAAGCACGGAACTGTAACCGTCATGGTGGACGGTGAAGGTTTTGAAGTCACCACTTATCGTGGTGAAGGGACTTATTCCGATGGACGACGACCTGACGATGTTCAGTTCTTGAACACTATTGAAGAGGATCTGGCTCGTCGCGATTTCACGATTAATGCTATTGCATATGATCCAATCAAGTGTGTTTTCCGTGATCCATTTTTGGGTCGTGGTGACATTGATCGGTGCTTAATCAGAGCTGTCGGAAATCCGCATAAGAGATTTGCGGAAGATGGGTTGAGAGTTCTCCGAGCTGCGCGTTTTGCAGCAACACTTAGGTTTGAAATCGAGTTGGAGACTTATCAAGCAATCAATCCATCACTCAGGTCGTATACCAGGGTTTCAGCTGAACGGATTCGTGATGAGTGGATGAAGATCATGTCCGCTCGAGAGCCATCCGTAGCTTTTAAGATTATGGCTGAAACTGGGATGCTTGAAATCACGGTTCCAGAAATGGTTCCGATGTTCAATTGCACTCAGAATAAGTATCATGCATACGATGTATGGGTGCATACACTTCAGGTAGTTGATGCCTGTCCTGAGAATGATCCGATTCTTCGAATCGGTGCACTTTTTCATGATATCGGGAAGCCACAGTCAAAGAAGCCTCACCCGGTAACAGGTGATGCGACTTTTTACGATCATGAAGATATCGGCGCTGAAATGGTTGGCGCTATTGCAAGTCGGTTGAGGTTTTCAGCTGAAGAGCGATATCGTCTTATTCATTTGGTGCAGCATCACTTTATTCGTTACAAGTCAGAAGATACTGACTCAACTGTTCGTCGATGGATTCGTAAGGTCGGTTTTGATAACATTCCGAGTCTATGTACTTTGGCTAGAGCCGACATTATCGGTAAAGGACCACTCGGTTTCGTTTCTGGACTCGATACTGCAATCATTGATGAGTTGGAAGCTCGGGTCATCAAACTGAGTAAGACTGAAGTTCTGCCAACTTCGACTAAAGTCCTGGTCGTTGATGGTAACGACATCATGAAGAATCTTGGTATTCCGCCAGGTGCAACCGTTGGAAAAATTCTAGCTCATTTGCTAGATGAAGTAACCGACGATCCAGCACTCAATACTCGAGAGAAACTGCTTGATATGGCTGAGGTTTATAACCGTTGTGGCTTCCCGTCGAAGTAACTACTGCTTATAACGAGTATCGACGTTTTCGATGTCGTCCATTTCAAGATCAGTATGCGTTGCCATGGACGCTTCATCTTGACCGAAATCAGCATCGCGACCTACTTCATGGAGTAGGTCGCATTCTCCGCCACTCTTAGCAGTCTGTTTCTCTGAAGCTATTCTGAGGGCCATGGCGCGGAGATCCATATCCGAAAAATCCTATTTAGAGTCTAAAAACCGAACGGTTCCGGTGAGCGGCATCGGTTAAAAAGGGACTTGCGCGAACGCATTCGCTGTGCTAAAATCCGTTTTTCAGCGAAGGAAGGATTATACGATGAACGAGCAAGAAGTGGTCGAAGTGGTCGAAGCGTTGAAGTCTCTCAATACCCCTTCATCGTCTCCGCAGATTGCGAAGGCTTATGAAAGGATATACGGGAGACCAATATCTCAAGGGCAGACTTATCGTCGACTCATGTGTGCTTTGAGTCAAGGGTTTGTTCTTCAAGATGAGAATAAGCGATGGGCTATCGGTCCCATACTAGCTAATGGATCGGTTCGTAGTGAACCGTCAGTTACCAACACTTCGATTGAATCAGATACAACTGTAACGCCATCAGTCCAAAACGTTTCAGTGAAATCTAAGAAAGTCACGATTGACCGTGGTGCAGCGCTGCAAGCAGCGAATATGTATGAGACAGTTTCAAAACTTCTACGTACGTCACACGAGGATACGAAAATAATTAAAAGTGCCAAAGAATTGGCTGATTACTATATGGAGAAGTGTTATGGCATTTGATATTGATGTTCATGAATTGATATGTAATTTTTACAGAAAGAACCGTCGATGGTTGTTTGATGAATATGTGGCGAAAGAAACGAATGTCCCAATCTCTATCGTGAGGGCCATTGCCGGTGCTAGAAAATTCATCATATCTAGGCTAAGGGATGACGGAAAAATCGAAAGACGATTTATCGGTACCACGGCTCAATATGATAAATATCGAGCACGAATATATAAAAACACTGTAAAAAGACGACAGTATTCAACTCAAGTCGATCATTTTTCAGGGAATCCACCGCAATCTGGACAATGACACTCATTTGGTTTCATCATAGTTTTTGACCATTCGTCCGGATACGGTACTAAAAAAGACCAATATATCACTTCAGTAAGACCCGCACGACTTGGATGTGGATCCCACCATAAATTTCCATACTTTGCAACGATGACGTGGTTAGTTCTCAATACGCTGGTACGATTTGTTTTACCAGACATGAAATGAATCCCCGGGGATTTCACTTTTAGACAATGCATCATGTAAGGTTGCAAACTTACATAAGCCAAATTATGATGCTTTCTTAGATAAGCACCTATTTCATTTTGGTAGAATGGCTCTTTTCGAGTCCAAGTACTACTTTCTTCTGGTTTAGATACATCCCATAGATCACAAACGGTTTGATCTGGGAGATTTTCCGGTGGGATTTCGAGTACGCACGCTATCGCAGTTTGCCAACAATTCCCAGGGAATAAGTTGGTCTGAGTATACTCTATCATATTTCAGTTTAAATCATTCTTGAATCTTTGTTGCCATCCAAGAAATCTTCCCACTCATTCCATAAAACTCCCCAAGAGTGTGATTTCTCATAGACTCTCGTTTTTCTTGTGGCTAATTCTTTACATTTATCATCTTTGATTGCCTTAATAGTCTCATCACCCAATGAAAAATGTTCGAATTCATCTAATTCAGAGATGTACCCATAATTATGCATCCTAGCTAGATGGCCGGAAACAGTTCCCCATTTGTTCCCGGTAGCTGATGTCGTTGATGTTCTACCGAATTTCTCATGGGAATTAAGATAATCCATGAGTTTCTTCATATTTTTTCTTAGGATAAGACAATCGACTACTCTTGCAAAATTCCCATTAAATAAATCGTCTTGGGTCCCATCTAAATCAAAAGTTGGGATCAAACTGATTCCGTTTTTACCATCCTCTGTGAATGGGACGACTTTCCAGGTTCGATAGTCATCGTCTTTTTTCAGAATTCCTTCAGTGACGGTGAGTTGGATCTCTCTTCCGTCTTTAGCTATCCATACCCCATTTGCTTTTTTCCAGTTTTCTGGATCAGCTATATATCGTCGTTCTTCATTCGGATTTATTGTTGGAGCTGTACCACTAAAGAAAATTCTGATTTTATCGTTATTTGCTGCAAAAGTCGGAGCGCCAAGCTTCCAAGATATATTTGAATCACCTATTTGAGCCATATATGATTTTACGCTAAAGCACCGTAAATGTCATATCTTTATCCGTATTGGTCGATGGAGATAAAGATGATCACCCTGAATGCCGATTCAACTCTCATCAAGCAAGCAAGCGAAATTGCCAACGGTACTACTGTTGTCTTGACTGACGGGGAAAGTTTGGATTATCCTGATCTCTCCAAAATTGTAGCTGAGAAGCTTCCACATAGCAACTTGATTCTTAATGGTGTTTGCACCAATTGTGCTTGCTGTGGTCAAGATTTGACCGATGCGGTATCTGTCCAACGCGGGACCGGCCCGATTTGTTCAAAGCGCGGTTATTCGGAGGATCCGACTGAAGTCGATGAAATGGAGGCATTCATTGCACTTTCGGAGTTTCCAGAACTCGCGCACTTCCTAACGGAGCACTATAAACCACTCGGTATCCGTGGTCTCGTGAACGGATTGGTTCGTACGGCTTCTTTGAATCGTCCGCACGGCACGGGACGAAAATTCGGGAATGAGAAGGTTTTTTCTGCTTGCTGTGATGCTATTGAAGCTCTTGGTCATACAAAAATGGCCAATGTTCTACGAGACACCCTCGTAGTTGCATGGATCACAAAGATTGAAGCAGAGCCGGGTGTTTTCCTTCTCAAAACTATGAAGCGCGTCACTCCTGATTGGTGGTGGAGTGAAATTCGTAATTGTATCAGTGGTTCCGTTTGGGATACTGAGAAGAAAGTTCATCGCGTCAGTTTTCATGATGCGATTAGTGAAAAATTGCTCACTCCTTCAAATCTGAGTGGCATTCCAAACAAAAAAGCTGTTTGGAATCTCTTGATTCAAGGCTTTGAAGGCGCAGTCGTCAAAGTTGATGGGAAAGTTTTTAAGCTTGTGAGAAAATAATAAGTGAGTGAACTCTCTCAAAGACTTTTATTAGTTTCTACTTTGATCGAGAATTCTCCTCTCCTGGTCACTATATCAAAAATAAATAGTGATGGTGTGAATGAATTAGAATTCGAAGTCGGTCATATTAAATGGAAGCTCAATTATTCTAAGCTAAGTCATAATCCTGATGATCAATTCCTGAGATCATTTAGGTTAGCTGTTATGGGATCGATCGATAAGAGATTCTCTCTAACAGAAGAAGGAATGGTGGCCAATAATAATAGATTGATAGCTATTATCGCTTCCGCCATCAGAGAATTGGAATCTGAATATTGGATACCAATGGAGCGAAAAATTCGCTCTACATTTAAGGAATGGCTTGCTGGACCGAGTATTAAAGAAGCCGTTGCTGAATATAAATACGATTCTGCAAAAGCAAAAGTTGAATTAATTCTGAGATCTCTCAGTGGCTTCTCAAGAGAAGAAATAATATCTTTGGTTGCAAGAGTTTACGATGAACAAGTTGTTAGAAAGATCATTGAATCATGAAAAAGCGTAAGAAGAAATATATCCCGAAGTGCGTTTATATGATCGGGATTTTCAAGAAACCAGCTCCCGGTACTGAAGATTTTGAGATGCACACCATTATGTGGTGTTCAAAACTACGGGATGCTGAGCATTATTTAGAATTAGCCGGTCGTGAAGTTAAGGGAAAGCCGGGCGTGTATTGGGATGATCCATTTGAGTGTCGATGGTCTCATGCCGTTATTGAAAAAGTTCAAGAGCACCGTTTCCCAGTTCCTGAGGTGATGAGCTGGTGGGGTTCACGTCGATCTAATGGACATGGGTCTTGTGCACATAAACTGAAGGGTCCGCCTCGCTGGTTTCCGACGAAGCAAACCTTCGGGTTTACTTTCCCGACATAATTATTTCTTACGCATGAATTGGAGAACGTGTTCTGACGGTTCCCAGTAGAATGAACGCATTATCTTATTCTCTGTACGAAATTCTTTCGCAGGGAGAGATTCATCATAGGGAATCACTTTTATACCACAAACCCAGTTAATGATAAGATATTCTAGTACTTCATATACTGGGTACGCTTCAGCAAAAATACTATTATCTTCATATAAAAGATGGGCTTTCCCATCTTCTTTGGCCTTCATATAGCCAACTAATTTGCTTTCTTCCATATCGACAACAATACTCAGCTTTTACCCGCTTGTGAATCTAATTCGGATAGCGGAACTCGTGCTAATTTGAAATACTCATCTAGAGTTAGAACCTTCGGATTGTAAATTTCATTATCTATGCAGTATTCCAGACATTGACCTGTAGGAAACGAAACTTGAGACAATGAGTTTCCTTCACTAAGAAGACGGGCCATCCCGTTTTCTGAGTCAACTATCACATATCCTATTATTTTTACTTCACTCATTTTAGAAATTACAATCAGGTCAAGTCATGTCGAGGCCGTGTTCCGTTTGCAAAGAAGAAGTTCATTACGGACGTCATCGCCGTAAATGCAGAGTGTGCCACAAATGGTGTCATGAAGAATGCTCACTTGAAATGACACCTCCGAATTCCTTTCCGATTCACCCAGTTTGCTTTGAGTGTGTTCGAAAAGATCCGAATAAATATCTTCGAAAATCAGCATTCATGTTAAATGGTCAGAAACCATCAATAAATGAACCGAGTGAAATAAACTCGATCATGTTCATATTTTGGTGTCTTATTTTTGGAAGAAAAACACTCGATGAAGCAATAAGCAAATTGAGTATTCCGGAAGAAATGATCCGGAAGATGGATTCAAGACTTGAAGAGAATAGAATTTGGTCAGATGATGGGGTAATGACTTTTGATGAAAGTTCATTTAAAGATGAGAGGGTCTTCAATACCTCTCTTCTTTTATATGCACTAGTCGCAGATGGAAGAGTTGTTCGTTCTCCTGAAGATCATAGATTCAAATCCCCGCCTGCATCACAGGCAGTCGTAAATCCGTGATCGATCCAAGTACTTAAACTTGGAGGTTTCGATCATGACAACGACACAGACTACTAGCGATAAGACCACTGGACGCAATGCTGTGAGGGCGCTAAAGCAATTGATCAAGGATCAATCTACTACTGCGCCAGTTCCTGTCATATCGACAGATGATCCAGCAATTCTCGGTGCCGCCCGAAAGGGTAAGACGAAGGTTGTACAACTAGGCTTTGATCCAACTATCGCTAATGACGTTGTCATATGCGTTGATTTGAAGGGAGCTCTCGAGACTGCTCAAGAGCAATATGCTGCTCTTCAAGTAAAGGTTCGTGATTACGGAAAAGCGAAGCATGATGCCTATAACACTGCATTCAATGCTGATACGACAACCGTTTGTATCCCTTATAAAGCGGAAGTCCCGTTTGACGAAGAAAGCGAAACTCCCGGATTTGAGACACGCTACGTGCAAGTTGTGTGTTCAAATAACTACACGGTAGCTTCAAAGACTGCTCTCGCCAATAAGACTGCTCTTGGAACGGAGCTTTACGGCAAGCTTTTCACGGAAAAGACTGATGAGGTTTTGAAGCCAAACGCTGTGGAACTCATCAAGGGGATTCTTCTTGCTGCCGGTATTAAGGCTGCCGATCTTGACAAAGCTATGGAGTCCCTGTTCGATAAGGTTACTTCAGTGAAAGTCTCGGAAAATTACTCTGCGGAAGCTGCAAAGGCACCCGAGACTGCAAAGGCGATTCTTGCACAGATTGTCACTCGTGCGGCCCCATCGCTTCGGTTCCCCGAACAGAAGTAGTCTGACTAAGGCATCTTTCCTGAGTGTATATTGAACTTAGGAAAGATGCCTTCAGAAGAATCAAAATCACCAACACCACCGGATCAAATCAATTTTTATCGAGCCGATGGTAGGTGTTTATGTCCTGTTTGTAACAAAGAGTATTACAAACATCCATTCAGTGAACATCAAGGTTGGGATGGGCCTTATTTACATAAACTTTGTAATGGTGACTTAGTGAAGTTATGACACCAGATAATATATCGAAGCCTATCATTTCTCTCTTTCATGCTCGATTAGATCTCATTAGTGATGACAGTCCTTATAAAGCGACTTGTCCAACTTGTAAGACTGGAATACTTCTAGTTAGACGAACTCAAAATCTTAGACTGTCTCGTCTGGATATATGCGTGTCTTGCGCCCAAAAATTTTGGTATCTTGATGATTCAATCAACGAAGAAACTTTCGAAGAAGATATTGATGACCCCAGATAAATCAGTTCAATTAGCGCAATCTTTACTAAAACAAGTAGAAATACCGTCAGGAGTTCGAGTAGTTTTAATATCTACCGATGAATCCGGGGAATTTCTTGGTGTTACTAGTAATGTGTCAAATGATGAGTTATTAAATATTCTCATTTGTGCCATCCGAGGGCATTCGAATACTATAAATATTGAAGCTACACCAGACTTAATGGATTCGGTGGAATCGGTAGATCTATCAAAACGTAATTGATATACTGACAAAATCTATGCTATATCATTTAGACGGATCTATAATTGGATCCGGGATTTCTTTTCTAGATTGAAGAGGTCTCGGAGAAGGGAAAGGGGTAATAACTTCTCGATGTGGATCTTTGCTATTCTTCGTGTTTCCTCTTATCGGAGAAACGATTTCTACAGTGCTGTATGATGATGCTGGTGGTTTTGGATCATCTGGATCTCTAACATTTACACCGGTAGCTCGAAGATAACCAGCTAACCAACTTCGAAGCTCAAGTAAATCTTCATGGGTTTGCCGTATTTCTTTACTTTGACGTTCGCTCTCTTCTTTCAGAGCTTTCAACACCTCCATAGTGTTATCTTTTGGACGGACGGGTCGGTTTATGTAAGCAACTAACGGTGGGACGATGATACCCGCTAATCCACTACCTAATGCACCGAAAACAATGATCAACTTAGCAGCAGTCCATCGTTTATGATGGGTGGCATCCGGGAAGATGCTATCTTCCTCCACTTTCGGTTTTTTTGATTCTGTTTCCACCATATATAATATCGAACAAGAGACTAATGATACCGAATGTTATTTCATATACCCCAGTTGGAGTTTTACAACATGTTGTAAAGGCTTTTCAAATTTACAATAAAGACATTGGCCCTGACGGACTTGTCTCCCCTCGAGTAGAAGAATGGCTTAAAAATTTCAATAGTTTTTTCGCGTCTCCAGGGATCGGGTGTGATGCGATGATTTTTCGTGAAACACCTGCGATAATGCAAATGCCTAATGGTTCTGTTCAAAGGATGATACGTACCTCTGAGGTTAGATGTCGTGAACAACCATGCGCGTGGTTTCAATATCAATTACGTGGATTTTCAGCAAAATTAGGTGTTCGTGTTTGTACGGATCATGTGAGTATAGCAGGGGAAGAAAAGAACTGGATAAAAACTATCATCGATAAAGATCCCTTTGCAGTGTGGGAAATTATGACGGATTGATGTAACTTCTAATTATTCGATCGTATCTTATTCTATGAATGCTAAAAATCGCGAATTTGAATGGCCAGAACAAAAAGATAAGCAAGTAGTCGCCAGTATTCAAATCGACGACACTCCTTGGACTATAACTGTAACGGCACATGCTTTCATCACTCAAAAAGATGGGATGCTTGGAGCCGGTCCAGTGGTTACTACCACTCTTTTTTATGCAGGTGGATCAAAAACTGCTGCTACGAATTGGACTCTGACGTCTAAAGACTTGAGTAATTCTAAATGGAATCCCGAAGGGATTATTATTGCAGTTCATGAACACTTAGCAAAACGTGAAATTCCGGTTCCAAATAATATTGATATATCAATGCAAACGGCATTGAACCAAGCAAGGAAGAATGCTTTTCTTGCGATGGTATCCGGTCAAGCACATGCATTGATTGGTGAAGTTTCATATGATGAAGCTACCTCTGCTTGGGGAATTGCCGAAGTTGCAGCCATAATGGCAGAGTGATTGTAGTTTTATAACAATAGGGGGATAATATGGATTCAATGCCACCTTGTCACAATCTTCTGGATATTGCAAAAACACGTCGTAGGTTAGCATTCATGCGAGCACTCGACTTAATGTAAGGGGTAAGACAATATAATGCCAGCACATGCGCTGACATGGATAAAGCACTCGATGAATATAATAGCGCATCTCGACAAGTACGAGAGTTGACTGAAAAAGAAAACTCTGAAAAAGAAAACTCTGAAGTAAAACTATGAATATTAGAACGATTCTTTTAGTCGGTTCACTTGCTTGTTCAGCACTAGCTGCACCTGGAGGTTTTTGTGACAAGGATTTAGACGGAGCTAAATTCTTCGATCCTGACTATGAGACATATATATTAACTGAATTTAATTATAATGATGAAACATCTTTCGTAGATTCTATAACTTATACTACTAAAAAATATGAACATTGTGAAAATAGTTGTCGGCCTCTTGCTGAGCATAACGCAGAGTTCATGGCTGAAGAGCGTTTATGGCAAATAGTTCAGTTGACTACCGGAAAGAAAGCTCGCTGGTCTTGTGGTGCAGAGATTAGATGTGAAGATCCTGATTTAGCTGAAAATGTTCATTGTTCAGTTGAAAAAGGTGACTGTGATGCAGATTGGTGGAAAGGTAGTCCATATATTTACACGAAAATAATCGAAACTTATGAAGTCGATTGTCGTGGAGACCGTAGTTGTAAATATGAAAATAAGTCTGCTGATGAATGCTGTATAGTGACTTCGGTGACTAAAAACTAATATGGCTTATTGTGATTTTTGCAGCTGTAGCATGTGTCAGACTGGATGCTCAGAGACATGTTTAGCTGATGGCTCCGATGTAAGAATCGGAGAATTTCCTGTTTTACATACTCAAACAGTAGATGGTCGATGGATTTGTAGCACGTGCTATACTTACGATTGCTGTGCTAATGCCAAATCAGACCCGTGCAAGGGGCTTTGCGGAGAGAAGAAATGCGAGCATCGCCCGAAGCTCGTCAATGGTGAATGGACGTTTTGGACTTATCAGATTATAGATCAGTCACCAAAACACCAGTAATCAATCTTCTCTATTACAGTCGGGGCAACTGTCGGGATAACATCAGCTGATGTTAATGGAATTGCTCCTGGAGCAGTTGGGGCAGCATAAACAAATTCTCCACCTGGCGGAAGATTGAAGGTATTGGAAACAGCGCCATTAAGGCGGACGCCAATTTCACTCGACATGTTATTTCGAATAACGAGGAGTTTGGCAGCTGCTACACTTCCGAATGGAACTGGAATAACTGTTGGCGGTGAGACTACAATAGTCGTCGGAACATCAATAGATCCGGCTTGACCGCCGTTATAAGTTCCTCCAACTAACAAACTTGCAACTCCAGAATTAGCCGGAGCACTCGGGGGAGTATATTGGATATTGAGTGTAGAATTAAAGGTGCTAGCGGCCATTTGCTCTAGATTATAGATTGAAGGGCTATCAACTCATCATAACTGAATACATGCAGCATGGTAATTCTTGACATCTATCGAAATAACCTGGATGGGATATTCCGGTTTCGATATTTGCATGTCTCCACCCGAAGGCAGATGTTATATTGAACCAATCGTCTGGAATATTTGTTTTTCTAAAATCAACTCTATGAATTGTTCCTAGTATTTCTGGATCACTAATACTTCCTGTAATATCAATTTCATCATCAAGATAAACATGGTTACTGATTATGTTTAACCATGCGTCGTAGCTACAACCAATCTCAACGAGTTTTCTGAAGCCTTTTGTTGGCAAGATCACTCTTAAGTTCTTGATGATTTTTTCTCGGTCTATAATCATTTGTAGGGTATCTAATGGAAAATACACAAAACCAAGAAGCACCGGTTCAAAATAAGAAGAGTAGTTGGCCGCCTCCTCAATCTAAATCAGTACCGGTTTCAAATCCTCCAATTAATTGGGATCGAAAAGATATTATTATACTCGATGATGACGGTGAAATCGATTAGTTTAGTACTGTATTCGGATGCGCGATATTGGCGCTAAACACATTACAGGTCCTCAAGCCGTTTTATGCGCTGCCGTGTCTTGGTGGTTATCCGGCTTTGATTTAGAAAAACTAACTCTTCATTTTGCTAAGCAAGTTCCACCAGAGAATTTTTGGTCAAGAAATCCTATAACTATTGCTAACGCTCTTCCTCTTTTCCCTTGGGAGAGAGTGAATAAACATTTTTGGGATTCAGCTCAATCAATTCCTGCTGTTCGTCGTATGACTGAACAAGCCGTTAGAGCTTGGAGAGCGAAGAGTAATTCTTATAAGATAGCAGAAGTTAAAGCATTCGTTTATTATTCAATTATGAAAGAAGTTGGAGAGATAGTTCTCAACTCCGATTTCATTAAAGAAAATGCTGTAGTAATAAATCATGCTCGTCGTAGAAGGACAAGAAAATGACGATGCCTCAACATGCAACCATAAGAAAAGAGTTGCTGGGCCCTAAATTCCCGGATAGTGGTTGGATGACTGGTAAGCAAATACTTATGCTAGTCATGTCGAGAGCAATCGGTACTCGTTACAAGAAAGATGAGGCTAGTGCTAATATAAGAAGCAACCTCTTTGACATCCTATTGATTCAATCCGGGAAAAGAGGTATTAGTATTGATAGACAAAAAGCCAGGGAATTGGTTGATTTAGTATTTATTGAAGAACAAAATTTTCTCTTAGTCACTCCGGATGGATGGGATAAAAAAATCGATTGTTTACTTGGAAATCAATACTGTAACAGATGCGGAATTCTTATTGAAATTGAGCATGATTTAATTGAGTGTAATGCTAGGATTCTGAAAGAAGTTATGGAGAGTTGATTATCTCCTCTCCGTTTTCATCTAGTAAACTTTTCGATATACTCTCTGCAAGTTTTCCTATATCAGCACCCCAAATACCTAATATTTGATCCATTCCATACTTCGACGTGTACATGAGCATGATTTCTTCTTCCAATTTTTCATTTCTGCAATCGGAATAAGTTGTTGCTATTTCTCGTATGACGACTATAGGCCATGGTAATTCTGGTTCTTGCGGATCAAATTGTTTCGGTTCTCTTTCTAAAATTTCATGAACCAAATCTGCCCCCATAGACGATGCCATAATGAGAAAGTCTTTTTCTGTTGGCTCTCGATCTTTTACTTGCCAGTCTTCCTTCGTGTAAAAAGTCAGTTCACCGAGAAGTCTGTCTCTGTATTTTACGGATTTTTTCGTTGGCATGCTGAATTATACTGATGGGAAAGAATAAACATGAATTGATTTCAGAGATGCATACTGGACCAGATGGCCGTGATTGGGATCTTATGTGTAAAAGATGTGGAATACGAGCGAGGCAAACTTTTGACGGATATGGGAGAGAGTCATTTCTTGTCTATGATCAGCAAAATTTCGATAACTGCGATTTAGTTTTGATTCGATCCGTCATGAAATCATGAAATCATATCGTTATAAATTGACAACTGAAGTGTAAATTACGACGACAGGGAGATAATATGGGTCTTTTTGATCTTCTAGAGCGAACCGGTTTGGTTAAATCCACTGACACTGACGATAAACCTAGCCCCGTAAAGGGATCTGAACCAAAAGTAGCGGTAGCTGCCGTTGTGGTACCGAAATCTACTGGAGTTGATCCAGCTAAAATCGCTGCTATTGATGAATCTGTTCGTAAAGAACTGACCGGTGCTGTCGATGCCTCAGGTTCAAGATTCGTCACTGAGCTCACGGACACACTGACGACTTTAGAAGATGTTGTCACTGATGAAACGAAGAGATATGAGACTGCCCTTAAACTCTTGAAAAAGAAGGGCGTATCAATCACTGATATTGTTGGTGATCTTGATTCTTGTATCGGAGCTCTCGAAGCAAAAGACCGTGAATTCAGGAATCAATTACAGGACCAATTTAAGAAAAAAGTCGGTTCTCGACAAGAAGCCGTACAAGGTTTCACTGATTCCATTGCTGCAAAGCAAGCTCAGATCGAAAGTTTGCAACTAGAAATCAACCAGGCGAGATCTCAGAGAGATGAAGCTCAAAGAGGGATCACTGAAGAACAGTCGAAACTTGATCTTGTGACGGAGAGATTCTCCATCGCATACAAGTCAATCAGGGCTGTCGTTGAAGCTCAAAGAACTAAAATCTCTCAACACGGAGGATCCGTCTAATGGCTGAAGATTCACTAAGCGGTAGCAAGAAATACTGGACTAGACCAGAGAACCTGGTGAAATGGGCTGTCATTGCCGTACTCGGTTATGTCGGGTTCATGTGTCTTGATTCCATTCTTCCGGTGGTAATCCGAGTACTCGATTTCGCACTTGAAGCCGTTTGGAAAGCAGTTCTATTAGCGGCCATTGCTGGAACCATTTCTTGGGTTATTTTCAGTAACGACCTTCATAGACTAGTTTGGTATGGATATAGCATGCTGATGGCAAAAGTGACAAATGTTTTTGTCACTATTGATCCAATCGGCGTCATGAAGGCGACAAAAAAGAAATTAATGTCTTACTTCGATGAGATTAAAGAATCTCTCGGAGCATTGAGGGGACAAAGAAAATCTCTCATTGAGAAGATTGAAGCTAAGGGTAAGGCTTACGAGCATAGCATGAGTGTCGCTAGTGCTGCCATGAAGCGACAAGGCGAGAAGGGGATGAAGAAAGAGATCGCTCTTCAATCCCGTAAAGCCAATAGACTTGAAAAGTCGTCAATGACCTATCAAGCTCTTCTGAATAAGATCGATGCTCATATTGCTGTCGCTGAAAAGATCATGGAAGCTTCCGAGTTCATGATCGCTGACATTTCCGACACGATTGAAGATGAAACTGAAAAGCGTGCTACAATTCACGCTAGTTATAAAGCTATTTCAGCTGCCAAACGGATCCTATTGGTAGGTCGTGATCGTGAGATGCTCGATCTTGCTATTGAAGCAAATGCTCGTGATTATAACCAAAAACTTGGTGAAATCGAGCAATTCATGGAAGATACCAAGAGTGCCATCACTACGATGGATCTTGAGAATGGCATCGTTGAAGAAGATGCTGTCAATCGTTTGAAGGAATGGGAAACCAGAAGTCAAGCCCTACTTGAAGGCGGTACTGGAAAGACTAAGTATAGAGTTGGTGGGCCAACTCTGCCATCAGCTTTCCGAATCGGCGGCGAAAATACAGATGCTAGCGATATAAACGAAGAGCCAGAAGAAGAGAAACGACAATCTTTTGCCGATCTTTTCGATAAAATCTAAACAAATAGGGAATACGAGGAATTAGGATGGCAAAATCATATTCAGTCAATAAGGGACCGATTATCGGTCTCGTGGTTGTGGTGCTGGCCGTTGTTGGCCTCCTTTATGCTAGGAGTCACGGACTCTTACCGGAAGGAACCAAGGCACAAGATGTTTCTGGTTTGATGAGCGCCGATCGGGATGCATCTGCTGCACCTGGCTCCAACTCATCCGCGAATAAGTGCTTGGAGATCGGTGTTGTCACTTGGGGCGGTTATGTTGGTGGTCAGTACTGGAATCAAGGATTCAAAGATAATCCGAATTCTCGATTCCATCAGGATGGGATTTGTGTCAATTTCCATCTAATGGATGATTTTGCAGCAAGTCGTGCAGCTTTTAAAGCTGGGAAGATGGACCTCATGTGGGTTACCATCGATGCATTCCCAACAGAATCCGGCGGTTTTGGGGAGCCAGTCGGGTTCCTTTTCCAGGCTGACTGGTCTCGTGGTGGTGATGCGATTGTATCAAGAGCAGGCATCAATTCAGCTGGTGACCTAGCTGGTAAAAAGATAGTGGTGGCTGAGGGAACCCCGAGCCATACTTTCTTGCTTTGGATGCTTGACATGGCCGGCATCTCTCTCATGGACGTCACCCTCGTTAAGGTGAATTCAGCAGCTGATGCTGCGCCTATCTTTAAATCGAATCAAGCAGACGCAGCGGTACTCTGGTCTCCTGACGATAAGAGCTGTGTCGATGCCGTTAAGAACTCCAAAATTCTGGTGAGCACCAAACAGGCAACACACATCATTGCCGATGGCTTCATGGTTAAGGAATCTACCTACAATAAACGTAGGGATGAATTAACGAAGTTGGTCCGAGGTTGGTTGAAGGGTGCTGCTGAGATTAATGGATCTGATGCTATCAAGCTTCAGGCAGCAAAGATCCTATCCGAAGGTCTCGGTTCAACTACTGTTGACGACAGTTTGGCTGCCATCAATAACACGCGTCTTGCGACGTACGGTGATAACCTCGAATTTTTCGGTCTCGATAGTTCTTACACAGGAGTCACTGGGGAGGCTCTTTATAAGAAGATGTCAGTCGTTTATGGTAAGCTAAATCTTGCCAAAAATCCTCCGCCATGGGAGAAGATTGCTCATCCAGATTTCATCCAGAATTTGGGTCTTGAAAAAGAGACAGGCATGGCTCCTGAAAAGAAGGTTACTTTCACAGCTCCGACTTCGAAAACTGTGCAAGCTAAAGCTATCGCTAGTAAGCCTGTGAAAGTTTCTTTTGCAACTGGCGTGTCAACACTTGACGATAACGCAAAAAGCATCATAGACATGCTCTTTGTGGAACAGGCAAAAGCTTTCCCGACTTCACGTATTCGTATTGAAGGCAATACTGATTCAACCGGTAGTGCTGAAAACAATCGTCGAATCAGTAAGGAACGAGCACAGGCTGTTGTAAGTTATCTGGTATCTCAACATCAAATGGATAAGAATCGATTTGTTGTTGTAGGCAACGGTCCTGACAAGCCTTTGTGCACTGAAGAAACACCAGCTTGTTTCACCAAAAATCGTCGTACTGATTTTCAGATCTTGGAAAACTAAAATCATGATCCTCCCTCTAATTGCTGGACTCGTTGTTTGCTTAGTTATTACCGTGATAATGGCGTTATTGAATGCCGCCATACCACGTCTCTTTGAAATTAGAGGGAGTCTAAGCGAGAGAATGTCAATAACTCTTCAGGTCGTTGGCATTCTCTTGATCGTGGTAATCTGGTGGGGAATCTGTGCAACAGGACTTACGACCCCACAAATCTTGCCGTCGCCAATAACTGTTCTTAAGGTTTTTCCTGAATTACACTATCAGGATGCATTAATACTTAATCTTCTTTATTCTCTATTACTGAATTCTCTTGGTTATTTAGAAGCTATAGCCGTATGTCTACCGATCGGTTTTGTTATTGGAATGATCCCACTCTTTAGGGAGATGTTCAATAAAATCATTGATTCAACTAGATTTGTGCCATTAACAGCTGTCACATGTTTGTTTATAGCTTGGTGTGGCATTGAAAATAATATGAAAGTTCAATTTTTGGCTTTCGGTATTATTGTTTACTTATTACCGGTTGTTATTCAAAGAGTCAGTGAAGTTCCTGAAGTTTATCAACAAACAGCTTTTACTTTAGGGGCTTCAAAATGGCAAATGTTTAAGACGGCTTTCTTCCCCTATGTTTTAGGAAGAGTTGTCCAAGACATTAGAGTCCTGGTTGCAATTTCTTGGACTTACATAATCATTGCTGAAATGTTGAATAATACTGGGGGCATTGGCGGGATCATTTACGTCGCAGGAATACGTCAAGGACGAACCGATAAAATATTCGCACTTCTGTTTGTGATTGTAGTTATCGGATTTTGTCAGGACAAAATTTTTCAGTGGTTGGACAAAGTTGTCAACCCTTCCAAGTACGCCTGAGGAAATATGCAAGCTGTAAAAATGGTTAATACGGAACTTCCTGACGTTTTAGAACTTAGGAATGTTCGTCAAGTTTATAAAGACAAAAAAACCGGGAAAGAGAATACCGTTATTGATGATTTAAATCTCTTGATTGAAGACGCTCCCGGTAAAGGAGAATTTATCGTTGTTCTCGGTTCATCCGGATGTGGGAAAAGTCATATCCTTCGTTATATTAGTGGGATCCAGACTCCGACTTCTGGAGAAGTTCTTATCGGTGGTCGTCCACTTCAGCGTAGTGATCGTGTTGGAATGGTATTTCAAGCATACTCCTCGATGGAGCATTATACTGTTCTAGAAAATGTTGCTCTCGGTCTTCGTTATAGGGGAGTTTCGAAAAAAGAACGTGAAGCAAAAGCTATGGAAATGATCGTTAAGGTTGGTTTGGAAGGGCATGAACATAAATATGCCAAATACCCAAACCTTTCCGGCGGTCAATTACAAAGAGTAGCTATCGCTCGAAGTCTTGCTTATGAAAGTAAAATTCTGCTCATGGATGAGCCTTTCGGTGCTTTAGACATCGAGACTCGTACTCAAATGCAGGATCTTTTAGCTGATATTTGGTTGAGTATTACTCCAACCATCATAATGGTTACGCATGATATTGCTGAAGCTGTTTATCTAGGTGATACTATTTACGTCATGAGACGTAATCCGGGAAATATTGCTAAAGATTTCAAGTCTCCTCTTCCTCTCGAACGGAATAGAAAAATGAAACGTAGCCCGGAGTTCATTCAGACTGTTCATGAGATCGAAGATTTCATGGCTTGAAAGTCATTTATGAACTTTGAAGTAACAATTACCGTAATTAAGTATAAAACTGATGAATCAGGTGAGGCCGTTGATACAGGAATGGTGCCTAGACGGAAAAAGTTTAGCGCATGTTATCAAGTCCCTTACTGGCTTTTAACTAATCGTAGTCTTGTTAGCCACGGTGATACGGAAGAAGAGGCTGTAGAAAAGCTAAAAGAGATGATAAAGGCTTTTCATGCAAGTATTCTTCTGACAAGCATGTCTGAACGTACCATAGAATTCGATGATAATTCTATGGAGTTCATCGTTGAAACACCGCATCAAAAACCAGAAATTTGTCTCGATTGTTCTAAATGCAAATTCGTGAACGTTGAGGGTGCAAGATTCTGCGCTAGCTGTGGAGCAGAATTAATTGCAATGGAAAACGTTCCGATGGCAAAAATGCCAAATGTCGTTGATGTGGCGATAAAAAGAATCAGTGAAACAAATAGACTCGGAAATCGTGCTCTATTATTGACTACCATCATAGTCAGAATTAAAGAAATAGTCACTGATGACGGGGTTAGTCCGGAATCAATGACTGCAGAAATAAGACAGCTTTTAGTTGATCATGGATTCTTGTGATTCCTAAAGGAAGACCCGTCGGATTCACTGAAGAGGATGAACAAGCTCTTCGTGCAGAGTTCACTTTTGCCGGTAGTTGCGGCTGTGATGGTGCTTACGATGACGGCTGTCCATTCTGTAATAGCAAAAAATTCGATGAATGGTGGCTCAAACGTCGTCTCGAGAGATCAAAACTAAGGATTGTTTGAACGTCGTTTCAAATCTCTCAGTAAAGCCGTCATACCGAAATAAACAATGACGAATCCGGTTACCCAAAAGACTCCTTCTATATAAGGTCGTCCATAATCAGGGTTCTCTTTCTGGATAACTCCGACTGAAACTCTTGATTCATGAGCTTTGGTGATTATCTTCTTAATTCCGTCAGCTAGTCTTCCTTCATTGAAGTCTGAGTTTCCAGCTTTCATTATATTTTGCCAAGCTGACTTCGGTATATTAAGATTATCACCGAAATAAACGGATACTTCACTTGTAACTGAATTGATTTCTATCACAAGTGAATTTCTAACGTTAACTGCCTGATTCGAGTCAATGAATATTTCGACATCGAACGGCCAAGATTTAGCAGCTGTTATAAGAACAAGTTCATCGTCAGCTTGTATGATATCGGAGTTATCAACTATCTTTATCACACTGGATGATATGAAGCTGTAATATTAATTTTCAGTGTTCCAGCATCATACGGTATGTTAGTGTAATTTTGTCGCATAGGAGAATTACGTGATATCAAGATATTCTGATCCAGAAATGACTGAACTCTGGTCTGATGAATGGAGGTTGAATACTTGGTTCAACATAGAATATACCTTTCTTGAAACGATGGAAGAACTTGGCTGTGTGCCCGAAGGAACAGCTGAGCATATCAGACTAAATTGTATCCCTCTCGATTATAGACGAATTGCTGAACTTGAAGTCGAGACTCGTCATGAAGTTATTGCTTTCATCTTCCATCTCGAGGAGAAATCGGGTGATTTAGGAAGATGGATTCATTACGGGATGACTTCTTCTGATTTAGTTGACACAGCACTAGCCGTAATGTTGAAAAGAGCGACTTTCATATTAATCAATCGACTCGATAAGTTGTGTGCTGTGTTGTTCGGGCTTGTAAAAGAGTATGCGAATGTCCCGATGATCGGGCGAACTCATGGAATGCATGCCGAACCTTTAACACTCGGATTTGTTTTAGCGAGCCATCTTTGCGAATTGAAGAGGGGAATTGATCATCTCAAAATCGCTGAGAAACAAATTTCCGTCGGAAAAGCTTCCGGGGCTGTCGGTACTGGTTCCCATTTACATCAAGAATTTGAAAAAATTGCATTAGATAAACTCGGTCTCATTCCTGAAACGATTTCAACACAGGTTGTTGCACGGGATAGACACGCTTATTATTTTTCAATGCTCGCTCTTGTAGCGTCGGGACTTGAGAGGCTCGCTCTAAATGTTCGTCATTGGAGCAGAACTGAAGTCGGAGAAGCCGCTGAAGATTTTAAGCCAGGACAGGGCGGTTCTTCTGCAATGCCACATAAGAAGAATCCGATTTCTGCAGAAAATATCTGTGGAATTTCGCGTCTCATCCGAGCATACGTAGCACCATCATTTGAAAATATTCCACTTTGGCATGAAAGGGATATATCTCATTCATCAGTAGAGCGTGTTGCTTTTCCTGATGCAACTACCCTTCTTGCTTATATGATTGGAAGAACCGAAACCCTGATGAAGGGTATTCATTTTAATCTTGAAGGGATAAGTAGTAATATCATCATGAGTTCTGAACGTGCTAGAAGTGAGGATGTCCTTCTTGCATTAATAAGAGCTGGCATGAGTCGGCGCACTGCTTATTATCATATACAGCAGGCTACGAAAAAAGAATCGTTCCGTAAAGCGTTGAAAAACAACAAAGAGATCGTAGATCTTCTCAGTCAAGGCGGAATTGATGATTGTTTAGATTCAAATGTTGCATTCCAGAGCTGCGTGAGAATTATAGATAGTAAAATATAATATGAAATTAAACCACGACGCTGCAAAACGAGAAGCACTTCGAATTCAAGAAGAATACCCGAAGTTAATTCAACCGAATAAAACAACCACTAATCTAGCTCTATGTTATCTTGATCTTCTTTCAAAAATGGGTAGTAGTGATACGCTAAAGCCTGAATTAGAAGAAGAGGATGATGAGGGTGGAAATTGTCAACACTGTGGTTTACCCTGTTTCGGATCCCGTTGTCTCACTTGTGTCGAAAAAATGAAAGTTAAGTACGGACTTGACCCACGCGGGTGGCCTGACAGTGGACCCTGCTAGAAAAGTGATGAGTATATGATTATTTTCATTTGGCTGTTAAATTTCTTCATCTCAGTTCTCAATGCTTGGGGATGTGGTAAATCTTGGACTGAGACAAAAGCAGTCGGAAAATTTCCTCATCTTTTGAATTGGTGTGGTGCCATCATGTCAGCCATTGGCTTTACATGGTGTTACATGCTGATCGCTGGATGGATTGGATATACCATCCCGTTTGATCATAAAGTTCACGGAGTTACTGTGAACTCCCCATATTTTAATGAGAAAGATCTCTCATTCTTTTTTGATATGGGATATGTAATTCTGGTTGTTCCCCTGATTGGTTCGGGGATGGTCATCACGGTCAATTCTTGGTGTGTTGCGTGGCGTAGCCGGACATTCGGAGATTCTGCTGTTGCGGCATATAATACTTTCGCCATGTACGAAAATATATACTCGGCAGTTACAGAATCAGCTGGCGTATTCGGAAGAATCAACAGCTATTCTAAGTCTTCATCGAGTAGTAGTGATAGTGATGATAAAGAAAGCTGGATACTCATGCTAGTTTTAGCATGTTTTATTGGTGGAGTTCTTACCACCAAGTGGATAATCAAGAAAACTCAACTATCAACAGCATATGATCGAAGATACCAATACGAAACTTCTAAAATATAGGTAAATAGTGCTGAAGGAAAAAAGAGACGAAGCTGCCGCGCTATTGGCAAAAGCAAAAGCCATTCATGCTAAAAGAAATAATCAGATGAATGGCGCTTATAAGGCGATTTGGGCTGCTGTAGGTATCGATGGGAATCATGCAACTGGAGATTTTGCATGCAATTGTTTCAAAGCAGCCCGTTCATCGACTAACAAATCCGGTAAAAGAGGTCATAGACCGATAACAGATGAAGACTGGGTTATGGCCATAGAAATGACAAAGACTCTTTCATCATAGACTTGACTCAGTAAATCAACTATCCATACTCGTATTAGTGGGTATGGAACAAGCCAAAGAAATCCAATCTGATGATGACAGAGCTCTTCGACCGAAGAGCCTCGCTAATTTCTTAGGCCAAGAAGCAGTCAAGCAGAATCTCGCGATTTGTACGGCATCGGCTCTAGCTCGTGGTGAGTCACTCGATCACGTTCTACTCAGTGGCCCTCCTGGTCTCGGAAAGACTACATTAGCTGAGATTCTCGCTAATGAGATGGGTGCTAAGTTAGTCGTATTGAATGCACCATCGATTAAATCAAAGGGTGAGATTGTATCGGTTTTAGTCAATCTCAGTCGTGGTGACATCCTGTTTATTGATGAGATCCACGCTCTTCATCCAAAGATTGCCGAGATCCTCTATCCGGCTCTTGAAGATTTTAAACTCGAAATTGTTGCGGCAAATCAAGCCGTCAAGATAAAACTCGAGCCTTTCACGATGATCGGTGCTACGACAAGCGCCGGTAAATTGCCTCGTCCTCTGCGTGATCGATTCGGCATCATCTGTGAAATGCAGCCGTATTCTGAAGATGAATTGATCCAAATTATTTTTGGATCAGCTGATAAGCTTGGTCTTGAGTTAGAAGAGACTGGCGCTAGGGAGCTCGCACGCCGAAGTCGTGGAACTCCTCGTATTGCAAATCGTCTTCTCAGGCGGGTTAGGGACTATTCTCATTCGCTGAATTGTTCGGCGGATGACCGAGTAGTTAATATAACCTGCAATAATCTTGGTATAGATTCAGCTGGTCTCGACACTGCAAGTCAAAAGTATCTTCTTGCGCTCGTTGACCGTTCAACCCCGGTTGCCCTCAACACTCTCGTCTCGCTTCTCGGAGAGGCAAAGGATGTGGTTGAAGATATGATTGAACCTTATCTCATGTCCATCGGTTTCATCGAGAAGACTCCGAAAGGTCGTATTGCAACATCAGCTGGTCGACAGCACCTGCGGTTGGAGCATTGAGATCCGGAAATCAATAATCTGAGTCAGTATGACGTGGCGTGGACGTTCTAGGAGGGAGGTTCACGAACTCTCGTGGGAAGAGTTGGCTAAATATGCGAGGGATATATATGGGAAATGCTACTATTCATAGAATGCGTACTTTATCGGAGCGTGTATCGATTGCTGCTTGTTCTCGTATACTCGGACAAGTTGCAGAACCAGATAAACTGGTTCAATTGTGTTACAACTTCATCATCGATCCGAGTAAAGATAACGCTCATTCCATTTTAGAAGAAATAGGTAATGATACTTGGTTACTTACGTATCTTGAGCCTCCCTTCGAAAGGTGGTCGGGTATTCATTTCGCTGATACTATCCCAATGAGTTCTGGGGAAAGACCTTCTAGGTTAGAATAGGGGATAGTATGAGCGGGGAAATACCAAAGGTTGCATGTTTTACAGGACTGACTAACATCGTTCAAATTGGTGATATTTCAGTTCATATTCAGACTGAATATCTAAAAGAAAAAATGTTATTGATCACTGTCATTAATCGAAGTGGTCGATGCATTAATCGAACTGAGAGAAACTGCGCAGAGCATGTAGATAAACCAGATTTTTACGTTAAACTCGCCAAAGTTGCTCAGGCTCAACAGCATCTTGTTATGCGACGAGTGAACGAAATTTGGGCTGATTATTTGAAAAAACAATCGATTAGTCCACCCCCATCTTCATCAGACGTAACTGCTAAAAGAGTTACTTACCTGTTGGATCTGGGACTTAGGGTTTACGATATTCCGAATCATGATGAATCAGTATCATCAGAATCAGCAAGAAATTTAGCTCGAACGATTTGGCTTGAAGCATTAGAATTGGATCCAGAAAATCGTTTGGTAAATGCTTGCCTCAGTGATTTGGATGATGGTATTCAGATGGTTCAAAAGATCCGTCGATCAAATCGAATTCGACAAGCCGTGAGAGGCAATGAATTTCAATGTAAAACAAAGAATGCCTAGTTTAGACGAAGTCTTTATAATTGATGGAATCACTAGACGTCAAATTATTGAAGATATAAGCGATCTTCTCGGAACGGAAATTAACCTAAATGATCCGTCAATAACTCGAGAGATGTGTGTCGAACTCGCTAATGAACTCGGCTGTACTGACGAATCTCAAAGAGAAGAGAAATATAAGATCCTTTTAGGTCGTATCGCTAATGAATCTGGTGTACATTTAGAAGCCATGAGCCTTAAAGAAAAATGATTTGGCGAGATTCGATAATATATTTCTTCTGGCGAATTATCGGATTACTATTATTGATGATGTCGATATATGTTTGGAGTAAAATTGGATTTTATAACTATATGATTGTTTCATTTATAGTTTTGAGTGTATTCGGCTACCTTTATAATTTTAGGTGGGAACCACCATTTCCGATGGATAAATCTGAAAAAGAAGACTCCAATAAACTTGTTTATTCAGCCATATTCTGGCCAGCAGCTATTGCTTATTTTCCAGCTATCTTTATACGGAAAGAAAGAGAACGAAAAGAACGAATGATTCGTGAAATCATTGAATCATGATTTACGGATTCTCTGACGTCTTCTTTCAACGCGTCTAACTCTGTCAGCCACCCATAAAATTAGTGTGAGAATGTCACCGGATTTCTCACGACTTCTGTCGTAAGCTTTTCCGCATCTTTCACACATACTAATACTTGTAGTATTGATTTTTCGTCTGCAAATAATGCACTTAAACCATTCAGCCATGTTGATCACAATGACGTAGCGGTATGATGCCGTGGTATATTGAAAGTTGATCTTCAAAATACTCTCTTAGCCATCTATCCCCATGTTCATCAATGATTTTGATGAAAAAATCTTTTATTTCCTCAGATCGAGCAGCATATTGAATGAGTGCTTCTTCGTGAGAAATAAGTTGATGAGATGCAGGAGTATAATCACTCACAGAAGTTCCATTCTATCTTGGGATGATGTTCCGGATTTCCACTTATCATTTCGAAACAGTGGGATCTTACCGGTTCTTTACTGATACTCTTTACCGGCGTATTAAAGATAGCACAACCATTGAATGCCATCTCTCGGGGAAGTCTGACTTCAATTCGTACGCAAGCATCCCATTGAAGTTTAGCCGGAATTCTTTCCGTTAACTCAACTCCATTACAGGTTAAGGCAAAGAAAAAGTTTTCTTTACGACCTGTTCTCAATCTCGGGATTGGAGTTGAAGTGATTTTTACTGAGAATTTTCTGGCAAGCGTCTCTGGCGTGGTGAGGATCTCTTCGTCGGTTTCTTCGTCTGACGCTTCTTCGATTTCTTCGGAGGGAGACCCGTCTTTTGATTGTTCGAGCGACGTTTCACTGAAGTCTTCGGCGATGGGCTGACTTTCGTTAAACATTGTTCTTTTCTTTCCTTTAACTTACGCAGAGTGTCACTGAATGAATCGAAAATTCTTGACAATCTAGTGATTTGGCGATTAAGGATTTCAATTTCATCCACTCCCGATTCAGGCGGGATGTTGCCATTACTGACAGCTTCCAGTACTTGATCTTCTGCTGATTCAAGTAAAGCGATTCCTGTTACCCAGTAAGGCTTACAACTGTTTACTGCCCAAGAATGCAGCTTTTCCCATTCATCGTCAGTAGTTCCGTAAACTGAATAACCTTTAAGAAACTTCGGCGGGTTTTTACCCGTCACAGTTTTCAAAATTTCACGAATCGGATGCTCTGGAGTACTTATATATGAATGAAAGTTTTGCATTATTTCCTCGATTTACACTTGTCGAGGAAATACTTAGTTATATCACAAACTTACAACTCATTTCTTACGTGGATCAGTGAAATCATATCCGAGAACTTCATCACGTAATTCACTCATTTCTTCTTCACTCACGATTCGTCTACCGTGACGGTCATACTGCTGATGTTTTAATCGTGGATCAATAGAATGGTGTTGGGGGAGATAACCGCGTTTTTGCAATTCATCAGCTAACCATTCTAGAAAACGTCGCATTCTAGATCATACGATGGAGTGTATCATTTTTAAAGATATTGAGTGTAATCTGTTTGGGAATACGATATGACGATGACCAAAATCGAATGGGATGAAGCTACAACTAGCAAAGTGATTGAAGAGATCGCTTTATACTCTGTTGAACTCGTTGAAGATCCAACTCTCCCTGAGCATGGGGCTGCTTATCTCAATAAAGCTACTGCGACTTGCAGAAATTATTCGAATAGGGTTCTCTATTATATCCAGTCGATTAGTTCTACACTTCGACATCTTAAGATGGAATTGAAACAAGCTGAGATGGATCTTGATCTAAAGATCAACGTAGCACTCAGTGATAACGCCGTTGTTCGTCAACAACCATCAATTGATGATCGAAAAGCTTTAGCTAACTCAATTCATAAAGATGAAAATCAGATTATAGCAGATCTCAGGATCCGAATTCTTGATCTCGAAGAAACCGGAAAAATTCTTCGAATGAGATACAATGATCTTCAACGAACAATGACTGATGTTAAACTCCAACGACAAATCGTGAAAGACGATCACGAGGGTTGGATGACTGGTGGCGGTGGATATACTACGCCTCAAACCAATAAAGATAAGACTGTGCCAGGTGGAATGAAGCCACCGGTTAAGCCCAAGCTTGATCCAACAGATTTACTTGATCCGGCTAAGAGACCAGCAGATCTTCCAGAACCCGTGGATGCAGTTCATGCTTCCCAGATCGCAGCTTTCTTTGATGCTGAATCTGAATCTGTTGTTAAGCAGGGATCGGAGCCAGAAAAATCAATTCCTTCCGAGCCAGAGACTCCTGCAGCGACAGCTAAAACAGTATCCTATGAAGATCTTCTTTCAGATGATTAGTTCGATTGTATTTTAAAGAAATGCGGCGGTAACGTCGCGCTTTAAGCAAGTTCAAGGTCAAGGTAAAGGTAAAGGTAAGTTTATGAGTGATATTACTGAATTTGGATTTGAGGATAGCAAGCTAATCAAGTCGCAGGGTATCGAGCAATTCAAGATGAATCGCCCTGGAGAGATTGCTCGAGTCTCTCTTGTCGCCTTCAAGAAGTTTACGGACGTCATTTGTGCGACTAAGGCCCGTGAAAAGGGCAGTCCTCTCACGGATGAGGAGAAAGCCGCAATCATCACGAAGGTTGACTCGAAACTCGCTGAGAAAGCTGGACGAGAGATCACTGAGATTGATCGTCTAGACATCACGAGTGCAAGACTTGCCTTTGCGTTCACCCACTTCGATCAACGTGTTGGGACAGTTCGCTGCCTCAGCAAGTACGAAGGTCCGAACGTAATCAAGCCTGAAGTTTGTTGCCATGAGTTTGGCGATGCCGACCAAACCATCGCAACTATCGTTATGGTCTATCCGACTATGAAGGATGGAACCATTGACATGGAAGACTTTGCTCGTCGTAAGCGAATCGATTTTCAGCTTCTGCGAATGTCGCAGAAGAAGTTCACTCGAATCCTTTCGGTTTACAACGATGCTCGTGCGGCTAAGATGCCGGTTATCGATTTGAAGTTGACTCTGGATGATGGCGACATCAAATTCCAGAAATACATCATTGAGAACGGTTTGACTGCCGTGTGGGCTAGAGAAGAGACCGATCCCGAACTTCGGAACTGGGTTCTCGAGCAGGGTATGAAGAACTTCAAGTATGTTGAGACATCACTTGGTTTCAAGATGACCAAGGATAAGATGATGGAGAAACTTCGTGGTGGAGCTGGTGGTTCAAGTGAACTGTCAGGTGAAGCTTCGGCAGAAAAGCCGCAACTTGCTACGAATTATAGTTCTCTTCTCGACTAAGGCAATTTGCGAGCCCTAGGACTTGATCCGTCACTGACTGGCTATGGTTGGTGCATTTACGATTCAGAAGCCCCAACTAAGACGGAGAAGCTGGTAATATCGGGCCACGAAGGCACTCTAAGCAGTGTTGTCTCCGTGGCCCGGTTTATTAATTTCCGTTCTTTAGTTGAAGATCTTCTTGGTCGATTTAGAATTGATGTTGTTGGAATAGAGAGTCCTGCGTTTGGGGGCGGGCCATTCTTAACAACTCATTTTAGCCTCATGATGTTTTCACTCGAGGCTATATTCAATGCAAGAAAAAACTGTGTTCTTTTCGATCCAACTACTCTAAAACTTCTCGCTACAGGGAAGAGTGATGCATCGAAACAGGACATGCAAAAGGCAGTTCAACTCGATCGGATGACAACTGATCTTGTTCAATCAGACGAGTCTGACGCTTATCTAGTTTCTCGTTTTGCTGCTCGTTTCATGATGCTGAAAAATTGCATCATTTCTCCTGATGAATTGAGTACTAATGAACGACAGATATTTCTTGAGCGCTCGAAAAAGCGAAAAGGGATAGTCAGAAGAACTGCTCAGATTTTTAGGGAGAATAGCCGATTTTTTGAATTCAGTCGTATTCCAGAAGGAAATATCAACCTACCAAAGAAATCTGAAATACGCCCAGAATTACTTGAATGGCTAGACACGCACGAAATGTAATTTGGTTTTCAAAGGCATATTATGGCAAAAGAAGTCGTTAAGGCCGCTAAACTTCATCCGAAACTTGCAAAATTTAAGGCATCCGTTGAAAAGCGGACAAATATCAGGGATGTGTTTGTCGAGCCAAATCTTCGGCTTAATTATATCAATACCGGTAGCACAGTATTGAATATGTTGGTTGGTGGTTCTCGACTAAACGATGGTTCTTTTGTTTGTCCTGGATGGCCGAGGGGAAGAATCGTTGAGATTTATGGCCGTGAAAGTTCCGGTAAGTCAACGATTGCTATGTCTGCGATGGCGCAGGCGTTATTTAATGGCGGGAAACAGGATGGGTGCGGTCTTTACGTCGATCTCGAGTGTGCCGTTGTTGACAAATATGCTCAAAGAATCGGTGTCGATTTCCGTTCTGTAGAACAAGGCGGATCTGGACAAGCAATACGAGCTCAACCTCACACATTCGAGGAAACTGAAGCTCTCGTCATGAATGCAGCTTTGAACGGAGTTGATATTGTTGTTGTGGACTCCGTTGCCGGTCTCGTGTCAGAACGTGAGATTAAGCGAAATGTTTCGGATGACAAGCAAAAGCAGACGTTAGCTGAAATTCCGAGATTGATGTCGAACTGGATGCCAAAACTCCAGAGCGTTATTTCGAGAACCGGGACTCTTGTCATTTTCTTGAATCAGACAAGAGATAAGATTGGTGCCATGGGCTACACCGAGGAAGCTTTAAAGAGCACGACCGGTGGTAATGCTTTGAAATTCTGGGCGAGCATCAGAATTTTGCTGAAGCCGAAGCAATCAACAAAGGCGAAACGATTCGATCCAGTTACGAAAGAAATGGTCGAATTGCAGATTGCGACCGATATCGAAGCGAAGATGATTAAAAATAAGGTCGATGCCAAGCAAGGGCATTCAGGCCTTCTTACGATTCGCTATGGTATCGGTGTTGACGAGCTTCGAACGATGTTGAATGTTGCCGAAGCTTACAAGATCGTCAAGGTGGAAAAGCCGAAGAAAAAGGAAGATGACGACGACTATTCTTCTTCCAGCAAGAAGAAAAAGAAGCCTGAGCCTTCTGGGAAGGGTATCTACGTTTTTACGGGTTCAAGTGGCGAGAGAGTTGAAGGAAACGGAATAGAAAGATTCCGTCTCGCTATCGGGCAAAATCCGGAACTTCTATCAGAAATGCTAGAACAGTGCAAAACGAAACTTGTCGAAGGGTACGACATGGTTTCAGATGAGGAGCTTGCAGCACTTGCTGAGGGAGCTGTTTCGAAGAGACACGATGATGATGAAGATTATGTAGCAACCGATGCTCCGGAAGAAGTGTTTGACGAACAGGAAGAGCCAGATGATCCGAATGCACCGGATCCGGTCGAATGCGTTGACGCAAATAGTTTACTCGACGATTAACCTGCTCGAGGACTAGCTATGACGACCGACAAAATCAAACCTGTTAAAGTCTCCATCAAGAACTTTCAAAGTGTTTCTGATATAGAATTTGAAATTCATGGCTTTACTTGCATAACTGGACCTACAAACATAGGTAAGTCTGCAATAATTCGTGCAATTTCAAGTGCTATCCTGAATAAATCAACGATCGGGATAGTCAGAAAAGGAAAGAAATACTGCACTGTCGAGCTTGCCGGCGACGGATGGGGCATGAAATGGGAAAAGGGTGATGGCGTCGGTCGTTATTGGGTTCCTGGTGAAGAAAAAGCTCGAACGGGTATTGGTCAGGGTCAAACGGAATTAACTGAGAAGCTCGGATTTAAGTCAATCAAGGTTGGCGATGATGTTTTAAGTCCGTGGCTTGCTACTCAATTTGATCCTATTTTCCTATTGAATAAATCCGGTCCTGCAGTAACTAATTTCATATCCGATATTTCTCGTCTAAAAGTCCTTCAGGATGCTATTGTCATAAATGCGAGGACTAAACAACGGTCTTTAGCTGAAGCGAATTCTCATGATGAAGAATTAGCCTCAATTACTGCCAGAGAGTCAAAACTAGACGGTCTTGATAGTCTTTTAGCAGTTGAACAAGATCTAGTAGCTGAACTTGAATCATTGAAAGCATGTAGTGATAGGATATCAAAGGTTACAGTTTTATCAGATAGAATGGATTCTGAGTCTGAAGTTTTGAAAGTTATTGTTGGAGTAAAAGATGTGAGGGTTCCTGCTCCATCATCAGGAAATGTGTCAGTTTTATCGGAAGCAAATAAAAAGAATCAGGAGCTTGAAAGAACAGCTTTATCTATTGCTTCTCTTCGAACAATATCCTCTGTTGTTATTCCTGATGCTTCAGATGAAGCTGCATTGAATAAAATAAAAGATGGTAGAAGAATGTTGGAAATTGAACCACTGTCGAATTCTGTAAAAATTCTTCAGTCAAGTTCTTCTGTTAAAATTCCAGCAAGTTCTGAGTTAGACGTCTCTCGCCTTCAGACGGGAGCTAGGATGGTATCGGAAATCGCTTCACTCCAGGAGTCAATAAGTCTCATGGAAACTGAAGTTGAAATCCCTACCTCCGTAGATAAAGAAAGCTTGCAGAAATTTTTAAGAGCGAAACAGCTACTATCCGAAATTGCTGCAGCAGAAAAGGACATCAAAAAAGGGGAGGATAGTTTGAAACAATATGATGATGAACTTCAAACTGTTCTTGATGAATTAAGCAAAATTCCGACTTGTCCAACTTGCCAACAAGTGTGCGCTGATATACACTCCCATAATGTCTAGTACATCAGTTCGACGTAAAAAACCAATAAACCGTTGGGGTTGTAAACCAAACGATGACGTATGTCTAGAACACGACCAACCACTTATATGTAGACATGGTTGTGAAGATGTTAAAGAACATCAGTGTAAAGATGCGACTAAAGATAAAGACGATGCAATCGAAAATAACTCATGACGTTATATCTAGATATAGAATGCGATAATGATGCTCGATGCATATTACGTAGTAACCATGATTGTTCAGGACCTATAACAGCTTATGCTGAATCAATTAAACCTTTACCTCAGGGTTCATTGATTTTTAGATTTTGTGAAAAACACGAAATTTGTATACCATCATGGATGAGAAAATTATCCGCTGAAGAAATGGTTATTATTGATATTATGAATACTTAGATGTTTTGTAAATCGCCGAGCATACTACTTACGATTAAATAGATCTCTTATTAAATGCCATCACATGAAGTGTCATAAACATGGTATTTTAAATGGAGGTGAGTACTATATTTGGAAATCGAAAGGAAAGGAAAAACGCGCGTGTAAACAGTGTGCTAGGGATAAATCGAAAAAAGAATATGAAGTATCGATAAATAGATATGCATCTAAAGATTATGCTGGCCAAACTTTCAATGATTTAACATTTCTTGAGCCAACTGAACATAGACGGAGAAATCGCATATTATGGAAATTGAAGTGTGTATGCGGGAATGAAACTATGAAAGTTGCTGTTGATGTTATAAGGGGAGTTACGAAAAGTTGCGGATGTAAGACTAGTGAACTGAGAGCTGAAGCCGGACGCAAATCAAGAAAACTCGATCCGAAGATCAGCAGTGCTCGTTCGATATGGCGTCGTGTTTATAATGATGGATGTGATTTTGAAACATTTCTAATTTTATCACAACAACCATGTACTTATTGTGGTAGTCTACCTCATCGAATTCATAATGCTTATGACATAGATAAACGAAATCCGAAAATTGAAGAGGCTGATTTTATTTATAATGGTTTAGATAGAATTGACAACTCAAAAGGACATCTACCAAGTAATGTCGTTCCATGTTGCACGAATTGTAATACGATGAAAATGTCTTTATCGGTAGATGCGTTTATCGATCATATTAAATTGATTTATGATCATCAAAGGGCTTGATTTAAATTAGATATCATCCGTCGCAGATCGTCAAGATGTTGGGTGTCTGTAAGCATCATGTTTTCTGCCATTACGGCGAGAGCTCTCATCGTTCCGCTCATTTCGATCGTCTTATGAGCGGCGTCAATTGCTTTCAACTCCAAGTCGATGAGAACTGCGCCGAATGCGACTAAATTAGCAGGGCACGTCGGAACGTTGATTGCGGTCTGAATCGGGTCACTCCCAAGACCAACAATTTTCATTGCCAAATCGTATGCATGCCCTCTTTCTTCTTTAGCATGCTCCTGCCAATGTTCGACCAGGGCATCTCTCCATGGTCCTTTGATTCGGTCTGCAAAACTCCTATAGGCGGCATCAATTTCATACTTGGCCCTAAGCCAATGATTGAGATGCGCGACTATCTGAGACGTAGGAACAGCCAAATCACCTTCTGGTGAAGATGCCGCGGGGGCAAATTCAATTTCACCATCGAGAGCCAAGGTAATCCTTCCAAGTTCTTGGATAGTCTTTGCGATGCTAGGGTGCTTCGCTGAATCAATCGCCGAAGCCACTCGAAGCAAGGACCTTTTGACTGTTGATGGAGTAATCATGTCTCTCCCCCGTGGCATAAAGAGGGTACCGTAGTAGGTGAGGTCAATAGACTGGAATATTGTTCCTATAGAGGGTGCTTTAGCTCTATTGACCGTTGAGGACATCTCTCCAGGAGTCGATATGATGATGGCCGACTTCCGGGACGATAGGGCTCTTTATTATTTTAAACTCGATGGATGGCTCGGTTTATCACATGCCGGAGTCATGATGGGGAAGGGCATGCCGGAACTCATAAATGGAATCTGGTATGTAGAAATCGATGAAGAGAAATCGTCATCGAATCAAAATCATATACCGGATATTAGTTTAATGTCTCTTAGAAAGATAGAATAAACGGAAATCACGAATCTAACTTAGTACTTGACTACATGAGCAAGTACCTGAAACCCGAACATCCGTCATACAAAACAGATCAAGCTTGGTTTCTGTTTGCTGTTTTGAATCCGAAAGGATCGGGATTCGGCCGACTTTTGTTGGTAGAAGCATTGAATCATGCGGCGGTCAGTTTTATCGAACGTGTCATTTCTGATGACGGTCGGGCTAGTAACACCTGTGAACTCATGTCAGTTCATCGTCAGTGCCCGTCAGTAGCGATTAGATCCGATAAAATTGAAGAGGTTCCTTTCAAGGATTTCGCTCTCGATATGGTTGATCGAGCTAAGATTGATAGAGACCCATTAGCTGTAGAAGCATTTAAAGAAGCTATCGGAGAGACCAGGAAGACCCCAGTTCCTCCAGTGGCCCCATCAATGCGAAGAACTCCATCAAATCCTGTTGTGAAGCCAGCCCCGGTTCCACAACAAGACATGAAAAAGTATGAAGACGCAATGGCTGCTCTAATAGGGCTCGGCTATAAGAGACCGCAAGCAGCCTCAATGCTAAAGCCTCTAGAAAATCGTCTATCGAGCATGACGATGGAAGAAATTATCCGAGAAAGTTTGAGGAATTAACAATGTTCTCAAATGATTTCCCACTATTATATGCACCAATCCAGAAAGTCCCTATGACCGGAACTCCGAATCTTGTTCACGTACCAACTAACATGGAACGAAGGTGCCAAATTTGTGGTGCAAAAGCCACCGGAAATAAATGTGACGAATGCGGAGGTCAAATCAATGAGCGCACTGAGATTGGTGTCCTCAATGGTGTCCACACTAATTATGGGACAGTAAACGCTGTTTACAATATGGGTAGCTCCGAACCCGCGGAAGTTGTGGATACTAGAGATATTCAAGATATGCTGAATGAGCGTTTTCCTGAACGAATTCCTCCACGTCCGGACTATGACGTAGAACAACCAAAAATGCTACCTGTTTACAAACCGAGTACGACTGTGAAGGTTGTGAATTTTCTCAGCTATTTAGCTCTTCTTGGAATCGTCATCGTTTGTGCGATGGCTGTAATTTTCTTGATGAGGTAAGGTAGCGCATGATGTTTTGGAATTTTGCCGATAAATATCCGGGTTACGCTACTACGATTATCTTGGTTGCCTTAGTATCATTTACTGTCATAATAGTAAATGTGATCGGCATATTTAAATCTCTCATCTCTCCAAGTCCTTCTGTCATAAATACATGTAATTGTAACTGTGAAGAAGACGATGACGATTGCGATGAAGAAAATGATGAAGATGAAGATGAAGAAGAAGATGACCTGGACGACGAGGGTTCCGTGATTATTGGTTGTTATACTCTTGAGTTATACTGTAACGGTGATCCGAATTGCAGATTTACTCTATCTAAGAGCACTGGTGCTAATGAGTCAGCGGTATTTACCGGCGATTCAGCTAAACAAACACGTACCAAAGCACGTAAGGCTGGATGGAAGTTAAATCTGAAAGAGGGATCTGCTATTTGCCCGGACTGTCAGAGAAGAATGTCTTGAGCGTAAAGTTTGGTGTGGAAGTAACTATAATTGGATTCGGGCCAGATGAAAAACTTCGACCATTCATACCGGGGATCCTATTAACTGATCCCCCATGTTTATATAATGCAAGTGGATCATCACCATTAATCCCCGCCAATGAACTTGAAAAATTAATTGTTTTTCACAAGATAACCAAATGTGAACCATTCAAGTTATCGATTGGGAATTGGTTGGTGATTAAAGATGATGGAGTTGCCTTCTTTCCTTTGGAGAAAGAAGCTGAATACCGCACTTCATTGGCACATACACTGCTTGAAAAAGCAAGAAATCTTCAGGGTGATCCGCTTAAAGCAGTCTCAATGATGGCAGCTTCTGCGGCTCTTGTCGGTATCGATCTAGATGCTTTGAAATCTGATATTGAAAAATCGATAAGACCTGGAGAAAGTTTTCCCGATGTTTACGATAGAATCAAGAAACGGTAGAAGACGAATCCGAGATTCGTGAGAAAAGAAATTAAAGTAATCAAATATAACAGAGTCTCGAATTTAGTTCGATCTTCATCCCCTTCTTTACCGGCTTCTTTAACTACGCTGAAAGTTAAGAACAGCATACATACACAATAAGAGATTTTCTCCAATTTTGGAGAATTGATATTGGATTGTAGGGAGGATGTTATCCCTAAATAAATCAATACCAATAATGAGATAATCCTATTTGACTTCAATGCTTGGCTCTCCGAATCTTTTAACGAATTCAGACCGAGTGAAATCAGTGGTCATGGCTCGGTAACAAAGATAATGAAATCTAGGTTCTGTTCTAATCCTTCTAGCCATAGGACCGATTTTTGGATTAAATTGTGCTCTACAAGCATCACAAGCATCATCGGTAACCTTTGCCATTTTCTGGCAAACTTGACACGTACCGATACGCGCAACGCTTGCTATTTTTTCAGTTGACTCAACTTGAACAGCGGGTTCACTCATGTGGTATGCTAAACGTACGCCTGCTTGATTTACGGGCAACCTCTTCATCAAAGGTTCGATTTGATGGCCTCTAAAAAATTTTGGTCTATTAAATATATTGACAATGAAGGAGAGGAAGTCATTAAGCACGCTTTCATGACAGATGAAGAAAGTTCTATGCTCGTAACTGAATTCGCCAAACAGGGTATTTCAGTGATAGCACATCAACTTTCTGCAGGTGTATCTTTAAAAGAGAATGCCACGAAAGAAATTGCCGCTGAAGCGGACAAGACAGCCCCTCAATTGGAGGGACGTTCTTCATGCGACGATCAGTGATGTTCAACGTCTTGATCGTGTTGTTAGATATAGCAGCATACCATTTTCGGTTCCTGAAGCAACTTCAACTCATTCTTTCTGGGTGACTTTATACTCTGCTCTCATATGCACCTACCTTGAAGATGCTTCTCCTCCATTATCTGAAGTTCTTCTCTATGCTGCCACTCATGATATATCGGAAGCAGTTACGGGGGATGTCGTTAGAGTTTTGAAATATTCAACTCCTGAGATGAAACAACAAGTGGATCGATCAGAAAAGATACTGATCGATAAACTATTTCCAGCACCTCTGAAGAAAATAACCATAAAACCAACTAAGAAAACAAAGATAATCGTTAAAGCTGCCGATTTCATGAGTTTGTTTCATTTCATGCGTCGAGAGGCAGCCAGGATGAATTTAGAAATCATCCCATTCTATTATAGAATGCTAAGAGATATGAAGGATGAATCTGAAAAAGTTCCGCGTTGGATCGTCGGTCTCTACAGAGAGATGATGATCGAGGCGGAAATGGTTGGACAAGACTGCTTCGGAGAGCACATCAAGAATCCTCGTTGGTATAGGGAAATTTAGATGGAAGAAACCAAAAGTGAAATCGAAGCTCGCATTGATGAACTCTCAAAGATCAAAGAAGAATTTTGGAGTTCAGAATGGGCGTCTCGTGTCGAAGAGACAATAGAGAGACGTTTAAGTGAGCTTCGAAGTATGAGAGAAAACGCTGACGAAGGAATATTTCAGTCAGTGCTTCGTTCACATAAAGCTCTCTGTGCTGCTAAGCAGATGGATGAAAAAGCTGCTTACGGACAAGATCCGGCTATGTATTACACTTTAGCTGTTTGCGGTGAAGCCGGTGAAATGGGGAATAAGATAATCAAAGCACTTAGGAATGGGAATAATCCTAAGGCAACAAAGACCGCCGTCATATCGGAATTACCCGACGTTATTATTTATTCAGCAGTTTTAGCACATGTTCTTGATTTAAACTTGACGCAACTCGTCAATGAAAAAGTTCAAGTCGTTATTGAACGTGCTTTGTCTGGTTATTACGGCGGTCCACTCGAAGAAGAAACCGAACCTACAGATTCCCCCGAAAAATAGTATAAAATGGGAGAGTACTGGTTTTATTGACTAAGTTTTCTACCACTGCGTCATCTTCTTGTTGTGGTGATCTAAGATGGACAGTTCTGGCTAATTCAAGAAGAGCAGGATCACTTGTTATCCTCATTAAATCTCGAGCCGCAAAAGGATAACGCTCGAGAACTTCAATGACTTCACCATAAGTCATTTGATCAAGTCTGCATTGACTTAGGTACCCAATCTGTTCACAAACATACCAACAATTATCGCTCGTATCTAAATTACACATCGTTCCGCAAGCAGGATTCGGATTTACGAGTGCGCATGGATCAATTTCAGTAATTTTCTGGCAACCGCACGGATCTTGATTACATTCGCAGCTCATCTGGGTACCTCTACTCTTGCTGTGATGACACAATCTTTTGAAAATTTGAGACCACCGATATGAACTTTTCCGTTCGGTTCAACTATTGCAGAGCCCCCTTGACCGAAATCTGAAATATATTTACCATATGGACCATCAGTTATTTCTTCTCCCCATCTATTCGCTAATGCAAGAACGCATTCATTCTTTTTAGCGAATTTTGTCCATCCTGGCGGAGGGAAGAAACCTCTTCCCCAGTTAGTTAATCCGGCGACAATCCCGACTTTTGCACCTTCAAAGAGTGGCTTATCCTCATCAGTCGGGCTTTCATCTTTGAGATCTCTACATACCACGGCTGAAAGGAGCCCGATATCAGTATCGACTATCGGAGGTGGGGAACTACCGGGGGTAGACCAAAGTAAATCACATCCTATTCCATGGATTTTTCTACTTAAAATTATTAGTTCGCCATCTGGCGATATGACAGCAGCTGAATTATATAGAACACCGTTTAGATATTCAATAAATCCATAGGCTACATATGTGTTTGCAGCTACAGCAAACTCTCTGAAAGCGTGAAAAGTCCAACCATTTGATGACTCTGATACCGGAGTCGCTTCTTCAGGTGACATGAATGTGCATCCGGTAAGACAGAGTTCTGGCAATACTACTAATTCTGAATCAAGCCTGAGAGCCATCGATAATAAATCAGAAATCTTTTCAAAATTTGTCTGGATATCCTCTGGACTCTTTGCGAGTATCGGGCTGAACTGGATAGTTGATATTATTACCGATTTCATATTTATCCCACGACAATGATAGGGCCACGTTTTTTCGAAATTTCAGGGAATGACTCAGCTTTCTGTTTCATCTCAGTCGTGCTATTCTCTATAACGGAAAGTGCTTCGCTCACTCTTCTGAATCTCACGGCAGCTTCTGAATCCGTTTGATTTCTATCGGGATGGTGGGTCCCCATCAATTTCTTAGCTATCGAACGAGCTTCTTCAAGCTTCTCTTCAGCTCTCTTGACTTTCTCTCCAGGAGTTTTACCGATCCTTATAAAGTTAAACACGGATTCAGGATCCGTACCGAGAACATTCCAGGCATCTATCAAGTTCAAAAGGAAAAACCCTTGAGGGACTTTAGGGAAGCCCTTCGTTTCCCAAATTTTTGCACCCTTTTACCCCGGATGAAGGATTTAAGCTCTTCGAGTGTGGTTAGCTCCCTCCCATTGACGGCTTTATATTCCGCCTCATATTCTAGAAGCTTTTCCAGAAACTCATTAAATCCATTCATTGATCAAAACCTTACTCGCGTTGTAAAGTCCCATTATCAATGCCATCAATCAGTAAGGTAAAGCACCGAGGAGATAAGCAAGAATGGACTCGACTTCATTCAGCTTTAAGGGATACATACTCCTCCCTCGGCCTTCAGAGAATGGTAGCGGTACTTGATAACTTCGCGGATAAGAAAGAAACTATCTGTCGTCGACTCGGAGTAGTATGTAATTCCGATATATCAAGAATAGTCAAGGGTTTGAGGAAGTCGAAAATTTCGACTTCACGTACGTAACATTGGATAAATTGATTACTCGCATTGCGAGTGTGGATTAGGAGAATAGGGAAATATGGCCACGAAGAAGAAGACTGAGAAGAAGACTGATGGTAAGACCGGTGAGAAGAAAGTTCTGACGCCAAAGCAAGCACAAATCAAGGTCAGTTCTTTGTTCAGGGGCCTCGATAATGAGGTCACGAAAATTCAAACTGGGATGAAGACGATCCATGGACTCAAGTCGCAGATTAGCAATCTTGCTCTTGGTCTTGCTAACGTTGCTGTGACAGCAACTGCAGCGGCGAAAGCTGCAAAGACAGCAAAGCCCGCTGCTGCAAAGCCCGCAAAGGCGACGGCGAAGCCAGTAAAAAAGGCAGCAGCGAAGCCCGCAAAGGCCGTAGCGAAGCCAGCGAAGGAGCCAAAGGCAGCGAAGCCAGCGAAGGAGCCAAAGGCAGCGAAGCCGGCTACCGCAAAGGCCGCGAAGCCTGCGAAGGCCGCCAACATTGAAAAAGCTCCAGTTCCGAATCGTCCCACGACTCGTGATGCAATCAAGGAAATCTTGACTGAGGCAGGCAAGTTCCTCCCTGTCATTGAGGTCCGCGATCTCATCGTTGCGAAGTATGGCTACATCTCTCGTCAGTCTGTTTACCAAGCTGCCAAGAAGGACAAGGACGTTATCGTCATTGATGGGAAGCTTGGCCTAGCCGGTTTTGCGAAACCGACTGAGACAGCTGAGACGACTGAGACGACTGAGGATGATAATGCTGAAGAAGCATTGGTGAATAAGATCGCACAGAGTCAAGCGACATCAGCGATGGCCTAATCGCTCAAAAGTACGATCTAACATGGTTGAAGAATTGAACAGCTTGGATAGAGAGAGTGATATTCTTCCCACTTATGCGGCTCGGGTTGCTCGAATGCTTTATCTGAGACAGTCCTGCTCGGAACAGCATTTAGTTTTCCAAACGGAACTTCTCTTAATAAAAACAGCCGAATCGAAACTAAAGAAATGGCTAATTGACTTACACGGTCCTTTTGGTTTAAAGCAACTCCGAGCCAGCATAGAGGCCGAGTTAAGGTCTCTGATTAAGGAAAAATTGAAAAATCTCGATTCAGGACCGCTTTTTCCGGTTCTTGCCGATGAAGTGAGCGGGGTATCCTTCGATTTTCTCTTTTTAGATCAGAACTAATAACTTGGACTTCCCGCTTGCATCAACATTATCAGGAGTTAAGTCCGTCGTTCTTACGACTATAGCTAGTTCTGAGAAACGACGACTTAAAACTGTCGGTGTTAGTTGCAAGAGAAGCTGTTCTGGCTGTTGTAGACGTTACATAGAAATAACGGTAGCCGAGGCCTCGATCATAGTTTCTTTCCTTAAACAGAAAAAACTATGGGACTCCGTTAAAGAAAAGGCAGAGCGGGCATCTTCAATGGCAAAGAAGGTGCCCTCTAATGCTTGGTTCAAGATGGATATTAAGTGTCCGGTACTTAATGATGATGATTTATGCTCAGCTTATTCAGTAAGGCCTCCGGTCTGTGCTGTTCATTATGCTAAATCAGACCCAGCAGTTTGTAATCCTTCTAAATTTTCAAATCAGAAATATGACCCCCTAGAGTTTGTGGAAGAGTTTGCAGAATCAAGAAAGAAACTCAGTTCTACACTTGCCGGTTATGGAGTGTTGCAAATGGTTCTGCCCCTTCCAACAGCTTTGCTTATGGCAGATCGGATTTCGATAAAGACTGGCCTTTCCTATGATCAGGTCATGTCAATAATCCGAAATGAGATATAGTATATAGTATATATTTCGAAAATATATGGCATAATTATCGATTTCGAAGCTCTTGATAAGATAGAGAATTGTTAGTCTGTCTTTACGAGAGATGAGTTATGCCAAAGCCTTTCCCGACGAATATTAAATCCGGTCCTGGACAAGGGGCCTCCGGTAAGCCAGGCCCGCAGGGACCTGAGGGACCAGGTTTTGCTCCAAGTATCGACTTAACTGGAAACCGAGCTCAACAAGCCGTTATCGGTCTTCGAGAACGTCCCATATCAGCAGATCCACCTGCTGTCGGAAATGTTTATGCTTGGAACGGAGTTCAATGGGCTCCAGTTACCATTAGTTCTGGCGGAAATGTTCCAGATCCAGATACTGGAAATGTTTTTGACGTTTTAACAGTATTCGGTAACTATTCTCCTGTTGCAACCATTCTAACTTCATCTGGTGAATTTTGGTCAGTAAACTATGGTGATGTCGGGAATCCGAGTATATTACGGACTGATTTATCTACTAATAGACCAGATCTCATCATTATAGGACCGAGTTCAAGTGAAGAATGGTATAACATAATCGAAATCCCTGGAAACGTACTGGTCGTAGTTGGGGATAACTCTAGTGGAATCCGCTTCATGCGAGCCATAGATTTATCCGTATCTCCGCCAGTCATTGGTGAGCCTTGTGAAGTTGGACTTCGTCCAGTTACTTCTGATTATGGGGGTGGTAAATCACCTGGATCAATTGCTTTTGATGGTACATATTTATGGACTGTCGTATCCACGGGAGGAGCTTACGCTCAATATACAGGAGGGGGAACTGCAGCCATTTCATATTATGGCTCAATAATTTTATCTGATGGATCTGGTGAATTTCCAACCTATGCAGCTTGGGTTACATTTGATCCGAATGGTTCTAACTATAGTGATGGTCTTCCTAGATTATGGTTCTTAAGTAGTGCACTAAGCTCTAGTACTGACTATTATGCAGTCATGGATCGAGTCGTTATAGGTACCTATACGATCGATTTATCGGTACCGATCAATAATGAATTATATAGACCATGTGAAATATTAATTGGCGGAAATCGTCTTTTTTATTTACAATCTTCAGATAATGACGGAAACGTTGCGAGGATCAATCCTGATACCGGTGATATTGAAACGTGGGTTTTCGTAAATCCTACGGGGTTTGCTCCCGCTTCTTTTGCTTATGATCCGGAAACTTCCAATTTAATCGTTTCAACTATTAGAAACGATTATAGTGGATTATATGTTAATGTGAATATCATAACTGCTAATCTCAATAGCATAACTGTAGTTGACCTACCACTATTTACGTATCCAGGAATAATTGGTGTCTATCCAGCGCCATCAAATCCCCCGATTGCTCATTTGTCAGTATGGGATACGACAGGCGGTCATGGTTGGATTCCATCCGGTGGATGGTCTGACATGATTTATAAGCCTACTCCGAATCTTCGCGCATTAGTTCAAGTTGACATATCTACACATGATGTGATCTATTCGAACCATCATATGTTGGCATATGCTGCTGCTGGATCTGGGGGTGGCGCAACTGATTTTACTAATGTAGTGTTTGTTGATTCAGGAACCACTGGTGCTCAAACGGGTACTTCAGAAGATCCATTCATAACAATCACTCAAGCCATCGCTGCACTTACGTCTGGTGGAACAATCATCATTGTTCCTGGATACTATGGTAGTGAACCAGCAATAACATTTACTCAGTTAATATCGTTCATAAATTTAGCTGGGTTAATTTATGGGGCTGAATCTTTCATCACTAACGGTGCTGAAGTATATTTACCTCCATTATATGGTCCCGTAGCAACAATTCAAGGGTGTTCTATCGCAGAAATAATATCGGTTGATAGCGTAACAATGAATAATTGTTATGGTGGAAATATCACTTGTGCCGGTTCTTTGATAGTTACGAATAGCACTATTAATGGAGTCATAACATTAAGCAATGGATATGCTATCTTTACTGGTTGTAGGTCTTTCGGACCAACAATTAACATGGATTCAAACTATCAACTTGAATTCTATAATTGCAATGTTGCTTATCAAGGGGCTCAACCAACCATCATTTTCAATGCACCCGGTGGAATTGTATATGTTGATTCAACGACTTGGTATCATTTTAAATTACAAAGTCCAGCATATGGTCCTTCATTAACTAATGCAGTAATAAAATTGATGGGTGGAATTGGATCTGATGGATCCGACTCTAGTCCATCGAATACTAATTTATCGACTAACTCAAGTACGGCAGTTTTTGTTGTCAATGATTTTGGAAAATGGTTTGCTCCGTCTAGCGATTATACGATCGTTTTAGGAGCCCGGATACTTTTCTGGCAACCATCAACTAAAACAAATACTGGTTTCCTTGATATGACTGTGTGCATGCATATCACTACGAATGCATCTGGAGTTGCTACTGTTGAGTTAAAATCAGCAATCAACTCAAATTCAATTTACTTGCCAACTATTCTGTCAACTGCCGTAGGAACTATAACTGCAACTGCAGGCGGTTTTACTATTTACGCAACTCGTCCGACTGGTGTTGCATTTACAGCTAGAGCTAAATGGTGGTTTGCTTCAGCTGAGTTACTTGCATAATATTAGTTTAGTCTTCTCATCATTCATCTATATCAGGATCATCAAGAAAGGTTATCATTATGCAAGACTTGGATATTATCGGTCTTTTTACTCGTCCAGGAACCTACATACTAGGTGTAGGAATCTTCATTGTCGTATTCATGATCCGGAAGATTGTGGAAAGTGCCTGGCCAAAACTGAAGAAACAAGCAGACGCCAATGATCCGAAATTAACATATCTGACTTCAATGGCACGTTGGTGGAATGAAGTTATCCTCTATCTTCTCCCAGTTATCCTTGGTTCATTCTGCGGACTTATCAAAAGTGATTTTCTGTTTGCCGGTATTGGAGTTAAAGGCGGAAAGATTATCTTTGGAGCAGTAGTTGGCTGGTTTGCCAGTTTCCTCTACAAATTACTTCGTAGAGTCATTAAGCAAAAGACTGGTGTTGATATCATTCCGGATGTCAGTGCAAGTGACATAGATACGCCTGCTGGCGGATGAGATGGTTTGACGATTCATTGCCTACATTCTGATTATTCGGGATGTAGGCAAAATCGTATCGTCTTTTTAATCATAGTTCCATTTGAGACAAAGTAATGACAATACCCGGTTTATTCTGGTTGCCTCAAGTTTCTGCTAGTGCCCCCGCTATTTATTGGGGACCACCATCAGAAGTCATAGCTACTTCTTCAGATGCATCTTATTCTCCAGATGGAACTGTAGCTTATGTAGCTGATGGATCTAGTACGAACCTAATTCGGTTAAATACCGGTAATGGAACTCATACTAATGTAACTCTCCCCGTTTCTAATGATTATGGATCATCAGGCATTTTTACTCCTGATGGTTTATATCTTTTCATTCCATATTCAGGAGGGATTTTAAAACATAATACTCTCAATGGTTCAGTAATTAATATAGTAACAGGACATAATTATTATTCTGGTACAAGTTCATATTATATTAGTCCGGACGGGCAATATGCATTCTTTTCTCAATCGGACTTACTAGGCTTTACTCGAATCAATATCGGGAATGACTCAGCATTAAATATTCCATTAACTCTCGCAATGGGATATGGTGAAAGTTTTTCCCCAGACAGTCGATGGTTTTATATATATCATGCCCACGGAAATTTCACTAAGATAGATGTTAGAACTGGCGCTACGACTCTTTTCGGGATCGGTACCGATGCGTATTCCAGTTATGGTGGAGTTTTTAGCGCTGACAATAGCACATTTTATGTCGCTTTCCCAGATCACACTGATCTATATAAATTTAATACGACAACAGATGCTTTTACAACAAAAAGTATCGGTGGTCTAAGTGGTTATTTATATATAACTCCCGATAGATCTTCAATCATGATCCCGAGACCGTCGTATGGCCTCACCATATATGACATCGCTACAGATTCAGCATTAAATATACCCACAAATAGTGGCGTATCTGGTGGTGGCGAAGGCATATTTTCACCAGATTTCAAGTATTTTTATCAATATGGATGGTCATTAGTATCGAAAGTGGATTTAACTACGCATGCTGTCACTGAATTAAATATAGGAGGTGATATTAACTACGGAGTCTTCGACTCAACAATAAGTAGAGATGGTAATCTCTTATATCTTTTAAAATCAGAGCCATCCGATAGACGAATAGTTAAAATTGCAACATCAACTAGTTCCGTTAATTCTACTAATCTTAGTGATTCATCAGGATCTACAATGGGTCTTTCTCCTGATGAATCAATAGTACTTATTCCACGGGATAACGATGTATTGAGAGTTGAAGCATCGAGTTTGTCTCTTCATAAATCTGCAGATTCTACTTTTGCTTACTATAATGATTCAAATTTCTCCTGGAATGATGCATATCTTTATGTGTCATCATCGAATAGCGGATTTAATAGAATAGATAGACCAAGACCACCAAAAGCTAATATTTATTACGGGCCTCCATCTGAGAACATCTTGCTAGGAGGTTATCCATCTGTAACATACTCAGCTGATAAATCAGTTGCGTTTATTTGCGATGGAACAGCTAATTTAACCCGTGTCGATATGAATGCTGGAACTCACACCGTCATTGTGCTTCCAGTTGCCGTCAGTAATAGTGGCGTTTATACTAAAGACGAAAGATTTCTTTTCCTCCCATACTCAGGAGGAGTGGTTAAACTGAACGCTTGGGATAATACGTCAGTTTTGATCTCAGCACTTTATTCTCCTTCTAGAATAGTTCTATCGCCAAATGGATTATATTTATTAATAAATAATAACTCTCCAGCTTATGTTTTAACCAAAATAAATATAGAAACTAGCGTAATTTCATACATTAGTTTAGGATCAACACATTCAGCTTATTCCGATAATTGGTGGGTATCACCAAATAGTTTATATTGTTACGTCTTCAACCCTTATAGTTTTACATATGGTGCTGCTTTCTTTACTCAGGTTAATATTGAAGCTGAAACTGCATCATCATTCGCCATATCTGGTGCTGGATCACCAAACGGATGCTCTCTTGTTTTTAAACCTGATAGCAGCGCTTTCTATTGCACTTATCCGAATCAACATGTGATCCAAAAAATCGATATTGCAACTAATGCTATTGTAAGTACGATAGACATGGGCGGGGCATCGATAAATAATTATGTTTTAACATCAACTAGCGATGGTTCAATACTTTTTGCTCCGCATAATACCGGAGTTGCTAGACTGGTTACTGCCACTGATACTTTAACAACTATATCTGTTACTACTGTTGGGACTCGCGGAGTTCTTTCATGGAATGATGCATATTTTTATTTATATGGAACTACTACGGTTACAAAAATTGATGTACAAACTGGTGCTACTACGAACATAACTATTGGCGGGAGTTCTTCATATAGTATATACACATCTGTTTTCAGTACTGATAATAATTATTTATTTGTACTTAAACAAGGATCATCAATCGGTAGATTAGCTAAAATTAAATTATCAGACAATACTGTAACCGGTATCAATACGACTGATTACAGCCCGTATTCATTAGCTATCTCTCCGGATCAGTCACTAATAATGGTAACTCAGATCGATAGTATACTTCGTGTTGTTATTTCAACCATGGCCACAAACATAATATCAGCACCTGGACTAAATTATTCATCAGAAGCCTTCTCTCAAGCAGATACTTACCTATATGCTTTAAACTACAGCGGCAGTTTTTACAAAATTGATAGGTAACCATGAATCTATCTAGATTATTAGCTGACACTAAGTATGATTTTCCAGACTTCAAACTTCTTTCGAAGTCTGGGAGTAAATTCATGAAATTAATCGATGTTTGTCTAAAGATAATAACCTTTGGACAAATGAAGACTTTCATGACGAATTTCACGACTACAATTGGATATACGGTATATGTATCATCATCTTGGGAAAAGATGACCGATATAAATAAGATAATTATTCTTCGACACGAACGTATTCATATGCAACAACGGAATAAATATGGACCGTTGATGTTCTCATTTCTCTATTTATTTTTTCCGTTACCGTGCATTTTTGCCTATTTCAGAATGAAGTTTGAGACTGAAGCTTACGCAGAGACAATAAAAGCAACAGCAGAACTTACTGAAATAGGTGCAGCTTTAGTTCAATCTAAAGAGTATAAAGAGAAGATAATCAAGAACTTCACGGAAGCTTCATACTTTTGGACTTGGCCTTTCCGAGCAAGTCTTGAAGCTTGGTATTCTCGAGCTCTATCAGCCGCTCTTACTAAGGGGTAAATGATAGCACGTTGATATTCCCAACGGCTAAATAATTACCCATATTTCCTGATGATCGTTTCCACTGCAATGAGCCTGTCGCTGCTCCACTTGGGAGAATAACCTGGTGTGTGATGTTAAAACAATCAGAAACACCGGTGCCAACTCTTATCGGATAATCAAGGCCAACAGCGCTTCCAATTGTTAACCTGACTGCTGAGAGATTTGATGCATTATTTTGAGTTGGGCCTGTGGCCATCAAAACACCAGTCACATTAATTATAACTGGTCCGCCAAGTGCTCCAATTCGAAAGATACTAGACGGGATTGTGTTATATGATACTGATGTCTGTCCGTGTGCTTGACCAGCGGCACCAATACCAGTAAATACACAAGTTGAAGAATTGCAGTCAAATGATGGACCAGTAGCGCCTACGGGTCCAGTGACTCCTTGAGGACCAATAGGACCGGTAGCGCCTACGGGTCCAGTGGCACCTTGAGTACCACCGTTTATTCCCGTCATCCCGAGAAGAGAAACTCTCTCATTCATGACGGTTCTGAGAATGCCGCCCGAAGCTATGGCGTGACCTATTCTAACATGATTTCCCGTTGGGTAACCGGCAGTAGCTGTATTTAGAATAGCAGGGACAGAAGATGCATCTAAGTATAGATATGTAGTTGCATCATCAAAAATTGCTATTGGCCCAGTTCCGTCAAACTGTCTTGCATGACCGTCATTATATCCAAACGTATCTACGTTAACTTGTAGGTTATTCCCTACCCCTTTCAATACGGTTCCGAATGTCGGGACTGCCTCTTCGGCATAATTTCTAAAAAGATGAGTGGCCATTAGTACGCCCTTCCTGTTAGGGTCATGGCGTTTGTCGTGCTTATGTTTGGATCGGTTGCGTTGAATGGAGTGAAATCCTCAACAAGTGTGCTGGCCTGGGTAAGAGACGTGAACGTAGCAACTTGATCTTTTAACGAATCACCGTAAGCAACAACCGTATCAACCCAATTGAAAAACTGTTGAATATACTCAACCCTCGGGATTAATTTTTTTCGTATTCCATCTGTGAATATCTTAGTGAAAGAAATCTGTTGAGTTACTGTATATCTGGTTTGTATATAATTACTTACGTCATTATCTATTTGATCCTGAAGTGCTAAAATCATAGCAGCAACATTGGCAGCATTTGTATCGACAGCATCTTTCTCTACCTGTGTCATCTCAGCCAAATCGTCTCCAACCACTTTCCAATATCTAACTGGAACTGCAGCGGATAGGAGAGTATCTAATCCCGGCGGGTTTATTAGCCAGAGTAATGGATCATAGTCCGGCGTATTCGCGCTATTTATGATCTGAAAAGTTGTTCTATTTACTACGGTTGCCACAAATTTAATCCAAACAACAAGTTTACTATTGTAAATTCGTCCAGTGACTCCAGTGTCGGTATGCGGACAAATGTTAGAGTGTCCTGAAGAATCTGACTCGTGTAAAAAACGATGTCCTTACGGAATGAAAAAAGAAAGACGGGAAGATAGAGCATTCCTGAGAACATATTTTAAAGGAATCGGAGAAGCAGATTCCGTAGTTGAAATATGGGCATTCATTCTCCCTGGAACGGAAAAAGCAGTAATCGAATTTCAAATACGAGATCGAACTGCAACTATCGGTGGAACAATCGGGGTTCTTGAACTTAACGGAACTTTCAATTTTCAGTCAGATGATAAAAAACATTGGGGAGGATGGACCGGTTGGGATGAATTCTTAAAAGAAGCTAAGAAACTTCATTCAATGGCTCATATACTAGAATCTTGACTTTTGAACTTTTCGTGCATAAATTGTAGTTATGACGCTGAACCACACCTCCGTAACGAAAGTAGGTGCAATCATGACACTATAACGGAGGTGTCTCTTGAAAAAGAAGTCGTGCCTTAGTAAAAGGCTGCAGCGTCAGTATCAACAAGTTCTTTTAGGCCAAGCTGAATCTTGGTTTTATCCTCATCCACATGCTTTTGGTTGGGGAAGACATAATTCCAGTACTGCAGAATGGCAAGCTTACTTATTCGCTAAGGAATGGGGAAACCGCATCGGGGTTGATCTGATGCGTTTACAGAGAATTGTCATTCAATCGAATGACGGGGAGTGTGTATACCGATATGCCCGGGACATTGATGAGGCAAATATTCGTAAACTGCAACGCGCCGTCGTACGTTCTGGTAACCCAGACGCCATCAGGCGTTTTTCGTTGCTTCCGAAGGCAGATAAGACCTGGCTTGAGCGTTACTTGCTCATTGCCGAGGTACTTGGACGATAAGGCGGAGACAGGACAGTCAGGAGAAAGTATGACTCAACCGAAACGTAATGCTATCGATCTTTTAGGGGATTTCATGGAAAACAACGATTTAACCGAATTATTCGGTGATTTCTTTGGTATCAATTCAATGAAACCGAATAGATCAGTTCGAGTTTCAAAGAGTTCCGGGCAAGTTAATGTTGAAATTGACATGCCAGGTTCATCAAAATCTGATGTTTCCATTGATGTCGTAGAATCGAATATTCTTAGGGTTGAATGGAAAACCCCGAGGGGTGAAACTAACGTCAAAGAATTCAGAATTGATCGACGTGCTGATACTAATAATATCGTAGCAACTGTTACTAATGGAATATTGACGATTATTATTCCAGAATTACCGAAGCCAGCTGATGCGAAGAAAATCGAAGTCAAATAAGACTTAGTTTTTCTTTTCTAGTCATTTTCTTTATTTCGATTTCTCGACGTAAAGCCATTGACTTATTCGGCATGTTAGTTAAATAGACAGAAGTCCAAGGTCGTTTAGCTCTCGTGGCTTTTGCTCCGCCAGGGATTTCTCCGTTATGTTGGCGAATTCTTCTGTTCGGATTCGTTGTTACTCCGCAGTATAAGCGTGAGTTATCCGAATTCTTGATAAGGTACACGTACCAAACAGCTTTGCGGGCGCCCATAGTTTTTTCTATAGACGCCCGCATAGCTCACCCTAAATCAAGAACACCTTCACAGAAGCCGTTCCACTCTTCTGGCATATTCGCTATGTTGAAGGTTGGACCTGTTAACTGAAGAGCTTTCGGTCTCACCGGCATATTGAGAGGGAACATTCCTGATTCATCGCACGTCCTGTCAGCCTTCAGGTTATTGCAAGGCTTGCAAGCAGTGACAATGTTTGTCCAGATGGTTTGACCACCCGATCTTCTTGGAATCACGTGGTCGTACGAGAGGTCCTTCATCTTGAACTTCTCGCCACAGTATTGACATCTGAATTTGTCTCTCGTGTATACGTTAACGCGTGAGAACTTAACTCCTCGCTTCATCGCTCCTATTGGACGACGTAGACGGAGAACGGCCGGTGCCTTGATGACTGTCGATGGCGAGCGAATCTCTTCGTCGTATTCAACGACAACATCAACGCTCCCTTTGAAAATCATCGTGACAGCATCCTGCCACTTTAAAATCTTGTGAGGGAAGTACCAAGGAGTAAGTAATAATGTTCTCATGACGCGCTATCCTTCTGTTATTGCTATCTTTGCCGTTGTCTGTGGTGTTGTCTATAATTACGTTTCATTTTGTTTGTTTCCGTAAATCTCATTTCTGTTGTTGTAGTGAAAACAATGGAATGCCCATCAGTAATCCTAAGGAATCATACGAAAGTTATCATACATGATACAATCGACAAAGATCCAGGGTTCTTAGTAAAGAAACATCACCTTGAGTGTCGAAAGCCATCAGTATCGGGAATCATTTGTGGGGTTGTTCCTGGTCATGGTGGAGATGTTTACTGGGTAAAGCACGAAGATGAAACTATCGGTGCTTACGGTTACCCTGAATTTGAACTAGCACCCGGATACGACGCCATTCTTGATGTCATCTACGAAGAAGGACCTAAATGACTAGGTCAGGTAAGCGTAGGAAGATATCGAAAATTTCTAAAGTTGTAGATAACCCGGCTTATTTTGAACTGGATCCAGCCCAGATTGAAAGAATCGCCAAACTTAATCCGAGAGTTTTTGATATCTTGAGCATCTTAGTTCAAAATCAAACGACTCCAGCTAGCATTGATGTAGAAGATTTAGTTAAAGTCATAGATCTTCTCAGAACGGACAATAAGAAACTCCGTTTAATGCTGAATTTAATCGTTAAAGCCCGGAGTTATGGCATAGAAATCACGGCTGCCGAACTCGAAGAAATTTTCCAAAAAGCTCAAGTTCGTGTAATTTTAAGCGCATAACATGAGTACAACCGTAACTTGTGAGAAATGTCATAAACAAGGGGAAAAACACTGGCGCCGACCGGCACCGAGAGGTTGGCTTTATTTCGAGTCAGTTGAAATGGATCTTGATACTCATGAACCAGTTCAACCCGTCGAAATGCACACGATGGTTATCTTCGTGTGCTCCGAAGAGTGTGCTAAAAGTATTTGGATAAAAGTAGACTGATCAATACGAACTTACGATTTCGGATGATCCTTTATATCTACTTTCAACTTCTTCCTTTGTTCGATGGAGATCACAAAGGAAGAAGTTTTCCATATGATCAACTGTAGCAAAATGATTAGTCCATTCACCACAGACTAAACATTTTTGAGCAGAGTGTGATACCCCTTCCAAACTTACCGCAGTATCAAGTTTATATCGACGATAACAAGCAATTGCTTCTTCTCTCGTCGCATGCCCATCACAGTGATATTTGCCTTTAAATGGCTCGAGTTTGGCTATTTCTTTTCTTAGCTCAGGCATTCTTACAAAGTCTTCTTCAGTCCATTCCCGCCAACCAGCACAATAACCTGTTGGCCAGGTTTTTCCATCATTGGTGCAGGTAAAATCCCACCGTTTATCCGATTCTCTCTGTAAGGCCTTGTAATAATTCATGCACCTGTATTTTAAAAACAGGTTTATATCATGAGAATTGAAGATATTGAATATTCATTATTGATACGGAAAGTAAGACCCAGCTGGAAACAAGAATGGAATCATTTAGTATTAACAGCTCCAGTTATCGGTACTGACGGGATAATTAGAGAAGAAACACATACCGTTATATTCGGAATGATTAAAGTGTTGTCCAGATCTGTAAGATTGAAATGGGTAACAAATTCAATATGGAGAGGAGATAGAATTCCGAACGATAGTGGATTTTGTCGTGATATTACGGTTCCGAAAAATACTACCGGATCAACAGCTCACAGAAACCTGATGTTGATAGGTGATAGACTCGGTTTTCTAGTGGCTCCGCAGCATATTCGCATGTTTCATGGGAAAGAAGCACGCAAATTTTGCGAAAAAGTCCATAACCTAATAACTATAAATGAAGTTATGGATGGTTAATTGGGATTTTTAGAAGACTTCATTTCTTCTGCTTTAGTCTGAAGATTCAATATAATCTCTTCTAGACGTTTCCACTCTTCTTTATCATATCTATCAGTTCCGACAGCTTTAGTCCAGAGTGTGTGAAATAGACGATGTAGTTCATGATCCTTAATCATGCCTACATTATAGCACACTCACCTACATCTGTCAAGGGCCATTTCATAAAAGAAAACACCGTGTGAATCCGTAGTTGGGAAAGCCCTAGGGAGATCTTCTATAATTTCAGTAACCATGAATTCTTCTACTGACAACTCATCTAGTGGGGACGAAGGTAGAAGATCTTCTGGTTCAATAACGCAATCGCCACAGGATGAAATTAGATATAACTTATTCCTGAAAAATCTAGTGGCCTTTTGACCACACCAATCACAGCGATAGTCATTCATCAGATGACGGCATTATTGAAGATTTGAGTCTACAAAGCGGATCAAGTAATTGTGACTCACTAACGTAACTAAGTTCAATGAAATTCGGATTGATATTACGAGGATCACGTCTTCGTGGTTCTCTCATAATTTCATCGATAGAGAATTCTTCTTCCGATATTTCTTCTAATAGAATAGTTACCGGAAGTTCATTTGTGTGCACCCTACATTCAAAGCAAGATGCGAATAGAGATACTTCAGCACCACTGATTCTAAAGAATCTGGTGGCTTTTACTCCACACGAATCACATCGATATTCTATGATAGAAAATCTCCAAGAACGGTCATACCGGCGCGCATAAACTTTGCCGGATGAGCCCTCATATTAGACTCCATGACTTCATTTACTACGAATTCTTCTAGTGATAATTCACTAAGTTTAAAATAGATAGGGACAAACTCCCCATTCCTACCAGTACACTTAGAACAAGATGTGAATATTATGGAGTGCTTACTACCACTCACCATGAAGAATCGACTTGAATCTTCATTACATAAATCACATTTATATGGTTCAGTCAAAGATGCTCGACTCTTGGCGGTAGCTGAAACTTCGAAAGAGCCTCGTCGGTGAATCTCGAGTCATTTGAAATGTTCTTGGTCACCCACGGCGGCTCTTCATACCCTTCCTTCGAATCGATTTCGAGAGTGGCCGTCCAGAGTCCTTGGTGCCTACCAAGATATTCATTGACTCTCCACTCTCGTCCTCCATGTTCTACGATTTGAGTATTTTTGATGGTTTTTTGTAAACAAAGAGCCGATATCTTTTCGCCTTCATCGATTGGAATTTCATACTCATAAAAATGAGTTTGATCTGATGGCTTCCAAATTTGGATCCAGGCTCCAGTTTCAGTCACTCTAATGCGTACTGTCGGATCGACTCCAAGATATCCGCTAACGACGGTTTTTTCGTTACTTAGTAATGGGAGTTTTTCTTTATCAACTAAATAGCGTTTAGTTACTTTTTTCTTTACGTCGACCATCATTGAACCTGATATATTAAACTATTACCACTCACCACGTACCCATTTCGATAATTTCCACGTTCTTCCAGTTCTATGATCTGTAACGCGGTCGTCTTGAGTCCTATAGGTTCTTACTTTGTCTCCACGCATCCCAGTTCCTACTTGATCTCGTCTCGAGGAATCTCTCTTATTCCTTAATGATTCTACATTTTCAGAGAAGAGTCTAGCAGTTAGTATTTTAACTGCCATCGATCTACTCTGGAACTGAGATCTCATATCAACTCGAACAGTAATGCCGGTTGGCTTATGAGTAGCCGTAATGCATGACTCTGTTTTATTTCGATGTTGACCTCCAGGTCCAGAGCCTCTTGATGCTCGAATGTCAATTTCAGATTCTGGGACCTGAAAACTAGTTGGTGTATTCGGGTTCATTACTGCAACGGTTATTGTTGAAGTTTGAACTCTCCCCCTCTTTTCTGTCGGGGGGATTCTTTGATATCTATGGCCTCCAGGTTCGTCTTTAAAAAGACCCTGAGCCTTATTTCCTGTTATGATTACCGATATGAATCCCGGTCTTTCATCGAGTATTTCGGCGTCAAAGACCCTCCCGCCCGGCCACGCGCAGATAAGTTGCGACATGTTCTTGGACGAGAAGTTTTGCGTCATCGCCGCCTTCAGCGGCTCTAATCTCGATTACTATGCTTTCCATGGATCCACCTTACACTGAACTCTGATCTATTTCCGTCGGTGGTGTTTTGGGAATCTCTGTTAAATTAATTTGAGGTTTGTCTTGAATCTCAAAATTTAACATCGGATTGCCGCAAAAATAGCATGTTTGAGTCATGCCATGTTCATTAACTGAATTACAGACGGAACAGCAACCCTTGATCACAAGATAACTTTGAACTAAAACTCGAAAAGTTCATTTATCATTTGATTCGACTTCATCGATTTTTTCAATCCGCATGAGCTCGAGTTTTATGCCCTCAGTAATGACTATGACAGGAAGACCTGTTGTATCATTCACCATCTTTTGTGATTCTAGAATATCTTCTGGATTATAATCGTTTGGGCATGTTACTATTATAAATTCTTCGAAGTTTTTGATCTGTAACTGACCGACTTCGATTCCCTGAGGGTCAATTGCTCGAAGAGTATACTGCTTTACATCAAGATCCATTACAGAAGTTACACTGACATAGTGTAGTGGACTGAAATGTAATCAAGAATTTTTTGCCACCACGGATCTTTCATTATTTTTGCTATTTCACCCGACATGCCATAGTTTTTCGGCATCACGCTCAAACAAAGTTTTTCAGCATCTGTCATTTGCTGAGCTTGAACCCCGACTATCGGAATATTAGTGTTTTCTTTAAATATCGGGATCCCGTTAACGAATTCACAAATCTCTTTAGTCTCAGTTTTCTTGAGACGTAAATGATAGTTATTTCCTCCAAAGTCTTTCCAGAGTTCGAGCCATAAATCAGGGATCCAAGGGATAACTTCTGAGTAAACTTTTTCCATGGTTACGATTAATGGATCATACCCAGGAATTCGGTATTGATCAAATGATCCGAAGAAAGCGGACATTATGCGTCAGGAGCACCAGGAATTTTTCCTGATGAAATCACTTTAAACGCAGCAGTCATTATAGCAGTTTCAATATGTTGAGGAACCTTTAAAATCCCGGTGGCTTGCTTTGCTGCTTCATATGCCGATCCGAATGTCATTTTATTATCAGCAGCCATAATATCGACCATTTTTCCAAGAATGGGCGCATACATATATGCTTGTTCTGCTGTATTCACAAATCATAATACAGTTTAGAACATTTCTCATTCATTTCAAAGAGTTCGATAATTCGTCATGAATCTCTCGATGACAATTGGCACAAAGTAAGTCACATTTATCTAATTCATATTTAATTTTATCTGTCATTTTCCTATTGCGAAAGCTACTGATTTGCATATCTTTTTCTCGTAGATCGCGATGATGAAAATCAAATGCGGCTAAACATTTATGATATCCACATCGTATACACTTCCCGCCTTTATAGCTGACGCATTCTTCTTTTAAAACATGTCTATTATCATGAAGCTTGAAGCAAAGACGGCAAATTGACGTCAATTTGCCTTTATCACTTCTTATATAAAACTCGGTAGCTAGTTTATAATCTTGACAACGAGTACATACTTTCCCTTTAGTTTCAGGTTGATTAAATCGTCGTTGACCGAATGGAGAACAAATTAAACAGTATTTTCTTTTAGATAAATTATGACATTTCCCACCTATATGAACACGATTTGGGATGACATTTCCACATTTCTTACAATCCATGTAGTTAAATGGTATAAGAAACTGATGTAATCCATTTCGCTACGGTGTCCCTAGACAGATTCGAACTGCCATCACCATAATTAGGAATTATGTACTCTATCCGTTGAGCTATAGGGACTTAGTACTTAATGAATGGTTTTAAACCAAGAAAAACTTGTGTCTTAATTTCATCAGAAATTTCAGGCTTCAGTTCTTTTGGTTCTATCGTTGACGGTACCCAATGAAGCTCTTCAATACGAGGACCTTCATAGTAAAACCCGACCGGGATTATTTTTGATACGTAAACATGACTATCGATCCCATTCAAAATTTTTCCGAAAAATCCCTTCCTTAGATCAGAAGAACTTATATTGTGATCAAAGAAACCGGCTTTACAATTACGTAAGACCGCAAGATCTTTCGGACCAATCGTGAATGGACCGACTTTATGCTGAAAAGAAGATTCTATTTCTTCAGGAGTCGATACTAAGTTGTCCATATCAGGTGGACAAAATGTATCCCACATTTCCTGTTCTTCTTTAGTTACTTCTCTTGGTCCGCTCTCATGTCCGGAGTATCGATATAATTTACCGTTGTAAATATGGAACGAGAGACCGGCTCGAGCGGCAACCCTTTCACAGTTCTTTTCTTGAATCCAGTTTTTTCCGATGAATTCCATCACCGGAACACTGTACTAAATCTTTACCACTTCATGAAAGGGCTGCACATAAACATCATTGGGTGATGCATCCGATGCATCGGATGCATTGAATAGCGATGTTCACCGTCCCCGATACCAAGCATGCCCTTAGCTATTTCAGTTGGATCGGGAATCATAAGATCTGTAATTCGTTTTACAAATCTTTCTTGATCACAGTTTTTTCCAAAATTCCTGAAAAAACTAACTACATCGTGAATTTTGCCGGATGTCAAAACAATCTCTTGCGCTGCTGGTAAGCATTCTTGATACTTTTTAAGGAATTCTATGAACAGGGATGCTTCTTTTGCTACCATAACAGCATCCAGTAGATTTTTCACAGGTACGCCAACTCCAATCACTTCTTCAATAAGTGAAAAGTGGTTGATACGTCCAGTACTTAATCTTTCCACTACTGTTTTTTCAAGTCTTTCAAGTTCGGTTTCAATATCCCTACCGTTTTGTTCTTTCAAAACTAAAAGCGCTTTTACTTTATATGAGACGGAAAAACCGTCATCCGACAAAATTTTTCTTGCAACCGTTAAGTTCGGCTTAACACCGAGTTTCATGGCACATTCAATAGCTCTTACACTATGAGTGGACTTAATTCTTGATGCGTAAGCTTCATATACTGCCAGTATGAACTCACCGAGTTTCATGAATGCTTGTTTATCATCAGTATTACAGGTATGATCTTCAAACGCACCAAATAATTCATTCATTGCGTTATGATCATTGAATGCTTGTACGAATCCGGCTGGGATCCCAGATACAGCACCAAGAACACATTTGATACCGTGAATATCGGTTTCAACTAATGCGCGAAGAAGAATTGTTATATCAGCAGCCACTAAACTATCAAGAACTTCTTTAATTTGTTCACTACTCATTTGTGAACGAACTAATCCGGCAAGTTCTCCCGAAACACGATGAATTTCAGTTTGGGCCTTAGTAATTGACCCAATGTTTTCTATGAATTTGAGTTTCAACTGCGCTGCGATTTTTGCGGGTGATTCTTGCTTTTGAGATTTTGAGGGCATGAAGTTCTCCTGTCGGGGAACTTACTCTCGAATGATCACGATTTACATTTATCGCAATCAGAATTTGACTTTTCTTTGTCGTTTAGCTGGCTCAGGCAGATAGTTACGTTCCAATACGTTAAGCTCTGCTTTTATGGCTAATTTTTGCAGAGCTATAGTTTTTAGCTGACTTATTCGAGCTTCCGTAACTCCAAGTTCAAGTGCGATTTCTTTGAGACTTAAACCTTCGAAGAAATACCAACTAACTATTAGCTCTTCTCGAGCTTCTAAATAGGACATCTCTTCGAGAACTTTATGAAGCGTTCGACGGTAATCGAAGTTCTCTTCAATCGAAGTTTTTTTATCTATAAGTCCAGCTTCAACAGCATCTTGAAAAACTGGTTGAGCATCTTTCGGCATTGTTCGAATGAATTTCGATTCTTTTCGAAATTCATCGATCATCCGCCCTCTTATATGCACATTCGCAAATAAAGGAAATTCTTCCTCTATTCCTGTGTATCTACTAGCAGCTTGCCACAGTCCAATCAACCCCCAATGATAAAGATCATCGTAGACAGCAAACGGGGTAAGTCGACTAGTAAATATTTTGGCCAGTTTAGTTACTAGTGGCCTGTGGTTCTCAAACCGAGAAACGATCAGTTTTTGAACTGGTCGTGTTGAGCTGATAGTCTTCGGAGTTTTACCCACAACTCCGAGCAGCTCAATAGATGTTTACAACGAAAAAATTGTCGGGACGCTCGAGGAGAAAGGCCGGAATTTGGTTGCAATTGCGGGTTTCGAAACCCGCAACAATCGGCTTTCAAGGCTGATGCTCTACCATTTGAGCTAAATTGCGTGTTGGCATTTCCTGTTGAACGTCCCTAGTGCCCGATGCCGGAATCGAACCAGCTTGCTTGTTAGACCTGCTTGTTTGCTTCGTAAGAAGCGGAGTAGCAGAACTGGGAATAAAATTTCTTGGAAGGAAATCGAGATTACCAAATCTCTAATCGGGCATGAATCGAATCAGAAAATCGAGAGTTTAGCGCCGGGTGTTGGAATCGAACCAACGTGCTTGTTGGACCTGCTGGATTGTCCCGCAAAGGACGGAGTAGCAGAACCGGAAATTTGTTTCCTTAACAGGGAATTGGAGTCACCAGACTCCTGACCCGGCATGTTCATACTGAAATTGGACAATAGGGGAAAGTGACCGAGGTGATTGACCGGAAATGACCGAACTACATCTGAGTTCGGTCGAAGCACCAAAGCTTGTTGGTCAATCTAGCTGATCACTTGCCTATTTGTCGTAGTGGGAGATCGCGTTCGATGTGACAGCCTGGAGGGGAATTTTCGAATGGATGAAAATCCGGCTCTTAACCGGGGCTTGTTAGGCTATCGAAGTGGACGCGATCGGTGGAGAACTCAGGTGATGAACCTGAATTTGCGTGTTAGTATCGCTTTAGTGAAACCTTACGGTGTCGAGTGGCGAAACTGGAGTTGCATGAGGGCGGTCCCTCTGTTCCCCGTGTTATTGAATTTTACATCTCCGAGGTCATTCTGTCAAGGTCTCATCGACATAAAACATCTTTTATTATCGAGAGAAGCTTTTTCTTGGCTTTTCTTAGGTTCTTCTGCGTCAACACGGCATGAAGTTCATTCGATAATGAAAGAATGGTGAAAGACGTATTAGATACCTTCCTGATGGTAAGAATTTAATCCCGTACTTTGACGTATAGCATATGCAGTATACTGCCCCTAAGCAGATCCCCGTCGGTTCCAAAGTCGCTATTGTTGCACCGGCATCACCGTTTAAGAGTGATGAACTAGCGGCAAGTCTGAATATTATTAGACGAATGGGATTTGTTCCTGTCTTAGGACCGAATGTTACTAATTTGAAATCTGATAGTATCCATGCAGCCTCTGTGAAAGACAGAGTTGAAGAATTGATGTGGGCTTTCTCAGATCCGACTTTGACCGCTGTTATTACAACATGCGGTGGGTGCGGATCTGCTGCCGTATTACCCTATCTCGATTATGGTGTTATTTTACGAAATAGGAAACCGCTTCTTGGAATGTCTGACATTTCGGCATTGAATAATGGAATACTCGCGAGATGTGGACTTATTAGTATAAATGGGCAGAATCCAAACGTAAGACTCGATGAAGGTCGAGAAATATATAACACTGATTGCAATTCTTTGAAACTAGCATTCGATCTCATGTCACAGAAAAAGACATGGGGATCTACTCCATTCCAAAATAACCCGTATTTACCTAGAGCTATAAGACCAGGTAAAGCTTCAGGTTATGCCATTGGATGCAATAATGATACTTTCATCCATCTTCTTGGCACTCCATTCATGCCTGATTGTGAGGGAGCCATTCTCTTCATTGAAGATGTTGGCAAATCAGGAGAAGTTATGGCACGACAACTTCTACATTTAGAAATTGCTGGAGTTCTCGAGGCTGTCGCAGGAATTGTTATAGGTGAATTTTCGAAGGTTCCGAAAATGTCGAAACCTGCCGAGCCTTATATCGAAGATGTATTGGAAGAATACCTATGGCGTGATAAGCCAACAGTATTCGGATACAACTTCAGCCATGGTCCATATACTGCACCGATCCCGGTCGGCGCTCTTTGCCATGTTGATGCAGAGACACGGCAGGTGTTCTTCGATTTCCAAATGGCGTAACTAAACGGGAGTCACACCATTTGGGTGGATCTGGAATCCGTTTTGTTTCCCAGTCTTGAAGAATCGTTGAATGGCTAGTGCCATGTACGACGAGACTGTCGATATAAACGGTAAGTGCTCTCCGTTCTCACAGGTAGCAGCACCGGCTCCTGTTTCGTCATCGACAGTGAAGAAGTCATCCCAAATGACCTGACCAAAAGTGCCATTAGGTGCGAGAGCGCCGTGCAAACATGGAATATCATTGAGTTGAACATGATCCTGAATTAACCGTCTGGTTTCTCCGTTATCAACACAGTCAACAACGAGTTTGGATCCCTCGAGCAATTCTAACACGTTGGTTTTTACGAGTTTGTTCGGAATAGCAACGATCTTCACTTTGAAGAGAAAATTCATTGTATCTCGAAGTGAAGTCGCTTTATTTTTACCGACATTCCCTATTGCATGAAATTGGGAAAGAACATTCTTATGTTCAATCCTATCAAAATCAATTACTGTTATACTACCGATGTTTCGAAGTAGAGGGACGAGATGTGAACCGAGAGCGCCGACCCCTACAATGACTATTTCCTTATTCATAATGCTGATTACCGTTTAGACGGAGAAATTTACGCGTTGAAGTTTTCGGATTACAACATCTCTTATTTCTGGACCGTATGAATCTGAAATAGCTGCATCAAGCGTAGAAATGATACGTGAAGGTTTCATCCCAGCAAGAACTGCTTCTTTAACAAGAGCAATCCAATCCGGTATTGCGTTTTTCGATTTCAAAATTTCAAAAATGATATCGAATGGAACTCCCTCAGTTTCGAAAAATCGATAAACACCACGAACGACAATTTTGTCGTCTTCAGTCTTTCCGCAAATTTCAATCGAAATCAAGTGGTACCCCTAAAATACGTGCATGACGTACCGCTGAGTTTAGTATTCGTCTCGTTTTCACAAGTTCATTCGATAATTTTGTTTCACTTAATCCTTGTTTTCGATTTTCAAGAATTAGTAATTTCAATGATTTACATTGATTACGTAATCGTCTGATTACGGCCCAATGATGTTCATAGAAATTCATGAGTAATGAATCCGAGAAGAAAACGACCGAGATTTATCTTAGTCTCTTTCGATTCGGCTCTTAGTTCCTCATGATCCATCGAAAGAGCTGTTATCACAATTTTTGATACACAAGCTGCTTTCGATAAACGAATGAGAAATTCTGTACTTGGATTATTCCGTTTCCCGGCTTCAAGTAGCGAAATATAACTAGGTTTAACTCCGACTTTCTCGGCTAGTTCTTTTTGAGTTATACCTCGAACCGCCCTTATTACACGAATGGCTCTACCGATTCCGGGCTTAGTATTCATAACTCAAGAAACACCGATTCCGGCTCCGGTTCAACCGGAAGATTCGGATCAGGAATCATGAGACTCTTTGGGATGAATTCAACTCTAGCAGGAGTTGGATCTTCTGTTTCATCCCATTCATACTCAAGTCCCTCGATCAATCGCATGTGAGCTGGATCTGATTTAATATTTTCGAGGGCAAGTTCCTTAGTCTCAAAGCCTTCAGTATGATGACCGAGAGATTTATATCGTTGTGCTTCTGCATTAAGATCAACCAGGCCTGGCATCGGTGCTTGACGAAAAGCTATCGGATGAAAGCGACCGGTTTTAACATTGTGCAGAATGCCCATTGGATATAGCATGAATTCTCCTATTGAAACGCTCGAACTTCTGGGGAGGTTTTACGCTCCCCAGAAGTTGATTTACGCCCCGAAAGGCGTCTTCGGACGAAGTGAAAGAAGTCTCCAGGGGCGGGCTTCTGTTGCTTCGAACCGATCAACTACGTAATCTGTCAGATTGACAGACGAATTTGCCTCCATGCCCGGGAATCCATGCTGAATGGCTTCAGCAACCATCGACTTAACCTGAGCGTCCGGTAAGTCGAAAGAAACGGGGTCCGGCAAATCTGCGTTCGAACCTCCGAATGTAACGTTTACCCGAGCATCCTGTGCTTCAATGTTTGTGATGTTATCCATTATGACCAACCTTTCTGATCCAAAACCTACATACGAAGAGCTCGAAGCGAATGCCCAAACTCAACAACATATCAATTTAGTTAGGAAAATGCTGCGGATTGCCGCGATGAATCTGCTCCTTCGTGGAGAGATGCATGACATTTCCAAATTTTCACCGGAAGAAGTAAAAGTTTTTGCTGAATTCACTTCAAAGCTAAAAGACACTACTTATAATAGTCAAGAGTACAAAGCGTGTCTACGTGAAATGAAACCCGCTCTTGATCATCACTATGCATCGAATCGTCATCACCCAGAACACCATGAGAATGGAGTTTCTGGAATGAATTTAATCGATCTTTTCGAAATGTTCGTTGATTGGCTTGCCTCAACAAAACGACATGCAGATGGTGATATCCTCAGAAGTATTGAAGAGAATAAGGAAAGATTCGGAATGAGTGATCAATTAGTTCAAATCTTACGCAATACGGCGCGAGACTTTAAGATTGATCCTGATCCAATCGATTCTATCTAATAAGCAACTGCGGATTCGTAGCTAGCATAGAAACGAATTTTTCAGTTACACGATAGATGTCACCAGGATTTGGTTGATGAGGATCACCACCTTCAACCTTCTCAATGTCGATTGAAGAATCATTCTCGCACAAATGGTTATAACCAAGTCCCATTCCATGTCCTGGTGAAATACACTTCCTGTCTTTCGGAGGGTTTGGACTTGAAGACATGTAATAGTGAGTACCGGGAACTAACCGATTGAAGGTAATGCTTTCTCCCGGATTCTTTGACTTCCTACGCATCTTTCTGTAGAACGTATTGATCTGCCCATATGTAAATGGGGCCCATCCATTATCTGGAACTTTTCGCCCAGCGACTTTCAGCATGGCATTTCGATGTTTAAGGAATCGAATCACCCATTTGGCGGAAACTTCAGTTTCCGTATGGCCGAAAGTGTCCCAGTAATGACCTTTGGTTTGAAAATTTTCCGGTTTGAATTTCTTTAGTATCGACATAATATTTTATACTTAGTATATGACTTGATTTACATGTTCATGACGAACCAAACTTTTTGAAGATTATAGAATCTGATGATATCAGGATCCTCCTCCTCTTTATCGATACCGTCGTTACTCCTTTCTATTAAAGAAACTGCTAATCTAAATCTTGGATCGTCAGGCATCCACGGTTTCATTCTATAAGATTCACTTTTATACTTATTTTCACTATGATATTCACTGACTCGACGTTTTAGAAGTCGAAATGGGTGAAGACTGAAGTCATTGAATAATCTTTCTGCATTTCTTTTATCTTGTTTCTTAACAACTTTTTCAACTTTCGGTAGGATATCCTTAATACGCAGCTTTACTGCTTCAATGACTAAAGCATGAGCACGAGATACGTCATCTTCCGTTAATGATCGAAGATTATCTGCAAAATATTCCCAATTCCACATCCCTCTAATAATGAATTCTTTAAAAAGGGATTCAGGTATTCTTCCTGAAAAAACTCTGTAATAGCTACAAGCCATTCTACAGATAGTGGATGACGTTAACCCGTAAGTATTATCGATACGAGTTTGTAAGAAACCCTCAAGAGCTTCCTTCGGATCACAAATTTCACATCTTCGAAGATGAGCTTTAACCGCACCGTAATACTTATCCGAATTACTGATGAAACCTTTTACGGGGCGGGTTTTTCCTTCAACAGTTATGATGCAATCAAGAGACATCTGGATTGAAACCTGAGAGTTCTCTTAATTTTCGTATCCAATTTGGCTCTTGTGTTACGAAATCTGGTTGATAATTATCACCGATGCGTATAAGTAAGATCGTATTATTTGCACTGGTTATCCACCACTTCAGATTACGACCGAGAGCTGATTCGATAGCTGCAAAAGTCGTCACATCTTCATCGGATGGTGTCGGAATACCAAATCCAGGATGACTATGGGCAAAGCCATCTAAAATATTTCTATTATCCCAGATGATATTCCAAAGATCTCTACTATCAGGAAGATACCCACATGATCTTCCAGGTGGTAAATGCCAATGAATTGGTTGCCCATCAAGTGAGATCAAAACTCCAGTTTCAATGCTCATGATCAATTATACACTAGTTAGTCTATTTCAGCCGTTTCTTCTTTTTGCTCAATGACTTTTGACGGTTGTGCAGTTTTCTTATGGAGCAAATTATCACTCGGAGTCGGTCCATGTATGAAAATGCATGTGCCACAAAAATCTTTTGTAGCTAGAGCATCTCTCATACCATAATTTTCACCGCATCGATCACACTGCATGTTTGTTCCTATTTACCAACCAGTGTTGTCGTCGAAATCAGCTTCATCATGGAGAGGGTCATTGGCATGATCATCAACATGACGAAAAACGTGAAGAACGTGCTCTCTTTGCGCTTGTCTAATGACGCCCGGTAGAGATTCGAGAGTGAAGAACGTATCGCCGCGAATTCCGCCACCATTAAGACAAATACCGGAATCGATAATTCGAAGGGTTTGTTTATGGCAAACACACTCAAATCGTCTTCCATCAAGTCTGAAAGTTACGATCATCTCATCAGTCGTATGCCCTCTACGATGATCGAGATATTCAGCATTACCGATAGTTAGAGCCGCCGTAGCAGCTTGCTGAAAATCAACTCTCGCCATCTCTCGTCTACCGACAGCATTACTTAATTGTTGGACGAGTTGATTTCGTCTTTCTTCTTCAGCAAGTCGTCTAATTTCTTCTTGTCGAAGTCGTTCTATTTCAACACGACGACGTTCAGCTTCAGCTCTTTGCCAGGACTCCATCCGAAATGCGACGTCAAGAGCCGGTGTTACACCAGGAACATCTAAAATTGATTCTTTTCGATCTTGCCAAGCCTCAAGAACTTTATCTTCAGATCCAATCGGCATTTCCTCCCCAATGAAAAAGAGAGGACTTTCTGCGAAAATACGCCCTGCACGAATACGAGCAAATCTGTTGAGACCCGGATCAAGAAAATGAACTTGTTCAGATGAGCTAATTATTTTTGTTATATCAGGATCAACACGAATCCCATCAGGGATAATTCTATCTCCAACAGTGTATCCAGTAACATGAAATCCTAAAGATTCAGTTATAATATCATTGACAGGCTCAATCCAAGTTGCTTTTCTTGATGAAACCTTAAATTTATGCCAGCCGTGTTCAACAGGAAGTCTTCCTTCAATAAAATACTTGACAGTCTTACTGGGTAAATGTCTCCCACCAATCCATGGAAGGATTACGTGTTCGTTGCCAGTTTGAAGGTGATCTTTCCATCCCATATAAATTTATTCAATGATTAAAAGCATCTAACTAATTAGGTAAAGTACAATCATGAGAATTTGCGAATGTGGGAACAAGATTCTAGACGAAATTAAGATTGATGGGAAAAGAAAAAATCTTAGAAATAGAAAAAGATGTTTAGTTTGCTGTCCTTATGGGAGTTCGCCTTATAGCGTTCGATATACAGTAGAACAACGTAGAGCTAAGAAATTAGAAAATGGGCGAAAGAAAACTAAAAAACATTACGATAAAACTAAAAAACTTACGGGAATAGGATCAACAAACCTTAGGAGAAAACTACGGAAGTTGATACTGATCATGAGTCTTGGGGGGAGGTGTTTATCCTGCGGTTATGGGAAAATTCTTCGTAATCTAGTTTTTCATCATTTAGATGAAAGAAAAAAGAAGATAGATCTATCAGAAAGATCCTTCCAATTCGGTTGGGAGAAAATTTGTAAAGAAACACGAAAATGTGTACTTCTTTGTCATAATTGTCATGGAGAAATTCATTCCAAAAAACTTGAGAACGAATCTTTAGTGATCAGTTTAATGGAAGAAAAACTAGTATCTGTCAATCCAAGTCAGTTAGCACTTACTGAAAAGATATGGAATGACATTAAATTCATTGCGAGTATCGACCTGAATGATCTATCGTCGATAGCTAAATTAGTGGGCCCACTCGGGTTCGAACCGAGAACCGCCCGATTATGAGTCGGGGGCACTTACCGATTGTGCTATAGGCCCTGATTTCGTTCTATTCTACATTCAACAAGCTAAAATTTACGAATTCATCACTTCAATCATGGAATGAAGTGGGTCATCTTTCATTTCTTCTTCGTGTTTTTCGAAATCTGAAATGGAAAATCGCTTATTGCAAATATGACATTTTCTCCAACCAATGATCGGATCTGGGACCATTTCAAATAATGGAAAAACAATTTTTCTTGGTTTGAAGTCTGTCATGAATCCATAATCTCATGGATTACATGAGCATTATCATTCTTTTCCATGAAATGTTCTCGTTCACAAAGAGAGGTTATTATTTCACCGCAGACAGGACATTCATATTCAATAAGATCAGCAAATGCTTTATCCCATACTGCTTGCATTGCAGGTTCCATGTTATGATTCCATCACCATGAGAACAGTGTGAGGATCATCATTCATCTCAGCACAGTGTTCTTTCAGTTGACGCATATCTATTGTTCTTCTGCAAACAGGACAGTCACCTAAGAAAAAGATCCCACCCTCAGGAGCTTTCATCGGTTTTAGCTCGATTAACTCGACTTTAAATCCTTTAAAGTCTGTCATGAATTCATGACTTCATAGAGAATATGGGCGTTATCATTCATCTCTGCGAAATGCTCTTTTAACTCATTAGCATTCATCGGCTGCTTATCGCAGACAGGACATTTCAATAATCGAAATCCAGTTATCGGATAAGAGGTGGCAAAGTTGATTTGCTTTGCGGTAAAATTGACTTGCTTCATGAATTTAGGACGTCAAGAACTAAATGAGCATCATCATTTTTTCTTAAAATATGCTTTTCTAAATCAGGTCCTAGAAGTATTTGATTGAAAACAGTTTCACCACAGACAGGACATTTACTACACGCTGATTCTATGAGCTGTTTTTTAAAAGCATCGCTTATCGTTATACCGCGTTGCTTCATGCTTTCAGCAATTTCTTCAGCATATTTATCTAATAGCAATAACTCTGAGTTGGTCATGATTCCATAACTTCATATAATATGTGAGCATCGTCATTTATCTCTTCACAGTGTTTTTCAAAAGCTCCTTTACTAAGCGGGATTAGTTTTTCACAGACAGGACACTCGGTAAGTATAAGTGGTGCTTTATAATTCTGACTGAGTGGATCGATCATAAACTCATAACTTCAAATACTGCGTGAGCATTATCTGTTTGTTCTGCGAGGTGACCTTCTAAAGAAAAACCTGGAAAAAATTTTATATCAATGATCGGTTCACCACAGACAGGACACTTATCGCATATTGATCTCAATACTCTCATCTCGAGAGCTGAATAATCGAAATTAACATTAAGTACCGGTTTCCTTTCCAGTTTCTGGAGAAGAATTTTCAGTTTCGGATTCACCATTTAATACAATAATATACAGTAGTCGGTATGACGAAAAGGAAATACTATGAAGAAAATTCAGTTTCTATGGATCTTTCTAGCCCTGTTACTTACTAGTTGTCCTAAGCCACAACCGGTTAATCCTCCAGGTCCTATGCCTGAGGTTGGCGGTTCTTCCGCTACTGGTGGTTCTTCCGCTACTGGTGGAACAACTGAAATGGGAGGATCTACTGCCACTGCGGGTGATACCTCAGTATATGAAGAACCCGTTTGCAATAGGATGCTGAAAGCAGCACCGAAAACTAAGCCGAATATGAGCGGCTGGCATCCAAATAAAGCTCGTATTGAATTTCTTCCAAAAACTAGATTCTTAACTTTAAGCTTGACTCCACATCGAGTTTTTTGGGATCCGAATAGTGTTCTATGCTTAGACCAAGGGAATCTTGGTAGTTGCACTGGAAATGCTGTTGCTCAGGCTATTTCAACAAAGCCATTCCTCGGATTCTTAACGGAAGATGATGCGAAAAAGATCTATTCTGGCGCAACATTCCTCGATGTTAAAGAAGGACGTGGAACACTAACTTATCCACCGAATGATCCTGGTAGCTACGGGTCTTCAGCGTTAAGAAGTGCTATCAATCTATTTCCGAAACTTATCAGCGGCTATTATTCACCAACTACCATTCCGGAAATTCAAACTGCACTCCAAAAAGGGCCATGCGTTCTCGGTACTAATTGGTATACTGGAATGTTTTCAACCACGCAATGCGGTGAATTGCTACCAACCGGCGTTGTTGAAGGTGGACACGAAATTGAACTTATCGGTTGGAATGATAAATCAGATATTTATTGGATTCGAAATTCTTGGGGTGACTGGGGTGTTTGTCGTAAAAATGGTGTCGAATGCGGCTTCGGCTATATAACTCGGGCAACTTTCCAGAAATTACTGAATGAATTTGCTGAAGTTGACTGCCCAACAGCTAATAATCAGTAACACAATAATACGAAGCCGTGAGGGCACTTCTCCAATAAAGAGAGTGCCCTCACGCTTATGTCACGCTGATCAAGCTGCCCAGGCAGGCTTTTCGAGAAGATCAGTCTTCAGAATCTTGTCGACCAGAGTAACTCGAGTCGATACGACTCTTGTTGCTGTGGTTACACCAACAGGCGTTGATGCGATGAGATTTCGAAGAATTCTCGGAATTTCATAAACATCATTGAACGTTGTCGGTGACATCTCGAAACAAGGAATCCCAAGTTCTGTTGCTGTCTTTCGAACAGCATCACTTCTCGCATACCGGGGACTAGAAACAGGAACGAGACCGAATGCGACCGGTGAAAGACCGGAGTTTCTAACTGCAGAAGTGAAAGTAGGGGCGCCAAGACCGTTTATCCCCATATTTCCTTCATCACCAACGAAGATGAAAAGAACATCTTCATCAATTGCGGGTTTGTAATTCTGCAGAACTCTAACTCCGGCACCATAATCGGTTCCACCACTCGCAGTGATTCCACGGAAGGCATTCTCGACTCCAGCAGCCGATCGATGGGGGATTTTGATTTCACGCCCGTTTGAGTTAAAAACTGAAACGTGAAGCTTATCCTCAGGGAAAGCCTGCAGGAATTTAGCGATATAGACCTTCGCTTGAACGATTGCATTCTCCATCGAGCCAGAGATATCAACCATGAAGTAAACCCGCAGGCCCTTCATGACTTCTTCCACAGCCTTTTGGACTGCCGTATCAGCAGCTTGATTGAGGTTATCCTTCAAAGACTGAGACTTGACACGCAGAGCAATGTTAGCAGCTCTCATATCCTTAGCCGAGGCAGCGTATCGCTCGAGGCTCTCTTTGACTTCCTTAGTCTCAATGAGACCATGGAGTTCAAGAGTAGGAGCAAGAATGGCTACATCCTTATCAGACA
>Ga0265297_10000607_pt1 | contig 102608 bp, 108 predicted proteins | sample Munlanlwell13791_FD_192502 | JGI IMG/M metagenome (GOLD analysis project Ga0265297, IMG submission 192502) | Leachate microbial communities from a municipal landfill in Southern Ontario, Canada - Leachate well 137-91 | ecosystem: Engineered > Solid waste > Landfill > Unclassified | place...
AATCCTTTCGTGGAACTCTAGCCCATGCTCCACCTCGTCATCCCTTCCCGCAACGAAGCCCCCTACATCGCAAACACCCTCCACCGCCTCGTCAAAACCCTAGCCGATTTACCTATCCCATGGCAGATAATCGTAGCCGATAATGGATCAACCGATGGAACCGACCTTGCGGTCAACGAATTTCGTATTTCTGCTCCTGAGGCGCATTCGCCTGAGGCGAAGTATTTCGAATTTCGCGAAAAACTGGCTGTTATACGGTGTCCCAAAGTCGGCAAAGGCGCCGCGATCCGTTTTGCATCAAATCAGGTCACGCCAACCCTCTTTAGCAAAGAGGGACATCAACGCAAAGCGTTGATTGGGAGATTTCCGTCCTCCGATTCGAAATTCGAAATTCGAAATTCGAATCATAATCAGTTCTTCGGTTTCATCGACGCCGACCTCTCCGCCGACCCGGATGCCATCCCCGGTATGGTCGCGCGCCTGCTCGAAGACAAAGCCGACATCGTCATCGCCTCACGCTTGCTCATCACCAAAACCACGAACCGCAACTGGCTCCGAACTCTAAGCTCAAAGCTCTTCAACTTCCTGGCTGATCTGTTTTTAAACCTTAATGTCGCGGATGCGCAATGCGGCCTTAAAATTATGAACCAAAAAGGCTTAGCTGTGCTTAAATCTTGCAAGGAGGATGGTTGGTTCTTGGATATTGAATTTTTAGCCCGCGCGAGGCAAGATAACTTAAGGATAATCGAAATCCCCGTCCCATGGCTCGAATTCCGCTATCCCAACCGCAAAAGCCAAATCCGCCATTTCAGGGATGGGGTTGAAGCCATCAAAGCAATCTTGAGAATTAAGAAGAACTTTCGTACATCGTACGTCGTACATCGTACAAACTTTAAGTAACGAAAATACGTACATCGTACATCGTACAAACTTTAAGTAACTAGAAATATTGTACGAAGTACGACGTACGAAGTACGATTCATCCCATGAGCATAAATAAATTCACAGACATATTGGCTTGGCAAAAAAGTCGTATCCTTGCCAAGGAAGTTTATGTATCATTTTCTTCCAGTAGGGACTTTGGATTTCGTGATCAAATTTTAAGAGCTGCGGTTTCCGTAATGAATAATATTGCAGAAGGTTATGGGAGAAAAGGTAATAAAGAATTTGCTTATCATCTCAGGGTGTCAAAAGGATCTTGTTTGGAAGTTCAATCGATGTTGTTTTTGGCTTTGGATTTGCATTATATTGACACGGATAGATTTAATGAATTAATGTTAATTTCGGTACAAACATTACAGTTATTAAATGCTTTTTTAGCCAGCATGGATGGCTCTAGGGAATAACTAGAATACGTACATCGTTCGTCGTACATCGTACAAAACCTAAGTAACTAGAAATTTTGTACGAAGTACGACGAACGAAGTACGAAATATCCGCTACGATGATTGTACGAAGTACGAAATATGTTGAATACTCGAATTAGAATCAAACAGTTAATCCTTTTATTGGGTGATTTTTTAGTATTGCAGATTTCCGTACCACTCATGCTGTTGTTGCGCTTTGGCGAGTTAACACCAAACGCCTACGATCAACACGCGCTCCCGTTTTTATTCCTCTCCGCAATTTGGCTCGTGGGCTTTTACGTGGCCGGTTTATATGATTTGCGCCTCACGCGCGATTCGTTAAAATTTTTACGCACTTATTTTGAGGGCATGATAGCCAATTTGCTTTTGGCCTTTGGCTTTTTTTATCTTCTCCCCATCTTTGGCATCGCCCCGCGCCGCAACCTCATTCTCTACGTCATTATCGTTTTGCTGTTGGATTATTTTTGGCGCATAGCTTTTAACCGCATAATTGCCAAAACGATTTTTAAAACCCGCTTGCTGTTTATCGGTTCTCCGCAAGATGCCGGCCGCATAGCCGAGCTCATCGAGGAGGTTGCCCCGGGTTTTGTGCTTAAGGCCGTGCTCCAAACCGCGCCCGGTACTCGTTTCGATGATGGCTCGGTTATTTGGCATGCCTCGCCAGATTCCATCCGCGGGTTGGTTAAAGAAGGCGCCATCGACACTATCATCGTGGGTCACAAGCCCGAGGAGGTACCGGGTTTGCAAGACGCGCTTTACGAAACCATCTTTTCGGCCGTAAGCCTGGTGGATCGCGCCGGGTTCGAAGAATCGGCCACAGGCAGGATTCCTTTGGAACACATTTCGCAAAACTGGTTTCTCTCGCATATTAACGAGAGCGAAAAGGTGGTTTACGAGGGTATAAAGCGCATGGTGGATATTTTTCTCGCGGTTCCGATAGCAATCATCACAGCCCTGCTTTTTCCATTGCTCGCTTTACTCGTCAAGCTAAGTTCGCCGGGGCCGGTTTTATATTCTCAAATCCGCATCGGCGCCGGCCAAAAACTGTTTCGTATCTACAAATTCCGCACCATGCGCCAAGATGCCGAAATAGCCGGCCATCCGCAATTCGCGCAAAAAGATGATCCGCGCATCACCAAAATCGGCAAATTCCTGCGCGCCGCGCGCCTGGATGAGCTTCCGCAAATTTGGAATGTTTTGCGCGGCGAGATGTCGCTCATCGGCCCCAGGCCCGAGCGTCCCGAATTCGTAGCCGAATTAAACCGACAAATGCCGTATTATTCCCTGCGCCACATCACCCGCCCGGGCCTAACCGGTTGGGCGCAAGTGCAATTCCCATACGCCTCCACCTTCGAGGATAATCTCAAAAAACTCCAATACGATTTGTTCTACATCAAACACCGCACCATCATGCTCGACATAACCATCCTTTTGAAAACCATCCGCATCGTGCTTAAGAGGATGGGGACGTAGTGCGTGAATTCACCCCTGCAACAGTCCCTGATAAGGGATTTAGGGTTGTGCTTAGCTACAGCAAATTAGCGACTAGAGGTTTTAGATGTTATACTTGTTTTATGAAATTCAATACACTTTTTGCCGTTTCAGGTGCTGTCGCGCTGGCTTTTTCGTGGGCTCTTCCCGCGTCGGCTGTAGAAGCTGTTCCTTATGACGTGGAGCCCGTCTCGCGCATGGCTATTAACGACACTTTTCAAAATTCGCAGTGGTATTTGTCGGCCGTCAACGCTTACGAGGCTTGGGCAATCGCTCCCACCTCCTCGCCAAGAGATATTGTGGTGGCTGTTATCGACGGGGGTTACGATGATTCGCATCCGGATCTGAAAGGCTCACTTTGGGAAGATCCCGATGAACCGCTTGATGGCAAAGATAACGATGCGGATGGTTATATAGATGATGCGCACGGTTGGAATTTTGTAAATAATTCGGCCGATACGCGCCCCATCGCACCAAGTGATAATCAAGAAACCGGAGCTTGGGAGCATGGCACCATTGTTGCATCTCTCATTGCCGCGCGCGGTAACGATGATATCGGCATCGCGGGTATGGCTTGGGAGGCAAAAATCATGCCCCTGGTTATTTTGGGAGCCGATGGCTCGGGCGATACCGAAAATTTGGCCGAGGCTATCCGTTACGCGGTACGCCATCGCGCGGATATCATCAACATGAGTCTGGAAGGCGAGCTCTTGGATCAAGAGGTTGCCGACGCAATCCTCGAGGCTACGGCCCAAGGCTTGCTTGTGGTTATTGCGGCCGGCAACGGTTTTGATGGTGTGGCGCACAATTTCGACGATTACCAAATATTTCCCGCCTGCCACACGGGCGCCGCCGGCCAAAGTGTTTTGGTTGTTACGGGCACCGATCAAGACGGCTCCAGGTACCCCTCCGCCAATTACGGCTCTTGCACGGGCTTGGCCGCGCCGGGCGGTGCAATCTTTGCCGCGCGCCCCACCTATGAACCGGGCGGCAACCGCGAAAACGTATCCGGCTATGGCGCTTGGAGCGGCACCTCCATGTCCGCCCCGCTTGTTTCCGGTGTTGCGGCCATGCTGAAAGCCCAACATCCCACCTGGACAGGCGAGCAGTTGGCGCAAAGAATCATCGACACGGTTCAGCCTTTTGACCCCGAGGTGGATAGCGAGGGCATGGGTGCCGGCCTTTTGGATGCGTATGCGGCCCTCGCGGAAGCTGACCCTGCCATCTACGGATCCTGGAATTTATTTGCTTCCGCTCAAAATCAATCACCAGCGGTTTGGATAACCGATTCCGCCGGCAACAACCTTTTTTCCTTCCCTGTGGGCAACTTCGGCGATAAGCGTGCAATCCGCGCCTCTTTTATCCGTTGGGATGATGATCGCTTCCCCGAAGTTATCGTTACCTCCGCGGGCGATGATAGGGGAGCCTGGCGGGTTTATCGTACGGATGGCGTTTTAATCGCGGCCGGACAACTTTCCACAGGCTCTGATCCGATCATTAAAGGCGGGGCTCTTATTGCCACGCAAGATATAACCGCCTCCGGCCGGGATAACATCCTGTTTACCGAATCCGCCGGCAACCGCGCTTGGCTCATATCTCCCGAAGAGCCGGAATCCGATCCGATTACTTTTGGCGAGGGCGAAAATCCCAATGGTCTTTTGGCTGTCAGCCTCGAGCGCCCTCTGCAAGCTTTTGTGATTTTAAGGCGCGGTAGTACTGATTCGCAACTTTACTTGCTGAATCAATGGACCATGGATGAAGGCACAATCATCGAGACTGGGAGCCCCGAGCGCTTGCGCATGGTTAGCGCGCTCACAGGCGATAACCGCGAGCTGTTGCGCTTTGTTCAAACCGGCGAACCGTCTTACTTAATGGAAAAGGATGGAATGATTCAAATTCTGACACAAGAAGAAGCTAAAGAAATTCAAGTTTGGCAATGGAGGCAAGCGCCTTTGGGAGAAAAGCTGGATGAAACGGAGGGGAAACTTTTCTATGATACTTGGCCTAGATAAACTTCGTACATCGTACAACGTACATCGTACAACGTCGAAGGATACTGAGAGATATAAAAAAGAGTTTTGGAAACTTATTAGGTTTGGCATGGTTGGAGTTTCCACTTTTGTGTTTCAATTTGTACTTTATTTCATTTTTTCACGTTTTTTAATGCCCGATATCTCTCGCACTTACGTTTACTATCTGGTAATGGGTTTTGTTGTCGCGGAAAATTACACAGCGCATCGCCTGTGGACATTCAAAGATCACGCAATTCCCAAAAATTCCATGGGGCGCTATCTCATCATCTCAACTGCGGCGATTATCTTAAATGCCGCAATATTTTGGTTTGGCCATAACATCATAAAAGTTTACGATCTGTATATGGTATTTTTTGCCGGCCTCGCTGTCCCCATCTTCACCTACACCGGCCACAGGTGGTATACGTTCAAACGGATTTAGTCTTAACGTCTTAACGTCTTAACGTCATAACGTACAAACCAATTCAACCCCGTTAAGACGTTACGACTTATCCCTACATTATGACTTTTTCCTAAAATCCGTTACAACGTTAAGCCTTGTCCCTAAAGTAGGGATAGCCCTTGTGGCTATCCGCTCTATATAACCTCCTTTTTAAAAAGCATTTAAGATTGAAATTATTTTTGCAGATAAAAGCACGGATAACCACTAGGGTTATCCCTACGTTATGATTTTACAAACTTTATGAACTCGCAGTCCGTTCGACGTTTGACATTTGACGTTTGACACGGTTATCAGCCATCAGCTATCCGCTATCAGCTGCTAATATGTTATAATAGTTCCATCTATGGCAGACAAAGTTCATTTTGAACGTAAAAACGTGCTTGTAACCGGTGGAGCCGGATTCATCGGTTCGCATCTATGCGACAGGCTTATAAAAGATCGCAATGTTATTTGCGTCGATAATTTTATCACCAGCTCGGTTGCCAACATCGACCACTTATTGCGCGAGCCTCACTTTGAGTTTATCAATCATGATATCACTCAACCGCTAAACCTCGATCGCTTCACCGAGCTCGAGCGTTTTAACGTTAAGTACACTGGCATCCAAGAAATTTATCACCTGGCTTGCCCAATCTCCAAACGCCACTTCGACGATTTTAAAATTGCCACGGTTCTCACCAACTCCGTGGGAGTTAAAAACGTTTTGGATTTGGCTGTGGAGCATCATTCCAAGGTTCTCTACGCTTCCTCCGGAGTTCTTTACGGCAACCGCCGAGGCGACCCAAACCCGTGCCGCGAGGCAGACGAGTGCCGCCTCGACCATCTCACCATCCGCGGTGCTTACGACGAGGGCAAGCGCTTTTCCGAAGCCATCCTGCAAACTTACGCCGAGGTCTACGGCCTTGATGTTAAAATCGCCCGCATTTTCCGCACTTACGGCCCGCGCATGAAAATATTCGATGGCAACCTTATCCCGGACATGGTTTTAAATGCTTTGGACGGCAAAGATATAACCATCACCGGCGACGAAGAAACCCGCACATCATTGGCTTATGTCTCGGATGTTGTAAACGGCCTTATGCGCCTCATGTCATCTCCACTCGAAATCACACTCGTAAACTTGGGCTCCGACGAAGAACTCCGCTTGGTAAACGTTGCTCAAAGAATCTTGGAAATAACCGGTTCCACCTCCCGCGTCCGTTTTGAACCGCACATAGTCAACTACATCGACCCCGGCCTTCCCGATATCACCCGCGCCAAAGATCTGCTTGGCTGGGTCCCGCTCGTCCAACTCGACAAAGGCCTCCGCGACATGATCGAATACACAAACTCCAACAAAAATTTACTTTCATTTTAAAAAAAGTATCTTGTATCCAGTATCTTGTATCTTGCAGTTATCTCGTTTTTGAAAACTAAACCAACCACGTTACTGCAAGATACTAGATACAAAATACCAGATACTTAATTGGTTATTAGTAATTGGTAATTCATAATTGTTAATTCAAGCCTATGCCTCCCATTTTCGACAAAAAAAACATAATGGTAACCGGCGGTGCCGGTTTTATCGGGTCGCATCTTTGCGAAAAATTACTCGCCGCGGGCAACAGAGTTATTTGCGTGGATAACCTCATCTCTTCCGCTTTGCAAAACATCGATTTCTTGCTCAAGAATCCGGATTTCGAATTTATCCGCCACGATATCGGTACGCCGTTTGACCCCGAACAATTCCCCGAGCTCGAACGCTTCAAGGTCAAATTCCAAGGCATCCAAGAGATCTATCACCTGGCTTGCCCCATGAGCCCCAAAGCCTTCGAGCAAACTCGCATGCAGGTTCTTTATGCCAACAGCCTGGGCATGAAATACACGCTCGATCTGGCGGTTAAATACAAAGCGCGATATCTCTTTACCTCCACATCCAGCGTCTACGGTCCGCGCCCAATGGATAACCACCATCTAAAAGAGGATGAAAACGGCCAAACCGATATGCATAGCCCCCGCGCCAGTTACGACGAGGGCAAGCGCTTTGCCGAAACTTGTTGCAGTACTTACAATCGCGTCCATGGTGTGGATGCGCGCATAGCTCGTATTTTTAGAACTTACGGTCCGCGTGAGCGCCTGTACTCGGGCGAGATGGTACCCGATTTTATTTTGAGCGCGCTAGATAACAAAGAAATCGAAATTTACGGCGACGAAACTTTTACCACATCGCTTTGCTATGTTACCGATGTTGTGGACGGCATCATGAAACTCATGTCTTCCGATAAAGATATCGGCCCCGTAAACATCGGATCAGACATCGATATCCCGCTTGTGGACGTCGTACGCAATATTTTAGAGATGACAGGCTCCACCAGCCGTATCTCTTTCAAGCCATCCCTCCTCTTCATGACCCCTCTCGGCTTGCCCGATTTAACCAAAGCCAAAGAAAAACTCGGTTGGATGCCCCTTGTCCCTCTCGACGAAGGCTTAAAAAAGATCATCGATTACACCATGGCCTATAAAAACATTCTCCAAGGTTTTGGCCAAATCGCCACCCCGGGCATCGCCCCAACCGATGCACCCGAATCAACCAACCCCCAAACCATACCCGGAGTCGAAGACATGCCGGAACTGGGGTAGTTATCTGATGAAGTCATAACGTCATAACGTCATAACGTCTTAACGTAGCAACCAAAACAACCCCGTTAAGACGTTAAGACTTGTCCCTAATGTCATTTATGTTCGAACAAAATCCTTTTTCAGTTGAAAGACAAAGTGAAAGTATCCGTAATCGAGACCGCATCGAAGCCCCGCCCAACTTTGTCAGTATTTATCATGAGACAAAAAGTGAAGCTTTATCAAATATTGATAAAGAAGGTTTGGTTAGAGAGCACGAAGCCCGCAACATCGGCGGAGATCCGGTAATGGTCAAGAGAAACGCCATCATCGACAAGCACCGTCCGGCTCATTTGGTGGAAATGGGAATAAGCCGCAATAATATTTTTGGATATCCTTTTTTGGAGCATGGCCATGGTCTCTTGGGGGCCGATCAAAGATACATACATAAGGATGAAAGATCTTATCGTGATGATTTTGATCTTTTAAAAAAATACAGCCCGGATTATTTTGCAAAAATCGGATCACCGGCCTTCGCTGAATATGTGGCAAAAATGCGAGATCCCGATTACTTGAGATCTAAATACCCCGGTGAGGTACTCGAGGTTAAAGTGGATCCTGAAACGTGTTATGTGGGTGATTTGGAATTCATAACCAGAATAATGGATGATATGAGGCGCGGCTGGTCTGAAGCCGAGGCTGTCGAAACGCAGGCGGCCGAATATTGGAAAAAGGCCATCACCCTCAAAGATTTTCTTAAATGGTACAAAAAACCGGAATGGGCGGAGGATGGCGACAGTATAAAAGATGCCGAAGAGTTTAAAGACGGAGAACCGTATTCAACAATGGGTTACTGGCTTAAAAAAGGTGCTCCGGATTATCTACCTGATAAAATCGACACCCCGGAAATAATGATTCCCAATGATATTCCTCAAGAACATATTAGGTTGTTGCCCTAAAAAGTCTAAAGTCCATAAAGTCTATCAAGTCCATCAAGCGGGTTTGGTGGGCTTTTTGCTTGACAGACTTTCCGCTTGATAGACTTGACGGACTCATGTAGTGTATTTGTTATGAAAGTCATCGGCGTCATACCCGCCTATAACGAAGAATCGCGTATCCAAAGCACTGTGGATGCGTGTTTGCCGTATGTGGACGAACTCATCGTCGTGGATGACGGCTCGGCCGATAAAACATTTACCGTCGCCAAAGCAATTCCGGGTGTTTACGCAATCCGCCACACAATCAACCGCGGCCAGGGAGCCGCGCTTCGTACAGGTACAAGAGCCGCTTTAAGCCTCGGCGCGGATGTAATCGCTCACTTGGATGCCGATGGCCAGCACGACCCATCGCAAATCCCCGTACTTACAAACATTATCAAAGATGGAAAAGCGGATGTTGTTTTTGGTTCGCGCTTTTTAGGTCAAAAGCCAAAAGGCATGCCCGCATCACGTCGTTTTTTGCTCTGGGGCGGAAGATGGTTCAACACCTTCGCTCAAGGAATCCCACGGTCCGTCACCGACCCGCAAAGCGGATTCCGCGCCTTCTCCGCATCCGCGGCCTCACAAATCAATTTCAAACAAGATCGCATGGCCCACGCCTCCGAAATCCTCAAACTCGTAACCCGCTCCACTCTCCGCTGGCGCGAGGTCCCCATCCAAGTAACCTACACACCCGACAGCTTAAAAAAGGGCCAAAAAAACACCGACGCCCTAAAAATCGCCTGGCAATTGTTGCTTGGGATTTTTACGAAATCATAATTCAAGTCTTTCAAGCAAAAAGTCTATCAAGTCCATCAAGCGGGTTTGATGAGTTTTTTAGCTTGACACACTTCCCGCTCGATGGATTTTAAGCTTGATGGACTTTGCTTGATGGACTTGACGGACTTTCCGCTTGATGGACTAGTTATCCTGTGTCAGGTAATATGGAAACAAAGTATATGTTGATCCAGATTTTGCTAATTTTGGGCTTTGTTCTGGCTTTTGCCGTCACTTGGCGCCGTTTCCGCCAAAATGTAATAACCTTTACCGAGGCTCTGTTATGGAGTTTTCTTTGGTTGTCGGGCGTTGCGGTTACCCTCATCCCCAAGCTGACCGAGCGCCTGGCCGCACTTTTCGGCGTTGGCCGCGGCGTGGATTTGGTGCTCTATTTGGCGGTCGCCATCCAATTTTTTCTCATCTTTAAACTTTTCATCTTAAACGAGCAAACCGAGCGCAAAATCACCAATCTTGTCGAACGCGAAGCATTGTCTCAAATAAAAAAAACCGGCACTTCCGAGGATGAAAATAATTTATGACGGATACGGTTGCATCTTCGGCCAAGACCGACCCAAACTATCAACCCACGGTCGAGCTGATTGTTGTTTCTTGGAATCATGCCAAGTTCATGAATGCATTGTTCGACTCTCTCGCTAAAGTCGCTTATCCGCGCGAACATTGGCGGATCCATGTAGTCATCAACAAGGATGGTGATGGAACTCTGGAAGAAGTCCGCCGTAAAATCGCTGAACTCCAAAATCAACTTCCCGATGTCCGCATCCACGAGCCGCATGCCAACCTGGGTTTTGCGGGCGGCAACAATTTGGTTATGCAGTGGGCTTTGCATCAAGGCAGTGATTATGTGTATCTGCTCAATCCCGATACCGAGATAATGCCCGATGCCATTACCGAAGCCATCAAGGTCGCCAAAAGCGAAAAGCTGGTTGGGTCCGTTCAGTCACTGCTCATACGCGGTGACAACCAACAGCAAATCAATTCTTGCGGAAATGCTCTGCACTTTTTGGGTTTTGGCTATGCAAAAGGCGACCACGAACCTTTGGACAGCGCACCAACCGAACCCACGGCCATCGGTTACCCATCGGGCGCCGGAGTTTTACTGCCAACCAATGTTCTGCGCGAGGTCGGTTTGTTCGATGAACTGCTTTTTGCCTACCATGAGGATTTGGATTTGGGTTGGCGCATAATGCTAACCGGGCGCAGTAATTACATCGCGCCCAAATCCCGGGTTATCCACCATTACGAATTTTCACGTTCCATCTCCAAATGGCATCTCATGGAACGCAACCGCCTCTTGGTGGTCTTGAAAAATTATAAACTACTAACCGTCATTGCGCTTTTGCCCGCCCTAATCGCCACCGACATGGCCATCTGGGCTTTCGCGGCCAAAGGCGGGTGGCTTGCTCAAAAATTCAAAGCGTCGATTTTTTTTCTTAAGCCTTCCACGTGGAGCTACCTGCTAAAAGCGCGCACCCGCATCAACTACACCCGCAGAGCTCCCGATTTTCTCATCTTGCCCCGTATGGTTTACAAAATAGAATATCAAGAACTGAAAAGCGGCCTGGCCGAGCGCATTGCCAACCCCTTCTGGGGAGCGCTCTATGCCAGTTACAGATTTATTATTAATTGGTAAACAAATGAAGTCCATCAAGCAAAAAGTCCATAAAGTCCATCAAGCAAGTTCCATAAGCTTGATAGACTTTCAGCTTGATAGACTTTAAACTTTTTTATGCAAGTACTCCACATCTGCTGTGTTGCTCCGCCAAAAGGCGGGGGAATGGGCGTAGTCGCGGACCAAGAAGTCCGCTCTTTAAGGAAAAAGGGCGTCGAAGCTTGGCTCGCTTGCCCAAAGGTAAGGGGCCGGCAAGACATCGACTACATCATCGAGTTGCCCGCGTTTGGTTTTGGTAACGGATCAGTATTGCGCGGGTTGTCTCCCAGGCTAAAAAATGCTGATGTGGTTCATCTGCATTACCCATTCTACGGTACGGCCGAGGAATTGGCTTACTTTAAAAAGAAAGGTATTATTAAACATTTGGCCATGACTTTGCACATGGATGCGCAAGCCGATGGCGCGCGCGGTTTATTGTTTGACTTGCACCGCAAATACATTCAGCCAAAAATCCTGGCCGCCGCGGATCTGGTCTTCGTCTCCTCTCTCGATTACGCTGAACACTCTTCATACAAAACATACTTGGATGCCAATCCGCAAAAAGTTGTGGAATTGCCTTTTGGCGTTGATACGGATTGCTTCAGTTGCGGGGAACCAAACCGAAACCGCTTTGGCATACCGGGCGGCAGTTGCGTAATCGGCAATGTCAGCGTGCAAGATAAAGCGCATATGTTTAAGGGTATTGATTTGCTCATCAAGGCCATGGTCGCTTTGCCCCCGCACATACATTTGCTTTTGGTCGGCGATGGCAACATGCAATCATCTTATCGTCGCTTGGCCAATGAACTGCAGGTTGCCGACAGAGTGCACTTTGCCGGCCGGTTGAACAAAGAAGATCTTATTTGTGCTTACCGCTCCATGGATGTGTTTGCTTTCCCCAGCACCAACAACGCCGAGGCTTTCGGCCTGGTTGTTTTGGAAGCCATGGCCTGTGGAGTCCCTGTTATCGCCAGCGAATTGCCGGGTGTGCGCGGTGTGGCTCAAAATGCCGGCTATTTGATACCTCCAAACAATGTCAAAGCGTTTATAGATTTAATCAATAAGTTATCGGCCGATCCCGAGCTTTGCCATAAGTTTTCGGAGGCCGCCCGCAACAAGGCTTTGCAATACAGTTGGGAGCACCACACCGTGGTGCTTATCGAGCAATATCAAAAGCTATGCGCATAGCGATTTTATCCAACTCCTATCCACCCCATGCCCGCGGAGGCTCGGGTCAGATCGCCAAACTGCAGGCGGATTGGCTAAGCGCTCAAGGAAATGACGTCTGTGTTTGGGTGCCCGCGCCTTTTTCGGCAGAGCCAAAAAATCAACAAGTTAAAACGTTTAAACCGCAAACCTCGATCCCGTTTTCCGCACTTGCCAAAAGCAACCCGCTGTCACGCCTCGTCTTTCATATCGAAGATATCGGTCCCAATGCCGAGTTGGTCGAGGATATCCGCAGTTTCAAGCCCAACGTTTTGCTGACGCACAATCTTACGGGTTGCGGCTGGGGTACGGCGGATATTTTGCGCAAAACCGGAATTCGTTGGGTCCACATTCTTCATGACGTTCAAATGGCTGAGCCGTCGGGCCAAATTTTATCGCAAGAAACTTTTCCAAAATTAAGATTACTTTGGCGCAAGTACTGGTCTAAAAAGCGTTCCAAAGCTTTCGGGACTCCGGATGTTGTTGTCTCGCCATCCGGTTGGTTGTTATCTTTTCATAAACAATTCAACTTGTTCCAAAATTCGCAAACCGTCGTAATCCCAAACCCTTTGCCGGCCGAAAACTCGGAACCGTCCACCGCGGGCACTAACACTCCGGGCTCGGACAGCGGTTTACAACGCACAATTTTATACGTCGGCCGAGTCTCCAAAGACAAAGGAGTGGACATGCTGATTCAAGCTTGGAAGGAACTGAAATCTTTATTCGAATCAGAGAGTTCGCCGTTTGATCTTCAACTAAAAATCATCGGCACCGGTGCTTATCTGAACGACATCAAAAACTTAAACGATCCAACCATACTGTGCATGGGTGCTTTGGAACATGCGGAACTCGCCAAGCATTATGCCTCGGCCTCTCTTTTCGTTTTCCCGTCTTTACTCATGGAGAATCAGCCGACTGTTCTGCTCGAAGCCATGTCCGCCGGAGTAAACATTGTCGCTTCTGATGTGGGCGGAGTAGGGGAAACGTTGGGCGGTTACGGAGCTCTCGTTCCTCCGGGTAACCCCTCTCAACTCGCCCGAGGCATCTACCAAGAGTTAACCAAAAATCCCACCCGCCAAATCAAAGCGGAGATTTTGGCGCGTCATGAAATTCATCAAGTAATGCAAAACTACCAAAACCTCTTCAATCCCCCCATCACTTAACGTCATGTTAACCAACCCTCTTTAATAAAGAGGGACAATTACGCAAAGCGTAATTTGGGAGATTTATCGCCCAAACTCAAATTTATAAATCATTATCTTGCCGTCAGCGATGCTCCATTCTTCATCCGCGATTTCGGCAACTCGTTCGTTCAGCTCTTCCGCCTTCCACCAGTAGTCATTGATTGCCACAAAAACCAAATCCGATTCTCCCAAGCGAGCCGCTTCTCTTACCGTCTCAATTGATGGATCTTCGTAAGTCATTTTCAGATAAATTTCATAAAGCGGACCGCCTGTGGGTATGGGATAGTAGAATACATCATTTTTTGCGTATCTTTTAAAGCCGTATTCTTTAATCGCGGCCGCGGAAACCGATTGATTGGCGAGCACCGTATACTTTTCGTCTTTGGCCGAGCGGTCTATCCATTTTACTGCTTCAATCTCGGCCCGGCCGGTGCTCCAACCGCGGCTTGGTTCCACACTGTCGTGCCTGGGGAGTGCGTTATGAGCATTGGCCGCGCCTACCGCACCCACAAACAGCAAAACCGCCAAAGTTGCTATCGGAACTCCGGAACGGATTTTATTGAACAAATAGCTGATTGTTGGTATGCCCGCAAGCAATAAAAGTATAACTCCCAGTTGCAAGAGGCGGTTGGCATAATCCCCGCGTTCGTATTGAATCAAAAAAGAGAAATCACCGGCATGTTGCAACAAACCGGCAGAAAAAATAAGCGATCCCGCGCCAACCAACATCATGGCCGTGCGTTTTTTTACTTTTACCGGCACGAGGAATCCGGCTAAGGCCAAAAGCAATCCTATGGCGGGCAATGACAGGTTTATCAAAGATGAAAATGCGGGCCATAAAACATATTTGTTGCCAAGCCAGGGGATTAGGCTCGAAAACGAACTCGACCAACTGCCCAAATCTCTGACTTGGGAAAAATCCCATTCAATGCTCATGCTCGGTAAAAAATAACTGCCCACAAAAAAGATGGCGGGTATAGCCATTCCGCAAGTCGCGGCTATCGCATAAGATAATATTCGTGAGCTTATATCGTTTCTGCGCCTTATCATAAGAGCGATGGCAAACAATAGCAGGGGAATGCCGGCCAGCGGATGTATTACAATGCTCCATACCCCAAGCCACATGGGGCCTGTGATTCGGATGTGCCTTTCCGCGGATCCTATTGCGAGTATCACGGCCGAAAAGCCGATGACCGCCGCAAAACCCTGTGGGGTAGAAGCCACGAACATGGATATGGGCACAAGCGCCATGATTAAAGCCGCGTAATGGTCGGGGTCGAACCGTTGATAGGCAAAAGCGATGCTCGCGGGAAGCAAAACGGCCGCCGATAAGGGCACCAGCCATTTTGAGAGCCAAACCAATGGCAAATCAAAAATTCTGGAGAGCCAAGTTGTAAATACATATTGGCCCATGTAATAAAACGGCTTGGGATCCAAAGTACCCGTCTTAAGCAAAATCTCTTCCCCGGCTATGTGCAAAAAACCGTCAAAACCATATCCCAAAACATAGATAATGGGAGCCAGCGCTAGCGTAGCGCCAATGGCCAGCATTGCATGCACCGTTGTCAGTGTTATCGAGCGCACCGCCATGGCACTAAGCAAAGCGGCTATCCATAAAAGCGCAATTGCCGGCAGAACGCCCGAGTCCAGCAATGGCCACGGCGTGCGAATGCTGTCGAGCGTTCGGGCATTCCAGGCCGATATGACCACAAATACAAAAGCCGCTACGGCGGCGCAGCCAAGCAATGAGGCCAAGATAATTCTTTTGCGCGACCAATCGAATTTTAGCGGCAAAGGAGGAGCCGCCACCAGTAAAATGGATTCCGCGGTAACTCCGGATAAATGCGAACCCGCGATGGCTATGGCCAAAGACCAAGAGTCCGATAAAGCGCCAAGTGGCGCCCCCATATAAAACCAAATGACTTGCGCTATGCTTTGTACGGCAAGCAATAACAGCAAGCCAAACGGAGCGGCAACCAACCAGTGGCGAGTGGGAAAAACATTTTTCCCAAACACATAAGCATGAAATATAATGGCAAAGACCCAAATAAACGGGCGGATGGCATCAAAAATATCCAATTGCCAATATTGCATGCCCAAAATAAGTATTACGAAAATAATACCTGCGATAGCGTCTAATGTTCGTTCTCCCATAAAGTGTGAATATATGTTAGCATAGATGAATGAGCTATGGGATGGTTAACTGAACGAAAGTTTATGACTAACGAGACGATCGTGCTGTATTTGCAAGATCGCATCCTGGCCAAAACATTATTGCCCTTGATTCCGTATTGGATCAAGCCCAACCACGTAACCATTTTGCGTTTATTTCTTATCCCGGTAAACGTGTATTTTGTTTTGGTGGAAAACTGGCCGGTACTTTTACCATTGTTCGCTTTTACCGCCCTAACCGATATGCTGGATGGCGCCATGGCCCGCGTTCGCAAACAAATTACTCTTTGGGGCGCTATTTTGGATCCCACCGCGGATAAGCTTCTGCTCGCCTCGGTTGCCGGCATATTCATTGTTCGCAACGTCTCACCGCTTCTGGCCTTCACAATAATATTCATGGAGTTCCTAATAGTTCTTGGCGCTTACTCCAGGCGCCGCCGCGGAGAATACATCTGCGCCAACGGTGCCGGTAAAGTAAAATTTTCTCTTCAGGCAATAGGTTTTGGCTTTATGCTCTTGGGTGCCCTCTTGGGCCAACCATGGCCAATCTACATCGGCACCGGGCTTATGATTCTATCATTACCGTTTGCAATTACATCACTGTTAACCTACGGATTGTAATCATCATTTCCCTGTAGGGCGCGAACCTCGCGGTGCCGCTCGGAGCCCTGACGGATGGAAGGGCGTAGTGGGGTGTTCGCCCGTACTGTCGCCAAAGGCGTAACCAGATTAGCAAAAGTCACAGCACGGGCGATCACAAGGATACGCCCCTACGATGATTGTAATCTTCGTTTCCCCGTAGGGGCGATACCTCGCGGTGCCCCTCGTAGTCGAATGACGTAGTGGGGTGTTCGCCCGTGCAAAGGCTACAGCATTTTTTAGCACGGATAACCACAAGGGTTATCCCTACAAAATGTAAAAAAACGCCCCGAGAGAAATTTCTCTCGGGGTCTTGAGTCTTGGCTGTGCTTACTTGCACTGCCAAGTGTTGGGCGGTGTGCCCATGAGTTGAGGTGAACCGCTCTCGCATGTGCAAGGCGGTCCGCCGGTGTAGGCCAGTTTTTGCGTCACGGTCAGTTTTTTGACCCCCGGACCCACGCAGGCAAAACTTTGTGGGGGTTGGTTGTCTTTGACGACCAGACACGTCGTAATCCGTTTATCACTATCGGTGCTCGAATCACAGTCGACCTGCGTTCGGCTGGTGGTGACCGTGGGAGTTGGCGCACTCTGCACCTTTGCTGCGGGAGGAGGTGCGTCCTTGTAAGGATCATCTTCTCCCATGGCCGCCGAGGGTCGATTGACCACCCGGGTCAGCACCTGGTCCGGGTAAGGAACTTTGCAGTTCGGGTACGCATCCGCGTCCCAAACGAACGTGCTCCACACAGCCTCGTGCCCTGCTGATTCGCATCGGCACACGAGCGTGCCTTGGGCCATCTGCACGGCTCTGGGCATCTTGCCTCCGCATTCGGGCGGAAGTGCGCGGTTGCTGGTCACGGGTTGCTCGGGCGCCGGTGCTCCCGTGCTCTCGCCGGTCGCATCCGTGGTCATGGTCGCGTCCGAAGGCTGACCGCTGATCCACGTTTTGCTGACCCGGCTCTCGGAGCTCGCACCATCCGCCGTGTTGGCCTTGGCATTCGCCCCCGCCGAACCACCGCACGCCGTCGTGAGAAACATTGTCGCAACCACAACCAACGAAATCATCAAGCTCTTCATGTGAATCTCCTTTTTTGGATTTTGGTTTTGTTTGTTTCTTGTATCTTGTCTCTTTTGATGTTTAAGTTTGATGGCTTAAATTAGCACAAATTAGCCAAAATGTCAAGTACATACTCCCAATTTCGTTTATAATTAGTCAAAAATCGGGTTTTTTGCTAAATTAAGATAAAGATATATGCTTCATCAACTCAAAAATCTGATCCCGCAAGGGCTGAAAGATGTCTATCATTTATTACTGTCTTATTCTGCGGCAATTTTGTATGGCCACCCATCCCGCCAAATGGTAGTCATCGGCGTAACGGGAACCAACGGCAAAACCAGCACCGCTTACATGATCGCTAAAGCCCTGGAGGCGGATGGCGCTAAAACCGGTTGCACCACCACGGCCATCTTCAAAGTCGCCGAAAAAGAGTGGTTGAACAATACCAAGATGACCATGCTTGGCCGTTTTCAATTGCAAAAACTTTTACGGGAGATGGCGGATGCGGGTTGCACTTATGCTGTCATTGAAACTTCTTCGCAAGGCATTACTCAACATCGCCACCAAAACATCGCTTACGATATCGGTGTCTTTACCAACCTCACACCCGAGCACATCGAAGCTCATGGCGGTTTCGAGAATTACAAACAAGCCAAAGTTCAACTCTTCAAACACATTGCCGCTTTACCGCCAAAACAATTGAACGGAAAATTCGCCCCCCGAGCGTCAATTTTAAATTTTGACGATGAACACTTTGGCAACTTTAAAGTCGCAGGTTTGGAAAACGTTATCACCTACGGAGAAGGGGATGGTGCGGATGTTCGCGCACAAAACATAATTGAGGCAACCGATGGAACGTCGTTTATGGTGGAAGGCAAAGAAATCAAATCGAACTTAATGGGGCGCGTCAACGTTTTAAACTCACTGGCCGCGCTTTCCGTTGCCAAAGTTTGCGGTGTGGATCTTGATTTGGGCATCAAAAAATTGGAAAGCATCAAAAACTTGCCGGGCCGTTTTGAAATAATCGACGAGGGCCAGCCTTACACGGTTATCGTGGATTACGCACCCGAACCCGCATCTCTCTCGAAAATCTACGAAACAATTAAAGCCTTAAACCCCAATCACCTGATTCATGTCCTCGGATCCTGCGGAGGCGGCCGCGATGTGGCCCGCCGGCCGATCCTCGGCAAAATGGCAGCGGATACCGCAGACACCGTCATCATTACCAACGAAGACCCCTATGATGACGATCCACGGCAGATAATCAACGACGTCGCACGCGGTGCAAAAGAACATGGAAAAATCGAAAACCAAAATCTCTTTCTTATTGAAGATCGCAAAGAGGCAATTAACAAAGCTATCAGCCTTGCCGAACCCGGCGACATCGTCTTGTTAACCGGCAAAGGTTCCGAACAAGCCATCTGCATCGCGGGAGGCAAAAAAATACCCTGGGACGAGCGCGAAGTCGCCCGCGAAGCCATCAAAAACCATATTGCTAAACCAAGCTAAAAGCTTTATAATAACCATTGACCCAGCTTCAATAAACAATTGATTATTGGGTTATTGAATATTGGTGATTAATTGTTTATTGGTAATTTGGTCATTGGTTATTTCCAGTTTTATGTTCCGTATCGAATCCATCATCCAGCTGAAAGAAGAAGAGAATATCGAAGGGCTTGTCCGCAGGCATCTCGTAACATTGTTGCCCTCGTTAATCATATCCATGCTCTTCATAGTATTGCCCTTCTTTTTTCTGTTTCCTTTATTTGGGCTTGGTCCGCTCGGTGTTATTGTTTTTGGTTTAAGCGTAATCATCGGTATACTTTGGGCAACTCGTTGCTTGTTTCTTTGGAATGCGGATGTTTTGGTGGTAACCAATTTACGTATTGTGGACGTGGATCAAAAAGGTTTGTTATCCCGCAAAGTTTCCGAGGCTCCCTATGGCGTTATCCAAGATGTCTCGTGGAAGCGGGAGGGGATTTGGCAAACCATTTTTCGCATGGGGTCTGTGAGCATCCAAACAGCCGGCTCATCCGCCAATATCGAAGCGGATAACATCCCGCACCCCGGCAAATTGCACGAAATTATCAATGACGAACGACTAAGGCACGAGGCGGAGCCCAAAGAACAAAAACAGTCTCCCGAAAAAAAGGATCGCCGTTCCCGCATCCGCCGCATAGCCGAGCTCTTGGAGGAGGTGAGCGACACCTCGGTTGCCGAAATCGAAGCCGTTCTCGAACGTAAAGTAAAAAGCTCATCCATGGAAAAACTCTTTAGCGAAAAACCATCTGAAGATACTGTTGATGAGGAAGATCCGGAAGAAACGTAAGATGGGGTATCTAGTATCTAGTATTTAGTATCTGGCAGTGCGAACAGTCTTGATTGTTCCCAGTTCCCAAATCCCAGTTCCAAGTTCGATATTCGATGTTCGTTAATAGTTTATGTCTTTAGCCGATTCTAACCTTAAAACGCAGTTCGCATCAAAAGCCAAGTGGCCGCTGTTTTTGGTTGCGAATATTGCGATTTTATTTGTGGTTGGCATATCCACAGTGCGCGAAACATACCGTGGTTGGAGCGTGGATAGGGAGATATCGGCTTTGGAACAAAAAGCGGCTTCTCTCGAGGGCAGGCGCAGCGAGCTCATAGCCTTTGCCGATAAATTACAATCTCCGCAATTTGTGGAGCGCGAGGCTCGCGCCAAACTGGGATTGCAAAAACCCGGCGAGCATGTGATCATTCTGGAAGGTGTTACGGCTACGAGCAGTGAGTGGTCCATCGAAATCACTCCAACACCGCCCGTAGCGGTAGACACGCGTTCAAATCCCCGGCGCTGGTGGGATTATTTTACCAAACCGGCCACCTAACCTGTTTTTATGAATAAAGCAACTCAAAAAATAATCGGAATATCCGCCGCTCTTATTTTGGTCATTATACTAACCGCCGGAGCCGGCCTTATGATTCGCGGAATCTATACCAAACAATCCGAGTCACCCACAGCCCGGTTTGTAGCCAAAGTATTTGCTTTACCGGCCGCCAATGTTAATGGCCGAAGCGTCAAATACGATAGATTTTTGCAAACACGCGATGCCGTGCGCAAATTTATAAACAGTGATGCCGGCAAAGATGTTGGCGCCACCATGCCCCCCGAAAAAGAATTGAATGAAAATATTTTAGAGCAATTGATCCGCCAAAGATTGGTGGAAAATATCGCCGGCCAAAAAAATATCAGCATAACCGATGAAGAAGTAAACGAAGTTTTCTCCGAGGTTGCCGCCCAAGCCGCATCTTCAACCCAATCAACCATTAGTGAGTATTTGCAAGATAATTATGGCTGGAACGAGGAAAACTTTCGCGAATATGTGTTACGCCCCGCGCTTCTCGAGCAAAAAGTATCCCAAGCCGTAGGCAGTGAATCCGATCCTTACGCCCTCGAGAACCTCCTCCTCGCCGACAGACAAAAACCCGAAGTCGTCGTATACCTTCGCTTCGAATAACGCCACCAAACAAACCATAAACCGGCATCAGTCGGTTTTATGTTTTACAAAGTTGATGGCCCTGCCACCCGAAGCAAAAAACCGCGACTAGCGGTTTTTTGCGAAGGGTGGAGCCGAAAGCGGGATTTGAACCCGCGACCTCTGCTTTACGAAAGCATTGCTCTACCAACTGAGCTACTTCGGCATGGGGATAATGTTTGATTTTTTTGATGATTATGGGCGTTTGATGATTGGTTATTTATTGATGATTGGAGCTTGGTTATTGGTTATTAATTTGCTATACTGTGAAAGCCTATGTGGAGAAGGATCACAGTGATTTTAATGTCCATGAGTGTACTTGTTTGCACTCCGCTAGTCAAGAATGCCAACGCGGCGACTAACTTTTTTGGCTCTTCAACCTTCACGCCTTTATTTTTGGATGAAGGATTTTTAGGTCGCGAGGTAAATCTCGACTTACCCGAAATAAATGTGAAAGTAATTTTTGGTGCAACGGATATTCCCGCTCCCGGCGTGCTAACCATTATCACCGAAATCCCCGGCCACGCAACCTCCGCTTTGGGTTATCCCGTACTAAGCGACACGATTCAATTGCACTGGCAAACCAATGCGCCCAACTCTCCCGAATCAGCCGCTCTGTCAATCTACACAGATAAATGCTCCGCGGAATCAGAATATGCGTGCGCGATCGAGCAAAACTATCAGGGCAAAATAAGTTTAATTAATCTCTCATCTTCGGACGACTCGTCAGCTCAAGCGATGGTAAAAATCAATTCAGCCGTTAAATTGGTTCAAATTCCACGCGCTACGGAAGATCCCGGCTACATGACACAGGGCTCGGCCTCTTGGTATGCCTACAAGGGCTGTGATTGCGCGGCTTCTCCCGATTTTCCCAAAGGCAGTTATGTTAAAGTAACCCGCCTGAGCGATCCAACCAAATCCGTGATAGTCCGCATCAACGATTACGGACCCGAGCGTGATATCTTTCCTGATCGTGTTATAGATCTCGACAAAGTCGCGTTTCAAAAAATCGCTCCGCTTGGAGCCGGCCTCACTAATGTTAAGGTCGAACCGGTAGAAGCCCCGCCCGCACCGCCGCCCGCTCCGGTTAGTCAGGCGCCCGCACCCGCACCTCAAACCGCCGCAGAGCTAACTTGGCAATACTGATTATGCAAATATTACCAAATATAACCAAAAAACAAATATCACCCAACAAACATAAAAAGTTTGGTAATATTTGTGAAGATTTGGGCAGGATTTGGTAATATTTTTTAAACACATGATTGATTTACAAAACATCTCCAAAGTCTACGGTTCAGATGTCCACGGTTTGCGGGATATCAACTTAACCATCGATCCGGGTGAATTCGTTTGCATCGTGGGCACAAGCGGAGCCGGTAAAACCACTCTGGCCAAACTTCTGATTGCCGAAGAGCGCCCCACGCGGGGCAAAATAAAAATCGGCGGCTGGGATATAACCAAAATCAAACGCCGCGATATTCCGTATCTTAGGCGGCAAATTGGTGTGGTTTTTCAGGATTTTAAACTCCTCAAGAAAAAAACTGTTTGGGAGAATGTTTCTTTTGCTCTCGAGGTCTCCGGCGAAACCAACAAACGCATCCGCGAAATAGTTCCGCATGTGCTAAAAGTTGTCGGCCTCGACCAAAAAGCGCATCGGTTTCCGCATCAGCTCTCGGGCGGCGAACAACAGCGCGTCGTTATAGCGCGGGCATTGGTGCACCGGCCCAAAATTCTTTTGGCCGATGAACCCACGGGTAATTTGGATACCATCAACACGGCGGATGTTATCGAAGTCCTCAAAAAAATAAATGATTTCGGAAGTACGGTTGTTCTTGTTACCCATAACCGCGAAGTGGTTAATTCCCTTAAGGGCAGGGTGATTACTCTGGCGGATGGCCGGGTAATTTCCGATAAAAAACACGGCAAGTACATCTTGCAAAGTTAAATTATGTTATTTTTTACATCAGTGGGCCGCATAATATCTTTTGCATGGAAAAATATCATCCGCAACGCTTGGATTGGTTTGGCTACCGTATTGGTTTTGGTTCTGGCGCTTCTTTCTGTCAACGTTTTAATCGGTGTTAACGCCTTGGCATCTTCGGCCATAGCCATTCTGGAGCAAAAAATCGATGTCAGCGTGTATTTTGTACCCGAAACCCCTGATGCGATTTTGGATCAAGCTCGTTCATACATGGCATCTTTGCCGCAGACAAATCGGGTTACCTTGTTCACCGCGGAGCAAGCTTTGGAGGCTTTCAAAGAGCGCCATGCCAACGATCCGAGCATTTTGGACGCTCTCGAGGAATTGGATGAAAATCCGCTCGGAGCCACCATGATTATTAAAGCCGCCAAAACCACCGATTATCCATTTTTGATGGAGGCTCTCAACAATCCGCAATTTTCTTTTGCCGTCGAATCCAAGACATATGAAGATCACACGGTGGCTATCGGGCAAGTACAGCAAATCGCGGCCACAATCCGTTACTTCGGTTTGATACTCACCATAATTTTTACGATTTTCGGAGCACTGATAGTGTACAACGCCATACGCGTGGCAATTTATACCCAACGTGAAGAAATCGGCATCATGCGTTTGGTTGGCGCCTCTAACGCCTTTGTGCGCTTGCCCCTCATAATCGATGCGATTTTTTTCGCGCTTTTCGCTCTTCTGATTTCCATGGGTTTAATCGCAGTTATAATATCGGTCGGTGAGCCGTACCTTCTATCGTTTTACGATGGTTCGGACCCGGGCTTAAAAACCTACTTCACGAATAATTTTCTGGAACTCGCTCTTATCCAAGGCGCGATCATCTCTTTTGTTGTGGCTATGGCGTCTTGGGCCGCGGTGGGCAGGTATCTGAAAAAATAATATGCCGAATAAAGCCGCCACAGAGGATAAACGGTGGGAGCAAAATCGCTCGCGGCTTTTTGATTATGCTGATGCCAATAAATCCAAAGATTCTTTGTCGCGGTATATCTATAATTTAATGGCCAAGTCTCCGGCCCCAAACACCAAATACCGAACCGCAAAAGAATCCGTCGACCCAAAGCGAGCGCATCCAAACACAATCGGTGCGGAGGTCTTGGGTTTGTCCGATAGGGATGTTGCGAGCTTGCTTAATGCATTCCCCGGTAACCGAATAGCATCTCTTACATACTCTGGCGATCAAGCTCCGGCACGCCTGGCACCGAGTTCGGGCAAGTGCTCTTACGTGCTCATCAACAAAAATTCCGATAATCTTGCCGAAGTCAATATCTTCGATCCGCTCCACACTTACGAAAGCGGTTGTGATATTTTTTGCCACGGTTGTTTGCAGGCCCACACCGCCGCATGCTATCCGGGCAGCCTCGCACCGGCAACCGTGGATTCAATCCACCGGGCTTTAAAGCGCATCGCTTCGCACGAGTTCCATGCCACACATCATGATCGTGTTACCAAGCCCGGCCGCAGCCGTTTACTGGCCAACCAAGAGGAGCTTGCCGTTCTCTGGCCATCACTGGTTCAATCCGCCTATGAGGCGCCGTTTCGAGATGCTGGCGAAGATTGGCTGGTTGCCGTTAAAGACGCATTGAAAGGCATGCAATATTTGGGTGATAGCGAGGCGGAGGCCATACTGCAAGCCCTATCCGATTATTTTGCGGATCTTGACCCGGGCGCCGACATGAACAGTCTGATCCGGGAATATCAGCACCAGGTCAAAGTTATCGAGTTCAAAATTTTAAGCCGGCACATTGCGGATTTGTTTCAAGAAATGCACGACAAAGGGTTGAAAGCTTTTTTCAATCGCTGGGTTCATGATATCGATCCGGATTCCATCAAAGCGCCGGGTGCTTCTTTACCGCTTAAACATCATGTGCCCGGTTTGCGCATTGGCATGGCCATGGATGATGCCAAAGAGCTGGGGGTCAATTTGGCCGCGAGCCTGCGAATCCCGGGTGTAAACACCAAAGACAAACGCAAAGCCTTGCACGATTTGCGCCTTAGCATCCGCCGATTTAATGATATTTGGAAAGATTTGGACAAAAACGAACAAAAGTATTTGCGTCCCAAACTTTTACAAATAGTGCACTCCTCGATCAATTGATTTTTATGACATCGGGAAAAAACCGTCTGATAATATTCAATACTCAAAATCAACCCTTGGGCGAGATGCTTTTTGATCACGATCTTTTTTTGCAAGCCAATCTTTTGCCATTGGGCGAGGAGGCTCTCGGCGGGTGGCTCGAGGAATGGCAAGTTCAGGGAATTTTATACCTGCATCCCGAAACCGGTTCCAAACAATCGGTTGCGGCCAAAGGGGAGTATATCGCCATGCATAACTCGGCCTTTCCCTCGGCTTTGCGCCAATGGCTCGAGCACCACGATCTATTTTCCATACTGCTCCCCGAAGAATGCCTGGATTCGTGGAACAACATTTTACAACTGCCTTTGGAACAACATGAGCTTTTTCAGCTTGGCGCGCGCCTCTCCTTGTGCCGTGGTGCGGATTTGGCGCAATTCAAAAAATCTTTGGCAAAAATAATCGCCGCCATGGAAAAGTCTCAAAAACCAGCCAAATCCCTAAAAAAAACCAAATCATCGCCCGCGCGCACCGGCAAAAAATCCAAATCCGCCAAACCCAAAACCGCAAAGATCAAAGTCAAGACTAAAAAATAACGCTTGCGAGCGTTATTTTGCAATAATAACAGTCCACTCCCAGCATTATTCGGGCATACTATTGACCTTATCCGGGCTTTTACCTATACTTACAGCAATCCGAGGTCGTCTAAAGGTAGGACAGCGGCCTTTGAAGCCGTTTATCGGGGTTCGAATCCCTGCCTCGGAACCACGTAAAAAGCCGCTTAGTTATTGCGGCTTTTTACGTGCCCCGTGATGAATGAAGCATTAGAATAAATAGTGCGTAATGAATTTTACGGGGTTCAGTCACATTTGGCGACGGCTTCACGTGGCACCGCCAACTAAAAAAGCCGCTTAGTTATTGCGGCTTTTTACGTGCCCCGTGATGAATGAAGCATTAGAATAAATAGTGCGTAATGAATTTTACGGGGTTCAGTCACATTTGGTGACGGCTTCACGTGGCACCGCCAACTAAAAAAGCCGCTTAGTTAAATGGGCGGCTTTTTACGTGCCCCGTGATGAATGAAGCATTAGAATAAATAGTGCGTAATGAATTTTACGGGGCAAGTCACTTTTAGTACCGGCTTCACGTGGCACCGCCAGCACAAAAAATCGCCATATAATAATTGGGCGATTTTTTGTGCCCCGCGTAAAGCGACGTTGCCGCCACGCGGCTCTGCCGTGATTATGAATAAACGTGGATCTGATGGATATCAGATTTACGGGGCAAAGTATTTAAAATACCGGCTTCACATAGCGCTCTTACAAAGCTGAATTTGGCGCCAAGACAACAAACATTACGGCATTATTGGGTATAGGTTGCATCTGGTATCTGTAGTAAACCACAAAATCCAGGCTCTTTTCGTCTAAAATATTTTTTAACAGTCCTTGCAACTTTCCACTTCCTTCTCCGGTAACTATTTTAACAACCTTATAATCTTTTCTTTTAAAGCCCGCATGTTCGGAACTTAAAAAATGTTGAATTTCATATTTGGCCCGATCCATCGTGCAACCATGCAAATCCAAAACCGGTGTGTCCCTGTCGTTAAGCTCGGAGGAGAAGATCGCTGTCTCAATTGTATTATTTATAAACATGGAGGTTGTATTATTGTAAAAATGACATATTAATGCTAAGCTAACATAAATATATGAGAATAGCAATGAATGTCACACGTGAATTTTTAGGAGGTATTACTACTTCTAATATAAATTTGCTTAATTTTTTAAAGGGAAAAGGTAAGGGTGTTATCGGTATTGAGCTAAATGCCAGGCGTCACATCAGAGGCGCGACCGCTTTTTGGCATCTGGGCCCCGAGTGGTTCGAGCAACATATTTTTAATATTCATGATATGCAGATCATGGATAACGTGCGCCGCTCCAAAAATTTAAAAGATTTGGAAAAAAAATATCGTCCAATAATTGACATGATCAAAACCGTATTGGACAGAGAGACTCCGGATGTACTTTTATTAAACGGAACCTATTTCATGCCCTGGTTGGTATCTATTGCTGCTGATGAATTGGAAATCCCCACGGTTTTACGTTACGCGGGAGTGCTTTCTCGTGAGACTGCGCATATGAATCCAAAAGCCAGAAAAATATTTTTAGAGATGGAAAAATCATTCCAAAAACGTATTTATTCGTTCATATTTCCAAGTCATTTAACTAAAAAAGTCGTTGAAGAAGATGTTTACGATGCAAAGATAAAAAGATATTTTGTCATCCCCAACCCTGTGAATATACCTGAGGATTTTACTTTGCCAAAACGATCTGTCGAAAGGCGTATAGCGGCCATCGGTCGTTGGGATTATATTAAAAATTTTAATGCATTTTTTGAAATACATAAAATTCTTAAACGACAAAAATATAATCATGTTGCCACTTTCGTTACACGTGAAGCAAAAATCAACGGTATTCCCAAAAGCATTAATCGTCTTGCCCCCATGACTCATGAGGGCCTATGGCGCTTTTATACCACTCAAGGATTAATCATTTCGCCTTCGCATTTTGAAACTTTTGGGAACGTAGCAATGGAAGCCGCTTATTTAAGCATCCCGGTCTTGGTTTCCGATCAAATGGGATGTGCGGAAATTCTAAAAATTGCCGGTTTGGAAAATATGGTGATGTCTTTTGATGATTTAAAGGTTGTAGCCGAAAGAGTTAAAGAATTATGCGGACAATACATTCTGCCCAAGCAATTAAATAATCTACGCAGCCAGCTTGATCCGCAAACAATAAATGAACAGATCTACGGCGTCTTAAGAGAGGCTGCAAGGAGTATATAAAGGAGTTTTGCGGAATGGTCTTTATTCCTTGACTTAGAGGGGGATGTTGCGTATGATGATTTTACGTTAACTCTTAAGCATCAAAATAAAAACTATGATGTTTGACGACATGACAGACGCGCCTATGACAGACGCACCGGCAACTGATGATGTTGCTACAGAAGCTCCTGAGGAAGAAGTGGAAGCTCCTGCGGAAGAAGCGGCTTCCGAGGAACCGGCAGCGTAACCGACACTGCATTTAAAAAGGCCTGATTTTATCGGGTCTTTTTGTTTGGGGATATTTTTATCTTGACCATTAAAATCGAGCGGTTTAATATTCAGCTACCATTAACTCTTAAATACAAAAACTATGTGGTTTGATGATGACGAAGTCATGTTGGATGAAGAAGAAGTCGATGAAACTGTCGACACAGATGACGACTCTGATGCTGATGAGGATGAAGAGTAAAACAAAAAGCCCATAGGGCTTTTTTCAAATGCCGATTGTTGGAGCGGAACATTTACATGCATTGCCCGATATTGTGCTAAAATCAACTTATGCAAAGAAAAACATTGCGATTGCTTTTTGGCATAGCCGCCGGTTTCTGCTTATTGCTCGTAGCCTCTTGGAATTTGGAGAATTCACGCGAGGCATTATCCGATACGGGCGATCCGCCTCTCGCGTCTGCAGATCAGACCGTGCCGGCTAAAATTTGGAGCGAGGAGGTAATGGCCAACACCAATGCTTTGGTGGTAAAGGTTGTGGATGGTGATACTCTAAGCGCCATACTCGATTCTGAACCGAATAACGAGGTAAAGATTCGCTTACTCGGCATCAACACCCCCGAAACCGTAGATCCGCGCCGGCCGGTGGAGTGTTTTGGGAAAGAAGCATCGGATTTTGCCAAAAAATCGCTTTCGGGCGAACGCATCAAATTGGTATCCGATCCCGAAGCTGACGAAATTGACAAATACGGCCGGCTGCTGCGAAATGTCTATCTGGCCGATGGAACTGATTTTAATGCGGAGATGGTGAAACAGGGTTATGCCTATGCTTACGTCTCCTTCCCGCAAAACGCTGAGCGCAAAACCGAACTCCGTGCTCTGGAATCCGCAGCCAAAGAAAACCTCCGCGGTCTCTGGAACCCTGAGATATGCTCGAATTAGTATCTTGTCGAGCTGAGCTCGATTGTATCCGGTATCTTGTATTTGGCAGTGAATATAGCCGCTAACAGCAAGATACAAGATACAAGATACAAGATACAAGTGGCAAAATATAACAACCTATGAACCCGAAAACAATTAAACTATCCCGCCGGGGTATTCTATTGGCCGTATTGGCCGGCCTTTTCGCTTCAGCCTATCTGCTTTACACCTACACTACCGGTGCAGACTTAAAATGCGGTTCATTTGTCCACGGTTGCGATGCGGTCAGGCTTTCCGAGTGGGCCAGCGTGTTTGGCATTCCTACACCCGTGTTTGGCGTAATTTTCTATTTATCGGTTCTTATTATTCTCATTGTCCGCGCATATTCTCCGAACTATAAACCCAAACTGGCGCGTTTGGCGCAAATCATCTTTGGTATTGCCGGCTTTGCGGAATCAATTTTTCTCACTTACATTCAACGCTTTGTAATCGAGCAATATTGTACTTGGTGTTTGGTTTCGGCGGTCGCGGCCACTGTGATCTTTTTCTTTACTTTTGCCGATCGTGACTACGCGCTCCAAAAGTCAGAGAGCATCAAAGAACTGAAATTCATTGCCATGTCTTTGTCGGCTTTCGTTATTTTGGGCGGTCTGGCTTTCTTTTGGTTGGTGCAACCGGTCGAAGCCCCGCCACTTTCATCTGAATTCATCCAAGGGCGTATCGAATCACTGGAACCGGCAACTAAGTCGGCTTTGCCGGATAATGTTTATTAAAAACCCCAACAAATGTTGAGGCTAGGTGTCTGATTCGGATTTTACGTCTCCAAGACGAATAAGTAGAGATAATTCACATTTGACCTCATGATCTTGGATAAAAGCAGCCTTTATTTTTTTATAGCAAAATCTGCATCGAAAACAACAGAGAGGGTGATGTTCACGGTCTTTGGGCGAACAATCACAAAAGATCGTTTGTTTGAGTGTTTTTTGATCCATTGCGCCTCCAAGATAACGAGTTTTTAGCAAAAAACAAAACCAATGTCAACCGGGAAGCTGATATTAACCGGCCGACAAATCCAATATCAACCCGCAATCTTGACCGCCAAGGCAATTATTGCTAGCCTGGAAGCAGTTCTTTTGAAAGGAATCTGTGATGCAAAGTAATAAAATTCGTGAAGTCGCACTCTCTCTTCGTGCCTTAAAAGCGAAAAAGATTATTTTTACTGACATTGATGGAACTATTTATCAATGGCAATTACTTATTGATTTGGTATTGGTTATTGCCAAGCATTATCCCAAAAAGCGCCCCGTTGTACAACCCTTGCGCGATGCCATTAGCAGCTACCGCAAGCGTGTCCTTCCTTTTTCCATTGTTATTAATATCCTGATTTCAATCATTCCCGAAGTCATTCGGGGAGTGGATAAGAAACGAGTCACGAGGTTCGCCGTGTCTCGTGCCCGCAGTGTTGGCAGCCGGGTTTACATTTTTCCAAAGACTCTGCTTGATGTGGCGCGGAGTATCACTGCCGACCCGTGGCTCATTGTTGCAATCACCGGATCTCCTCAAGAGGTTGCCGATCCTTTCTGCAAGCAACTCGGTGTTCATGTCACCATCGGTTCCTTCTATGATTCGGATAAAAAGGGAATCTACACAGGGGAACGCGATATCGATTCGGGCATCAACAAGGGTGCTATCTTGGGCGCAATAAGGGATGCTTGCCCGGAAATCGATTGGGCATCCTGCATCGCTCTCGGCGATTCGGAACACGACATTGGCATGCACGACGAGTGCGGTTACGCCATCGCCGTCAATCCCAATCAAGTGTCGCTGGAGCATGTTCGCGGTAATTGCCGCAAAATATCGGTCGTGCGGGATGGGCAAAAATCCGGTGTACAGATTTTTAAAAGGTCTTTCACTGGCTCGTTAAATGAGATCTGTGTGGACTGCGCCTTGCCACGAGATCTTGCCGAACATTTTCCGGATTTGCCCGGCATGTTAAAGCGCCAAAAGTGCGATTGCAAACTCCACTAACCAACCTCCTTTCGGAGGTTTTTTTTATCTTGATTTTCAGGATTACAAACCGATTAATCAGGATTGTTTTTTAGGACTACGACTAAGCACTATGATTTTTTTAAATTTGCTGATTGTGCGCACATATCGTAAGCTATTCCGATATGAAATACACAATTAAAACCGAAGAAATCGGCTCCTTCGCCTCGGACATTCTGGTGGTTGGCGTCTGGCAGTCTGATGTCATAAATATTTCCATTCAAGCTCTACCATCATCCCTCAATTCCGCAATCACAACCGAACTGAAACGCAGAAGTTTTGCCGGTAAGGATGGTGAGATGAACATGATTCCCATTTTGGGGCAAGGAAAAATTAAACATGTTTTGTTTGCCGGCTTGGGAGAGAAGAAAAAATTTCAAGATACTCATCTGCGATCCATAGCCGCGCGTATAGTTAAACAAGCAAACGGCATCAAAGCCAAAAGCATCGTATTGGATTTAAGCATCACGTCCGCCATAAAAAAAGCGGATGAAGGGGCGCAATATTTGACCGAAGGCTTTGAATTGGGCGCCTATCAATTTACATCTTTCCGTAAGCAAACATTAAAAGATGAAGAAAAGAAAAAGACCCTCATCGAAGTTGTTATAGCGCTTAAAGATGCGAAGCAAGTGAAAGAGTTTGAGCGGGGGATAAAGATTGGTCAAATATATTCTGCCGGCACCATACTCGCTCGTGATTTGGTAAATACTCCGGCTATGCACATGCACCCGGGCGAGATGGCGCAAGTCGCAGAGAGTCTCTCCGGTCGTGGCACGGGTATTACTTGCAAAGTCCGTGGACAAGAAGAGATGGAAAAACTTGGGATGCGGGCATCAATTGCTGTTGCCATGGGCTCCATCCACGAGCCAAAGTTCGTACACCTCGTTTACAAACCCAAGAAGACGTCAAAAAATCTTAAGAAGATTGCACTCATTGGCAAAGCTGTAACTTTTGATGCGGGTGGGTTAAATCTTAAGCCATCGGATGGAATTACGGACATGAAAATTGATATGGCGGGCGCGGCATCGGTTCTCGGCGTCTTCAAAGCTCTCCCCGATCTGCAACCAAATGTCGAAATCCACGGTATTTTTATCGCCGTTGAAAACATGCCCGGGGGCCGTGCTTATCGCCCGGGCGATGTAATTTCCGCCATGGACGGTACAACCATCGAAGTCGAAAATACGGATGCCGAGGGCCGTATAACACTCGCCGATGCCTTGGCCTTTGCCTCGCTTAAGATCAAACCCGATTACATGATAGATTTGGCAACCCTTACGGGCGCGGTCATAATAGCTTTGGGATCCGAAATAACCGGAATGCTCGGCACGAACAAAGAAATCAAAAAGGCACTAAGTGTCGCCTCCAAGCAATCCGGTGAACATCTTTGGGAGCTTCCATTGCACACTCACTATCGTGAACTCATCAAATCCAAAATCGCCGATGTCCGCAATGTCGGCGGCCGTCCGGCAGGTGTTATCACAGCCGCGCAATTCCTCGAAAAGTTCATCCACGATATTCCCTGGGTGCACCTTGATATCGCCGGGCCCTCTTACGCCGAAAAAGAGTTCAAACCCGAAACACCAATCGGCGGTACCGGCTGGGGAGTGCGTATGTTGCTTAATTATCTCCGCGATTTGAAATAACCAGTATACTGTCTGAACCTTGACCGTGCCCCTCGAAACTCGACGAGTGTAGTGAGGTTAACCGTATTTTCAGTTTGTTTGTATCTTGCCGAAGGCTGTGAGCGACTCTGAGCCTGTCGAAGAGGAGTCGAATAGCATCTTGGAAATTTTAGAATTTTTAGTTTTTGTGCTATACTTATTACTGTTGATAAGTATGCACATAACCATCTATACAACGCCGACCTGCCCTTACTGCAAATTGGCCAAAGATTTTTTTAAAGATAAGGGCATAACATTCTCGGAAATCGATGTTGCCGCCGACCCTGCGGCCGCCAATGAGATGGTTAAAAAATCAGGGCAAATGGGTGTGCCCGTCATCGAGCTCGGAGACGAAATAGTTGTCGGTTGGAACGAAGCGGCCATCGAAGAGATTCTTAAAAAGTCTCCCAAAAAAGAAAAGCAAAAAGCTTAATAAACTTGTCAAACGTCAAAAGTCAAATGTCAGACGTCAAAAAATAACCGACGTTCTGCGTTAGACATTAGACGCGCGACGCAAATATAAATATGCCAACACCAAAAAAATGCAAGCCCGCTGCAAAACGCAAGGCCTGCGGCTCTAAGAGCAAATGTTGCAAAAGCAACTCTGTTTTCGATGGTTTCCTCGCGGATTTCGTTGCCAACAAAACCACTGTCCTGGTACTTATGGCGGCGGTCCTTGGCTTAGGCGCCATGTTCTCAATGATGCTCGGAGTCAGCGCGGCCGGCTTCTAAGCGCAACATATTCGTCAATAAAAAAACGTCACGTAGTACCTACGCGACGCTTTCTGTTGTTGACAGGCATGCCTGTCAACTAACAGGGATTATGTTATTTTAAGCCTTACCCAAAGTTTCTTTGCCTTTTTCCCAGCTCATTGGGCAAAGCTCTCCGGTTTGCAATGCTTCCAAAACCCGCAATGTCTCATCCACCGACCTGCCAACCGAACCGGCGCTGATGAGTGCATATTGAATCACGCCTTCGGGGTCGATGATAAACAATTCCCGGTGCGCCGAGCCGTCGGTTTCCTCCAAAACATCGTAAGCTCCGGAAACCGCATGGTTTGTATCCGCGAGAATCGGATATTTCACTTGTTGCAAATCTCTTTCGAACCAAGCCTTGTGGCTCCATTCCGAATCGGTTGATGCCGCCAAAATCTCGGCTCCCAAATCTTTAAACATTTGTTCTTTTTCCCCGAAACCTCTTAACTCCGTAGGGCAGACAAATGTAAAATCGCGCGGGTAAAAGAACAATACCAACCATTTGCCCTTATAATCCCAAAGGCTTATTTTTTTAAATTCATCGGTTTGGTATGCCGTCACGCCCTCAAATCCGGGTGCGAGTTGATTCATTTTGATCATACATTATTCTTTAGAATAATAAATTAATTTTTAGTTTACCAAGCCGAAATCCGTCAAGTCTATAAAGCAACAACCTCCTAAATCCTCCTTATCATGAGGACTTGTAATCCGGTTTTTACAGCCCCTAATAAGGGGTTGGGGTTGTGCTAAGTATCTCAAACCTTCTTGAAAGACTTTAAGCTTTAAGCTTTAAGCTTTCAGCTTTTAGCCTTTAGCTAATATATATCTCTGTTCCACAGCTTTCCAGTTTAAATGCCTAAAAAACTCTTCGATGTATGCCTTGCGGTCTGATCCGAAGTCTATGAAATAAGCATGCTCATAAACATCCAGTACGAGTAGGGGAATGGCGCCCCAAACCCCACCATGGTTGTGCGCGTCGCCGGTGTAGATGCGTAATGCTTTATCGTGCGTATCCCAAGCCAATACCACCCATCCGCGCGCCGCCATGCCGCAAGCCGTAAAAGTTTCCACAAATTTTTCCACATTGCCATAAGCACTCGCCAATGCCTCCGCAATTTCACCCGCAACATTGCCATCACCTCCCAAATTCTCGAAATACCATTCATGCAAATAAGTTCCGTTAACCGCAAACGTTTCACCATCTTTCAAACCTCTCAAATCCGAGTGCGTCTGGTTGGCTTTTTCCAAACCATCTGAATTAAATTCCGCCAGTTTCTCTTGTATCTCATCTTTCTTTTTCGCATAACCCGCATAGAGCTTGTCATGATGAATAAGAAGAGTCTTATCGCTAATCGACCCCTGCGCGCCCATAAAAGGCATCTTTCTAATTTCCGTAGACATAATTTTATTAATTGCCACTTAGTACTTAGTACGTATTACAAGTCATGTAGTACAAATCACGTAGTACTTAGTACGTAGTACGAGTTACGCAATACGCTTAGTTATTTAGTTTTATTAATTGCTTTAAGTATTTCCGCTTCCTTGGGCATTCCATGCTTATAGAAAGCGATTTTGCCATCTTTATCGATAACGACTACGGTTCTTTTAATCACTTGCGCCGCAAATAATTTTTTGGTGGCTCCGTATTTTTTACTGACTTTTTTATCGGTATCTATGAGGAGCGGAAAGGGGAACTGGTATTTTTCCGCAAACTTGGCATGGCTTTTGGCATCAGCATGGTTTACCCCATACACTGCGGCGTTAAGCTCCGCGAATTTAAGCCAGTTATCGCGCAAACTGCACAGTTGGATTGTGCATCCGGGCGTCATGTCGCCGGGGTAAAATATGAGCACCACATTTTGCTTGTCCTTAAAATCTTTTAAGGAAACTTCATCTCCTTTTTGGGTTTTAAGTGTAAACAAGGGTGCTTTGTCATGAACTTTCAAAATTGTTTCAGGCATACTCTATTTTCTTAACTAATTATTTAATTCTTTCATTATTTTTCATTTTTTCATTCTTTTTTCGACGTGCGATGATCTTGTGTTATTTGTGGATGAAAGGCAATCATTACAGACACCTTTAGCCATAAAACAATTTTCGCGAATCTCGCCCGGCCATTTGCCCGTGATTTTTATTTCCGTTACGTCCAGCATGGAACCGCATTTTAGGCAGAAAAAGTGAGCATGAGTTTGCTCCGCAGCGTCGTACCTGGCAGGCCCATCGTTAACGCGGATCTCTTGCGCCAAACCATCTTTCACCAGTTTGGCAAGATGTCGGTAGACTGTTGAGCGTCCGACTCCGGGGACTTTTTTGTTCATTGCCGAATAACACTCCTTTGCCGAGGGGTGGTCGAATCTTTCGCGCAGAAGATCCAAAAGTATTAACATGCGCTCCGAATCTCGGACTCTGGTTTTTTGCATAAGTGAGAACTTGTCTCACTTAAGATAACCGATAACAAAATTAACGTCAAGCATAGCTGTGGATAAACGTGGACATGAATGCTTGGCTCTTGTATCATTTCAACTAAGATGCAAGAAGATGAAGCGATAGAACGTATAAATAAATTGGAATTAACCAAGCGCGAAGCCAAAAGGGGATTTATGTTTATATGGCAAAATCCGCTGTGTTCCATACCATGCGCCACAGGTTGTTGTTCCGTACTTTTTGTATTAGGTTTAACAGTTGGGTTGGTTATTCTTTATTATTTCACACAATATTGACTTTTCGCTTGCCATGGAGCAAGATTCCATAAATTATGAAGCGTACAATTGCAATAGTAGCTTTTTTGGCATTTCTCGCGGTGTTGGGCGCCGGTTGCCTGTGGTTTAACAATGACGACAATAAAATTTTACCGGCCGGGCCTCGTCCGGCTGATTTGCAAGATATTACGCCGGAGGAAGCATCCAAACGCATCAATTTCGTTCCCGGCAGTCAAATCGAAATACGCCAGACCTATTTGGGAGTCGGCGCCCAATTGGCCGAACAACTTTCCGAGGGCGATAAATCCGGTGTCCGCATCATAACAGTGGAGCGTTTCGCGCCCATGAATTTGGCGGGTATCAGATGGCAGTTATCGCAAAACATGGAAACCGATGAGTCGCAAGCCGCGCGTGCCAAATACAACGAAGCCTTAAAAAATCAAAAAGAAGGCGAGAGTGCGCCCGAAGAACCGCAAGCCGTTACTGAAAGGCGTACCGTGGTTGGTTCTTTGTCCGATATAAATCTAAAAAATACACATAAGCTCTTTTTGCCGGCTTATTGGCCAACCGATGCGGGCAATATTCCCGACCTTAGCGCCATTTGGGTTTCGGCCGATGTTTACGAAGAGCTGAAAGGTACAAAGAATTCCACAATCTATTTTGGCATTTTGGATAGCGTGCTATTTGGTGCCATGAGTTCCGCTCAAGAATTTGCCAAAGCCATTGATGCGTTAAGAAACGACTCGGCGCAAGTATCAGCCAAAGTTGATGTTGATTTGGTTCGGGCCGAGGATCCATCCGAATGGGATTTAATGGTCAACGGCGAGCAAGTCAAAGTCCAAGTAATCAAAGCCAATAACTGGTTCGGAGAGATTGTGGTTCTGGATAATCCGCAAAATCCTCTTATCCTCAAAATGACATTCAACCCGGTTTCCGCCGGCGCTTTGGATCTGATCTCCGGCACGGCCTTTTTAAAAACCCTTCTCGGTTACGAAGTGACGCAGTTAAACGGAGTGCAATAGAAAAGTTCACAATCAAAAAAACAACCTCGATTGGGCTGTTTTTTAGTTTTGATTTTGTAACGCTTTAAAATACATTGCCGTCCTGATCTTTCTAAGTTTCTCATAAACATCCTGCGCTTGCCGGCTATTGGGCAGATATTCCAAGTTTGTTCTCATTTCCCGCAAAATTTCTTCGATAAACAACATTTCCTCATCGTCCATAATCTCGTTTTTTGCGGAAACCAAAAACGCAATTCTACGCCATCCGGCCATCAGCCTCTCCTCACTTTCCACATCATCGCCGGCTTCCAATTTGCGCGCATATTCCCAATGTAAAGTTCTGATTCGGCCATGAATCAGCTTGGTAATTTCTTCACGGCTTGTTTCCGGCCTTAAATAACCGTTTGTAGTTGCAACTTGCAATAAAGCTCTCAACCGCATTCTTTTTTCCGGTGATTCGGCTTTATCCAAATCATCCAAGAGAGCGTTCTCGATTTTTTTTGTGTTCAATTTGCCGACGCTTTCAACAAAGTGCGCCCTGTCGGTATCAACAAAATAACGCTCCACATCAAAGATGGTTGGTGGGGCATTTTTAAGTTTCTTGGCTCTCTCGGTCTCTTCTTTTTCGCGTTTATAATGCCGGTTGGGATCCGGAGTTTCCACTCTTAACCAAAACGGGTTTCCCGGCATCATACGGCTAAAAACTTATCCTGCCATTTGGCGTCAACTTTTACTTCCAGATCCAAATGTACCGGCGTATCAAGTGCCGCTTGCAACTCTTTGCGGGCGGCCGTGCCGATTTCTTTAATCATTTTTGCACCTGCGCCGATTATCATCCGTTTGTATCTTTCGTTGGTTGTCCAAATCGTCGCGTCTATAAACCGTCCGCCGTTACTGCGAAATTTTACATCGTTAACCGTAACATGCACTGTGTAGGGAAGCTCTTGATCCAAAGCCAAAAAAACTTTTTCGCGGATTGTCTCCTCGATCCATTGCTGGTGCCCCATGTCCGTAATTTGTTTATCCGGATAATATCCCGGGCCTTCGGGCAAAATCTCGAACAATGCGTTAACCAAAGATTTCAAATGCGTGTGTTTTGTAGCCGAAACTTTGATTGTTGCAACTTGACTAACATCCAGCTCTTCAAAATACGGTGTAGCAAACCGCTTTTTCGGCTCGACATCCGTTTTGTTGATAACCAAAATGACGGGCTGTTTGACTCTTTTTAACAAAGCCTGAATATTCACTTCTTCCGCACCCGGTTCGCGTGTAGGGTCCGCCACATAAACCACCGCATCAATACCTTCCAAACTTTTCCTGACCGAAGTATTCAATTTTTTCGACAACACATCTTTTTTACCCAAAAAGACACCCGGAGTATCAACAAATACAATCTGCCCGCGTTCATCGTGCAATATCCCGCGAATAGGCATCCTTGTCGTCTGTGCTTTTGGCGTCACAATCGCAACTTTGGAACCGACAAGCGCATTTAAAAGCGTGGATTTCCCCACGTTCGAACGCCCAACCAACACAACAAATCCTGATTTCATATCAACTATAATACCAAGTCTAACGCTAAACGTCGAACATCTTCTAATGTCATCAATCGGTTATTGTCATGCACATACGTTTTAAGCGTTAGGAGGGGTGTGATATAATCAATTTAGTTATGAAAACAGAAAATATAGTCAAAATTATGATGGGAATCACCGGAATCGGTTTCCTCCTTACAGCCGCGTTTATCGCAGGTATTTTTATCTTCCCAAATAAAAACTTTCCCGAACCGCAAATCTTTGTTCCTCATGAGGCGGGGCAGGTTAGAAATCCCGATCAAGCAGGAGCTATGCAAGATGCGCCAGAGTTTGTTGTTGAAGAAACTATCATGGAGGATGGTCCTGAATTGATTAGCATCTTGGATGAATGTCACGAAGCATCCTATGATGAGGTGGTGATAAATTTGAAAACACTAGCTCCACATTTAGCTCTCTCCAGAGGTCATCGAAACCTTGTGGCTTAGCAAATTTGTAATCTTACGAACAATAAATATGCGATTGTATATTCATATGAATACCCAACCAAGCCATTACACGATTTTGTAAAAGGGCAGGGTATATCGATTGTTGACAACGATTTTGCTAAATCCGATTTTCGTGGAAGCGAATTTCAATGTCCTGAAATAGAGATCACTGATGTAACTGATGGCTATATTTTTGGTGAGTGTAAATACGCTGTAGGTGGCAAGACCAATAAAAGGTCATTTGGTATCAGTTATGAAGAATCAATCGGATCTTATTACTACGATATCAAGTGGGAGCCCTGGACAGATACAGGGACAGATGTAGCATCAAAAGATGTAGATATCGTTCAGTGCAATGAATATATTTCCAGCTTTGAACGGCCGCTTGGTATTATAGATAGAGACAAGATTTTCTATTATTGTGATTTATCTGATGGTAATGCCTTGCTTTCTGTTGGATATGACTATTCTGATCTGGGATTGGTTTTATTGGGAAGGCAAGGTAAAGTACTTGCAACTTCGCCCCATTTGGAGTGCCATCCGCATTCGGAGGTTATCTATATAGACAAAATTGAGAATGGAATTATATACGCATCATGCGGCTATGGTGATGGACCTTGTGGAGTTACCTATTCACATGAATTAAATGTACAAACTTTGGAAGTCATGGATTCAAGTACAGAGCAGTACTGCGCCGACGAAGAACCTATATAGAATCAAAAAACAGACCAAGTGTCTGTTTTTTTACCCAATGCTTTCAGGGTTTAGGGTTTAGGGTTTAGCTTTGAGCTTTCAGCTTTAAGGCAACAACAGTCTCAATATGCCTAGTCTGCGGAAATAAATCCAAAGGTTGAATCGAAATCACATCATACTTCTCCATGAAAGAGGGGAGTTCGTGCTCTAATCGGTGATAGTTGCAAGAAACATAGATAATCGTCTGTGGATAAGTGGGAGAGTCCTCCGCTAGCAAAGTTTGAATTACCTTGTGATGCAAACCGCTTCGAGGTGGATCCAAAATAATTGTATCGGCATTTACATCTTTCCAATCCAGCGCTTCGGCAGGCCCCGAAAAAAATCGGCACTTCTCCCCCACCTCGTTTACATTCATATTTTGCGACGCAAGCTTTATAGCTTCTTCATCCAACTCGTAGCCAATGACTTGCTCGATCTCCTCTATCTTTTTAGCCGCCGCAATCCCAAAGAACCCTAACCCGCAATACAAATCCAACAATTTTTTTGTTCCGGCTTGTCGCACGGCATCCAAAACAACATCCTGAAGCCGAGCAGCCATCTTTGTATTAGTTTGAAAAAACGAATTCGGATGAATCTCATAAGTAACATCATTCACAATCTCGGTGATAGATTGTTTGCCACTCAAAACCTCAAAACTTTGTGCATATGAGAGATCGGCTGGTTTTGATTGTTCGCCGATGAGCAAAGATGTCACTGCGCCCTGTCCACTGCCCACTTCACCTTCGCCTTCTTTAGTACGGGATGACCACGCGGGGATCATCCCTACACGGTGAATCAGGTCTTGTTTAGCATTTTGTGTCAGTCGCTTCGCATCCCCCACAACCACAATCACCATTCGTTCATTGGTATTAACTCCATCACGAATCACAACATAACGAATATCTCCGCCATGAAACTTAACATCCCATGGTTGCAAATCATGTTTCAGCATCCATTCACGGACAATCTGTAAAATCTCACCCGCACCGGGTTGCAATAAATGGCATTCTTTTATATCTACATAACGATTCCAGCTTCCTGTCTCCTTTAATCCAATCTCACCATTCCATCCAACCGCATAATCCATTCTATTGCGGTAGTTGAGTGTCTCTATCGCGGGAATCGCGTCTAAAACTTTATCCTCTAAATCAATCTGTGCAAAAAGCTCCCGCACACCGTGCATCTTTTCCTCGAGTTGAGCTTCGTACTTTAGATGTTGCCAAATGCAACCTCCGCACTTCCCTGCGTGTTGGCATTTTGGTGTGATTCTATCAGGTCCCGGTTGGATGATTCTCTCCAACTCACAAATCTTAACCGCATGATCTCGTTTAACAAAAACAACTTCCAGCTCATCGCCTTTGGCGGAATGTGGAATGGCAATATCGCGTTCTATGCCTTCGGAGATTTCCGCATTGGCAGTCCCGCGCCCTTTTGCATCGTATCCATCAATTTCCACTCGCAGTTTGTGACCAAATTTCATAACTAATTGAGTCTATCAGGTATAAGTACTTAGTCAAGATGGTTGACAAAACAGTTGAATTATAGTAGCGTTTCGGAACGTTAATTGTACCTTGAAAGGATGAAGAGATGACAAATTCGGTTGAAAAAATCAAGCGCGAATGGGCAAAGGTGTACACACTTAGACCTGAAGACTTTTCTAACGAAGATGATGAATCCGGTAATGCCATTGTTGATTTCTTGCTCAATGCCAAGAGAACACTCGCCGTAGCAACAATTCAGCAAGAAGGTATAAATTTAGGCGCACCAAAAACCAGGCAAGTTAAAAAAACTGACGAAAATGATAATCGCATGTTTAACATGCGATTTGAACAAACGGAAAGGTTTTTTTCACTCATTGAAGATCTTGTGTCGCTTCAGGAATTTGACGTTATGCTAGAGCTTTTATTTGATGCAGTTGATAAAAATGACGAATTCGAAGAGTTGTTTACGCATGCTGTCCCACTTCTGCTGCAAAATGGCAGATTGGATCTCGCGCGCAAAATTTCAACTGGGTCATTTGTTTCGTCGGGGATTAAATATCAAGTAATACTGGATATCGCCAAAGAAACTAATTCTTTTGATGATATAAATGCAGTACGAAATCTTGCATTAAATCGATCAGGGCAAGTCTGTGTAGGTAGTTTGTTGGATTTGTTTGTATGCTTTGGTGGACGTGAAGATCTTGAAACCGCGCGTTGCATAGCTTCCGCCCTTAATGCCGAAGATCGTATTTTTTCACTAATAAGGATTGCGGAAGTATCCGATACCTTTAGTGATTATGCACAGGCAATTGATACTTGTTTTGAGCTGAGCCATGAAGCGCAGATGGAAAAGATTCAATTTATTGTTGGTGAAATATTGACCCATCACATACAAGAGCTGGAGTTTGTGGGTGGCGTGCCGCGTTTGCCAAAGCATTTGGCGAAACAAGTGGTGGATGCTATCAGACACCCACAACTACGACAAAAAACTAGTCAATGCTTTGGTATTAATTAACTTGAGCTTAAGCGAATTTCGTTAGATAAGACGGTGGTGTTGAAAAAGTCCATACTATTCTTTAGGTCAATTCTTGTGGCAGTTCTAAACTGCCTTTTTTCTTTGTCTAGAATGAAACATATAATTAGTAATCTCGCTAATCGCTTAATCATGAGAATCAAGGTTCAGACAATTAAAAAGCCCTCCACAATGGGAGAGCGAGATTAATCGTTGCCCCTTCCGGGCCTCGAGGGAAAATCGGAGCGATATCTGTAACTTGTATCAGTAGTAGTAGTAGATCTGCGCTTTATGATCGGTATTAGGCCGGGCGACAGTATCTTTTGTGTCGGATACGATTCGTTTGGTATTTGCGCGGAATCGGGTTTTAGACCGCCCGAATACGCACCGGTCGTTCTGCGTATTTGCCGGGCGTTCTCGCGCAAAACTTCGTATGAGGCACAGTCTGACCTAAGCAAAAGGTAATTGTTCTTCTGACGATCCACAAAAACCTGTTCCCGGCCGGTAAGTCCGTAAACCTCGCCCACAGCTTGGAGATTTTTGATTACGAAAGGGTCTCTTTCAGAATCGATGTAAACGCACCAAAGTGCGGTTTTTAACTGTGGGATTGCTTCAATGAGCGATCTCCGTGGTTGCAGAATTCCAAAGTGTACGGACTCTGTCTTATGCAAAAGTACAATGGCATTCGAGAGAGTGTGCTCGTCGAGATAACCGATGTATTTTACATAACGCAGAAATGCCCGGGTTTCGTCCAATGCCGAGTATGTATGATCAATGTGGCGTTTGGTATCCGCGCCGCAAAAGATAAGCATTCGAGCGAGTTTGTCGCGGGCATTTTGCCAAGCGGGGGGTCCTTGCGGATAAATAACCGCCCTTTTTGATCATCGGCCGTGTGAGATGAGGCGTGCAACTACCACCTCCTTCGAGATGTGTCTCCTGTAAGGTTCATTCGTTTGCGGGCACCAATCCGCGCGGTAATGAGGTTAGCATGCTTGCAAACGGCGTAAAACACCCCCCAATGGACAGGTTGCACCAACTCTTCTAAGCTAAGTCATAACATCGTAATGTCATAACGTCTTAACGTCATAACGTCATAACGTACAAAACCAACCAACCTCGTTAAGACGTTAAGACTTGTCCCTTAATCAGTTTCGACGTTTCGACGTTAGACGTTTGACATTTGACGAAATAGTCATGAACTTAGTAATCATCGCCCACAATATCCGTTCCGCCGAAAACATCGGCTCGCTTTTTCGTACCGCGGACGCTCTCGGGGTCGCAAAAATCATCCTGGCGGGATATTCCCCGGGCATCGATCATCCAAAAGTTAAAAAGACAGCTCTCGGAGCCGAAGAATCCGTTAAATCCGAACAAGAGACGGACATCTTAAAAGTTCTAGAAAAACTGAAGCGCGAGGAGTACCATATACTCGGGTTAGAGCTCGATGAGCGATCCATCTCGTTAGATGAGATTAAGGTGTCATCAGATAAAATTGCGCTTCTCCTTGGTAACGAGGTGGAAGGAATTCCCAATTATCTGCGTGACGAATGCGATTCACTCGTTTATATTCCAATGCAAGGAGCTAAAGAATCCCTAAATGTCACCATCGCAACTGCAATCGCTTCTTATCAATTGATAAATAATCGCAAATAGCAAATAGTATCGTATCTTGCCACTAGTATCTTGTATCTAGCGGTTGTACAAGCATCTAAGCAACTTAGTTTAATTCAAAAAAACTGCTAGATATTAGATACAAAATACCAGATACAAAAGTTGCTCTTGCCATGCCCGACCCTCGAAGCTCGTAGAGCGTAGTGGGTTGCCATTAAAAAAATATGCCCTTCCTCTCCATCGTTATCCCAACCAAAAATGAAGAAAAAAATCTTCCCAATCTTTTAGCCAGCATTAAAAAACAAACCTTTACCGATTTTGAGGTTATTGTCGCCGATGCGCATTCTGATGATCGCACTCGCGGTATTGCCAAAGAGTTTGGCGCCAAAGTTGTCGATGGCGATTTGCCGGGTCCGGGCCGTAATCGCGGAGCCGCCGTAGCCGAGGGATCGGTTATTCTTTTCCTGGATGCGGATGTTGAGCTCTCCGACCCGAATTTTTTGCAAGCGAATCTTGAAGAGATGAAAGAACGCGGAGTCAATGTGGGCACAACGGTTGTAAAACCCATGAGCGACAGCTATCTCGATAAAGCCATGCACGAGGTTTACAACGCTTTCGCTGTTGGAGTGGAGCGTGTTAAACCTCACGCCCCCGGTTTTTGCATCTTCGTCAAAAAACATGTCCACGATGATATTGGCGGATTTGATGAAACGGTGGTTTTTGCCGAGGATCACGAATACGTACAGCGTGCGGTTAAAGAGGGATACCGCTTCCGCGTACTCCGCTCTGTGCCAATCTCCGTATCCGTTCGCCGACTCGAAAAAGATGGCCGGCTGGGCATCGCCTTCAAATACGCAATGGCCGAGTTGCACATGATGACCAAAGGCCCATACAAAGAAATGCCATATGAGTATGAAATGGGAGGAGAATCAAATGAAAGTCAAACGTCAAATGTCGAACGTCCCACGTCAAAGGAATAGTTTTTTGATTGTTATTCACGTTTGACGTTAGACGTTTGACGTTAGACGTAATATTATATTGTAAATGTTCAAACTGATTGGGAAAATTTGGAAAGTGGAAACGCCGAATGTTACTTCGGCGGCTTTACTGATTGGCGGCGCATCGCTTGCCTCGCGCCTTGTGGGCCTTATTCGCGACCGCATGCTGGCCTCATCTTTTGGCGCCGGTGATGCACTGGATGCTTATTATGCGGCTTTCCGCCTCCCCGATTTTTTTTATCAACTCATAGTCTTGGGCGCCATCACTGCGGGTTTCATTCCGATTTTTACGGAGTACATGGAACGCAAAGGAGCGGACGAGGCTAAAGTATTGGCCGGAAAAGTTTTTTCCACCATCATGATAATTCTGGTTGTCGCTTGCGGGTTGTTTGCCGTGTTCGCGGATTTTCTCGTCCCGTTTACCGTCCCGGGTTTCACCGGAGTCAAGCTTTTGGAAACCATTCAGCTTTCGAGGATATTGCTGATTTCCACCGTGCTTCTGGGCATGTCTGCCGTTATGGGGGGCATTCTCCAAAGCCTGCGCCGCTTCGTGGCTTTTGCTTTTGCGCCGGTTTTATACAATTTGGGCATTATTGCCGGCATTATCTTTTTGGTGCCGATCTTTGGAGTTGCGGGTATAGCTTGGGGTGTTGTTATCGGTGCGGTTTTGCACTTATCCGTTCAAGCGGTTGTCGCGATTCCCATCGGCATGAGCCGGCTTAAAAAACCAACCTTTAAAGACAGCGGAGTTCTGGAAATTATCAAACTGACAATTCCGCGTGTGGGCGCTTTGGCCGCCATGCAAATCAACCTGATAATTTTAATAGCCCTGGCTTCATCGCAGGAAACCGGTTCCGTTGCCATTTTTAATCTTGCCAACAATCTCCAATACGTTCCGATCAGCTTAATCGGCATCTCTTTCGCTGTTGCTTCTTTGCCCGCATTTTCAAAACTCGCGGCCGATAAAGATATGGAGGGTTTGCGCCACATTTTTCTTGCCACAACTCGCAAAGTCTTCTTTCTCATTATACCGGCGACCGCGCTCACTTTATTGCTTCGCGCGCAAATCGTCCGTTTGCTTTACGGAGCCGGTGAATTTGATTGGTCGGCTACAATCCGCACGGCCGATGCATTGGCCATGTTCGCTCTCTCGCTCATTGCTCAGTCCGCCGCACCGGTTTTAACCAGAGTTTTTTACGCGCTGAAGGATAGCAAAACTCCCTTCACAATCGCCGCAGTTTCCATGTCAGCCAATATCGGCATCGCTTTCTTGCTAAAAGATGATTTTGGCGTTACCGGCCTGGCGGCCGCCTTTTCCATTGGTGCGTTTATCCAATTCGGCTTGCTTTGGTTTGTTCTTCGCAAGCGCTTGGGTGGCCATCTCGAAGGCAAAGAATTAACCATCTCGCTCATAAAAACAATTCTCGCATCCATCGCCCTCTTCGGATTCGGATGGGTCGCCCGCCAATACATCGGCACTATTTATCCACTCAGAACTTTCTTGCAAGTCGCACTCCAAGCCGGCGCGGCAATCGTCGTCGGCATCACCGCGTTCTCTGTTCTCGCAACTCTACTTAGAGTCCAAGAGTTCCACGAATTCATTGCCGCCATGAAATCCAAACTGCTTCGCAAGGCCAAAATCTCCGAGGGAGTTGACTCGGCGCAGGGGATCTGAGCCCTCATCCCCCTGCCCCTTCTCCCCTCGGGGCGAAGGGGAGTGGTTATTTTATATGCAAAGTTCTGAGTATACCTATTTGCGAAGATTGCTGAGAAGAAGATCTACTCGATCGGAACGTATAATCTGGCTGTATTTAAGAGAATTTCGCTCCAAGGGTTATCCCATTAGACGACAATATTCCATCAATCCCTACATCGTGGATTTTTATTGCGCGAAAGCAAAATTAGCTATCGAGATTGACGGAAGCATCCATGACACGGATTCCCAGAAAGAACATGATAAGGAAAGAGAGATTTATATCCATTCAAAAGATGTTGAAGTTATTCGCTTTACAAATGATCAGGTTGATAGCGATATCGATTCAGTCCTACAAGCCATCGAACAAAAAATCCTATCTAACATAAATTCTCATCAAGAATTTTAATACAAAGCTCCCCTTCGCCCCGTGACTGTAGCGCAAGGCTCCCCTTCACCCCGGAGGGAGAAGGGGCCGGGGGATGAGGGCTCGGCATTGTCCGAAAACCTTTACTCCTTTATAATACCCGCATATGCAAACTTTATCGTCCCGCGTTGCTATTCCAGCATCATATGCAATGCTTTTAATGGCAACCACGCTGATTTTTGGCGCCGGGTGCCGGCGGAATCCACCCAACATTCCCCGCCAAAATAACCTGAATACCGTACAAACTATCGACAATAATCAAGACACCGAATCCGAAACGGATGAAGTTGATACTTTTGAAGTCGGCGATCCAACCACTTTGGCTATACTTTTATTGACACAAAACTCCAAAGTTACCGTATCGCGCGGCAGTGAAGTCACCGATGCGGTAAGCCAAATGGAGCTTTACCCCGGAGACGAGGTCAACGTAATTGCGGGCGAAGCGCAATTGCTTTATCCGGATATTGGCATCTCCATTTTGCCCGAGGGGACAAGGCTGGTGATCATTCCCGGAGAAAACGCCGATAATGGTGGTTTTGCCGCAGAAATACTTCTTGAAGCCGGTAAAATTTGGACTCGGCTGGAGCATGTTTTGGGTTCAGATGAAAGCTTCTCGGTCGAAGCCAGTAATGTTGTGGCCACGGTCCGCGGAACAGCTTTTGGCGTGTCGATGGTAAACGGTGAAATCGATATCTCCGTTGCGGGCAATCAAGTTGCAGTTACAACCAGAAACGCTCTTAAAAACATAAAAGATTCTGTAGCGGGTGCGGTAATGGTGGCCGCCGGCAATGCCATCAAAGTTAATCCGGCAACTCTTATCTCCGGCGAAAACCCGCGTGCCGAACTTCTAAAAAAGCTCCGCCGTGTTACGGATACCGAGAAACAAGATCTTTACTACCGTTTCGGCACTACGCGTTTGGAAGCCTCTCGTCTTAAAAAACCCGATCAAACATTCAAGTGGAGCGCTCCCATCAACATAGGCGAAAAACTGATCGAGCGTCTAACACCCGAGCAAATCGAGCGCTTGAAAGCCATCCAAGCCCGCCAAATCCAAATCCGCCCCGAACTCTTGCAAAACGAATCCACGATCCGAGAGTTGCTTCTCCGATCAGTCAGGTTCCAAATACCGCTTAAAGAGGTCATTCTACTCGACATGCAAACAACCGATAACCCAACAGCGGACGGGCCGACTATCAAATAACTTTTTACCATCTGTTAACAGCAAGAGTCTTAGAAGGCTCTTGTTTTATTACCTTAGGTTGTTCCATGAGCTTTATGCGAAGTGGGATTCACATGATTTTTAGGATTGTTGATTTGATCTATATATCCCATCGGGATCTTCATTAGGCTATCTTTCTCTGATGATCACTGAATGGTTTTTTTCCATCTATTGGGTAAGAATATGCAGAACTCAGTCATTTATCAAAGGGTGGTGCATTGAGTATTGAATGCGTTCAAGTACATGGGGTTGACAATTTTGAGATTTCATGTATACTCTTTGCAGAGATACGGATCGCGGCATCTTCGATAGCGAAGGGGACCCGCCATGACCTGGGAGTCGCTAAGGTGCATTGCTCTCTGGCAACGGCAGTGCGCTAAGGCATCAGAAGGTTCGGCCGGCACTCTGCCAGCAGCCCTTTGTCCGCAGACAGTGCGGAGTCTCTCCCGTCTGTTATCGGTGGCTCACAAGGCTCGCAGCACCACTCTGTCCGTCCGTGCGGCTGCGCTTGTCTGCGATTAATTTCGCATACACATCGGATAAAGTCCGTATCTCGTTATCTCACCCGGTCACACTTCGTGGCCGGTTTTCTTTTTCCTTGATTTTTCCGCTTAAACAAGGTAATCTCCCTCCATCAGTTGCAAGCTTCTAGCCTCTAGCCCCTAGCCGTCAGAAGCTAGAAGCTAGAAGCTAGGGGCTAGAAGCTAGGGGCTAGAAGCTAAAGTATGAATCAAAATCAGATCAGAAATTTCTGCATCATCGCCCATATCGACCACGGCAAATCCACTCTGGCGGACCGTCTTTTGGAAGTTACGGGTACTATCGAAAAGCGCAAGATGAAAGAGCAACTCTTGGATACCATGGAGCTGGAGCGCGAGCGTGGAATCACCATCAAACTTCAACCCGCCCGCATGTCGTACAAATCCCGAGCCGGTGAAGTTTATCAGCTCAACCTCATCGATACACCGGGGCATGTTGACTTCACCTACGAAGTCTCGCGCTCACTCGCAGCCGTCGAAGGTGCAATTCTGCTTGTCGATTCCACCCAAGGCGTGCAAGCGCAAACTATCGCCAACCTTTATCTTGCAATCGACCAAGATCTCGCCATTATCCCCGTACTTAACAAAACCGATTTGCCCAACTCCGAAGTCGAGCGTCGCGCTGAAGAGCTCATTAAGCTCATTGGTTGCAAACGCGAGGATATACTTTCGGTTTCGGCAAAAACCGGCGCCGGAGTCCCCGATATATTGGAAAGGGTGGTTAGAGATGTTCCTCCCCCGCAAGGCAAAAAAACCGACCCTTTTCGCGCGGTAATTTTTGATTCCAAATACGACGAGTTTAAAGGTGTTGTCGCCTATGTACGCGTTGTTGACGGTGAACTGCAAAAAAATGAAGATGTGCATTTTATGGCAACCGGCCATTCCGGCGAAGCTCTGGAGATAGGATCTTTAACGCCCGATTATATTCCGCAGGATGCCTTAAAGACGGGGGAGATTGGTTACATCGTTACCGGCTTAAAAGATATCGAGGCCGTGCGCGTTGGCGACACGGTGGTTTCCGATACCGAAAGGCTGAATAAAAGTATCCAGCCTTTGCCCGGCTACAAAGAAGTCAGACCCATGGTTTATGCGGGGATTTTCCCCTCCGAAGGCAATGAATACGAACGACTGCGTGAGGCTTTATTGAAACTCAAACTTTCCGACGCGTCGCTTCAATTCGATCCCGAGCACTCCACAGCTTTGGGTTTTGGTTTCCGTTGCGGGTTTCTTGGCATTTTGCACTTGGAAATCATCAAAGAACGTCTGGAGCGCGAGCATAACATGGAGATCGTCACCACGACCCCATCTGTGGCTTACGAAGTCTCGCTAACAAGCGGCGAGGAAAAAGTCATAAAATCGCCGCTGGAGTTCCCCGATGCGTCGCGCCTCAAAGAAGCCCGCGAGCCTTGGGTGACTGTCGACATCGTCACACCTACCGATTACTTGGGCTCCATCATGTCGCTGGTTCAAGATCGCCGCGGAGTATATAAAAACACCGAATACTTCGAAGAGACTCGTGCCGTATTGCATTACGACATGCCTCTCTCATCCGTCATCGTGGATTTTCATGATAAGCTAAAAAGCGCGACAGCGGGTTATGCATCGCTAAGCTACGAATTTTTGGAATACCGCGCCGGCAAAATTGTGCGCATGGATATCATGGTTGCCGAAGAATCGGTTGCGGCCTTAGCGACCCTCATTCACGAGTCCGAGGCTTATCGTCATGGGCGCTATGTCGTTGAAACCCTAAAAGAATCATTGCCTCGCCAAATGTTTGTTGTTAAAATACAAGCGGCTATAGGCTCAAAAGTCATCGCATCGGAAAAACTCTCCGCTTACCGCAAAGATGTTCTCGCCAAACTCTACGGCGGCGACCGCACCCGTAAAGATAAACTGTTAAAGAAACAGAAAAAGGGCAAAGAGCGTATGATGAGCATGGGAAAAGGCAGAGTGGAGATCCCTTCGGAAACATTTATTAAAGTGTTAAGACGCAACTAACCTTGATTCGCACGATTTGCATGATTAGCTTGATTATATGTCACATGAGGATATAACTCATAAAATTATCGGATGTGCAATGAGCGTTCATCGGGAGCTTGGCAATGGTTTTCCGGAGGTCGTATATCAAAGAGCTTTGGCAATAGAAATGTTGTTGCGAGATATAAAATTTGAAAAAGAAAAAGTCTTACCATTAATTTACAAAAACTACAAAGTTGGATCCAGAAGAGTGGATTTCTTTGTCGAAGAAACAATAATGGTAGAATTAAAAGCTCTAACTCATTTGGAAGATGTGCATTTAGCTCAAGCATTCAATTATTTAGAGGCATACAAGATGGAGGTTGGTTTATTAATAAATTTCGGTGGCAAAAGTCTTGAATTCAAAAGGGTGCACAAAAAATTCAGATAATCATGTTAATCAAGGTATATGAAACCCAAGACTAAGAAAAAACTTTGGAAAGCATTCGTCACGGCCGTAATCGTGCTCATGCTTATTGCCCTCGTCTCGCCGTTGATGTTCTTCTAAGTCCATCAAGCTCAAAGTCCATAAAGTCCATCAAGCAATTCAGCCCGCTTGATAGACTTTTAGCTTTAAGGACTTGACGGACTTGATAGGTTTGACGGACTGTCGTTGTGTCCACATGCAACAATTTCGACCGCGTGATAGTGTGGGCTTGCTATGCAGAAGCACTGGCAAATTATTGATGATTCCCAAAATACCGATACCGATCCAACCATAAGCGATTTACATCCGGTTGCCATCAGAATGTTAAAAAGACGCGGCCTTAAAACGGCCGAAGAGATCGATCGATTTTTGCATCCCGATTGGGAGCGTGATATTCACGATCCGTTTTTATTTACCCAGATGCAAACGGCCGTCGACCGAATCTTCGTGTCTATTGAACGCGCGGAACATGTTGTCATCCACGGAGACTACGACGCTGACGGTGTAACCGGCTCGGTTGTACTGGCATCAACTCTACAAATGCTCGCTAATTCGGCGTCAAACGTCAAACGTCAAACGTCAAACGTCGAGCAGAAACCAAACTTGATTCGTGACAATCAAGATGAACGTGGGACGAGCGACGCGGGACGTGAGGACGATGCTTCCAAATTCCTAAACGTCCTCCCTCTCACCGACTCAGCGCTATCGCTGGATATCTACATCCCGCATCGCGAGCGTGAGGGTTATGGGTTAAACATGACAACCGTCGAACGTATCGCGGAGCGAGGCACTCATCTTTTAATCACTGTCGATTGCGGTGTTGCCAATGCGGCGGAAATTGCAGCACTTAAAGACAAGGGAATAGACACGATAGTTGTCGACCACCACCAATTCGACGATCAGATTCCCGATGCCATCTGCATTCACCCAAGTTTGCCAAACGAGACTTATCCATTCAAAAACTTGGCAGCTGTAGGTGTTGCCTGGAAAGTTGCGCATGCGCTTATCATCGAAGCAAGGAATAGGGGGTTGGATGTACCGGCCGGTTGGGAAAAATGGCTATTGGATTTGGTTTCCATTGCAACCGTCACAGACATTGTTCCGCTCGTGGGAGAGAACCGCACGCTCGAAGTCTACGGCCTAAAAGTATTAAACAAACTCCGCCGTCCGGGTTTTAAAGCTCTGGTCAACATCGCCAACTGGAAAAAGGGCGAGCTGGACTCAGAATCGGTTGGATTTGTCCTGGGTCCACGGATAAACGCAGCCGGCCGGATGGAACACGCTTTCTTGGCTGTTGATCTCCTCCTCGAGCAGAATCACGACAGAGCCGCACTAAAAGCTTCCAATTTGGAAGCGGTCAACAAATCTCGCCAAAAGGCAACAGAAACATTGATGAAAGAGGCGGAGCATTTTACCAAAACTCAAGACCAGTATTCGCTTATATTCGCTTGGTCCGAAACTTGGTCGCCATCTCTCGTTGGTTTGGCTGCCGGTCGATATACCGACAAATTCGGTAAACCGGCGGTGTTTGTTGGCAAACATGATGGTGTCTGGATCGGCTCCGGTCGCTCTATCGCCGGCTATAATATTACCGAGGCGCTGCATGAGGTGGGCGGTGAATTACTCACGCGTTTCGGCGGCCACGCCCAAGCTTGCGGCTTCAGCTTGGCATCGGATGAAAACGTCCGCCTTTTCGCGGATGTAATGCGCAATCACGCGGCCGAATTTTTGAAGGAGCAAGAGTTGAAACCCATCTTGCAAATCGAAACCCAAGTCGAGCTTAAAGACCTAACCATGAACTTCCTCGAAACCTTAAACAGGTTTGAGCCGTTTGGTGAAGCTAATCCTAAGCCTTCATTTATGACAACAAATCTTACGGTTGTTGATTCTGCCATGGTCGGAGCGGCACAAAATCACGTTCGTGCGCTCCTGCAAGATGAGGATGGAATCCGTCAGAAGTTCATCGGTTTTTATAAAACGGATCTTAAAGATATATTTATACCGGGTAATAAGATCGACGTCGTCTACGACATCGGCAAATCCGAATGGAATGGACGTACCGAAATCCAATGCAAACTGATTGATGCTCGTACCTCGCTTAGCAACTAAAATAAACTTAGCAAGGACAAGTCGCGACTTGTCCTTCAGTTAAACTATGAATCTCCAAATCTACACAGACGGCGGTGCCCGCGGCAACCCGGGCCCGGCCGGAATCGGCGTGGCAATCTTGAATAAAGCCAATGGCCAAACTATTGCTGAAATCTCCAAGTATCTTGGTGAAACCACCAACAATCAAGCCGAGTACCAAGCGGCCATCGCCGGGCTTACCCGCGCGGTTGAACTTGGCGCCAAATCCGTAGAAATCGTCGCCGATTCCGAACTTTTAGTTCGTCAATGCCGCGGACAGTACAAGGTCAAAAACGCGGATCTCGCCAAACGCTTTTTGGAAGTTAAAAATCTGGAGACCCAACTCGGCGGCCGTGTAACCTACACTCACGTCAAACGCGAACAAAACAAACAAGCGGACGCACTCGCAAACAGGGCAATGGACAACCGAAATAGCCAATAACCAATCACCAATCTAACAATAACCATATAACCAATTGGTGATTATATTAACTGGTTATTGGTTATTTATTGGTTATTGTTTTGTTGGTGATTGGTTATTATTTAGTTTAAAGTTCTCCACAGCTAGACGATGACCGCTTCCGGCGGTTTTTGTGGTATAATTTAGCCAAATGCCCCAGAGGAAAAAGTGTTCCAAGAAAGCGGAAAATCGCAAGGCGCTTTATGATTACATGACGCCCGCATTTTGGCGCGCTCATTTGGTTGTTCCAACCGGAATATTTTTTATTTCCCTGGGTATTGCTTTGGGTATTGCTCACAATTCAACTCTGCGGCCAATCGATGTATCAGCCACAACCGGAGATAACATTGCCGGCTGGGCATGGACCCCAACCGTAGGCTGGTTTTCATTAAACGATACCAACACTGGCGCTTGCGGTACCCCTCCTTGCGGAACTTATGGTTTGAACATGGCCGTCAATACAACTGTCGAGCCGCATTGGGATCCCTCATTGCCTCCGGGATCCACCATAAACGCCCATGCCATAAACGGATTCGCTTGGTCTGATAATGTCGGCTTCATTTGTTTTGGTGATTCCTGCAATATTCCCGCTTGTACCGGAGCTTTTTATCCGTCTCCGCCGGGCAATCAATTTTATGCTTATGCCGAGCCGGTTGCCGGTACCAACACCGTAGAGCTTCATGGTTGGGGAGTCATTTGCAATCAAAAAGATGGTGGTTGGGTTTCGCTCAACTGCAAAGATCTGGGCGCTTGTGATGGCACACCGGGATCCACTTACTATAAACTCGTCTACGATCCAACCAGTCAAATCTTCCATAACGCGGCCTCGCAAGGTTCGCCTTTTGCATGGAACGGCAATACCGATGGATCGGGAGTGGGTTATATCAACTTTTACATTTCCGCACTCGGCATGCAATTGAACGAAGATCCGGAAACAACTTATGCCGATTGCCACGATTCCATCGACAATGATTTAAGCGGCCTTGCCGATTGTTCCGATGCGTCCTGCGCCGGCGTCTGCACCGAGAATTGCACGAATGGCTTGGATGATGACGGTGATGGCGACGCGGACTGCGCGGATTCGGATTGCGCCTGCACGGAATCAATTTGTAATGACGGATTGGATAATGATTTGGACGGCCCCATCGATTGCGCGGATGCCGATTGCGCCGCTGATCCAATCTGCGTACCCGAGGTGATTTGCGACGACTTGTTAGATAATGATTCAGATGGAGATACGGACTGCGCGGATTCGGATTGCGCGGGCGATCCATCATGTTCGCCTCCCCAACCGCAATGCGCCGATTTTCCGGCCGGCCCCAATCAGGCGGATTTGTGTTGCAATGATTTAAGCGATAACGGTACCGGTTTCATTGATTGTTATGATGCGGATTGCCGCTTGCAAGCATCGGTTTGTTCGGCGTGGCTTCAGGTTTCCACCGGCAACATCTACGCGTATTTGGGCATTACCGGCACCAAACCCTCGGCTCAAACCGGCTTATCCAACACCAAATGGTGCTTGCGCTCGGATCAAACCATCGAATGGACCAGCGAAGAATCTTGCGAACAAACCGGAGTGGGCGAGATATCTTTACCATCTCAAGAAACAAAATACCGCAACAAGCTGGGTTTTCTGGATCTCGCCGGCATGCGCGTTAATAACCGCTATGCCCCTGTCTATAATATCGCCGATGCTTCCGGCATTCCCAATAATCTGGGCGGTGCGATTTACCATTACACGGGTTCGGCCGAATTCGTCCTCCCGGCCAAAACATTCCTTAACGGATTGGGCACGAGTGGCAACGGCTCGGGTTTACTGCTGATCGACGGAGCCAATTTACGGATTACGGGCGATATTCAATACACTTCAGACCCGGTTCAAACCAGGCTTAAAAATCTCGCATCTTTCGGTGTTGTTGTGGTTAAAAATTCTTTCGGCACCGGCGGCAATATCAGCATCGATCCCGGAGTAACCAGAATAAGCGGCGTGTATTTTGCCGAAAGTAACATCTTAACGGGCACAACCGGCGCGCCACCCGATGCATATTTGGATATGGTGGGTATCTTTATTGCCAACCAATTCAATCTAGAGCGCGATAATAATACCGATCCGACCCGGCCCGCCGAACGCATACTTTTTGATGGCCGTGCCGTGGTTAATCCGCCTCCCGGCCTTTCGGATATAAGCAAATCTTTACCGCGCTCCACTGAAGTATCATTTTAATTATATGGGATTATTCTCCAAAAAAACAACGCGAAACTTTATCGGCCTCGACTTGGGCCTCTCCGGCATAAAGCTGGTTGAACTCGCCAACGATGGCGGGCATGCCCGATTGGTCACATACGCGTATGTGGACAGGCCGGTCGATAACTTTGATTCCATGTTTACCGAGCATTTGGATGAAACGGCCAAACTGATTAAAGACATGTTATCCGAGGCAAAGTGCACCACCAAAGATACCATAGCGGCCGTCCCGGTTTCATCCATTTTCACTTCCATCATCTCGGTACCCGCGAACAACGATAAAGAGTTGAAAGAGGCGATAATGTTGCAAGCAAAAAAGCTGATTCCCGTTCCGCTCGAAGAAATCCAGCTCGACAGCAAAGTAATCGAAGATTCTTTTAAAACCGAAGGTCAAAAAAAGGTATCGCGCGTTCTTTTAACCGGAGCTCCCAAATCACTGGTAAACCGATATATTGATTTGCTGAATAAACGTTGCGGCTTAAACCTCATCTCTCTGGAAACCGAAACATTCGCTCAAATCCGCGCTTTAATCGGTAAAGACCGTTCCAGTATCATGATCATCGATATCGGCTTTCACCGCACCAATATTTCGGTTATCGATAAAGGCGTACCTTTTTTAAACCGCTCAATCGGCGTTGGCGGCGATGGTATCACCCAAACCATATCACAAATGCTTGGCATCCCCTATCAACAATCCGAAACCATGAAACGTGACATCCGTTCCATGGCATCATTCGCCCCGTCCGGAGATCTGACCCCCATGCTCGAAAGCTTAATGAAACCCATCTTAAACGAAATCAAGTATTCTTTTTCCCTCTACCAAGGTCAAGGCGATGCGGGCGAACAGCGCCGTATCGATAAGATTATTTTAACCGGCGGTTCGGCATTACTGCCAAGTTTAACGGATTTTCTAACTCAAACAATGAATGTAAACTCTTTTCTGGGCGATCCCTGGGCGCGCATAGTTTACCCGCTGGATCTGCGCCCTATTCTCGACGAAATTGGGTCTCGATTCGGCGTGGCCATTGGCTGCGCCATGCGCGATATAACCGATTAATACTCATCTATGGCCGACATTTCATTCCTTCCCTCTTCTCTTAAGGAACAGGAGGAAGAAATAAAACAAGACAGCTTAAAAGCCACCGGCGCCGGGGTGGTAAGCATGCACGTGCCCGAAACCGAAGAGGAAGATGTTGAAATTATCGAGGTGGATGCCAGCGAAGTCGATGAAATGCTTGTCGGCGAGCCTTTGTATACCAGGTTGTTTTATAAAGCCAGCTTGTTTGTGGACAGCATCAAAGAAAAGTACCTGGCGCCCCGCCCCTACGAGCAACCCGCCAAAACACCTCCGCAGTTCTTTCGGCCATCCGTAAAAGGCGAAACTGCAACTTCTGAACCGCCACTGAAAGCCGCACCCATGGGCGCGCAGGCGGCTACCGGTGCCAAACCTGCACTGTCCCAAAGCACGGATGCTGAAAAACCCAAAGCCCGCATCCGCCCCGCAACCATCAAGCCCGCATCCGGCCATCGTGTCCGCATCATAAAGCGCGTACGCAAACCGGTGCATGTAAGTTTGTTGGACGAGCAGGTAATGCGCGAATTGCACATCAACATTCCCAAGCGTCAGTTTACTTTGGTTTTCCTGACCGTTTTATTCGCTCTCATCTTTGCCGGCGCTTTCTTGCTGCTCGACCAAGCCATAGCCCAATCGGTCGCCATTCAAGATGGCATTCAGGGTCGATTCCACTCCGTGAGCCAAGAGGTAAAAGCCGAACAGGGCAAATGGCAATCTTTTCAAGATTTGGAACCCAGGTTGATCGCTTTAAATGATTTATTGGATACGCATGTTTCGGCTAATAATGTTCTCAAATTTCTCGAAGATAATACTCTCTTGGATGTTTCCTATAACTCTTTCATGATGAGCGAAGATGGCCGGGTCAGCCTTGGTGTTACCGCCTTAAATTACGATTCCGCCGCCCGCCAATTGCTTATTTTCGAAGAATCTCCCTACGTAAAATCTGCGGAATCCAACTCTTTCGCCGGGACAAAAATGGATGGTGAAACGGTTGTTGTTTTTCAAATCGTGCTTCAACTCAAGCCCGAGGCTTTAAGATTCTACAAGCAAGCGCCTGTAAGCGAGTAGGATTATTATTTGCTCCGCTGATCATTCGGCGGTGCAAAGCGATAACCTTATTCATGCCAAAACCCCAAACCAACGAACCCGATAAAATCGCGGCTCTAAAAGATGAAGCTCCAAAGCTTAAAAAACCCTCCAAAATATTTACCGAATATTACAGTTCGATTATTTTGATATTGATCACCGCTTTGGTTGCCGCGGGTTATTTGGTAATCAAACCCAAGATCGATGAATATAAAGCCATCCAAGCCAATTCGGAATTGATTAAACTTAATGTCGAAAACGAACAAACATATTTGGCCGCGCTCCGTAGATCCGTCTCGGCCGCCCAGTCAATCGCTCCCGATGTTTTAACCAAGGTGGATAAAGCCCTTCCCCGTGCCTTCAGTATCCCGGAAACTCTGGTGATGTTAAACCGTTCAGCTATGGCAACCAATGTCAGTATCACCAATATCGCCTTCAGCCCCGTTTCAGACAGAGTGGCCGTCAGCAAAACCGGCTTGCAGAGCATACAGCTCACGCTTAACGTAACAGCACCCGATTACGGAGCTTTAAAGAATTTTTTAAGTGTTTTGGAGGCCAGTCTGCGAATTATCGATATCCAAATGTTAACCGTAACCGATTTTACCGAAGCTGGAGCTAATTTTTCTTTGCAACTCCGAACATACTATTACCCCGGCACGGATAACAATATTAAGCTATGATTCTAACCAAGGCGCCGCCGATTTTATCGCGAATAATTATGGCCATATCAGCTCTGGTTATGGTTGGCGCTGTTTTTATTTTCGTATCACGTACTCTGGAACCCGCCGATATTATTCCGGCCACGCCTCCTAAACGCGCCGAGGTCTTTAATCCCAAAGCCGATGTATCCAAGCATCCCGCCTTTGGCAAGTTGGAAGCGGATTACATGGATCCGGTTCCCGATATGCCGGTTGGCAGGGAAAATCCATTTAATTCGGTACTAGCTCCCACAGGATCCGGGCAAACCGGAGGTGTTGCCGTACCGCGCTCCCAATTGCGAATTGTACCGGTCGGCACAGCCACGGGTACGGCCGGCAATGAATCCACATCCACTATCGAATCCATCACACTATGAACGATCAAGTTCTCGATATTCTGCAAAAAAACGGCAGTATAGATGAAAAAGCACGCGGTATTGCCGAGGATTTGGTTTCGCGCGGTAAAACCTTGGAGCAAGCTTTGGTGGGCGCCAAATATGTCTCCGATGCGGTTTTTGCCGAGGCGCAAGCCAAAGCGCTTGGCATCCCATTTTTGGATGTCTCGGAAGCGGCCCTCGACCCGGCGGTTGTGAATATGCTTCCCAAACAAACTCTGAATTCTTTTAAGTTGGTTCCGCTTACTTACAAAGATAACGTCCTAACCGTACTGATGCGCAACCCGCAAGATTACCGGGCCGTGGAAGCGCTCGAATTCTTAGCCGGCGAAAAAGATTGGCAATTGCAGATAGCAGCGGCTCCGGCCTATCAAATCAACAAATTGGTCAAATCCTTAAGCGGATTGGAAGCCGAAATCGAAACTTCTCTCGAAGCCGCCAAAGGAAAATACGAAAAAGACAAACGCGAAGAAGTATCATCCGAGGGCAGTATCGAGGATATCATTAAAGGCGCGCCCGTTTCCCGCATGCTTTCGGTTATCATGCGGCATGCTGTCGAGGGCGGGGCTTCGGATATCCATATCGAACCCGTGGGCAACGAGTCGCGCATTCGCTATCGCATCGATGGTGTTTTGCGTACAACTTTAACGCTTCCCATCTACGTGCACCCGGCACTTGTCTCGCGCGTAAAAGTATTGGCCAATCTCAAAATCGATGAAACCCGCATACCGCAAGATGGTCGCATAACCCAAGAAATCAATAATAAAAAGATAGACTTCCGTATTTCCACGCTCCCGGTTGTGGAGCACGAAAAGGTTGTTATGCGTATTTTGGATACAACCGCCGGCGCCCCCACTTTGGAAAGCCTCGGTTTCCGCAAAGAATATATCGATATAATGAAAGAGGAACTTAAAAAACCACATGGCCTTTTTCTGATAACCGGCCCCACCGGTTCCGGTAAGTCCACCACCCTCTTCTCCGGATTAACCCTCCTGAACTCCGACGGGGTCAATATTTCAACGCTCGAGGACCCGGTGGAGTATTACATCGAGGGCGTCAACCAATCACAGGTACGTCCCGAGATAGGCTACACTTTTGCAACCGGCCTGCGCTCACTTTTGCGCCAAGACCCCAACGTTGTTATGGTCGGCGAAATCCGCGACCGCGAAACCGCCGAATTGGCCATACATGCCTCATTAACCGGCCACCTTATCTTCTCCACTTTGCACACCAACGATGTCTACGGCTTGGTTCCGCGTTTGTTGGATATGGGCATCGAACCGTTTTTGCTTGCCGCCACCATGAATATCGGTGTCGCTCAACGCTTGGCTCGCAAAATTTGCCCAAATTGCAAGGAGGAGGAAGAGATTCCCGAAAAAACCCGCAAGGAATTAATGGAAGTGCTCGTCAAAATTCCCAAAAAATATTTATCGGGTGTGGATTTAACCAAAAAAATCACTTTCTACCACGGCAAGGGTTGCCCGCAATGCGGAGATATCGGTTATAGCGGCCGCACCGCGGTAGCCGAGGTTTTTCAATTTACCGAACAAGCCAAAAAATTGGTGGAAAACGGTTTTGCACACGACAAGTTCGCCAAAGAGTTCGAACGCCAAGAAATGATTACTTTATATCAAGATTTGGTGTTAAAATCCGCCGAAGGCTTAACCACGGTCGAAGAAGTTATGCGCTTGGCTCAAGATACCTCGGACTCCGAGGATTTGGATGAAGTTTCGACTCCAAAATCGACTCCACCATCCACAACCGCAACCGAGCCTGCAAAGTGATTGTTCGAAGATTGGAAATTGGAATTTGATTATTGGATATTTCAAGAGTTATGGAAAAACAAAAGGTGTTATTTATCGAAGACGATGCTTTTTTGGCCAAGATTTACACGAAAGCCATCGAGGACGCCGCATACGATTCTATACTGGCCGGTACGGGAGAGGAGGGTCTTAAGCTGGCCGAGCGCGAAAAACCGTCAATAATTCTGCTTGATATATTGTTGCCGCACATGGACGGTTTTGAGTTTTTGGAAAAAATAAAATCGAATCCAGACTTAAATTCGATACCCGTTCTCGTCATAACCAACATGAGTGGACGAGAAGATGTTGAGCGGGCAAACTCATTGGGTGCGGCCGGTTATTTAATCAAGGCCCATACCTTGCCCAAAGATGTTGTGCGGAAGATTCAATCCATACTTGCCTAAAACATGCCTACATTCCGTTACCAAGTTCGTCTTCCTGATGGCCGGTTGCAATCCGGTATTGTTGAAGCTCAAGATAACGACAGTGCAATCGAAGCTTTGGAAGAGCGTCAATATGATGTGCTCTCCATCGAGCCTTATGCGGGAATGGAAAAAGGCGCCAATTCATTACTGAGTTTATTCAATTCCGTCAAAACCAAAGAGTTGGTTGCCACGGTTCGCATGCTGGCGGTTATGGTTTCGGCTTCCGTACCGCTTGTGGATTCCGTACGCAACATAGTTCATCAAACCAAGAATCCCAGGCTCAAAGCCATCATGGCGGATATTGCCAACGAAATCGAGGGTGGAGCCAAGTTATCCGATGCCATGGAGCGCTATCCCAACATATTCTCCGGTTTTTTTACCAACATGATCCGCTCCGGTGAAACTACCGGCCAGCTCGCCGAAGTCATGAATTATCTTGCCGATCAGCAAGAAAAAGATTACGACATAAAAAGCAAACTCAAAGGCGCTTTGATGTACCCGGCTTTTATTATCACCGGTATGATCGTTGCCGGCTTTGTAATGATGATTTACGTCGTGCCCAAACTTACGGAAGTTATTGCCGAGGCTGGAGCCGAGCTTCCATTATCCACCCGCATCTTAATCGGCACATCCGATGTATTGGTAAACTTTTGGTGGGTAATTATAATTAGTGCTGTTGTTTTTGGCGTTACTTTTTTAGCTTGGATCAGAACCGAAGACGGCAGATACAATTTTGATAAAATTAAATTAAGTATTCCCATTATTGGTGGTTTGATGCGTGATATTTATATCGTACGTTTTTGTCAATCCATGCACACGCTCATGAAGGGCGGGCAAACAATGGTACAGGGCCTCGAAGTGGCCGCTTCGGTTATAGGTAATGAGGTTTGGAAGCGCATAATTTTGGACACCATAATTGCGGTTAATGATGGCGAATCCGTTGTCTCCGTCATGCAACAAAGCAAATATATTCCGCAGATGGCCGTGCAGATGCTGGCTGTTGGCGAGGATACGGGCCAAATCACCGATGTGCTAAAACGCATCAGCGAGTTTTATTCCCGCAGTGTGGATAATGCTTCCGCAACCATTCTCACCCTTATCGAGCCAATCGTCATCGTCATTCTGGGCCTCGCCGTTGGGCTTATGGTTTCCGCCATCATGATCCCGCTCTATCGCATCAGCGGAGGAATATAATATTCTCAATTATCAATTAACAATTACGAATTAACAATTTATATTAAATCGTAATTGCTTTTGCTCTTTATGTGTCGTCCATTGTGTTGTGTGCCATGTGTAGTCCGTATGAGATGCAGTGAAAGAATTCATAAAGTGAGACTGATTCACCCATGACATAGTAATTGGTAATTGTTAATTCGTAATTGTAAGTAGATTGTGCTATACTTATACACATATAATTATTTATATTTTCATTATTTAATTTTTTCATTCTTTAATTTTTAAGTTAAAGATCCCATGCTTATGAAAAACCAAAAAGGTTTTACTCTAATCGAACTGTTGGTGGTTATTGCCATCATCGGTATTTTGGCCACTTTAGCTGTCGTAGCCTTTGGCAGTGCTCAAGAGAAAGCCCGTGATTCCAAACGCGTTGCCGATATGCGCGCGGTTGTTGCGGCCTTTGCCGCGGCCAACACTGAAGGAGCCGAAATTTGTAACGCTGTTTGTACAGCCAACTTTACCGCCAACACGGATGTTGATGTCAGTGCTATCCGCATTTGCGACCGAGCGTGCGGCGCCGGCGCTGTTGATGTCACTAACAATTTTGTAAACTTATCTCAAGTCAAGGATCCCGAAGCAACAGCCACTACCGCCGCCTGCACAGGTGCAAACGCGGATTGTGAATACACACTCGATGTCCCGGCCACAGTTCCCACAATCGATAACTTCACCCTTTACTTCTTTACCGAGGGTGCAGTGCAGGGCCTTGCCGCCGGCGGCCACAGTGCTGTCCAAACCGGTATCATCAACTAATACCAAAATTCGGTCACAAAAATCCCCGCTATATGCGGGGATTTTAATCTCCCAATTTTCCATTAATGCGATTAATCGCATTAATGGAAAATTATCCCTCTTTATTAAAGAGGGTCTTTGGTGCTCGCGCTTTGCGCGGAGACACCTCAAAGAGTTTGTCTAAAGTGTTAACCGACGTTTGACATTCGACGTTTGACGTGCGACGCGTTTAATTCCATATGGTATAATGGTTAATATGCTAAATCGACAACGTTTGCTTAAAGGAATAACCATCCCCGAGCTTTTAATTGGAGTTTTGATCATCGGTATCGTTATCGCCATTTTCGTTTATGCGCTGGGAGTGCAACGCACAATGGCGCGTGATTCCAAACGAGTCTCGGATATCAGCGTTCTTCGCGCATCGCTGGGTCAATATTGGTTGCAAAAAGCCACTTACCCGGTTACGGACGGTATTTTTATCGGCCAACCCGGCGGAGCCGAACGGCTTGGGGGAGCGGGTTTCACATCAGCCGAAGATCCCACTCCGCCGATTTTTCTGGATCGCATTCCGGTTGGCCCAAACAGCAACGAGTATTATGCTTATCGCGGCAACCAAACCGGCTACAGCCTTATGTTCACCACCGAACGTGAAACCGCCTACGGCCCGCCCGCAACTTATTATGCTCACTCGGTTGGCGTTGATGTGCTCGATGAACTCAAATAAAACTCTTCTTAATTCAAAATTCAAATTGAATTAGAAAAACATGCAATTCTTCGAAACTTTTATCGTGCTTCTGGCGGCCGGCATTGTCGGTTCATTTTTCGGTTCTTTCATTAACGTCGTTGCCATCCGCGCCCACGAGAATTCCTCCATCACCGGGCGTTCCCATTGCATGCATTGCAAAAGTGTTTTGCATCCCCGGCATTTGGTGCCCATCCTCTCTTGGCTTTTGCAACACGGCAAGTGCGCCATGTGCGGTAAGCCCATTCACATCCAATACCCTCTGGTCGAATTCGCGGCCGCCATGCTGGCTATCATCGCGGTCTCCCGCCACCTCCCGGATGGTGATTGGCTCTTTGCGGCTTTCGAATTTTTCTTCATGGTGGCTTTGCTTATTTTTGTAATAATGGATTTGCGCTGGATGGAACTGCCCGTAGAGCTTATGGTTGGCACGGGTATTGTTTTTGCTCTCTGGCGCATGGTTCTGGAAAGCTTGGCCGGTGCCTCCACGTTTACGGTTTTATGGTCGCATGCCTCCGGGTTGGTTGTTGTCGCCCTGTTCTTTTTGTTCCAATATGTTGTTTCTGGTAAACGCTGGATAGGAGCGGGGGATATTTGGCTGGGCGCGGTTTTGGGCGCGGTTTTGGGTTGGCCTCTGGTCGGCATCGCCATTTATTTTTCTTATATATTGGGTGGAGGCGCCGCTTTGTTATTACTGCTTTCAAAAAAAATCAAGCCGGGTATGCGCATACCGTTTGCTCCGGCTTTAATATCCGGTACTTTGGCAGCACTCTGGTTTGGCCCGGATGTTCTTGCTTGGATATCTCATGCAATCTCATAAACCAAAAGGCTTTACCATTATCGAGCTGTTGATAGGATTATCAATAGTGGTCTTATTGGCCACGATCACGGTTTTCGAGCTTGGCAGTGCGCGCCGTGGTGATGAATTGCGCACAGCCTCCCGCCAGCTCACAGCCGATTTACGAGCCATGCAGGCCCGCGCACTATCCGCTAAAAACTTAAAAACTTGCGATACGGGTTCCGCTTTGGCGGTTTGTGAGTTTGGCACTGCGGTTTGCGGAGTCAACCCTTGCGACCAGGATATTCCCGCCGCTTACGGCGTACACCTGGTTTCCGGCACATCCACATATTACCTGTTCGCCGACTTAAACCCCCCGGCCGCCGTAGATTACCATTACACGGATGCGGGCGAGATTTACCAAAGCCGAACTCTTCTGCCATTAAACGGAACCGATGTGGTTGTGGACCAAATCATGTCATCATCCACCGTTGTCGCTTCTGTTGATCTGTCGTTTATGCGCCAAAATGGAACTTTGAGGGTCTACGATTCCACCACGCCCCCGGAATCCGCGATTGTGCGCATTAGGATTCGCCACATCCGCTCCAATGATACAATGGAACTGGAAATCAATCGCATAACCGGCCGTATTTCGATTCTATGAGGATTCATCTTAAACCGGGTCAAACCATAATGGAGATGCTAGTCGTCTTTTTCATCATCTCCATCGGCTTGTATGGCGCCGTGACTTTGATATTCTCCAACGTCTTACTGCAAGAGCAAGATGAAGACCACATCATCGCCATGAATTTGGCTCGCGAGGCTTTGGAGATAACGCAAAACATCCGCGATTCCAATTGGCTGGCCAACAATGATTTTGATGCCGGTTTGGGCACGGATACGGGTGTTGATTGTACGGCCAAACCCGATTGGGAGGGCACCGCCTTTCCGGTTTTTGATTTTACCGCGGAAACCATCGCCGATGGCCGTATCAACAAAAACTCGGCCGGCATGCTTACCAATCAGAACGGCACCAGCACCTACTTTTCCCGTTTGGTCACTTTTGCCCCCATCTGCGCCGACCCGGCCGATAGATCCGATACTCAAGTTCCTGCCGGCTGTGCTTGCGGCGGAGCCCCCTATACGGAGCAAATCGGTGTCCGCGCCATGGCCGAGGTGGCTTGGGTGCGCAAAGGCCGCAACCAAAACTTAACCATCTACACTGATCTATATGATTGGAGATAAAAAGTTGCGTCAAATGTTAAATCTCAAGCGACTTTTGACGTTCGGCGTTAGACATTCGACTTTGAAAGCCGGTTATTCTCTAACCGAGTTGCTGGTGGTTATGCTGCTCTTCAGTTTGGCGATGGTGATTCTTGGGCAGACCTATATACAATTCACCAGATTATCCAACAAAACCGCCCATGCGGCCGCGGTTCAGCAAGATGTACGCTTTGTTCTCGAATATGTTGCGCGCGCCGTTCGTGGTTCGGAAATCGATTATTCATCGGCCATAGTTAACCCAACCTCAACCCTGCGATTGCTTAAAATTGATGGCGACTATTTGGAAATAACCAAATCCGCCGCGGGCGACCCGCTGTGCGGCGATCTGCCCGAGATTTCTTGTTTACTCATAACCCCGGATAGCGGCTTGACCTGGGCGCCTTTAACCGCCAAGCATGTTAATGTTGATAACTTTGATGTTTACATTCAGCCCGCGGTATCACCATTCGATTTAACTGGCTTTCCCGCGGATTACCCCAACGACCAACAACCCATGGTAACCGTAAACATTACATTGACTTATAATGCCAACAATCCGCGTGAAAGTTTTACCCAAACCGCGCAAACCGGCATTTCATCCCGCGTCTATGTCCGATAAACAGCTGCTTGCCGCTAGCCACAAGCTGCTAGCCAAACATAAACAACAGCTAGAAGCTAGAAGCTATAAGCTTGTAGCAGGTAATATAGTTGCCCTGGCTTTGATTATGACCGCCGCCATCCTCATCTCCGCTTTCGGCGTTGGTTTAGTTGTCATGCAAGGCGCCGAGCAATCACGCAACATGGATAAAGCCGTTGCCGCATATTACATGGCCAACTCCGGTATAGAGCTTCAGCTTTTTGGTATTCGTAAAGACAGCCGCTCGCTGGTCGAAATGGCTGCCGCCGCCAACTCTTACCCCGGTGGAACGAGTTGGGAATCCACAACCGGGCTCGAGCAAGTCGGAATTAAACGCATCTCCTATCTCCCCGAAGAAGAATTGGCTTTTATCGATCTTTTCGACCCCGACGATATCTCATCCACCTCCAATGCCGCCAAAGTTTCCATCAGTTGGATACCCGGTGATGATTGCGGTGCCGAAGTTCCAGAATTCGAAGCCGCTTATGCGGAGTGGGAATTCTCCGGCGGGGGAGTTGTTTGGCCCGCGGATTCCAATTATATCATCCAACCATTCGACCCGGTTTCTCCCATGGAAATAACTCCTCTGAATACTTCCAAATCCTATCGCTTGCGCCTGCGCCCTTTTAACTGTTCTGTCAAAGATGTGCAAATTACACTTTATGATTTGGGCAACAATCAAATAGATTACGTTGGCGACATTGTCCTTGGTTCCGAGGGCACTTACGATGGCACCACGCAAAAACTCTCTGTCTCCATGCCCCGCCAAAACATCCTCTCCGGCATCTTCAGCTACATCGTATTTTCTGAAGAACAACTTTGCAAAAAAGTCGGCCTGGCCGGAACTTGCCCGTAAACTAAAATTAGTATCTAGCTGCTAGTATCTTGTATCTAGCGGTTTTTGGATAATATTTTTAATACTGCAAGATACTGGATACAAAATACAAGATACAATGTAATATTGACCATTTACCATTAATCTGCTTAACTTGCATCAACGTTCATCGACAAAAGGATCCACAATGAAATTGGCAAAAAAGCCCCGACAAACTGTAATAACAATCAAAGATTTGGAGAGTAAAGCCCACGAGCATGTTCAGGCAAAGTATTTTCAGTCATTTTTTGCCAGGTATGAACTCGCAATTGTTATTTCACTGATTTTGGTGTTTCCCTTAGTTGCCGGCATAGTACTTGCGAATACATTACCGGAAGCCATTCTTATAACCATTTTTGCTTCCATGATTATTTTGACGAATGTGCTTATTGGTGGAGGTATTACTATAGGCGCAATCACCGGAATCAACAGATACTTCAAACTTCATCCGGGAGACTCTTGGACTCAAAAATCCCAAACCATCTTTGCCGCCTTTTTGGAATGGGTGGGCAGAATGGTAGTTTCCGCTTTAATGATAAACCTGGTTTATCTGGGTCTCCTCTACGTCATGGGAAAAATCATGATCGAGGTGGGACTTGGCGGCGTGGATCCAACATTGTTTCTGAACGCATACTACCTTTCTTGTTCTATCGCCATGCCGATGTTGTTTATGACGTTCTTCGGCAGATTGTTGCTGGCTAAATACCAAATGTTGCCGGATAGCTTTGTCTCCGAAAGGGATAAACTGCGTACGCCGGATGGAGCCATCAAACAATACTTGTTCGACAGAATTGATGATCTGGAGAAACAAAGCTTCGTTTCCATCGATGAAATGCGCACTAAGTGCAGCCTTGGCGTGAAGCGGGCCGCGTATTATGTCTCTTACCTGCGCGCATCCATCAAGCAAGAGGGCGATCGTGTTCCTTCTCGTCTTCGAGAGTCTCGGGATTTGGCAATTTCTCTTCATGAGAACCTCAAAAATTCTTGCGAAGAGCTCGAGGAATATCGTGCGAAGGTTCATGAGTTTTACGACAGGTGCCGTAAGTCGGTTAAGTTGATGGAAAAAAGGCGAAAAGACGCAAAAGTTATTAAGCGCTTGCACCTATTTGCCGGCCAAGCCAAACAGTTGCCCCAACAGGTCAGCGATTTCACAAGTCAACACCCAAAAAAGATTCTCGACGGAGCCGAAGAGCTCGACAAAGCCTTGGCACAACTCCGCAGTGAAGCCGAAGTGGTCGCTACTTTGGACTCATTGCCCGATGCCAGCCAAGAATCCTTGGAAGAGCTGGAAGATGTGATCGAGAGGTGCGTTAATAATGATGTACCCAAACTATCGGATGACGAAGACGAAGAATAACTAAACCAACCCCCCATTCGGAGGGTTTTATAATTACCTTATCTTTTTTAACCAACGCCTTAATTTTTTTATTAAACTAAGTCAACATCATCCCTTGTGACGTCAAGCCTCAATAAGGATAACACTCAAAATTCCTAATCCGATCCCGATTTTATTAATCAAAGACAAATCTTCTTTGAAATAAAGAACACCGACAAGAACAACAACAATCAAATTAAGAACGGTAAATATGGAAATCGCTTTTGACAAATATTCATATTTCAGCGATACGGCCCAAAAGATGGTTCCTATGAAATAAATCAATAAGCCGGCATACAACAAAATATTTTTACTATCGATAGACCATTTTTTGAAAAATATATCTCCAACAACTTCAAAAGTTACGGCCAGGGCGACTAAACCGAGGAAAATATACTTTATTGAGATTTCTGATGCCATAAAGATGATTTATCTGATAAAGATTTTGGATTCAATGAAATTCTTAGGGATAAAATAGAATTGATTAATGTGCGATGTATCGCGAAGGATAAACTCGCCGGTTAAACACAAAATCAGTCAAGGTGATTCTGCAAAGACGGGATTTTTATTCCCACTTTCATCAATCTACTATCTGAACCCCGCCCGGCAACCTATCCGCAATAACTTTAAGATCCTGTTCGCTGTAATCATTTCCCGATATATCCAACGTCTTTAAATTTTGCAAATTCCCCAATTCATAGGGCAAGCCCGTCAGTTTGTTATTGGAAAGATCCAAAAATTCCAAATTGCTTAACTGCCCAATCTCGGCAGGCACCCCCGTCATTTGATTATCGCTCGCATCCAAATATTTCAGTTTTGCCAAATGTCTGATTTCCCCTTGAATGGCACCCGTCAAATTATTGCCTGATACATCAAGTTCCTCCAGATTGGTCTGACTAAAAACATTTTCCGGTATTTTTGTTAAACCCGAATTGCTCAAATCGAGAACATTATTTGTCGGTTTCACTGATGGGGGTGGTGAGGTTTTGTCGGGTGTACTCGATACAATGTTGTACGGTTCCGTGATTTTGGATAAGCTTTCTTGCTGTTCAATCAACGAACAGCCGCTCGTAAATAACCCCACGGCGATCAGCAAAAGCAGTAAGTTTTTCATATGATTCTATCATCCCTTAATATACCAAAATAAGCAAATGTGATTTCCGATTATTTGGATATATTCTCTTTTACGCGATATTTCACAATTTTCTTGATCAAATCGTACGGAATGGGTTCATCTATAGGGAACCTAATGGTACCTTCCGCTGTTTTATAATTTGACAACTCTTTTTTAAATTGTTTGATGCCCGAAGGTGTTGGATAAAAACCGATATGTTTTTTAAATGCCGCAAAATGTACCAAATTTCCATTAAGTTTGAAAGTTGGAATTCCATAAGCAAACGCTTCTTCCGCTTTTGGCGCACATTCTTTGATTAACTGCCTGATTTTATTCAAAATCATCTGAACATCTTTTGGAAATTGTGAAATATATTCATCGATAGTTGAAATCATATATTTTGGGGTTTCGGGATAACTTGATCGTATAATTGGTGTCGCGACTACTTCCAAATTCGAGTTTTATTGATTTCTTCTTTGGCTCTAAAAGCTGTCTCCAAATCAACATCAAAATAATTACAGATGGCAAGTAAATAAATAAATACATCGGCAATCTCCAAATCCAAATCCGGTACACGCGAGTTTTCATCCTTTTTTATGTTTGTATGTTTTCTCGCCGCCTTGGCCATCTCTCCAACCTCTTCGCTTAATAGCATAAACAACTCGGAGATGGTCTCTTTTTCAAATCCTCGCTCCACTATCATTTCGCGAATATATTGCTGAAAATCCTTCAATTCGGGACTTTGCTTTAACAAAAGTGATGACATAATTGGATGATTATTTTGTGCTTTCAAAAATTATTTTTTGTCGTCAATAGCCCCTGATTTGAGTTGTCGACAATTTGCGATAACTCGATTCCATCATCATGATTAACTCCGTTTTTCACACTTTAAACATACGGATATTTTCCTATTTTATACTTAAACATCCAATATCGCCAATCACCATGACAAAACCCCAACCATCCGCTAAAATGGGGGTATATGAACAAGGCTGACGCCCAAGCCAGAATCGCTAAATTGCGCCAAGAAATCGACCGATACCGGTATCAATATCATGTGCAAAACAAGCTCGAGATCTCCGAGGCGGCTTTGGATGCGCTAAAACACGAGCTCTACAATCTCGAGGCGGAATACCCCGATCTCATCACTCCCGACTCACCAACTCAACGCGTTGCCGGCGAGCCCGCCAAAGGCTTTGTCAAAGTTCAACATCAAACCCGCATGCTCTCGCTTGAAGATGTCTTTTCCGAGGAAGAAGCGGAGGAGTGGCTCGCGCGCATTAAAAAGCTGGATTCACGCGCTGATGATGAGGGATTATTTGCCGAGGTAAAAATGGATGGCTTGGCCTGCTCGCTCATTTACGAAAATGGAACTCTAACTCTCGCCGCAACCCGTGGAGATGGTCGGGTGGGGGAAGATGTCACTAAAAATGTCCGCACTATCGAGGCCATCCCTCTGAAACTACGCGGGCCATCCGCCAAAGAAATTGCATCTTTCATCACCAAGTATCATCAAGATTTAGATTATAAGAAAACAGAATATTTCCTCGAGCATCAAACCGGCCGTTTCGAAGTCCGCGGCGAGATTTACATGACCCGCTCCGGCCTCGCAAAGCTAAATAAAGATCTTAAAAAGCGCGGAGAGCCGGAACTGGCAAATCCCAGGAACGCCGCAGCCGGCGGCCTCCGCCAGCTCGATCCTAAAATCGCAGCCGAGCGTAAATTGACATTTTTTCCCTGGCAGCTGGTTACCGATGTCGGCTTAAAACTTCAAAGCCAAGAGGATGATCTTTTATCGCTGTTAGGCTTTCCGACCAATCCTTACAATAAACTTTGCAAAAATATTTCAGATGTCAAAAAAGTGATGGATAAAATCGAGAAAGACCGCGATAAGCTGGATTATCAAATCGACGGTGTCGTGGTTTCCGTCAACTCCAACAAACGCTTTGCGGATCTGGGCATTGTTGGCAAAACTCCGCGCGGGTCAGTTGCTTGGAAGTTCGCAGCAGAGCAAGGCACGACGATCATACGCGAGATAAAAGTTTCAGTCGGCCGCACCGGCGTACTCACCCCTGTCGCCGTCATGGACCCTGTTCAACTCGCCGGCACAACTGTTACTCACGCTACACTCCATAATGAGGATGAAATAGAACGTCTGGGCCTCAAAATCGGCGACACTGTCATCGTCGAAAAAGCCGGCGACGTAATCCCCAAAATCGTTCAAGTTCTCCCACGCCTGCGCACCGGCAAAGAAAAGAATTTTAAGATGCCCGATAAATGCCCGATTTGCAGATCTGACGTCAATCGCAAAACCGGTGAAGTAGCCGTCGTCTGCTCCAACCCCAGATGCTTCGCGCAAGAGATGGCAAGCTTGGGGCACTTTGTCTCCCGCCAAGCATTCGACATTCGCGGACTTGGAGAAAAGATAATCGAAACTTTCTTACAAGAGGGAATCATCAGCGAACCTGCCGATCTTTTCCGCTTGGAACCCGGCGACTTTGGCGGTCTCGAAGGATTTGGCGAAGTCTCATCAAATAAACTGGTTAAAGAAATCCAAGCACATCGCAAAGTCACTCTCGAACGTTTCATCTACGCCCTCGGCATCCGCCACGTGGGTTTTGAAACCGCCGTCTTGCTCTCACGCCACTTCAAATCACTGGATAAACTCCGCAACGCCACCGTGGAACAACTGAACGAAATCGACGGCATCGGTGGAGTCATGGCACAATCCATCGTCGACTACTTTAACAACAAAGACGAAACCAAGCGCCTTGATAACCTGCTCGAGTACGTCGACGTCATACGTCAAACGTCAAACGTCGAACGGGGCCCGCTAAGCGGGACGAGCTGGGTTTTTACCGGTAGCTTAGAGTCCATGAGCCGCGATGAGGCTAAAGAAAAAGTCCGTACTTTAGGTGCCGATGTCTCCGAGTCCGTATCTAAAAAAACCACGTTTGTGGTCGTGGGTGCGGAACCGGGGTCGAAGGCGGAGAAAGCGAAGAAGTTGGGAGTGAAGATTTTGAGTGAGGAGGAGTTTCTAAATAAACTGTCGTGAACCTAACTATCTGAACCATATCGAGTGAATCAATGTCCAGGTACCATAATTATCAATCCTCTTAATCTTTAAATCCTCTTAATCAAGGTCATATGCATAAAAAACTTTCTCTCACCCTGACCGCGCTTTGCGCCATGGTTTTATTTGGCGCCGGTTGCGGATCCGGTTCCGACGGTGGCGGCACATCCATTTTTGGCGGTAATAATTCACCTTCCGTTACCGGCGAAATCTGTTCAGCTTTTCCCGCAGCCTGGGTCGGCGAATCTCTTGGCAAACCTATTGTCAAAACTGATGTTTCCCTCCTCGGCATCCGTGAGTGCAAATACTATCTTTCATACGACGAGGCTTATTACAAACTGCCCAACGGAGCAACATCTCCGGGCGGTCCGAATGTTACCATCATCCAAGAAAATTTGGATATCGAAACAATCAAGCGCGGTTATGAGTATGGCAATGGATCTTGGAAAAGCGGAGAGGGTTTCGCTATGGAAGCGGTATTAATGTACAACAGCAAAGGTCATTTGGTGGATGTTGATATTGTTCTCGGCCCCAAAGATTACGTACGCTTAAACTCTTTGAACAAAGCTTTGACCGAAGAAGAACTGATCGCCTTCGGTAAAAAAGTCGCGGAATATATCAAATCCGGCAAGGCACAAGGCACCGAGCCCGCCTCTGAAACATCGGAAGGCGCCGCAAATTCAACCGGCAGTGCGGATGCTGAAAGCACCGTGGATTCGTTTTTTGGTGCTATCGGTAAAGGCGACCCAGCCTCCGCCGTTGATCTCATGGACGCCAATCAGCAAACAAAAAATATGTGGAAAGATAGCTTTGGCGCCATCTCGTCACTCACAGTCAAATCCTTAGAACCAATCTATCAAAGCGAATGGACTGCGGAGCGCGAAACCTACAAAGCCAAGCTCGAAGTCAAAACCAAAGGCGGTAATACCTATGGATGGGAAAATGGTGACAATACGCGCTGGGTAACTTTGCAAAAATCAGACGGTAAGTGGCTGGTGCATGAATTGGCGAATAATCCCTAGTCAGACGGTAAGAGTCGATTGATCACGAGGTAAGAAAAAAAGAGGCGTGAGCCTCTTTGAGTTAGGGTTGGCGGATCAGCCGATTGCCAACATTTGCCCGCAAACTTGTTTATTCTTTAGCAACAACAGAAGAAAATTATAGAAGCGGTCGATTTCCGCTTTTTGGATGTACTTCTCCAGTTCGACAATCAACCGATCTCTTTTTCTCGTATTGCCATGCACATCTTGGAGAGCCTCCCAGAAAATACCGGCAACCTCGGGATACTCCTCCAGAAGGTGCTCACATAAGTTTACTTGAGCCGTATATGTAAAAGCTTCATGATGATAAATGGTTCTTACTCTTCCATCATCATCAATTAAATAACTCACGGCATCTCTTTGCCCGGATCCGATAATCATATCGAAGAGTAAAGCCGCAACATAGGTTTTACGTTTGAATGGAATTAATTCGTTAACCACAGCTCTTCCAAGATTAAAGTTATGAACAAATAACGGCTCACCGTGTACCGTGGCTGTCAGCGTGCCCGGCCCCGCGAGAGCGAGTTTGGCCAGGGGATTTTTGGCGCTTGTTTCCGTTGTGTTGTTTAGGTCGGAGAAATCTCTTTTGATGGCTATGGGTACGATTTCTACCCCTGCGGCCATGGAAATTGAATAAGCCGCGATATGCCGCTTTGGCTGGGTATCCGGTTTGGTATTATTGAAGTTGATGTTTATGCCCGGATCATCCGGCCTGAATTGTGCATACAACAACCTCCCATTCAATTGCCGTGGGTCACTTTCGCCTTCTTTTTTCCGACCCTCGAGCAATACTATGAACTCAGAAACACAGGGAACCTTCTTAAAAGGTGTTTTAGCGCTTCTAAGATACATCTCTTTCACGAACTCGGCCGTGCAGGGATGGCCGTAAACCAACAGATCATTTACTTGCTGGTTGGTCAAAGGTGATTTTTTGCCGCCATGAGGGTGATAGGGAATTTGAGTTATGCCGTTATGGGGCATGCTTGCCTCCTTTGTTATTTCTCAAGGTGCGATGTTAGATACTAGCTCATATTACCAAAAAAATCAAGATGGTATCTTAAAAGAAAAAGACCCGGATACAACGGGTCGAGACGTGGACGGGAGAAGATGTGGGAGAGGGCTAGGCCACGTGTTGGGGTGGAGATGAGTTGTGGCATTCAACCACGTTTTCGCTAAGGGCCTTCAAGGCCTCCTCATCGTTCAGAACGTATGGGAGACTCTGGAACATCTCCTCGAAAACATCGTGGTAATGAACCGGAGCGGTGAGCGCGCCGTTGTCCTGACGAGTGAACTTGGCGTGCATCCCATCGCACAGAAATTTCATGAAACCTTCGTTCACTCGCGTTTCGTCGATGACCAACTCGCCATCACGGAGTTCGTACGCGAATACCGTCTTCAGTTCAAAACCGTCATCATAAAGAGTTCGGATGATATACATGGTTTTCCTCCTCATTGTAATGTGCTTTGTTGTTTATATAATTACATAAAAGAGCTCCATTGTCAATTATTAGGCTTCCAACAAGTCTTGCGATTATGCGTTTATTGAGCTAAAGTAATAGCTATATGAAATTATCTCAAGATGAGGTTCGGCACTTGGCCGGGTTGGCCCGCCTCAAACTCTCGGATACTGAAATCGATAAGATGACCGATGAAGTCGGCTCCATTTTGGAATACGTGGAAAGCATTCAAAAAATCGATGTCACAAATATCGAGCCTTTTTCCATGCCTGCCAAATCCCAAGGCTTCCGCCCCGACGAAGCTTTTGATTGTGACGAACTCACTCGCGAATTAATACTGGAAAACTTCCCTGGCAGAGCGGGGGATCTGCTTGCAGCGCCGGGTGTTTTTGCTAATCCGAAAAATTAATCTTCGAATTTCGTATTTCGTATTTCGAATTTCGCACTATGGATAATCAAGAAAGCAGAAAAATAAAATCATTTCGTGATTTGGATGTTTGGAAAGTTGGTCATGAACTGGTACTTATTATCTATAAAGTCACTAAAAATTTCCCTAAGGAGGAAATGTTCGGACTAACTTCCCAAATGCGTCGTTCAGCAGTATCGATTACTTCGAATATTGCTGAAGGTTTTAGTCGAGTCTCTCCTAAGGAAAAGTCTCATTTCTACAGTATGTCAAAAGGATCATTAACCGAGCTACATGATCAATTGATAATATCATTAGATGTTGGCTATTTATCGTCCGAAGAATATGATGTTGCTGAAAACTTATTAATAAGAACTCACATGATCTTAAATAAATTCATCCTCTCAACCAACCGAATGTAACCGCGAAATACGCAATTTGCAATATAATAAATCTGTTCTATCGCGAAATACGAAATTCGATTAATAATATGCCACCAAACGAACTCACAATCACCCAAGCAATAAAAGAGTTAGAATCAGGCAATCTCACATCACGAGCGTTGACCGAAGCCTGCCTCGCACAAATCCAAAGTCTCGACGGAGCTTTGCATGCTTTTTTGGAAGTCTATGCCGATGAAGCTTTGGAGCAAGCCGGCCGCTCCGATATCCGCCGTGAAGAGGGGAATGTGCTTGGTCCGTTGGATGGGATTCCCATGGCGCTAAAAGATAACATCATGGTGCAAAACAAGCGCTGTACGGCAGGTTCCAAAATGCTGGCAACTTACAACGCGGCCTACGATGCAACTGTAACCAAAAAACTGACGGACGCCGGCGCAGTCATTTTGGGTAAAACCAATCTCGACGAATTTGCCATGGGCAGTTCCACGGAACAATCCGCTTTTGGCCCAACCAAAAACCCCCGCAACCTCGATTGTGTTCCCGGCGGTTCATCGGGTGGTTCAACTGTGGCCGTTGCATCAAACATGTGCCTCGCGGCCTTGGGTTCGGACACGGGAGGCTCCATCCGCCAGCCCGCGGCTTTTTGCGGAATCACCGGCTTAAAACCAACTTACGGCCGCGTATCACGCTCCGGATTGATTGCCATGGCCTCATCTTTCGATCAAATCGGCCCGCTCACCAAAACAGCCGAAGATGCGGCACTGGTTTTATCCATCATCCAAGGTCAAGATAGCTCGGACCAAACAACCGCGGATGTAGAAGCTTTTACTCCTGATTGGAAAGATTCCGTCAAAGGTTTAAAAATAGGCCTTCCGCGCCAAGCTTGGGCTGTAAAAGGCATAGAGCCGGATGTTCGCGAAGCCACAGAAAAATCACTCAAACTATTAGAGTCGTTGGGCGCCGAACTTGTCGAAATCGATCTGCCATATGTCGACGAAGCTCTCGCCGTCTACTACGTTCTCATGCCTTGTGAAGTATCCGCCAACTTATCGCGCTTCGACGGTATTCGTTTTGGCACACGCAAACAAGGCTTGCCTCTTTTTGAGACTTACGCCGAATCCCGCGCCGAAAACTTGGGCTCCGAGGTCAAGCGCCGTATCTTAATCGGTACATTCTCTCTATCATCAGGCTATATCGACGCATATTACGTACACGCTAAAAAAGTCCAAACCTTAATCCGCGATGGCTACCGCAACGCTTTTGCGAATGTGGATTTAATCGCCACTCCCACAGCCCCCACAACCGCCTTCAAACTCGGCGCCAAACTCGCCGATCCGCTCTCCATGTATTTGGAAGATATCTTCACGGTCTCGGTCAACGTCGCCGGCTTACCTGCCATCTCCGTACCTTGCGACACAAACGGCGGCATGCCTGTTGGCTTGCAATTCATGGCCCCGTGGTTCGAGGAAGCAAGGCTTTTATCCGCAGCTAAAATCTTGCAAGATAATCTACAATAACCTCGTGGGCAATACCTCGTGTTCGCCCGCACCGGGTCAACAGCTAATTTAGCAAGGGCGATCACAAGGATACGCCCCTACAAAAAACGCAATTTATGCCAGATGATTCAATTTTTCAACAACTATCTCTAGCCAACAGCATCGGACTTATCCTTTTAGCTTGCTTGGTTTTCATCCTCCTTATAGTTGCCCTGATCTGGCTCAAAAACAAACTCTCTCGCCCCGAACTCTATGGCATGACCCGCGAGCAGGCAGAGAAGCGCTGGAAGCAAATTGTCTCAACCAGCAAAATGAACGGCGACATGGGCTTAAAACTTTCCATCATCGAAGCCGATAACTTGCTAGATGCCGCGCTAAAATCCCTCGTCATGCCCGGCGATACCTTGGGCGAACGCCTCAAAACCGCTGGTTACAAATACCCGCGCCTCAAAAACGTCTGGTGGGCACACAAACTCAGAAACAATCTCGTCCACGATCATTCATTTCGGATCCGAAGCGGGGAGGCAAAGAGGGCGCTTAGTGAGTTTGAGAGGGCTTTAAGGGAATTGAAGGTGCTTTAAGTCGCTAAGTTATTTTTTCTGCAGGAAGTTGGGCATGCCCGTCTTCCTGCAGAAAAAATAAGCGCTGATATGCTTCCATATTTCCAATTCACTCAAATCCCTCTCGGTCCCATTAACATCCAAGTCTGGGGCATGCTTGTCGCTTCAGGGCTTTTATTCGGTACCTGGATGTCGGCTCGGCGCGCAAGACACCAAGGCTTTGATCCAAAGCAAGTTTGGGATTTTGCTTTTTGGACTTTTCTAGCCGCTTTCTTGGGCGCCCGCATCTTCCACGTCCTCTTTTACGACCTTGGTCACTATCTCGCAAATCCCATAGATGCCATCAACCCCGCGCTTCCCGGCTTTTCCGTTATCGGCGGCTTTATCGGCGCTTCGCTCACAGTCATCTACTTAATCCGCAAACACAAACTTCCATTTTACAAGTTCGCGGATGTTGCCATCTTCGGCCTCCCATTCGGTCTCGCAATCGGTCGCTTAGGTTGCTTTATGATCCACGATCATCCCGGAGTCCCGTGCGTCTCCAACCCTCTCTGCATCATTTACCCCGATGGAATCGCACGCCACGATCACGGGCTCTATCTTTCAATCCTCGGCGCCACCATCTCAACTATCTTTTTAATTCTGGGTCGCAAACCGCGCAATCCCGGCTTTTTCCTCGCCCTCTTCGTCATCATCTATTCCATCGCCAGATTCTTTTTGGATTTCTACCGCGCCATCGACATCAGATATTTCCATCTCACACCAACGCAATGGTTGCTAATTCCACTCGTCCTCTTGGGAGTTTGGATGATGGTTAAAGTTCAGAAGAAGCATGTTGTAGGGTAAACTCACCCAACCCTCTCTTAAGATTAAGAGAGGGCTTACACACCGTGTAACAAGAACCCCCCGCTCTTTCCTGAAATACTTCAGGACGGTGTTACTTAAATGTTAGCGTTAATCTGAATCAGTTTCAGTTATAGATGGGGTTCAAAAAAACTGTTGTCAGAAGTCTCTCTCTTGATCTTAAGAGAGAGATTTAGAGTGAGTTTACCCCGGAGCTCAAAATCTGGACAAAACTCAATAATTCTGCCAAGCTTTTTTTAGCTCTTTGAAAGGATCGTTAGATGGAAAAGGAAGAAAAGAAATCCGCCATAGCGCTTTTTACACTATGCTTTTTTTGCAGTTGGAGCTGGGTTGTTTCTTGGCTCTACAAAATCGGTTTGTATCCGGCATTATTTTCTTTCCTCATCTCCGGATTATCTTACTATGGCATGTGGCGCCTAACGCAATACGTCGCCAAAAGAACCGGTTGGATACGGCTGGGTTTTTTAACGATTCCCGAACAGGATGTTTTGCACAAACGGCCTTCTCGCTTGCCGATAATCATGCAAGTTATATTGGATGCGAGCATTTTTTCCGTATACCCGATTCAAAATCTGCTCGGCAACGAATTTACCATGCCCGGATTTCTGATATCCAGCCTGCTGGTCGTGTTCTTTTCCATCAAATGGTATGAATATATTAAATTCGCCAGGCTAATGAAATTCGGTTCTTCTCCCAAAAAATAATCCGCCACCTTTGGTGGTTTTTTAATCCAAGTTCTATGTTCCAAGTTCATCGTTCATGGTAAGATCGGTACGTTATGTACGACTCCATCATCATCGGCGGAGGCCCTGCCGGAATGGCGGCCGCGGTTTATCTGGCACGTCAAAAAGTAAACTTTTTGATGTTCGCGGGTAATATCGGCGGTCAAACTCTGTGGAGCTCGGAAGTCGAAAATTACCTTGGCTTTCATCTTTTAAACGGTCCTGATCTGGTTAAAAAGTTTCAAGAACACTTAAAAGATTACAAAGATGCTTTTGAGATGAAAACAGGGGAGTTTGTATCAGACATCCAAAAGTCAGGATCAGGCTTCATCGTCAAAACGCCAAAAGGGGAGTATGAAACCAAAACGGTTCTCATCGCCACCGGCACAAAACACCGCGAGTTGGGTGTCCCGGGTGAAAAAGAGTTCATCGGCAAAGGAGTCACTTATTGTGCCACTTGCGATGCCCCGCTTTTTAAAGATAAACAATGCTACATAGTCGGCGGCGGCAACAGTGCTCTCGAAGCCGCACTTTTCCTCATCAAATATACTGATAAAATCACCATCCTCTCCATAGATCCCGAGCTCCATGGTGATAAAATCCTGGTTGAAAAAATCAAAGCCGAACCGAATATTCGCTTCGTAGGTCAAGCCAAAACAGTTGCTATCACCGGCGAAACATTTATCAATGGCATAACTTATAAAGATGCGCACGACAAAGAAATTCACGAATCCGCTCAAGGTATCTTTATAGAAATCGGGCTGATTCCTGTTACGGATTTCATCAGCATCGTCGACAAAAACAAATACAACGAAATAATCGTCGATAAATCCAACGCCACTTCTGTTCCCGGCATCTGGTCTGCCGGCGATTGCACCGACATCACCGAAAAACAAATCGCCGTCGCGGTTGGTGAAGGTTCCAAAGCTTCACTCCAAATTATCAAATATCTACAATCTCTTGAATAGCTACTAGCCTCTAGCCTCTAGAAGCTAGTAGCTAGAAGCTAGAAGCTAAAAGCTAGAAGCTAGAAGCTGACGTCTGAAAGATTTGACTCCCGGTCTGCGTATACATACAATGGTACATTATGAATTCAGAAGAACAGGTACGAAAATTTTTCTTGATAGGAACCGGTATATTGCTGGTTCTTATTGTGGGCGGGTTAATTTGGGCTATTATGGCCGATCCCGGGGAAGGCGGCGATAAAGTGGATCCGAACGTGGTTTTTAATGACGAGCGCAATCCTGCAGTCGGCCCAAACTCTGCCAAGGTCACAGTCCGCATCTATAGCGATTTTCAATGTCCCGCCTGCCAAGTGGCCGAGTCTGTACTGCAGGGCATCCGCGCCGAATACCAAGACCGCGTTCGTTTTATTTGGAACGATTTGCCGCTTACTCAAATTCATCAAAATGCTTCATTTGCGGCCATTGCCTCCAGATGCGCGGACGAACAAGGAAAATTTTGGGAGTATGCGGATAAAGTTTTTGCAACTCAAGAACAGTGGGAATATTCAACTTCACCGCAAACTCATTTTTCGTCTTTGAGTCAAGAATTCGGCTTAAACGAAGAAAATTTTAATCAATGTCTGATTAACGACCGGATTATGGATTTGGTGGAGGCCGATTATCAAGAGGCGGTGTCCATGGAGCTGACCGGCACACCAACCTTCTTCATTAACCGCAAAATGATTGTAGGCGCCATCGACTCCGCCACCTGGCGCACAGAGCTCAACTCCGCCCTCGCTCAGTAATTTCTATTAGCCTTCCGCTATCAGCTATCAGCTATCCGCTATCAGCTTTAGATTGTTTGACAACCTGTTGCGCAACCTTAAAAATAACACAATTATCTAAGAATTTTATCCACAACTCTTTACTATGGAGAACTCTTCAAAATCAGGAAACAGCATTTGGGAATCCAGCCCAAAAACAACTTTCGCCTTGGGGCTCATCGCGGGTATCGCCGTCATGTCCACCATCGCACTAGTTTTTATTTTAAACTTTTTAATGTCCGGCAAAAGCCTCGGCGCAATGGCACAAAATCCCACCCAGCCAACCCAGGCCGATCCAACCGCGGTTGATCCCACGGCCGTCGCCCCAACCGATGCACCCGTTTATGCGGATCCTCGCCCGGTTGACGAATCGCGCGATCATATCTGGGGCAATGTCGATGCCAAGGTCACTTTAATTGAGTATTCCGATTTTGAATGCCCGTTCTGCAGCCGTCATTACGAAACCATGAAGCAAATCAAAGCCGCTTACCCCAATGATATTCGTGTGGTATTCCGTCATTTTCCGCTATCTTTCCACCCCGAAGCCCAAAAAGCGGGTGAAGCATCAGAATGTGCCGCTGATCAGAGTAAGTTTTGGGAAATGTATGACAAGATTTTCGAATCCAATTTGGCGGGCGATATGAGTGTGGCTAAATGGAAAACCGTTGCCGCGGAATTGGGCATGGACTCGGCAAAATTCGACAAATGCCTTGATAGCGGCGAAAAGGCGGCTCGTGTCACCGAAGATCTTAATGAGGGCTCCGGCGCAGGCGTAGAGGGCACCCCGGCAACCTTTGTAAATGGCCAGCTTGTCTCAGGCGCTCTGCCGATTGATTCCTTCAAACAAATTATTGATGCTGAACTCGCTCTCTAATAACATATCGTATTATTTTAAGAAACGGGCATGAGCTCGTTTTTTATCGACCGATAAGCTCGGCCATGTCTGGTAATAAAAAACTAAAAACATTCCGACTTTTCCACAGGGGGTTGTAATATCTTGGTGCTTTGATAAAATCTATCAATATTTCCGCAATAAGCCGATCTGAAGTCGACAGACCATTTTGCGAAATTAAATTAATATCTAAAAATTATTAAAAATATGCAAAAGAAAATAATATTAATCATCGCCTCCGTCGCCGCGTTACTCTTGGCAGGCGCAGGTGCATGGTACTACTTTACCCGCGGAGATGCCCCGGAGCCTAACACACAAAATACTGCAACCGAGCTTTTTGATACCAGCGCTCCAAACGAGCCCGCTCCCACACAGTCCGCCACAACCGAGCTTCCTGATGTGGTTGCCCGTGTAAACGGTCAGGATATAAGCAAAGCCGAGCTCGAAGCCTCCGAAGCGCAAATTTTGGCCTCGCAAGGCATCGACCCAACCACTCTTACCGATGAAAATCGCCAGCAATTAAGATTACAAGCTTTGGACACACTTGTCTCCAACACCCTAATCCGCCAAGCGGCCGCCAAATCCGCCCAAACCGTTTCCGAAGAGGAGATCAGCGCTCAACTCGAAACCATCAAAGGCCAATTCGAAGATCCGGCCAAGTACCAAGAAGCGCTCGATCAGCAAGGCATGACGGAAGCTGATTTTCGTAAAATAGTAGCATCCGATTTATCGATCCAAAAATATCTCGAGAGCACACTCAATCTTAAAGCAATCGATGTATCCGAAGAAGAATTGGCCGGGCTTTACGCCAAAGAAGTGGCCGCGGCAACCAGCACCACGCAGCCATTGCCCCCGCTCGAGGAAATACACGATCAATTCAAGGCTTTCATAGTTCAGCAAAGGCAACAACAAAAAATCGTTGCCCATATCCAAGAACTCAGCAAAGCCGGTACCGTGGAAGTTCTTATCTAGAGGGTTATCTAATAATATAACGAAAGACAGGCTTAATGCCTGTTTTTTGCGCTCGAACAAAATCAGGTGCCGAGTAAGTCCAAAACACGGTATACTTCGATTACGACATCATTCACGACGACACCCCCAGGCATAATTAAAGTAAAGCTCAGTGCCCTCGCATACGTCGTGTATTTGATGGCTTTTTTATATACTTGATAAAATCGCGTGAATTCGCTATCATTCGCACACGATTCCGATACTGGTTATTGGAATTTAATTATTGGGCATTTCCCAGCTGGGAGAGGTCGCATAGAGGCCTAGTGCACACGCTTGGAAAGCGTGCATACCGCAAGGTATCGAGGGTTCGAATCCCTCCCTCTCCGCCACGTAAAAAATCGCTATAAGTAAAATTTGGCGATTTTTTTAGTGCCGCGTGATCCGCCCTAGCGGATTTTACGCGGCAAACTTCGTTCAGTATGCGATTTTAAGTGGCTTAGCCAGATAAAAAAACACCGCAAGGTGTTTTTTTGGTATACTACAAACAATATGCCCAAAACCACCCCAAAGATTTACAAGAGCGCGCCTTGGCGCCCGATACATATTTTGCTGTTCATCATTCTTTTTATTGGTTTATACGAGGGCATTATTTCCTATATCATGCCGCTTCTCATGCTCGAGGCCGGATTCTCCAAAACCGAGCTGGGTTTTCTTATCAGTAGTGCATCCTTTTTTGGAGCTTTGTTTGATTTTTTGCTCTGCAAATACGTGGATAACGCTCATTTCCGCAAGATGTACCTTATCATGTTTGTGGCCGCCGCGATTTTTCCGTTAATGCTTATCGGTGCCAAAGACGTTTGGCTGTTTTTAATCGTTATGGCACTTTGGGGGCTTTACTATGATGTTCGCAATTTCGGTAACTGGGATTTTATTGCCAGATGCGCACCGCCATCCGATAGGGCATCGAGTTTTGGTTTGATATCGGCCATTAAAGCCGCCGGTTCCGTTCTGGCTCCGCTTATCGCCGGTTTTTTAATCGGAGAAGTTGTTGGCTATTCGCCTTTCCTGACAGCCGGACTTTTTTTAGCTATCGCAGCCCTCGGTTATTTACTACTGCTTGGTATTACGCGCGATATATGCGATTATAAACCTCCCAACACTTCAAGGAGAACGAGTTTGATCCATGAGATTAAAAAATGGATCCGCCTGGGGCATAAAATCCTGCCCGTTATCGGCATGACATTTTTGCTGGGCATTATCGATGCTTTCTTTTGGTCGGCCGGCCCCATTTTTGCCGAAAGCCTAACCTCGCTGCAAAATTTTCGTGGACTGTTCCTGACGGCATATTTTTTACCGGTTGTCTTTGTTGTTTGGTTGATCAAACCCTTAGTGCGAAGATTCGGCAAGAAGAAAACAGCGCTGTATACGGTAATTGTTGGACTTTTGGTATTAAGCACTCTGACAATGTTTGAAAATTCCATCAGTACAATCCTGGTTGTTCTTATTGCTTCGACTTTCTTTTCCATCGCCTGGCCGGCCACTGACGGCGTCTATGCCGATTTCATTTCCGAATCCGATGTAATGGAAAAAGAAGTGAAAGGAATGGGGGATTTTTCATCCAATCTTGGTTACATTATCGGCCCAGTTACAGCAGGCATTCTGATGGATACCTTTGGCAACAGCTCGGCCTTCACCTTTTTAGGAATCGGAGGCGCCCTGTTCGCTTTTACGATTTTACTCATTACCCCCAAAAGCATAAAAATACCTAAAAAGTAATCCGTGCAATAAAACTTTCTAAAACAAACATCTTTAAACCAAGTAAGAAATCAAAAAATCCACCTTTCGGCGGATTTTTTTCGTGATGTGAGTTTGTTTTATCTTACGGATTCATTATTTACACGAATGCTCATAATTCTGCTTGCTGTGTTTGTCAGATTCTTGCTTAAGAGCGAGTGGGCGATACCGCTGTAAGCTATGGCGCGATTCGCGTCCCATTCCGTGGCCGATTCGGGCTTTTTGCCAAAGATCCGTTCAAATACACCAACGGCTGCTTCCTCCGCACTTAAATCGCGAATTTGGGGGCGTATGCCGTAAGTCATGATCTTAATCGCCACGTTATCCCTATCATTGCTCTGAACCGCTTTTCGACCATAGATTTTTTCGAATGTCAGCGACATCGCGCTCTCGCGTTCCGGAGCCAAATCCAAAGGCATGGTTGTATTGGCGATCTTGATAGCGTTTTGCCAATCGCATTCATTAACCGGCATGCGTCCGTAAACCGCACGGTAGCTGTTTATAACACCGGCTCTCTCGCCTTGGCCGAGCCTTAGGTTGCTGCCGGTACCGTAATTGATAAAGTTTTGCACCGCGGCCAGCAATAAGCCATCCAGATCAGTAGGTATTACGCGTGGAGCCAAAACAACATTGAAGTATTCCTCCATGGTTACGTTTCTGGCGATTCCCAAATGGCCAAGAACCTCATTGATTATGGAACTGACGTATAGAGCCTCCATTTCCGTCAATTTGCAGAGAGGCGCCACATCTTCTTCGCCCAAAACGCGCGGTACTGGGGGAGTCGTAGCTTGCGGCGGGTTCAAGAATCCCGCAAAGGTACTGCCGCCCGACGATCCGCCTCCGCCCGACGATCCGCCTCCACCTCCGCCCTGGGTTTTATCATTGTTGGTGATGGTGCAGGTGATTGTTTCGCGAGCTGAAATGGTACCCGAGCATCCTTCGGAATAAGTCGTATCATAATTGTCGTAAGTTCTCTCCGTAACGGAGTATTCTCCGGGACCCACGGTTAACTCTGTTCCGCTGGCACTGCCCGGGAAGGATGTTGTGGTCATGCCCGGTGATAAAATGCTGATAAAAGCCATCGCATAAGCCAAATCTCCGGTCCCTTGTCTGGGAGTGGTGTAGGAAACGTCAATTAGAAAGTCTGATGATGTTCCCGATAAACCGTTGTCATTGATAACGTTTTTAATAACTATTAAACGGCCAGGATCTCTTTCCGAATATTCGTAATTATGCACCGTACATATTTTTTCATCACCTTCGGCCAGATATCCGCTGCAATCGCCCTCATATTCGGAGTAGTAGCCCTCGGCGGATTCTTCATCCACACTGTACTCGCCAACTTCCAAAGTGTTTACAGTGCCGTTCTCGCTGCCCGGGAATGTGATGGTTGAGGTTGTGCTTGATGTTGCGAGATGAATGATTAATGTAAAATCCCCGGCCGTAATGTCGCTTTCCGAGAGTGGATGCACTTGTTTGATAACCGTAAGTGTCCCGGTATCTGCCTCAACCGGCGGGGTATAAATATCATCATTGGTTACCGTGCAAGTTTTTACCTCGCCCACAGCCAAAGACCCAACGCAATCCGTCGAAAATCCGGCGGAATATCCGGTTGTGGTGGCTTCGCTTACGGAATAAGTACCGGCCTCCAAAATAAATTCAGTTCCCGAGGCATTACCCGCAAAACTTTGGGTGGATGTTGTTCCGCCATCCGAATGGCTTAGGCTAAGCTCAAAATCCGCGGATGCCAACGTTCCATCGTTGTCGTTTATTACATTTTTTATCACTATCAAAGTACCTGTGGTAGCAGGGGGCGTGATGGGTTCAATGGAGTTTGTAAAGATGCAGGTTGCCGTGATCTGCGTTTCAGCCGCGTACAAAGTCGTGGAAGCCGTAGACCCGGTAAAATCGCAGTTTGTGCCCTCTCCGTAAGCGAAAGAATATTCATCCGGTCCCGACCCTTCCGTAATAAAGTAAGTGCCGTTCGTATCGATGTTGTTAATGGTAACGGCGGATTCTCCATCCGCAATGCTATAGAATGTTTGCCCGTTAATACTTGGGCTGATATTGAATCCCCACATGTCCGGGGTGGCATTGCCATCCGCAACAACTTTTTGAATTGTTAGAGAGGGTAACTTTAACAAGTCGTCGATCTTGATCTGTATTTTGCCTCCGCCTTTAACATCCAAATGCAATGAAGCGCCCGGAATATCTCCGGCATCATCACCCAATCTGGCGCAGAACAATACATACACGGTTTCACCGACAGGTGCGCTTTGTAAGGTTACATTGTAATGCCTGGCTGTGTCCGTATCTTGGATTCCGGTTTCACCCTCTTCTCCGGAAAAAGGCCCGGTGATGGCCGTATAAACCGTTCCGGTTGTGCTTTCAAAGCTCATGGCATTTTTCAGATCATTTCCGGTAAATGTAAAATCATCCAAATTGTCGGCTGTCATCGGGTTGGCGGCCAAAGCGGTTTGTATTTCTTCCAAGCTTTCGATGCCAACAGCCTCTGTGGGGCTGCCCTCATGCTTATAATCGTAGACAATCGCAAAATTTATATTCTTATCAACTTCATCCTCGTTTTTGACCGTAACCAAAGTTGGAATACAGGTGCCTTCGGTGTAAGGGCCTGTTTCCGGACTGTTATAAATGAATGAGCCGGCACCGGCGGCATCGGACAAAACAAAGCCGATCAATTTAAGGTCATCGGGTTTGGCCGCGTTTGCGGGCAGGCACAATGATACGCCGAAGGCCAGGATCAGCAGTTTTGCAATTCTTGCTTTAAACATAAATATAGATAAAAATAAATATTTTTTATAATATTATGTAATTTTAATCGATTTAGCGCAGTTTGTGAAGATTCGGTCAAGCGTCAATCTCCAGTATGGATGATAACTGTTGCTTATATAGAACAAAAATGGTGAACATTGAAGCGAAATATTCAAAATTGCCAAATAATTGAGCATTAACAGTCAAAATAGCTATTAATTCATGGAAGCGATTATTGATACAAGCAAAATACGCTCGCCTCCAAAAATGAGGGACTAGAGTTGATCATCAATTGTAGATCGCGCCGGTTTTTTACATGCGAGCCGGAAATATGGTACAAATAACCCATATGAAACTTTATGTTTCTTGGGTGACTGCCTTTGGTTTATTTATGATTGGCGCCGGCTGTACCAAAACCGAGTCCGTGTCGTCGAACATGAACGGATCTCCAATCGTCGCCGAAAATTGTCAAGTTTTGGATTACGGTATCCAAGAGCTAAACCTCGTTTCCAGCTATCCCATTCTTTCCGGGGCTTACGATCTGAATATAAAATTGGATCAGCTGGGGGATTGCCCGGCTGGTGAATTGACCGTATCCATTTACGAGGATGATACATTGGTGACGCAACACAGGGTTTTGAACCCCAAACCCAGTGAATCTTTAGCCATCGGTTGGGCGCCCCGGCACGACGGTAAAATCAAACTCGGTATCACACTCGAGCTTTTGGATGATAATACCGATAACAACCAAGAGTCCATCAGCGTCACCGTTAACCCTTTGGGAAATTATTTGCGCATTAACGAGCTGACCGCCGATACCCTTGGCGGCTCCGCCATGCGGGCCGAGTCATTTGTCTTAAGCATACCGATTCGTCTCTCCGGGTTGGATTTGTATTTGCAAAAATCCGCCTCCGGCTCCGAGAGCATCCCGTTGTTAGTACAGTTGAGAGAAGACGAAAATGGCGTACCCGGTAAGATAATCAAACAGATCGAGCAAGAGACTTTGCTTTATGATCAATTTGAATGGTGTGCCATACCCATGGAACAGCCTCTGAATGCCGGTAAATATTGGGTATCGGTTGCACCTAAAGATTCCGACTCCGCCCTGTGGCACTATGGCCGCAAACCCGCCGGTGGTTCGCGCAATTTATCGAATCAAGCAGAGTATGAGGCAAACCAATCCACAATGGTTTTTATTGGCGGCGAATGGAAAGTATTGCCCGAAAAAGATTATTCAATCAAGGTTCACGCCGGAGGTACATATGAATGACAGATCTGATTTGGTGGCTAAGACAGCCACAGAAATGCAAAAACGCTTTCGCGGAGAGGGGAGCGGCCACGATTGGTGGCACGTGTACCGCGTTTGGCAAATGTCACGGCGTCTGCAAACAACCGAGGGCGGTGATCTTCTGGTCATCGAACTCGCGGCATTACTGCACGACATAGCGGATTGGAAATTCGCGGGCGGTGATGATTTGGCGGGCGGCCGCGAATCACGAAAGTGGCTCGAGTCACTTAACGTTTCCGAAACGATAATTGCCCATGTGGTTGATATTATCGATCACATTTCTTATAAAGGTTCGGGAGTGGCAACGCCAATGTCCACGATCGAAGGTAAAATCGTTCAAGATGCGGACAGGCTGGACGCCATCGGCGCCATCGGAATCGCGCGCACATTCGCCTACGGCGGTTCCAAAAGCCGCACGCTCCACGACCCGGATGCCGATTATTCTTTGCACCAAACCGCCGAGGCCTATAAATCCGGCGACAAATCATCTTTGCATCACTTCTACGATAAGCTCCTCTTGCTCCGCGATCGCATGAACACGGAATCAGCCAAGCGCATAGCCGCCGGCCGCCATACATTCCTCGAAGTCTTTCTGGAGCAATTTCTTTCCGAATGGGATGCCAAGCGTTGAAAAACTAAAAAATCGAAGCAACTTGCTCCGATTTTTATTATCCACTGTTTTTACATAGACGTGGGACGAGCGACGTTGGACGTAATTAAAACCCCAACATCTCAGTAAACAAGCTCTCTGCTTCTTCCATTGTCATTGCGTTATAAGGTACGTTAACCGGAGTATAATTCGGCGCATTCAACCAAATCCCGGCGCTGAACGTAACTGTTGTTTTGCCAACGACCTTGCAAATCTCCTCTGGAACAGCATCATCCCAATCGCAATCTTCTTTATCTTTCGTCTGAGTCAGCCCAAACTCTATTCTCTCCAGTCTTTGCGTCGTAACATTGATATTCGCCGCCATATGCAAAGCCCGTGCGTCGATAAGATTCTCATTGTACTCGTCGCGTGCCGTTTTGATGGCTTCAGTCCGCTCGGCATAATTTTTTATTTTGTAAGCTTCGTTCAATTCCGCCTGATATTCGCTGTACAAAACATACTTGTTTATTCCAACCCGCACTCTAACCATATCCTCGCCGGCTGTGTTCTTATACCTTTTTTCCGTACTTAATACTTGCAAAATTTGTTTATCTCCCAGATCCTTAAACATACCAAGCAATTTATCTGTCGGATTCGTATCGTCGGGAATTATTGGCGGCAATAAATCACCCATCTCCGCGTCTTCCGGCGCTTCAAAAGAAAACCATCTTTGGGTAATGGGCGAAAGATCCACACCAAGTTCGGCCAGCTGGTTGCCAAGTGATTCGGGTAATTTATCCACCTTTATATACATCATCGGGCTAACGGCTCTCCAAAAGACAACCAAAGGATCTGATATTGTAAAAGCATCATCCGCGTCTTCAATATATACCTTATTGATTCTGAAATATCCCTCTCCATCTTGATATCCGTCCTCATCTTTAGGCAAACTCCTTTGGGCAAAGTGCATGGAGAAGGATGCTTTCTCCGGGCCGTTCGCGAAACTGTCGTCCCAAATCGTCTCCATCAAATCCATATTCATATCCCCCGACATATTCATGCCGATATCGGAATCATAGTTGGCTAACGTTTGATTTAATATTTCCTGCGGTGTGGCCGCGAGTGCGCTTGATGCGTAAAAAATGACCGCAAAAGCAACCGCGTAACCAAGTAAATAAGCTATTCTTTTCATAGTGACAATATTATAACGGCTTAAATTCATATCGTCCACAAATTGGAAATAATTAATAAATTCGCTAAGCGCTTTGTTGTCCACACTTGTTGACGTTCTACTTTTGTTCTACAATAATTTTATTCATAAAAATAATTGTGGAAAAAGGGCTTACCCTCGACAAAAACCCATTTTCCTGCTACTATCTAGCTCACGGTCATGAACCCACTGTACCGTTGCGTCAACTTTTAGACGCTGATTTTATGTTTATAATCACAAATATCAAACAGTATACAGCAATAGGAGCTTAAGTAACTCTTGTTATTTGCTAATTGCCATTAATAATATGCAAGACAAAATAACCATAAAAGGTGCTCGCGAGCATAATCTCCAAAATATAGATCTCGAGATTCCTCGCAATAAGATGGTTGTCTTTACAGGCTTATCCGGCTCGGGCAAGTCTTCTTTGGCGTTTGATACGATTTTCGCCGAGGGTCAGCGCCGATACGTGGAGTCTCTCTCGGCCTATGCGCGCCAATTCTTAGGTCAACTGAAAAAGCCGGATGTGGATGAAATCACGGGGCTTTCGCCGGCAATTTCCATTGATCAAAAAGCTCACTCATCAAACCCGCGCTCAACCGTCGCAACCATTACAGAGATCTACGATTACCTGCGTGTTTTGTATGCCAGAATCGGCGAACCTCACTGCCCAATCGGCGGTGAACCGATTCGCAAAATGACAGTCGACGAAATTACGGATGTGGTTTTAAGCGCAACAATCGACATCCATACCAAGCCCGAAATGATAAAATCCCGCAAAACGGCATCCAGTAATAACGAAATTATGGTTTTGGCGCCAATTGTCCGCGGCCGAAAAGGTGAATACTTTCAACTTTTGCAACAGGCTTACGAAGGCGGTTTCGCCGAGGTGCGTGTCAACGGCAAAATTTATCCTTTGCGCGAGCGTGTTCCGCTTTCCCGCTACAAGCGCCACAACATCGAGCTTATCGTGGATCGTATTCCGCTCGCTTGGCCCATCGAAAACAATCAACCTCTGCGTACCCGCCTTGTCGAAGCCGTGGAAATCGCTCTCGACCGCGCGGATGATACCGTAATAGCGGTTTTGGATGATGGCACCGAAAAGCTAATGTCCGCGCGCTTCGCTTGCCCGGAGCACGATTTTGCTTTCCCCGAAATCGAGCCGCGTCTCTTTTCTTTCAATTCTCCATATGGCGCCTGCGAAGCTTGCAACGGCTTGGGAACAACTTGGATTTACTCCGATGAAATCTGTGAATCATGCAAAGGTGCGCGTTTGCGTAAAGAGGCATTAAACGTTTTGGTTAACAAAAAAAATATCGTGGATGTCACCTCGCTTACCATAGAAGCGGCTTTGGAGTTTTTTAACGGTCTTAGACTCAACGAAACGGATACCATGATCTCCGAACCCATCATGAAAGAAATTCTGGCGCGCTTGCAATTTATGCAAGATGTGGGCTTGCATTACCTCACCTTAAACCGTATAGCCGGCTCACTCTCGGGCGGCGAGGCGCAACGCATTCGCCTTGCGTCACAAATCGGCTCCGGTTTGGTGGGCGCTCTCTATGTTTTAGACGAGCCAACTATCGGTTTGCATCAAAAAGATAACGCCCGCCTTGTCGAAACTCTGGAAAAGCTCCGCGATTCCGGCAATTCTATCATCGTTGTCGAGCATGATGAAGATACGATCTCGGCCGCGGATTATTTAGTGGATTTTGGCCCTGGTGCCGGCAAACATGGCGGTAAAATCGTGGCTCACGGCCCCATGCCCGAAGTTTTAAACGACAAAAACAGCATCACCTGCGCTTATCTCCGCGGTGATAAATACATACCCAAACCCGCCAAGCGCCGCGGCTTGCCCAAAAATTGGCTGGAAATCAAAAAAGCCTCGGCTTTCAATCTCAAAAACATTAATGTCAAAATCCCGCTTAAGCGTTTTGTCTGCGTTACCGGTGTATCCGGCTCGGGCAAATCCACTCTGATTATCGATATTCTGTATCGTGCTTTAGCAAAAAAACTCTACGGAGCGGAGGCCACACCCGCTCCGCATGGTTCCATCAAAGGACTCGATTGGGTGGATAAAATCATCGATGTCGATCAGTCGCCAATCGGACGGACCCCTCGTTCCAACCCCGCAACATACACCGGCATGTGGATGCCCATCCGCGAGCTGTATTCGCTAACCCCCGATTCACGCATGCGCGGCTACAAACCCGGCCGTTTCTCTTTCAATCGTCCCGGAGGCCGTTGCGAGCATTGCGAGGGCAATGGCCAAATCGCCATCGAGATGCATTTCTTGCCCACGGTCTACGTGCCCTGCGATGTCTGCAAAGGCCGCAGGTTTAACCGCGAAACTCTCGAGGTCAAATACCGCAATAAAAACATCCACGACATTTTGAAAATGAATGTCGAGGAGGCGAATGAATTTTTCAAAGATATCCCGCCGGTCCGCGACCGTACCAAAGTTTTAAAAGAGGTGGGTTTGGGTTACATAGAACTCGGCCAACCCGCTAATACTCTTTCCGGCGGCGAGGCTCAGCGTGTCAAACTATCTTCAGAACTCTCCAAACGCGACACCGGCCATACGGTCTATATCTTGGACGAACCAACGACCGGTCTGCACTTTGAAGATGTTAAACAACTTCTCGAAGTTCTGCATAAACTTGTAGACCGCGGCAACACCGTCATCATCATCGAGCATAACCTGGATGTCATCAAACAAGCGGACTGGATCATCGACCTCGGCCCCGAAGGAGGGGACAGAGGCGGCAACATCGTTGCCGAAGGCACTCCCGAGGATGTCGCTGTCACCAGTGCAAGCCATACCGGGCAATATCTGAAGAGAGTTTTGCAGAGGTAATCGTCTGAACCACGATTCGCTTGATTAAAGTATTATCTTGATTATTATTTATATTCCTAAAAAATCCTGCCAATCCTGTAAATCCTGAAAATCAAGGTAAATAAAAGAGACGGAGTATTCTCCGTCTTTTGAGTCATTTTTTCTTTTTCTTCTTGTCCGCCAAAAGCATTGTTTTAAGCTCATCTCCGGTGAGACGTTTGCCCGGCGGACGCAAGCTTTTAGGGAGATCCGTACGGATATCTTCGTCCGGGATGAATTCCGATAAAAAATCTCGGTGACTGGTGGTAAAATTGCGCAACCTTTTCATAAACATCTTCCTGTCAGGAACGAGCATCATATTTATATAGGGCTTGAGATGCGGCTTTTTGCCATGTGCGCCTATCTCGTTCATGCGATAGCGCAGTTCCACTGAATTTAATGTTTCCCATTCCAACAACAACCACTCGGGTTCTTCGGTAAATTCCCGACCGATTCGACGCAGAATATACATACGAAGTTCCAAAGTTTGGGTTTCAAGTTGCAAGATCGGTTTGAATTTGGAATTGAATAGCATTTTTTGCCAAAAACGCGCTTTCACCCCCGCATCGGTTTCGCCGCGCAATTGCTCGGGAGTAACCTGATTATGCAGGGGAACCCAGTGGGAAAAGAGCATAAAAGCTTTATACTCATTCGAGACAGAATAACCCAGCCATTCGTTTGCCGCACGGAACTTGGTCCAGGCGGATTCTTTGCCATTGAAAGCGGATTCAACAATCGATTGCAATATTTTCAGATCCAGTAATGAATGATGAGCATCTTCCTCGGTGAGGTTAGGTTCTCGGTAGATTGTTTCGGGCGTATTTTCGGTTTCCGCACCAATCTCCACCGTTTTCGTCGTGCCATCCGGTAGCGGTTGTGCATCTTGCAAGGTTAATGTCGGGGTAAACAGCTTGAGCGGCGGAAGAGTCTTTTTTATCGGTTTCGGTTCGCTCAGACCGGTGCTGATCGCTGTCCCTTGTGCCAAGATTTGTTTGGCGAGCAATTGCGCACGCTCTCCGTTGCTTCCGTTAGTTTCCATATTTTTTGCAGTTGCTTGTTCTGCATCACTCGTCTGATCTAATGCTTGGATGGATATTTGCGGAAATGGGCTTGGCAGTTTTGTATTCCAAAGCAGGCCGCGGCGTGCCCTGGTCGCTGTTTCACATTCTTGGATAATCTCTTTAGCGGGTAAATGGAAGATGTGCGGCATTTTGTTGGCAATGGATTTGATCACATCTTCGCCATACCCCAGAAACACAAAAGTCTGAACTGACAATCCCAGAATCTCTGGCGATATTGTATAAAGCCACGCTTGCGTAATAGCCAAGCTGTGAGCCGTTTTGCGACTAAGCCCGGCCCTTTGCAAAGTTTCTTCGATAATGAAGATACGCTCAAATGAATCCGCCCAATTCGGATTTTGCCTCCGAAAAGTCAGAGCATGGGTGAGCCAATGAAAAATATCACTGGAATCCCAGCCACTGGCCGTAAAGATCTCGAACGTGCGGAGCGGATGGCTCGGAAAGTGCCGCATGAGCGCGGATGCCAGCCTCCTTTGCATCCATTTCTCGGTACCCGCTTTAACTAGGCGCTCTTGCACTGCTAATAGCAGGTCGTATTTTTCTCTGTAATTCATGTCCCTTTCCTTTTTAAGGTGCTAGGTTACATCCAACCAAAAAACAACCAAAAAGTCAACGACATTGGCACTGGACGGTTGATTCAAGATGGGGGATACTACTAACAATTACCAATTAACAATTATTGAGCCTTCGGTATTATTTTAGATTATTAATATTGAGCCATGGCTCGATTCCAACATTCTTAATTGTTAATTGGTAATTTGAGTTATGATTCCCAAGGAAGTAAAAATTCAAGATAATATTCTGCCCGATAGTCCGGGTGTGTATCTCATGAAAAACGCCAACGGTGAAATTATTTACGTTGGTAAAGCAACGTCGTTAAAAAATCGAGTCAACTCTTACTTTAACGGCCGCCGTGATGCCAAAACTCTTAAACTCGCCGCCGACATCAAAGCTATCGATTACATCGAGCAACCAACTGCCATCGAAGCTCTTTTTTTGGAGGCTAATCTTATCAAAAAATATAAACCTTTCTACAACATCCGTGAGAAAGATGATAAAAGCTACTCATACCTCGTCATTACCAATGAAGATTTTCCGCGCCCATACCTGCTCCGCGCCACGGATTTGGACGACCAATCAGCCAAAAAATACAAAGCTGTCTACGGGCCGTTCACCTCTTCCGGTGCGGTAAAGAATTCGTTAAAGATCATCCGCAGAGCCATTCCATGGTCAACTTGTGCGCCAAACCAAAAAAGAGCTTGTTTCGATTACTCACTGAAAAAATGCCCGGGTGTCTGTATCGGAGCAACCTCCAAAAGTGATTATGCCAAAATCATCCGCGATCTGATGGCATTTTTTGATGGCCGCCGGCCGGAACTCGTCAAACGCTATCGTCGCGAGATGAAAACGGCAGCGAAAAATCAACGATTTGAAAAAGCGGCAAAACTTCGGAACCGCTTATTCTCGCTCGAACACATCCAAGATATCGCCGTTCTTGCCAAAGACGATCGTAAGCTCCCGGACGATTATCATCAAAATCCAGTCTTAGGTCGCGTCGAAGGTTACGATATTTCCAACATCAGCGGTACATCCGGCACCGCTTCCATGGTGGTATTTCGTCGTGGAGCTCCTGAAAAGGCCAAGTATCGCAAATTCCGCTTGCGAACAGTAATTAGCCCCGATGATTACGAATCTCTCCGCGAAGTTCTTCGCCGTCGATTCAAACACAAAGAAACCGGCTGGGAGTGGCCGGATTTAATCCTCATCGACGGAGGCAAGGGTCAAGTCAGCGCCGCTCTCGAAATCGTATCAAAACTCAATTCTCCAAAATCCATTCCGGTAATTGGAATAGCCAAAGGCCCAACTCGTAAAAAACAAGAACTGATCGTTCCACCTCTCTTTGCCGGCTTAATATCACAACTCGAAAAACATCTCGACATCCTTGTCCAAGTCCAAGATGAATCCCATCGCTTCGCTATTACCTATCATCGTAAACTCCGCTCAAAATCTCTCCGTATTCCAAACAAACCAAACTTATCAAACCCACGCGCACTGCCGTCAGGGTAAAAAAAGATCGGCAAATTGTCGATCAAGATATTTTTGGTTGTTCGTAGAAAAATGGCATTACACTGATTTTTGGCATCAATATTGATGCATGAAATCCTTCGGAGTTGGTAAAAGTCAAGCGCACGCGGTAAGGGTTCTTTTTGTGTGATTCTATTTTCAGAAGACCGTTGCGAGCGAGTTTGAGCGCCAGGCTGTTAAATCCGCCCACTGAAACGATTTTGCACCGCATGGGTTCATGTACGGTTATACAAATTACGAAGCGGTATATCCCTGCATAACCGCGGAAGATAACATAAACGTCATATTCATTCGGTTGGGCGGATGGCTGTACGTCCAAGAGAATCAAAGTGCAAGGTGCTTGCGTATTATTTTCATATACCCAATTACTGATTGGAACCGGGTTCAATTTCTTCATTCAAACCTCCTTAACGCTTGATTATCACAAAAAATCCCAAATGTCAATCCACTTTGGTCCTAGATACATGGTACTGGGTCCTGGCTCCGATCAAAGCCAGGACCATGTACGCAATAAAGAGTATCCACATTGGAACATAAAACGAACACAAAAATCGCTTAGTTAACCACCTATCCAAGTGGGGTGAAATGATTGACCTGCGGGTCATAGTGGCATAAAATGGGATTAAGTGGGGAAGAGTGGGAAAAGAAGTTTTGCCGCACGCAAGTGTGGAAAGCTGTCCCGCCATATTTTTTTACCCGAATATTTATATCGTACGGATCTGAAAAGTCCGCGCTTATGTTCATAGGTGAATATCATTACACAATAGACGACAAGGGAAGGCTGTCCATTCCTGTAGGCTATCGCACCGATTTATCAAATGGTGCTGTGGTGACGCGCGGGCTTGATCACACATTGTTTCTTTACCCAAAGGAACAGTGGGAATCCTTGGCAGCTAAAATAGCCGCCTTGCCGCTTAATCAAGCGGATACCCGCGCGTTTGCCCGGCTCATGTTAGCCGGCGCCATGGAAGTATCCATCGATAAATCAGGTCGCATCGTTGTACCCGAATATCTACGTACATACGCAAGTCTCAGCAAAAAAGCTGTGATCTCGGGTTTGTACGACCGCCTGGAGATTTGGGACGAAGATGCCTGGAATAGCTACGCGGCAAAGACCGAAGCAACCGGTGATGAAATCGCTGAACGCTTGGCACCACTGGGCCTATGACCAACTTAAATAAAACTATTCATAACGCGGTCATGGTTCGCGAAGTTTTAACCGCGCTGCACCCTCATCCGGGAGGGCACTATTTAGATGCCACCCTGGGCGGCGCAACACATTCGGTGGAAATACTTAAGGCCTCAAAACCAAACGGCAAACTCCTATCGTTAGATGTCGATCCAAACGCACTTGCGCGCGGTAAACATCTGCAAAAGGAATTTGGCGCAAGGTGGATGGTAACTGATAGTAACTTTCGCCATATTCGCGATGCAGCCACAGCTTCTGAGTTAATACCATTCAATGGAATCCTGTTTGATCTTGGTTTTTCCAGTGATCAGCTAGCCGACCCCTCGAAGGGCCTGTCATTTCAAGAGGACGGCCCGCTGGATATGCGATTGGGCCCCAAAGGCAACGAGGATGCATTAACTGCGGAAGATATAGTGAACGGCTGGAGCAAAAGCGATTTAATCAAATGCATCAAAAACTTCGGCGAAGAACGATTTGCTTCTCGTATAGCGGAGGCAATCGTAACTCGTCGTAAAAAACAAAAATTTACACATACTATAGACCTCGCTTCGGTCATTGCAGATTCTGTCCCTCGCCAAAATAAGCCTGGGCATCTGCACCCGGCAACAAAAACCTTTCAAGCCCTCCGCATTGCGGTAAACGACGAGCTGGAATCGCTCCGTGTGGCTCTAAATGAGGCCTGGGAAATCCTGGCACCATGCGGAGCGATCGCAGTTATCTCATTTCATTCTCTGGAAGATCGAATCGTCAAACAAACATTCAAATCATTCGAAGGCGCGACAGTTTCAAAAAAACCAATCTGTCCGTCTGAAACAGAAATTAACAAAAATCCACGTGCAAGAAGCGCAAAATTACGCATTGCATGTAAACAAACACAAACTAACATATGTCCCGAACGTACGCTATTGCTATGACACGTCCACACCAGCGCTTTGGCTTTAAAGAGCACATTTCAAAGCAGCTTCCCAAAGGAGCGTTGGCTTGGGCGTTATTCGTCATGGCATTCTGGATAGGGCTCGCAGGCATCTATGTCTCTCAAGTAACCCACGCCGCACCCCGAGGCGACCAACTCCAAACTCTCGAACGTCAAATAGCCGGATTGGAGCGTGATGTTACAGCCATGGAAGATTCCATTGCCCGCCAATCCTCCATGTACGCGCTCACGGAACGCGCCACCGGCCTTGGCTTCGTGGAAGTGCAAGACCCGCAATTTATCAATCCGGCATCACATGCCTTTGTCCGCCGTTAGGCGACCCCCTGGCAGGGGGCAGGTGCTGCTCTCGATCTGTGCGATATGTACACTAACTCTTATTTCTTTGCACGAAACTTTTGGGAAACATACGGAGTATGTGTCTCGCTGGTTTTTGTCATCGTCTTACAGAGCTTGGGTATTGATCGCGCATAGCTTCATGTAACATGTAGCATGTAACATGTAGCGAAAATATATATCAACATCAAGATAAAAATCACAAGCCAAACAAAACATGTATCTAAGTAACATGTAATTAATTGCCTAAAAAACAATTGTTACATGTTACAAGTTACATGATACAAGATTCCCCCGATCACGCGTTTTCGGGGGAGTTTTAATTTACCCTGATTCGCAGGATTTTCAGGATTTACAGGATTGTTTTATAAACTTGAAAGCCCTCTTTTTGAAAGCGAAGCTCAGACCAGCTGATGGGTGGAAGTGAAGGTGGAATTACGCCTTAATCCATACAAATCTTAGGTTTTCTATCTTTGACGATTTAACCATTGACATGACGACTGACTTATGTTAGTATCACACATGGTCGAAATAACTCGACCGGGGACAAGCTTTCTAAGGAGGAATTATGATTTGCAGTGCAGATTTGTCGCTTGTTCGACGGGCTAACGAATTAGCCAGTGATAGTAAGATGGGTTTTGCTTTTTCCTTTGGTGATTTCAGTGAGGAAGAGCATGGTACCGACCAAAGGCACATCGATGCTGTAAATAATGCAGTCGAAGCTGCGGCCGATGAAGAATGGTGTTATTCTGATCCGGCTGAATTTAATGCGTGTAGCAATGCGAATGACTGGATCACGGAAGCTATAAAAAAACGCGATCTTTATGTTACCGAATTGATTCAACGAAAAATGACAAACAAATAGCTCACATGTACCGTTCGTATCACACGGACGGTTTTTTCTCTCCGAAACTGAGGTGTTACTTTTGACCAAATTCACAATAAATGCTAAGCATTCAGCACACTCCGGAGGAAAAAATGAAATCCGAAAAACTTAGTCATTGCATCGAAAGTCATTGGCCGAAAGTTCTCATCAAAGAACCAATCGGTCTTATCAAGCGCCCTCAACTCATTGCAATCTCGTTGCCAATTCTCTTCCTCGGGGGTCTTCTCTGCCACTATGAACATGGCAATAGTTGGTTTGTGGCTATTCCTACTTTTATGAGTTTGTTGCACGTTGTCTTTTGTTTCATCGAAATAACAGTCTCACAATCCGATTGAATTCATTAACCCCGCCACTCGCGGGTTTTTCTTTTTTTACCAGGATTCACAGGATGTCCAGGATTTACAGGATTGTTTCACGGATCCATCCGTCAGGGTTGCGGGTAGTACAGCAAGATCCATCCCAACGAAATCGAAATACGAAATTCGTAGTTCGACATTGATTATTGCAAAATGGAGTTTGGTTATTGGGGATTATTTGATGATTGGAATTTGTTGATTGGTTATTGGTAATTAATTGGAGATTGGAATTTGATTATTGGTTATTGAGAGCTATTATATGTTATAATAGCGATATGATGCAGCGCTCCGGGGCACTCGCGCGATTGGTATTTGTCGATCTTATCGGCAGTGTGCTTTGGTTTCCGATTTGGTGGTATACCAAAGGCCTCACAAAGTTTATCAGTTGGTGCTATGAGGGCTTGCTTTATCGTTACAAACAATACGCTTTCAACGTTTGGATTAAAAACTTTTTTGTGCCCATGTACGCCCAATATGATTGGGTTGGGCGTCTTATCAGCGTTGGCATGCGTATTGCCGTGATCCTTGGTCGGGGAATCGCCCTTATTGTTGAAGCTTTGGCATATATATTTTTAGTGCTTTGTTGGTGTGTGGTTCTGCCGCTCGCAATCATAATGGCGTTGCAAAATATTTACGCCGGCATTTTGTAATATGGCAGAAAATCAATTCCCTCAAATTCCCGAAGCCATAGTCTGCAGTGCATGCGGCGCGGATCCTCGTGCTTCCACATCATGCTCGCAGTGCAAAGGTGCGGGTATCGGCATCCCTACGGACGAGGGCTTTTTGGTTTGGAACACCATAGTCGACGAAATTACAATCGCCATCCGCAAGCTCCGTATCAAAGCCAACGCGGTTTTTCATCTGGCCATATTATCGGTCATCGTAATTTTTTTGGCGCTTTTCTTAACATTCACCATCCGCGATTTTACATTCTCCGATGTCCAAACCCTGGCTTTCTGGACCGGCGGCTACTGGTTCGTCACGCTTTTTTACTTTGCTGTCGTCGTCGGAGCTTTCTTTGTCTTCCGTTTAAACGAGTTCAC